>OMBQ01000295.1_pt1 | contig 64307 bp, 62 predicted proteins | sample 1674311 | NCBI WGS metagenome assembly OMBQ01 (sample SAMEA103958160, study PRJEB25191) | human gut metagenome | biome: human-associated habitat [ENVO:00009003]; feature: intestine environment [ENVO:2100002]; material: feces | place: Germany | collected 2013/2015 | reverse complement strand
TGTGGATGGACAGGATGTTTATGAGCAAAACGAAGATGAATTGGCTGTATTCAGAAGAAGGCAGGTTGGGCTTGTCTATCAGTTTTATAATCTGATCCCGGTTTTGACTGTCGAGGAAAATATCACGCTGCCGATTCGATTGGATGGGCGTAAAATCAATAAGGAGCGTTTGAAAGAACTGCTATCCACGCTCAAACTGGTAAAGCGTAGAAAGCACCTGCCAAGTCAGTTATCCGGCGGTCAACAACAAAGAGTGGCAATCGGACGAGCGTTGATTAACGCACCTGCGATTATCCTTGCGGACGAGCCGACGGGAAATCTGGACACGGAGAACACAAGGGATATTATGAAACTTCTGCGTGAATCCAATGAAGTCTATCGCCAGACAATGATCCTGATTACCCATGACCGTGAAATCGCAATGCAGGCAGACCGTATTCTGGAAATTCAGGATGGCAGACTTGTGAGGGATGAGGTGATACGCTGATGAATATGATTTTCACGCTTACACTCAGGAATCTGCTGTCGAATAAAAAGCGTACCCTACTCACACTTTTAACCATTCTTTTGTCAATCAGTATGATAACCGCTATTCTCTGTGGGGGATGGTCGTTGGTTGATTTTTTGAAAGAGAAAGAAAAAGTGTATGGTGGCGATTATGACTACTACATGGAGGATTTGACTTGGGAGCAGGTTCAAGAGCTATATAGTCAAAACAATGTAGGCGAGGTTTCGCTTCTCCGCTTTGCCGGAAACAGTTTTTACGGGGAGAAATCCAACAGTACAATGCTCTCCGTTGGCGAGATTGACGAGAACTTTACCCAAAGATTTTCGTTAAATCAGTATTTGCTTGCGGGGCGTTTCCCGCAAGATGAAAATGAGCTTGTTATTTCAGAATCTTTTTTGAAGAAAAACAATATGAACACAGAGATTGGAGATACGATTTCTTTAACCCTTGGTTCAAGAATTTGGGATGAATATAATGCCCAGCTTTCCGGGCTGACAAATTATAGGGGCGAAGAAGAAAGTTTCGTTCCAACGAAAGAGAAAGCGTATGTAGTTGTTGGTATTCTGTCAGATGTGAATGACTCAAAAATCGCAGCAAACTATAATGCCTTTGCAGGCGTTGACAAAACGGCATCCGATTTTGCTGCGTATGTCAAGGCAAAGAATTTATCCAATTCGATCTATACAGAAGCCGAAGAAGTGGCTGCGGCAGTAGACAGTCATGTAGCAAAGTTTCATTCTGAACTGTTAGTCTATCATGGAATTACCGGCGGCAAAGGAGCTGCCAAACTGATTGCTTTGGTAGTCATGGTCATTTGCCTTTTGATGGCTGCATCCGCTTCAATGATCAGCAACGCCCTCTCCATTTCCTTGCAGGAACGAATTAAGCAGATGGGAATGTTATCCAGTATTGGAGCCACAAAAGGGCAAAAACGCCTTAGTGTATATTTAGAAGCCTTTCTTTTGGGTGTGGTAAGCATACCTTTGGGATTGGTTGTCGGCATACTGCTGTCTGCTCTGTTGTTAAGTGTGGTCAGGGCAGCTTTTGGAGAAACATTCACTTTTGGCATTGTAGAACTGTCCTTAAAGGTAAACGGACTTATCCTACTCGTCAGCGGATTATCCGGCATTGCTTCTTTGTACTTCGGAAGCAGAAAGCCTGTGAAGCAAGCTGCTAAAATTACAGTTATTGAAGCTATCCGCCAGTCTAACAATGCGGTATCAAAAAAGAAATTCCGTGATGGAAAAATCGTTTCTTTGGTTTTTGGCATTTATGGTTCGCTGGCAGCTAAAAATATTAAGCGTAATCCAAAACGCTTCCGAGCAATTACTGGCTCTATTTTCTTGTCGGTGGTAATTGCCCTTTCCTTATACAGTTTGTCTGATTTTATGCTTTATCAGACATCCTTGGACATGAAGGAGGACGGTTCCTGTTATACTGATGTGATTTCGACGATTCAATACAAAGATATTCCTACCGCAATCGGGGCATTATCGGATGAAAATATCACTGCGGATGTTTCCTATTCTTTTCAGCGATATATGACTGCTGAATTTTCGCAGGAACAAATCAATCCTGATATGCAGGGATATTTTATCAATGGTACGAAAGCAGAGGTATATGTCGTAGGACTGGACGAAGAACATTTTACTTCCTTTTGTGAGGAAAATGGCTTTCATATTATGACTGGCAGCTCCAATCGTGGAATCCTGCTCAATCAGACAATGGGATATTATAATGCGGGTCAAAATCGAGTGATTGCAGGCTCCCCGTTTCTTATTGAACCGGGAACTGAAATCATTCCGTTGGGGGCATCCGAGGATGCCTTGCCGATTATCGTGGAAGAAATCGTTTCAGAAGAAAATGCAAATATCCAATCCATGTTTGTGAGAGATCGAGCTGTCCTCATTGTGCCTTTAAGTTATTTTAACTGGCTGATAGATGATAACGCCTATGTGGAAATGAGAATACAGACAGCACAGCATAAAGAAGCAATGGACTGTCTGGCTGACAGAGGATTTCCGCAAACTGTGGACATTGCAGCCGCAACGAATAATTCCAGACAGGTATATACGATTGCAAAACTGGTAATCTGCCTGTTCTCGATCCTGATGACGGTTATTATCAGTTTGAATGTTTGCAACACTATCTCAAATACAATTCATTTGAGAAGAAGCGAATTTGCTGTTCTGCGTTCTGTTGGTATGACTGCCAAAGGATTGAAATGTACGCTATTGCTTGAAGCTGTTTTGTACGGCGTAAAAGCATTGGTTCTTGCGTTGCCTGTGAGCTTTTTGATTCATTGTGCCATCTACTACTTCATATCGTCGGGTATGACACCATTTGCTTTTTATATCAACGGTGGTATTTATGCTCTTGCAGTTCTGGCGGTCGGTGCTATGGTATGTATCGCTATGCTGTTTGCTGTCAGAAGCGTATCAAAGGTGGAAATTGTAGAGGAACTGAAATTGAGCAATATGTAATCATTCAATCTAACAAAGCAACTGAAACGGAGGTAATAGAAATTGCGTAAAAAGAAACTGGTAAAGAGAGTTGCAGGCATTGCTTTGACTGTTGGTGTAGTTATACTTGCCATTGTATGTGTCGGTAAAGTAAATCGCATTCAGAACGAAAAAGATATTATTGGCACATGGAAGGATACAAATGCGGAGGAGGTATTTACCTTTCAAGAGAACGGGGAACTTGCTGTGAGTAAAGATATGCCCGATTCGGGTCTGTCCTGCGGTAACGCATCTTATGGTTTTTCTTACTCGGATATAATCTGCGTGACACAGGGAGATAGTAGTGTAGAATTTGAGATAGAAGTAGATCATGACGAATTGACAATCTTCTTTATGGGGCAAGAATACTTAGCGTTAGAAAGGTAATGGTAGAAACTCTCTTGTTTCGTAAAAACTGAATAGAATGAACAAACCAAAGGCGACTAACCGTAAAAAGTTGGTCGCTTTTGCTTTGCTCATTTGCAAAGCGGATGTGTCGGAAACGGCATATCCGAAAAGTGGAGAAATCCGATTTGACGAAATTGGACTTCTCCATTTTTTTGTGAAAGTCTCCGATGGAGAGTTTCGCAAAAACCGATGGACTGCAAATGTCGGCAGCTGACGATGTGAAGCAGTTTATCGGGCAGGAGTACAGAGGGCGGCAAGCCCTTTGTGCATGGGTACAGGGAATGCAATATCCCTGTGCAGGTCAAGGGCGGCAGCCTTGCCCAGTTAAGTGGCGTTTCGCCACTTAGTACTGGGTATTACTTGTCGCAAAATTGCAGCAAGGATGGCAGCTTCGCTGCCCCTTTCCCCTGCGGGGAAAATCTGAACGGAGGTTAGAAATGGTTTGAAATTAACAAGACACAACGGTCGCTCCGGCAAGCATGGCACTTACAACCCGAAGCACAATGACCGCACTTTTGATGTGAGCAACAGCGAACACATTGACGAAGAACGAGCCAAGCACAATGTCTATTGGGACTGCTTCAACGGCTATCGCACCTTTGCAGAGAAGCAAGTCCAGAGCGAGCTTGCAGACACTTTCGAGGAAGTGGAGGAACTGTTCTACTCCGCAAAATACGGTGCTTATGTCGAAGCACAGAACGCCAGAAACGATAAGAACAGGCACTCGGAACGCAACCGCACCACAACGGATTTGCTTAAAGACAAAAGGACTTGCCCGGAGGAAACCATCTATCAGATCGGAAAGATGGGCGACCATGTTTCGCCTGATGTTCTGCTGAAAGTCGTGACGGATTTCTTCGTGGAGATGGAACGGCGTTTCGGCTCTCATGTTCACATTCTGGATTGGGCATTACATCTGGATGAAGCGACACCGCACATTCAAGAACGCCATGTATTCGACTGTGAAAACCGCTACGGCGAGATTTGCCCACAACAGGAAAAGGCACTTGAAGCATTAGGCTTTGAACTGCCAGACCCCACCAAGAAGCAAGGCAGACACAACAACCGAAAAATGACTTTCGATTCTGCCTGTCGTGCCATGCTCTTTGATATTGCAAAAAGGCATGGTCTGCATTTGGAGCAAGAGCCGGAATATGGAGGGCGAGCCTATCTTGAAAAACAGGACTTCATTCTTGCCAAACAAAAAGAGCAGTTGGAGGTACAGGAGCAGAGATTAGAGGAACTGACTTTGAAAATCGAGGATGTGGAAACGCTGATTGATGATGTTGCCGATATTGCCTATGACAAGGCGGTGGAGGTCGTGACAGATACAGTCAGAGTGGAAACCCACAAGGAGGACATTCGGCTGATTGAGGAAACAAAGACATGGCTTCAATCGCCGGAACGCAAAGCACCGAAGAAAGAGCGTGACTATGCAATCAGCCGTTTGGATGGCGTGATTGGCAAAATCAAAAATGCCATGCAGTCTGCATTGCAGAAAATCCAGTCCAGACTTCTTTCGCCGGAGGTCAAGAAAACGAGCAAAGAGCAGATTAAGGAAAAGGTCAAGCCCTCCATCCTTGCCAGACTTGAAAGAAACAAGGAACTGGCAAAACAGGAAAATGAAGCGAGACGGAGCGAACACCGTCCGCACAAAAAACAGAATATGGAGCTTTAAGGCACTTGCCATTTTCGATTTGAGAATGACAGGTGCTTTTTCCATTTTGGGAGGTTGATAATGAATGTATTTGAAGCAGTAAAGCAGTCGGTCACGACAAGGCAGGCGGCAGAGTTTTACGGCTTTCGTGTAAACCGAGCCGGAATGATAGCCTGTCCGTTTCACAATGACCGCACACCGAGCATGAAAGTGGATAAGCGTTTTCATTGTTTCGGCTGCGGTGCGGATGGGGATGCCGTTGACTTTGTTTCCCGACTGTTTGAATTGCCGAGCAAAGAAGCCGCTATGAAACTGGCTGACGATTTCGGTATCGCTTATGACCGAAACGGCAAGCCGTCCATCGTGGCAAAAATCCGAGAGCCTACCGCCAAACAGAAGTTTGAAGCGGAGGAAAAACGGTGCTTTCGTGTGCTGTCCGATTACTTCCACAAGCTCCGAGCGTGGGAAAAGGACTATGCACCGAAGCAGCCAGAGGACGAATGGCATCCGCTATTTACAGAAGCCTTGAACAAGAGAGATTATATTGAATATCTCCTTGATATTTTGATTGACGGAACACTTGAAGATAGAAAGGCACTTGTAGCCGAGCAAAGAAACGAGGTGATGAAACTTGAACGAAGATTTGCAGACAGCCGCCAGAGAGGAAATTCGAGACCGATTAGAACTGACACAGCAAGGTAAGCCTGCGAATACCGCCATGAATTACAAGACGGTATTTCAGAATGACCCTCTACTGAAAGGTGCTATCCGCAAAAATCTGTTGACGGAACGCACCGACATTGTAAAGCCGCTTGGTTGGTATCGTGAAAGCTCCACTCTGACCGATGTGGATATTAAATATCTGCTTCTCTACTTTGAAGAACACTACGGCTTGACGGTTGAGAAGAAAATCGAGGATGCCGCATTGGTTATTGCCAACGAAAACCGCTACCACCCTGTCTGCGATTTTCTGAACGGCTTGGAGTGGGACGGACAGGAACGCATACGCTTTTGTCTGCACCGCTTTCTTGGGTCGGATGCCGATGATTATACCTATGAAGCCTTGAAGCTGTTTCTGCTTGGGGCAATCAGCCGAGCCTTTAAGCCGGGGTGCAAGTTTGAAGTCATGCTATGCCTTGTCGGAGGGCAAGGAGCCGGAAAGTCCTCTTTCTTCCGTCTGCTTGCGGTCAAGGACGATTGGTTTACCGATGACCTTAAAAAGCTGGATGATGAAAATGTGTACCGCAAAATGCAAGGGCATTGGATAATCGAGATGTCGGAGATGATAGCCACAGCCAATGCAAAGAGTATTGAGGAAATCAAGTCCTTTTTGAGCAGACAGAAAGAGACCTACAAAGTCCCCTATGAGACACATCCGGCAGACCGCAAGCGACAATGCGTGTTTGGCGGTTCGTCAAATACTCTGGACTTCCTACCCCTTGACCGCACAGGCAACCGCCGTTTCGTGCCGGTCATGGTTTACCCCGAAAGAGCCGAGGTGCATATCCTCGACAATGAGGAAGAATCCAGAGCCTACATTCATCAGATGTGGGCAGAAGCAATGGCGATCTACCGAAGCAGAGACTTCAAGCTGCGGTTTAGCCCGACAATGAATGAGTATCTGAAAGCACATCAAAGGGAGTTTATGCCGGAGGACACCAAAGCCGGACAGATACTTGATTATCTGGACAGCTACACAGGCAATGCCGTCTGCTCCAAACAGCTTTACAGAGAAGCATTGGGGCATGAGTATGACGAGCCGAAGCAATGGGAACTGCGAGAGATAAACGACATTATGAACAATGTTGTCAAAGGTTGGAAGTCTTTCAGCAATCCGAGACACTTCCCGAAGCCGTATCTTCGTCAGAAAGGTTGGGAGCGTGAGTTGCCCGACAACGGAGAAGCTGACAACGGAGACGGAAGATTTATTCCTCTCTCCGATGCGGAGCTTGAACAGATGGAACTGCCGGAGGGATGGCGATAGAAAATTGCTATCCTGTTGTCAGCTTGTTGCCGAGCCGGTTGTCAATCCCGTTGTCGGGCAAAATCCGAAAAAGCCTTGTCAAGACTGGACTTTTCTCTCTCTGACAACCTTGACAACCAAGATTTCAAAGAAAAAGTAAATAGTAAGCAATAAGAGCCGCCCGATAAGATAAAAGGTTTTTGAATGTCCGTTGTCAGGACTTCGTTGTCAGCCTTTCCTTGTCGGGCATTTTTCATTCACAGGAGGTATTGAATGACAGAAAACAGAAACACAGCAGCACAGACCACCACCCAGCACACCGCACCCACCGTCAGAAAGCAGATAAACGGCACGACCTATATCGTCCGTGTCCACTTCAACGAGAACGCCAGAGAGACAATGGAGGACAAAATCAAGCGTCTGCTTCGCAACGAGATTCAGCAAAATGTAACTTGTTTGTGAATTTGATGAAAAAGTCCTTGACTTTTCGTCTCTGGGAAAACAGCAAAATACTTTTTGTAATGCTGCCTTCGGTCATTAAATTTGTGTTTTTATTTTGCATTATTCTGCCTCCCGGGTGTATTATAGTCCTTAATTTATTAAGCATCAATATGCATTTTTACTAAATTAAAGTATTAAAAAGACTTAAAGGTTGTTTGTACCTTTAAGTCTTTTTTATCAGCTCATATGAAACGGATTGTTGCCGCTTATTATTCCTAAACCCGTAGGTCCCGTTTTTTCGTTTATTCCCGTGTATACACAGTAGTATTTGTTGTTTGTGTAAAACAGGCTGGAACGGTAAAGTCCTTTATCGTCCCAATGGTCGCCGTCTTTATACGGGGTTAAAAGCAAACGTGCTTTTGTGTAGTTTTCGTTGTCTGTTGAAAATGCATAGTAAAGAGACATATGCATGTGGTCGTCATTTGTTTTTGAAAAAGCGGAAAGCAGCATTTCATAACCCTTTGGTGTGTGAATAACATCAAAGTGCCAGCTTCTTATGTTTGGGTTTTCGTATTCAACATTTATAATTTTTGGGTCGCTCCAATTAAATGCGTCTTTGCTTTCGTAATAATTAACTTTATGACCGTTAAGGTCTATTGCCCACATTTTATATGTGTGGTTTTCGTAAACTAAAGCAGGGCTTAAAAAGTCGTGCTTTTTCATATTTTTGGAAAGCATTGTTTGTTGTTTGTCAGACCAATGCACGCCGTCTTTTGTTGTTTTTCTGTAAAGAGAAACTTCACCGTTCGGTCTGTCATAAAAACGCCACCAGCATTCAAGCTCGCCTGTGTCGCTGTTGTAAACAAGTTCCGTGTCTGAATTATAGCATTGGCTGGCTTCATACTTTTCGGGTACCGGCTCTAACGGGTTTGTAAAGCCTTTGGGTTCTTCCCAGTTAACTAAATCGTTGCTTGCAAGAATGTGTGGGTTTTCGTAATAGTCGTTGTTTCCCTCATAAGGTGTAAATGCACACCAATATCTGTAACCGTTCCACTCTTCGTCAAAAGGCTGAATTGACGGGTGAAAATTATATATATTGCCGTAGGCATTTTTCATGCAAAGGGGTTTGTCTGCATTTTGTGAAAGATTTCTTACAACTATTTTAATTTTTGCCGATTTTGCACCGCAGGTTGCTGTTATAACGCAGTCGCCCTCGCTTATTGCTCTGGCTTTTGTTCCGCTTAAATTTACAACACTGCTGTCTGAAGAGGTGAAATTTACACTGTTCTTTTTGTCGGAATCGCAGTTTATATGGTAAATTAAATTTTCATATGAACCTTTGTCCATATATAGTATATCAGTTGCGGCTTCAAATGTTTCGGGATTTTCCAAAACCGTAATTTTAAGCGTGTCTTTTTTGTTTGTTGTGGAAACTTGAATTTCTGTTTCACCGGCGTTAACGCCTTTTAATATTCCGTTTTCAACGGTGGCAATATTGTCATCGCTTGGTGTATAAGTAATCTGCTCGTTGCTGTAATACGGAGTAATTGCCGGTTTAAGTTCGTACTCTTCGCCCGCGGTTATTGTGATTTTTCTTTTTTCAAATCGCAATGCGTCAATTAAAACAGTGCTTTCGCTTTCATTTGCTAAACTGCTGTTTTTAATGTATCCGTTTTTAATTCCTTTTTCGTCAAAATATACTATTTTGCTCCACTTTTTTCCTTTTGCCACAATTTTAACTGTGGCATTTTCGGAAACGTTGCCTTTTGGTATTCCCAAAAAGGATGGGTTTGTTTTAATGCTTGTTTCACTTTGAACATTTGCCGTGGAACAGGTGTATGAAAGTTGAAGCTTTTTAAATTTAATATTGTTTGCACTGTAAATACCGGTTAGCGTAAGTGCGCAGGCAATTAAAATAATTACAGTAATTATAATGGGCTTTTTATTGCTTTTCATTTAAATGTTAACCTCTAAAACCATGCTTTTGCGGAAATTCCGCTTATTTGCCAAACTTTATTTTGGTCGCTGTCGTCGTTTGTTAAAATATATTTAATTTTAATGTAACCGCTGTCTTCTCTTTCGTCGGAAACATCTTCGTTATCATCATTTTTGTATGTGTAGGTGTATTTGTAATTAAATGTGCATTTTAGTTCAATTTCGCAAAATTCTCCTCCTGAAAGAACAGAGGGATAATCATCTGCTTCATATTCGTTTGTTGCGTCTGTAAGTGTAAAGTTTGAAATTGTTGTATTTCCTGAAAATACATCTTCTTTTATTGATTCAATATCATTTTTAAATTCGCCGTTTTTGTATTCATCAAAAAGCGGTAAACTTGTAAAATCTTCATTTTCTGTTGCAACATTGTTATAAATCAGCGGAATGTATTGCTTTGTTTGCTCAAACAAACCGTTGTAAGTTTCTTCGTTAATATCAAGATTAATAATTGATGTGTTGTTTCCGTTTAAAACGGTAACTTCTGTTTCTTTGTTATTTGCAAATTCATTTTCTACTTTAATTTTGTATACACCTGTGAATATATAATTAACGGTATAGGTAAGTCGATTATCAACTTGCTGTGGAATTTCAAGTGGTTTGCCGTTAATTGTTACTGTTGAATGAAACGGTACGCATATGTTTAGGCTTGCAAAACAATCTTGTGTAGGTAAAATGCCGTAGGTTGCAAGTTTTCCGGCAGAATTAAATTTTTTTGCGGCGGTTAAATAAAACGTTCCGCTGCTGCCGTCTTCACAAATGTAGTTTATGCTGAAATAAATTTTGCTTTTATCATCACTTATTTTGTCTGTTTCAATTTCATAATCTGTTATTTTTGATTTTGTAAGCGCCAAGGCTTTTGGATTTTCGCTGCAATAAGCCGAAAAATCATTTTTGTTTATCAGCGTAGTGCCGTCAAAATATATAGCGGAGTATGCTTTGCCCCATTTTTCGTTTTCAATTCCGCTTATATAGTTTCTAACCTGCATTTTTGGATTGTGGGCAGGAGATATAAAAATGTAAGCAAAGAAAATCAGCACTAAAATTAAAAGGCTTATTATTACAGTGCCTATAATTTTTATCGCTTTGTTTTTCTTTTGCTTTTCTTGTTTTTTTATTTGCTTTTGCGTTTTAATTGTTTCAACCTCTTCCGGCGAAACCGTTGGCGTTTCAAATAATTCAAAATTAAAATCGTTGCTCATTTTTACCTCGAACTGTATTGCTTTATGTAGTACAGTTATAAAATATCACATAGTATTATTAAAGTCAATAAAATAGTATACATTAAATGTAATTATTTTCCTATAAAAAAGTTAAGAAAAAATTAAAAATTAAATTGAAAAATTTCTTGCGTTCTGTTATTATTTTTTAGAAGAATATTATTGTTGAAAAGGCGGTGAAAAAATGAATGAATTTGATTATTTTATTCATCTTGTTTCCTGCCATTTAAACGGTAAAAAGCCTGTTGGCTTTGAAAATATAAATTGGCAAAAAATTTATAATTTATGTGAAAGGCATGGTGTGTTGCCACTTGTGGCTCACGAAATAAATCTTTTAAATAAAAATTTTCAGCCGGATGGAGAAATTGCCGAAAAATTTGAAGCAAAATTAAACGCCGCATTTAAAAATTATGATTTAAAAGCAAGTGCCGTTTCATCATTTATAAATGTTTTAACATCAGCCGGGGTGGCTCATTTGTTAATAAAGGGCGCTGTTTTGCAAAGTCTTTATCCCGTGCCGGCACTTCGAGCAAGCCGAGATACCGACGTTATATTAAAAGAATCCGATTATTCACGTGCTTTTGAATTGCTTTGTGAAAACGGGTTTGAAACAGAATCATCAGCTCAAAATGATTCATGCCTTGTTTTTGATAATCAGCGCTTTGAAATCTATACCGAACTTGAAAATATTAATGTTCAAAGTAAAATTTATTTTTCTACTCCTTTTGATGATATAAGTCAGTCAAGCGGTTTTACTTATAAGTTAATGCCCGTTTATCATTTAATATATATTATAACTCATATAGCTCATCATCTTAAAGAGGGTGGCGTCGGTTTGAAAATGTTAACCGATGCAGATGTTATTATAAGAAATTACCCTGATTTTGAGTATATTAAATTTTGGCAGATTTGTAATAATATTAAAATAGAAAAAACCGCAAAGGTTATTTTTGCTTTGTGCAAAAAATGGTTTGACACTCCTGTTCAGGTTGATTTTTCTTTTGAAAATAACGATAATTCCGTTATTTATGATGAACTTGCCGCCGTTATTTTAAACAGCGGTGCGGATGAAGAAAACTTTGGTTTTATTAATAAAGACGAAAATGATAAACCGAAAGGAAAAGTGAAAAAACTTTTTGAAAAAATGTTTTCAAAAAATAAAAAACAGCAGTTTGTTTGCAACAGCATAAAAGATTTGCAAGCAGATTTGTTAAAAAGAATGGAAATAGACGATTAAAAAACAGTGATTAACTGCACGTTTGGCAGTGTTAATCACTGTTTTTTCTTGTTTAATGTTCGTCTTCCAATACTGCGTGGGCGCATTTAATTCCGTCTACTGCGGCTGAAACAATTCCGCCTGCGTAACCGGCGCCTTCGCCACAGGGGTAAACTCCTCTTATGTTGCATTGGTAAATATCATCTCTTAAAATTCTTACACTGCTGGAGCTTCTTGTTTCAGGTGCTGTCAAAACAGCGTCATAAAGATTAAAACCGTTTAATTTTTTATCCATTTCCACAATAGCCGATTTCATTGTGGCAGATACTTTTTGCGGCAAGCATTCGTCTAAATTTGTAAGTGTAACACCTGTGGGGCATGTTGGGTTAACATTTCCCAATTTTGTGCTTTCTTTTCCTGCCAAAAAATCTCCTACAAGCTGTGCAGGCGCTTTGTAATCACCGCCGGCAAGTTTAAATGCTGTGTTTTCAATTTGCCTTTGGTAATAAATACCTGCCAATGGGTGTTCGCTTGGAAAATCCTTTGGCTCAATTCCTACTAAAAGGGCACTGTTTGCGTTTTCTCCGTCTCTTGCCAAAGAACTCATTCCGTTAACAATAACCCCTTCTTTTTCACTGGCAGCGGCAACAACTGTTCCGCCGGGGCACATGCAAAATGTGTATGCGCCTCTTTCATGCAAACCGTGGCAGGCAAGTTTATAATCTGCCGCACCTAACTTCGGATGGTTGGCAAATTTTCCGTACTGCGCTTTGTTAATAAGGCTTTGCGGGTGTTCTATTCTTGCCCCTACCGAAAAAGGTTTTTGAATAATTTCAACACCTAAATCATAAAGCATTTCAACCGTGTCTCTTGCACTGTGGCCTATAGCGGCAATAACGCTGTCTGCCTCTATATCATATGTTTTGCCGCAGTGGGAATATGTTACGCCTTGCACAAATTTGTTGTAAACAATAAGCTTTTCAAGTTTGCATTCAAGCATAACTTTGCCGCCTAAACTTTCTATTTTTTTTCTTATATTTTTAACAACAACGGCAAGCCTGTCTGTGCCTATATGCGGCTTTGATGAGTATAAAATTTCCTCCGGCGCACCTGCCTCGTAAAGCTCTTCAAGTACTTTGCGTATATATGGGCTTTTAATTCCCGTGGTAAGTTTTCCGTCTGAAAACGTGCCGGCACCGCCTTCGCCGAATTGTACGTTTGATTCTTCATTAAGTTTTCTTTTTGTCCAAAATTCATTAACATCTTTTTGTCTTGCGTCAATATCCTTGCCTCGTTCAAGAATTACAGGGCAAAGTCCTGCCTCTGCAAGTATAAGTCCTGCAAGCATTCCTGCCGGACCGAATCCCACAATAATCGGTTTAAATTTGGAAACTCTTTTATTTTCCGGCATCTCGTAAACATATGGCTTTGCAAGTGAAACTTTGTTTGATTTGCATTTTGAAACTATTTGGTTTTCATCAAGAGAAAGAGTTACGTCAACCGAATAAGTAAAATGTACGTCCTCCTTTTTCCTTGCGTCAACGCTTTTTTTGAAAATTGTAAGCTTAGTTATATATTTTTCGTTTATTTTAAGAACTTTTGCCGCTTTTTTTCTTAAAAGTTCTTCGTCTTCGCCAAGTGATAATTTAATTTCATTAATTCTTATCATTTTCAGTAATTTCCTTTGCTGTTTCTATTCCGCTGTGCCAGGCAAAATCCAAGTTAAAACCGCCGCATTTAAATTGTTTGTCTAAAATTTCGCCGCAAATATAAAGATTGGGAATAATATTTGACTTAAAATTTGTAATTTCATTTACAGGTACGCCACCGCTTGTTATTTGGGCAAAGTCAAAACCTTTGGTGCCTGTCAATATAAGCCGCCAGTTTTTTATTATTTTGGGGCACTTTTCTAAATCGCCGTTTGTTTGTTTTATTACTATGCTGTTAAGTTTGCTGCCTAAAATCCCCTTGAAATCGCCAAATTGTTTGCCGTGGGCTTCCAACTCGTTTTCCAAAATATCAGGGGTTAAATCAATAACGGCAATGCATTTGCCCGGTTCTTTTTTTGTAAATTCTTTTGCAATAATGCTTGAAAGATTCATGGCTGCAATTCCGGATATTCCGTAATCGGTAAACAAAATTTCGCCTGTTTCACTGCCTTTTACGCAGCCGTCTACTTCAACGGAAATTTTACATTTTGTACGTGTGCCTTTAATTGCCCGTGGGTATTTGCTGGAAGATGTTAATTGTACAAGAGCAGGGGAGAGCGGCGTTATTGTGTGCCCCAGCCGTTTAAGCAAATCATATCCGCTGCCGTTTGAACCAAGATTTTTTTGCGCTTTGCCTCCTGCGGCAACAACTACGGCGTCTCCTTTAAAATTTCCGCAGTTTGTAATTACGGTTAAATCTTTTTTTATTTCTTTAACCGTGCAGTTTGTAATTATATTAATGCCAAGATTTTCACAAGCGTTAAGTAAAACTTCCAAAACCGTTTCCGCTTTAAGCGAATAAGGGTAAATTCTGCCTTCCTCATTTCTTGTTACAAGTCCTATGGAGTTGAAAAAATTAATAACTTGCTCATGATTTTCGGCATTTGTGTTTGTTAAATTGCACCTGCCGTTTCCCGTTGCAAGAATTTTTTTGCCGGGTGTATCAAGCCTTTCAAGAATTGTAATATCTGCGTTTGCGTTATTTTGTTTAAGTTTAATTCCGCAGGCAAGACCGGATGCCCCTGCACCTACAATTATTGTTTTCATTTATTCTCCGTTAAATTTTACAGTGCGTAAAATTGTGTTTGTTTTGCTGATAATTCGTTCGTTATATAAATGTTTTATATATAATAATATAAAACATAAATAATTGCAAATTTTTTATTTGAAATTTCTTGACTTGCGGCAAATACTGTGTTATAGTAATTACACCTCGTAAAGGGGTTAATTTTTTTGCCCTTTTTTCTGTGCGTTTATTTTTGTGTTACGCCCGAGGGAGATTATTTATCGAAATAAAAACGGAGGTGCCAAAATGAGAGTTAAAGTTACTTTAGCTTGCACTGAATGCAAACAACGCAATTATAACACAATGAAGAACAAAAAGAACACTCCAGACAGACTTGAAATGAACAAGTACTGCCCGTTCTGTAAAAAACACACTCTTCACAGAGAAACAAAATAACGGAGGATAACAATGGCTGAAGAAAAGACTTCAAAGAAGCCTGAGAAAGAAGCAAAATCTTCTAAGGCTGATAAGAAAAAGTCCAAGAAAAATCCATTTAAATCCATCGCTTCATTCTTTAAAGGTGTAAATGCAGAACGCAAAAAGGTAGTTTGGCCTACAGGTAAAGAAACACTTAAGAACACAGTTATTGTTCTTGTAGTTGTTCTTATTGCAGGCGTTGCTATTTACGGAGTAGATACACTTCTTTCTCTTGGAATGAAGGGAATTAAAAGTCTTGCAACTAATGAAACAACCGTAAGCGAAACAGCAGAAGATACAACAGCATCTGAAACAACAACTCTTGTTGCTGAATCAACAACTGCCGCAGAATAAGTTGCAAATTAGTTTTACGGAGGCTCAATATTAATGGAAGAAGCTAAATGGTATGTTGCACACACATTTTCAGGTTATGAAAATAAGGTAGCAAGCAACATTCAAACTGTTGTTGAAAATCGCAATCTTCACGATATGATTCAGGAAGTTGCAATTCCCACAGAAACAGTTAAAGAACTTAAAAGCGACGGCACTGAAAAAGAGTATCAAAGAAAATTGATGCCCGGCTATGTCTTCGTTAAAATGATTATGACCGATGATACTTGGTATATCGTTCGTAACATAAGAGGCTGCACCGGCTTTGTTGGTCCGGAAGGCGAGCCTCAGCCTTTAACAGATGAAGAGGTTAAGAACAACAGCCTTGAAAGAGTAAGCTTTGAGGTGGCATATGCTGTCGGCGATATGGTAAATGTTGTTGACGGACCGCTTGAGGGCTTTTCCGGAACTGTTGATTCAATAGACGCCGAGAACAACAGCGTTCAGGTAACGGTTTCAATGTTTGGCCGTGAAACATCTGTTGAATTTGAACTTGATCAACTTGAAAAGGTTGACGATTAATTATTTTGGTAATTAGCAGTATATCTGCTTGTTATTCAGCATTTTTGCTGAGTGGGAGGGGGATTGCTTCCCCGCCATACCACATTATTTAGGAGGAAAAAATTATGGCTCAAAAGGTAGTAGGTTTAATTAAACTTCAAATCCCTGCAGGCAAAGCAACTCCGGCTCCACCGGTTGGTCCTGCACTTGGTCAGCATGGTGTTAACATCATGGCTTTCACAAAAGAATTCAATGAAAGAACAAAAAATGACGCAGGTCTTATTATTCCTGTTGTTATTACTGTTTTTGAAGACCGTTCATTTACATTCGTAACAAAAACACCGCCTGCAGCAGTTCTTATTAAAAAGGCTTGCGGAATCGACAAAGCTTCCGGCGTTCCTAATAAGAATAAGGTTGCTACAATCACAAAAGAGCAGGTTCAGCAAATTGCTGAAACAAAAATGCCCGACCTTAATGCAGCATCACTTGAAGCTGCAATGAGTATGATTGCAGGTACCGCTCGCAGCATGGGTATAGTAGTAGAAGACTAATTCCCCGTGTGGGAGGAAAAATCCGATTAACCACTGGAGGTAATTTTAATGAAACACGGAAAGAAATATACAGACGGTGCAAAACTTATTGACCGTTCAAATTTATACAGCAGTGCAGAAGCACTTGACCTTGCTGTTCAAACAGCAAAGGCAAAATTCGATGAAACAATCGAAGTTCACGTTCGTTTAGGTGTTGACTCTCGTCATGCAGACCAGCAGGTTCGCGGCGCAGTAGTTCTTCCAAACGGCACAGGTAAAGATGTAAGAGTTGCTGTTTTCGCAAAAGGCGATCTTGCAAAAGCTGCTGAAGAAGCAGGTGCAGACGTTGTTGGCGATGCAGACCTTGTTACAAAAATTCAAGGCGGCTGGATGGATTTTGATGTTGCCATTGCAAGCCCTGACATGATGGGATTTGTTGGTCGTTTAGGTAAGGTTCTCGGTCCTCGCGGTCTTATGCCTTCACCAAAAGCAGGCACAGTAACAATGGATGTTGCTAAGGCTGTAGCAGAAGCAAAAGCAGGTAAAATCGAATACCGTCTTGATAAATCAAACATTATTCACTGCCCAATCGGTAAAGCTTCATTCGGCACAGAAAAGCTTCTTGAAAACTTCAACGCTCTTCTTGATGCTATTATTAAGGCTAAACCGGCTGCTGCAAAAGGTCAGTATATTAAATCTTGCGCAGTTGCATCAACAATGGGTCCCGGCGTTCGCATTAACCCAAGCAAAGTTGGCACAGGTGCTGCAGACGCTGAATAATTTTATTAATAGTATTGACAAGGCATAATCCTTGTGTTACAATACATTAGCTGTTCAACCAAAGACAGCAGGTGCCTTTTTGGCGTAAGTTTACCGCCTGCCGAGGAATGAGCATTTTGAAATTATGTATTTTATATGTAATTATTAAGAAATGTTGTGCATTCCGGTCTTCGGAATGCACTTTTTATTTTTGGAAAACAGCCATAAAAAGTCCGTTTTAAACGGCAAATAATTATGGAGGTAAAATAATGCCAAGCACAGTAATTCTTGAAAAGAAACAAGCACAGGTTGCTGCTCTTGCAGAAAGAATTAAAGGTTCAATCGCAGGCGTTATCGTTGACTACAAAGGTATTAATGTAGAAGATGATACAAAGCTTCGTAAAGAGCTTCGTGAAGCAGGTGTAGAATACACAGTTGTTAAAAACTCTCTTCTTAAAAGAGCTGCCGAATCAGCAGGTCTTGAAGGTATTGACCCTGTTCTTGAAGGCACAACAGCAATCGCAACAAGCACAGATGACTATGTTGCATCAGCTCGTATTCTTCAGAAATATGCTGACGGTCATGATAATTTCACTGTAAAAAGCGGTTATCTTGACGGCGAAGTTATCGAACTCGCTAAAATCCAGGCTCTTGCAAAACTTCCTTCAAGAGAAGTTCTTCTTGCAACAGTTTGCAGCGTATTCAATGCTCCTATCGCTGCTTTTGCCCGTGCAGTACAAGCAATTGTAGATAAGGAACCTGAAGAAGCAACAACACAGGAGGCTCCTGCAGAGGAAGTACCTGCAGCTGAAGAAGCACCGGCAGCTGAATAATTCCGGTAATTTACTTTATTTAATTTAAAATTTACTTTATGGAGGAAATAAAAATGGCATCAGAGAATGTTACAAAAATTGTTGAAGAACTTAAAACTCTTACAGTTCTTGAACTTTCAGAACTCGTTTCAGCAGTAGAAGAAGAATTCGGCGTAAGCGCTGCAGCAGCAGTAGCAGTAGCAGCACCGGCAGAAGGCGGCGCAGCAGCAGCTGAAGAAAAAACAGAATTTGACGTTGTACTTACAGACGTTGGTACAAACAAAATCCAGGTTATCAAGGCTGTTCGTGAAGCAACAGGTCTTGGCCTTAAAGAAGCTAAAGAAATCGTTGACGGCGCTCCTGCAACTGTTAAAGAAGCAATGCCTACAGCTGATGCTGAAGCTCTTAAAGCAAAGCTTGCTGAAGCAGGCGCAACAGTTGAACTTAAGTAAGTTTAATTTTTGCATTATAAAGGAACGACATTTGTCGTTCCTTTTGTTTTTTGTACTAAATGCTTGACAGGTTTGATATAATATATTTGCGGCAACATTTTGCCCATTATTATAATTATTTAAGGTGATATTATGTTTGAAGAAATTAATTTCAGAGATGTTAAAGAAAACGTTGTAAAGCTTATTGCAGACGATTGGGGACTTGTAACCGCAGGAAACAGCGATGGGTTTAATATGATGACTGTTTCTTGGGGTGCAGTCGGTGAGCTTTGGGGAAAAGATATGGCAACGGTTTATATTCGCCCTCAAAGATACACAGAAGAGTTTTTAAATAAAAACGATTATTTCACTTTAAGCTTTTATCCTGATGATAAAAAAGATATACATAAAATTTGCGGCTCAAAAAGCGGCAGAGATGTTGATAAAGTTGCAGAAACCGGCTTAACACCTTGTTTTGACGAAAACGCTCCTTATTTTAAAGAAGCAAAACTTGTTCTTATTTGCAAAAAAGTTGCAAAAAGCAAGTTTAATCCGGAAGATTTTATTGACGATACTATTAATGAAAAATGGTATAACAATGATTTTCATTATATTTATTATGGAGAAATAGAAAAAGTGTTGATTTCAAAGTAAGAATAGTGTATAATATTTTTACAATTTAAGCGGTTGCATTATTAGCGTAGCGTATGGGCCCTGTGCGACGGGATGCTACGAACCTTGTCAGGCGGGGAACCGAGCAGCAATAAGTGGATTATTCTGTGCGCCGCAGACAAGTCTGTACGTTACGTTAATAATGTAACCGCATTTTTTATGCAAAGGAGTGGGAAAGTTGTATCAGGCATTATACAGAAAATACAGGCCAAAAGTGTTTGCCGATGTTTACGGTCAGGAGCATGTAACTTCAACACTTATTAATGAAATTAAAGAAAATCGAATTTCCCACGCTTATTTATTCACCGGTTCACGTGGTACCGGTAAAACAACATGTGCAAAAATTCTTGCCAAAGCTGTAAACTGTGAAAACAGTAAGGATGGCGAGCCTTGCAACGAATGCGAAGTGTGTAAAGGTCTTGATGCAGGTACAATTTATGACGTGGTTGAAATTGACGCCGCTTCAAATAACGGTGTTGATAATATTCGTGATTTGCGTGAAGAGGCAAATTATACACCCAGCAGAGGTAAGTATAGAGTATATATTATAGATGAGGTTCATATGCTTTCACAGGGCGCATTTAATGCCCTTTTAAAAACTCTTGAGGAGCCGCCGGCTCACGTTATATTTATTCTTGCCACAACAGAGGTACACAAGCTTCCGGCAACAATCCTTTCCCGTTGCCAACGTTTTGATTTTAAGCGAATACAGCCCGAAACAATGGCAAAGCGTTTAATGCAGGTTGCCGGCTATGAAAATCTTGATTTAACTCAGGAGGCCGCTATTTTAATTTCTCGTATTGCAGACGGCGGAATGAGAGATGCTTTGTCAATTTTAGACCAATGTGCAGGCAGAAATGAAAAAATAGATGAAACCCTTGTTTCAAAGGTTGCCGGTATTGCAGGCAGGGAATCAATATATAAATTATCTGAAGCAGTTTGTTCCAAAAACAGCGGTGAGGCGCTGAATATTATTTCCGAACTTCATCAAAACAGCTATGATATGGAACGCCTTTGCGTTGAAATGATTAATCATTTCAGAAATTTGCTTATTGTAAAAACAGTAAATAAAAGCCGAGAATTAATCATTTGCACAGATGATGAATATAAAACAGTTTTACAAATAGCTGAAAAATATACTTTGCCCGGCGTAATATTTGCACTTGATTTGTTTCAAGATGCCCTTGTTAAAATTAAAGGCGGCGCAAATTCAAGAATTGAAGCGGAAATGACGTTTATTAAGTTGTGCGAACCTAAATTAGAGCAGTCGCCGGATTCAATGCTTGAAAGAATATCCGTGTTAGAAAGAGCAATCAGAAACGGCGTTGCGGTTAATAATTCTGCACCTGTCACAATTCAAAAAACACAGCCCGTTCAGCCTAAAACTGCCGATACTGTTGAAAAAGAAAATAATGTTGTTGATAGTAATTTAACGGATGTTAATGATGATAAACCGCCGTTTGACGTTGATTTGCCAAAGGATGAAAAACCGCCTGTTGTTGATGACAAACCACTGTTTGACATTGAACCGCCGGAGAATTACACAAACAATTTTCAGCCCCCTGTTGAGGAAACGGCACCGCCTAAACCGCCGGTTCAGCCGCAAAACAACGGAAAACAGGAATTTCAATATTGGGCAGATTTTATGGATGCAATTTATAAATCGGATATTGCACTTTACGGTGTTCTTAACGGTTCAAAAGGTTATGTAAGAGATGAATTCTTTTTAATAGATTCAAAAAATACAACACTTAATCAGTTTATAAAGGTGCCTACGCACTCAAAGGCTATTAAGCAGGCGTTGTTTGATGTTACAGGCGTTCATTATAAATTAGGCTTAATAAAAAAGAAAAATGATTCGGCTGTAAAAAAAGACCCTCTTGAAGATTTAATTTCAAAAGCGCAGGGTAATATTGATATGAAAGTTGAATAAATTTTAAAAATAAGGAGAAAACTTTATGAAAGCAAGACTTCCACAAGGTATGGGCGGCGGTCCGCAAAATATGCAGGCTATGTTAAAACAAGCCCAAAAAATGCAGGAAAATATTGAAAAAAAACAAGCAGAACTTGAAGAGAAAGAATATGTTGTTTCTTCAGGCGGCGGAATGGTTGAAGTAACCGTTAACGGCAAGCATGAGGTTAAGGCAATCGGAATTAATCCGGAAGTTGTAGACCCTGAAGATGTTGAAATGCTTGAAGATATGCTTGTTGCCGCTCTTAATGAGGCAACACGCCAAATTACAGAGGAATCCGAAAGGGAACTTTCATCCGTAACAGGCGGACTTAATATTCCGGGACTTTAATTTAAAAAAAGGATGTGTAAACAGTGGCTTATGACTTGGCACCGCTTCAAAATTTAATAGAGCAATTTGAGCGTATGCAGGGCATTGGCCATAAAACAGCACAGCGAATGGCTTTTTATGTTTTGGGCTTAAGCGATGAGGATGCGGCAAAATTTGCAAAAGCCATAACAGATGCTCATACTAAAATTAAGCAATGTAAGGTTTGTTGTAATTTGGCAGAAGATGAGCTGTGCCCGATTTGTAAAAGCGAAACAAGAGATAAAAGTGTTATATGCGTTGTGGAAGACCCTCGTGATGTTGTTGCTATTGAACGAACTCACGAATATAACGGCACTTATCATGTGCTGCACGGTGCAATTTCACCAATGGATAATATAGGCCCCGACCAAATTCGTGTTAAAGAACTTGTTTCACGCCTTGGCGACGGTACAGTTGAAGAAGTTATTATGGCAACTAACCCTACAGTTGAGGGAGAGGCAACGGCAATGTATATAAGCAGACTTTTAAAGCCAATGGGAATTACCGTGTCCCGTCTTGCCTACGGAGTGCCTGTGGGTGCAGATTTGGAATATGCCGATGAAGTTACGCTTTCCCGTGCAATAGAGGGCAGAAGTTTAATATAAGGGGTGGTAGTCTTGGCAAATGATTTTCAGGTAATAGCAAAAAATAAAAAGGCTTATCACGATTATTTTATTCTTGAAACATATGAAGCAGGTATTGAACTTTTTGGTACTGAAATTAAATCAATTCGTCTTGGAAGAGTTAATTTGAAGGACTCATTTTGCAGTGTGGACGATGGCGAAATGTATGCCATCGGTATGCATATTTCGCCTTATGAAATGGGCAATAGATTTAACCGTGATCCAATGCGCAAGAAAAAATTATTACTTCATAAAAAAGAGATAATGAAACTTTTTGGTCAAAGCCAGCAACAGGGATTAAGCATTATTCCTCTTGAACTGTATATAAAAAAGGGCAGAGCCAAGTTGCAAATAGGACTTTGTAAAGGTAAAAAGCTTTACGATAAGCGTGCCGTTCAGGCTAAAAAAGATTCCGACAGAACAATAGAACGTGCAATGAAAGGCAATTATTAATTTTTATGAAAAGCGTTTGTGTGCAGTGCGGTAAAGAATTTGAGATTTCACCGGCAGAAGCAAATTTTTATCAATCAAAAGGGTTAGACTTACCCAAAAGGTGCAAAATTTGCAGAGATAAAAACAGCGGCAGAAATGTTATTGTTTATAAGGAAAAGAGAAATGTTAATTTAATTTTTGGCTTCTTTTTTCTTTTTGTTTCATTGGTTGTTATTGCCGCAGGATGTTTTTTTAATGAATATGCGTTATTTATTCTTCCGTTTACGCTTATTGTTTGTGTTATACTTTTTGCAACATCATCAAAAAAAGTTAAGGAAGATTTCAGCTACAGTAATTATAAATATCATTTTTATGATGCAAAAAATTTTGTAAACCATTATTTAAAGCACGGCAAGCAAATGGGTTATAATAATATTGAAGATTATTTGCGTGGTGCAAATAATGTTTTGTTAAATAAATATTCATTGCAAAAAAGTGCTTCTAATGGGGATGTGGCTTATTTTAATGCCAAAAACGGTGATTTTGTTGTGCTTTCCCGTGCAGGATATATAAGAACTTATTACAGAACAACATATAAACATTTTTTAAAACAATAAATATGGGGATGAAAGGATTTCGACAGGGTTGTTAAACCTTGGTCAGCGAGTAGCGGAGTTGCACCGCTTTAAAAGTAACACTTTAAAATTAACTGACAATAATAAATCAGTAGCTTTAGCTGCCTAAGCGCAGCTTTCGTCTTACCTTTGATTGCCACGGCTTAGGATAAGGCGTCGTGTAGTGGCGAACATGAACGGAAAATCGGCTCGGTTTCCGTCAGGTATCAGAGTCTACCGTAGCGGTTCGGATGTTTGTTTTCGTGCCGTGAGGGGAATCTTTAATAACAAACTACACTCGTAGAACCCTTGGCAAGATGATTTTGGACGCGGTTTCGATTACCGCCATCTCCACCAAAAAGCAATCACGAAAAGTGGTTGCTTTTTTTATAGTGGTAATCGAAACCGCATATAATCAAAGCGTTTGCAAAGCGAAACGCTTTGGCATAAAATCACGAAACAATCGCACGGCGAGGCACACGAAGTGGGCATTGCGTAGTGCGATTACCGCCATCTCCACCAAATATTAAAGACCCGCATAACACCTTGTTTTGCGGGTCTTTTCTATGTTTTTAGGACTATGTAAAACCGCCTGAAACTACACGGTTGGTAACAAGTAGGTAACAAATATTTTTAAAGAAAAGGACTGATAAAATATCAGTCCTTTATATCTGTATCTATTCTATTTACTGCTTCAATTTTAGATACGTCCTTTAATGATTTGTGTACCTTATTATTTATCTTTTTTCTTCCGAACAAGCAATACCGTTGCAAAGGAAAGCACCGCCAAGGCTGTGAAAACACCCGTGTAGGTTTCGCTGCCTGTCATGGGCGAAAGCATACTTCCGTTTTTGTTCGGTTTATCGGGCGTTGTGCCGCCGTTTGTTTTATCTTGTTCGGGATTGATAATCGGCGGTTCCTGCGGCTTTTCTTCAAGTGCAGCTATCGCTGCAAGTATCGCCTTTGTTTGGAGGTCTACCTCCTCCTGCTGTGTGATATTTCTGCCGCCGACATCAACAACCAATTCCTTTTCAACCTGCGAGAAATCAACATATTTCTCTTTGTCAAGTCCATTGGCTTTGGCAACCGCTTTGTCATATTCGGTGTAATCCGCAGGCTTGTATTCAAGTGCAGAAATTGCGTTTTGCAGCTGCTCGGCGTAGGAGTCTACTACCTCCTGCTTTGTAATATCCAAGCCGTAATCAATGCCGCTTAGTATTTCGTTCAGGGCACTAACGGTTTCATCTGTGTAATATTCCAAATGCTCGGGAACGGTATTGATTTGCTCATTAACCCGTGAATAATCGGCGGGCTCCAAAACAAGGTTATCCAAAGCGGCTTTGATTTTTGCTGTCTGCTCGTCAACAATGTTTTGCTGTGCGTTTGACAATCCGCTTATGTCAACCAAAAGGGCTTCGTCAAGCTCGGTCAAATCGGTGTACAAGCTGCGGTCAAGTGCCTTTGCCTGTGCCACTACTTTGTCGTATTCCGAATAATCGGCAGACAAAAATGTTGTGTTCTCGCAAACGCCTGTGCGTATCTCGATTGAGTCATATCCCACATCGGTGCTTGTAACCACGCAGTAATAATATTTTGCAGGGTAGTCGGCAGGGTTAAATTCTTTGCCTGTTGCGCCCGGAATAGGCGTACCCGCAGTATTGTTGTTCTCACTGCTTGCATACCATTGATAGGTGCGGTTGAAGCCGATAACATCTGCGGTTAAAACACCATCCGCATCGGTATATTTTTCGGGCAGTTGAGTAAGTACGGCGGTGTCCTGCGAGATTTCAACAAATGTGTGTCCGTTTTCATTTGCCCACTGCTCCGCATATGTTCCTTTAGTACCGTAAACCGTATAATTCCTGCCCTTTGTATCTTCCGTACACTCCTTGAATGTTGAGGGAAGTGAGATTATGCACTTTTCTGTTTGCGGCAGGCTTTGTGCGGTTTCAAGGTGCGAAAATTCAGCACGAATCGTATTGCTTTTGCCGAAAGCATTTTGTTCAATTTCTGTTACACTTTCTAAGTAAAATGTGCGCGGGGAGCAATAAAAATTTGTAAGAAATGCGCTTTTAGAAACTATAATTAACGACGGCAAATTTATATAAGATAAATTTGTGCAATTATAAAATGCTCCGGAGCCAATAATTGTTACAAAAGGAAAACTCGCCTCACAAATATTGGTATTTGAAAAAGCTCTGCTGTTCAAGTCCGTAATTAACGGCAATTTGACGTCAACTAAAGCACTACAGTTTTCAAATACGCCGATTGCTCCCCAAAGTTGTTTTTGAGTTATACACTTAGGAAAGCATATACTTTCAAGTCTTGAACAATTGGCAAAAGCACCATCATCAATAATTTCTACACAATCGCCTTCAAAAGCAACTATACCAGAACCATAAAAAGCATCATTTGATATTTTCTCAAGTTTAGGACAATGGGCATAATATAATTTTTCTGACAAAAAGAATGCGTTTTTTTCAATTGTTTTTGCGTTTGGAAATTCAACACACATAATCCCTGAATTTGAAAATGAACTGCTTTTCACAGTGCGTACGCCATTTCCATAAACAAATCTTATATTAGCATTTTTCGAAAATGCTCCCGTGGTAATTTCAGTTACGGATTCCGGTAGAGCAAGCTCTGTTACATTAGCAAATGCACCTTTATCAAATCCTGTTACTGTAATTCCTTTTACAACATCTGGAACATAAAGATTTGTTATATTTCCTTTGTAAAGACTTATAACACCGTTTTTGTCAATAACAAAGTTTTCGTCGCTGTCGATATATTGGATACGGGGTGTTGCCTCCGCTTCGTCGCTGTAATATCCGCCGTTTTTATAATAAGCAACTGCTCTAATACGAGTCCTTTTTGTGATTTTAAACGGTTTCGTATATACTTTTGCATTGTCAACTGCCGGATATGTTCCGTCCGTAGTATATAAAACGGTTGCATCATTGTCCGTGCAAGTGATACTACACGTTTGTTCTCCGACATAAACTTTATCTTCTAAATTAATTTCAGGCGCAGTAAGCTTTTCCAAACCGAATGCATTGCAAAACTGAATCATTCCAACCCCGTCATAAAGTGAATAATAATTATCCATATATGCATTGGAATTCGTCAAAACATCTATGTTGCACCGTTTAACATTAAGTGAAGTTTCCTTTAATCTGTTTTTTATTTCATCAACAGTGATATTAGAAGTATTTGACTTCAAGATTGCACCTAAAGCCGCTGCGTACGGTGCAGAAAATGATGTTCCTGAAAACACGGCATATCGGTTATCTGGAATAGCAACGGCTATATCCTCACCCGGTGCTGAAACATCTGAATTATGAGTCCAAGTATTCATAAGTGTAGTTGTGTTATTTATATCGGTAGCCGATACCGCTATGCTATCTGAAAAATTTGCCGGATAGTTAGCTTCATCTATAATTCCGTCATTTCCTACCGGAGAAAACACAGGGATGTTTTCATTGTACGCTTTAGCAATACATTCTTTCAGCAAAATATCACTAACACCTACGATACTTATATTTAATATTCCACATCCGTCTTCAATCGCCTTAAGTAACCCCGAACATATAGATGTTACTGTTGCATCAGTTTCAGCATCTGCTACTTTGTACATGGCAATTCTTATGTTTTCGGGTGTATTGTTAACTACAACACTACTGACAGTCGTGCCATGATAAAACACTTGTGAGTCCATTTCATCATTTTCTTTTCCTGAAGTTGATGCATTAAAATATGTTCTTTTTAATCTTCCTTTATAAATTTCATGGTTATAATCAATTCCTGTATCAATAATACCAACGAGTATTTCTTTCATAGAAACATTCGATTGTGAAAAGTAATCTTTTAATCTTTTCACTTGAGTTCTATCTTTACTCCAATCATTTACAAACTCATCTTTTGATACAAGTCTTGGATTTTCTGGATCATTTTGAAATTTATTTAAACAACAAACTGAATCAGGAGCAATTTCTATTATATTTTTTTCAGTTTTGAGATATTCATAAGCGGATTTAGCGTTTTCCGGACTTTCATATTGTAAAATATGAAAGTCCTCAAAGCCACTGACATGTTTTAAGGCGGCAAAATCATCAAACTTTTTATTTGCACGGACAATTAATCGGGCTGTTTGAAAGTCCTGTAAAGTATATTCTTCGCCATTATTTTCCGAAGAATATGTTTGAACAGAATCTACATCCTCTTTTATGGAAAATTCCTTGTTTGCATCGTATTCATGTGTTAATTCAACAATTCCGTTTACAAATTCATTTATCGAATTATTTGAATCACTTCCTTTTGCAAACGCAGAAAATCCTGCCCTAACGGCAACACAGCAATAATCACAGCAATTAAAATGCTGATAACCTTTTTCATAAATTTAAACCGCCTTTCAAAATAAGGTGATATATTTAATTGAAATGTAATGTTAAATATTATTTAGTTAACATATTTCAAGTATTGTTAACAGTATAACAAAAAATTAATTTTGTTCAAGTTGCTTATAATTATTTGAAATTTAATGTAAATTTTATTAAGTTTTTATATGAAAATACTGTTTGAAAATTAAAGCAAATTTCATTAAAAAAGTATGATAAATTGAATCACCAAAGCAATTAAAACCGTATAAATTGAATTAAACAGGCAATTTAAAATATTCGTTAATAGCTGTTTTTTTATACAAAAAAGTGAGTTTTTTCTGCAAAAACGTATTATTTTTCTGCGTTTTTGCATATTTTCTTGATATTGACACCAAAATTTTATATTCTTATGTTAGGAATTTTTTTACAACGGAGGATAGTGTGAAAAAACACACTATCCAAATTGTATTGCCCTCAAAATTTGCCGATGGCATAATTTTGAGATGGCTGAAATCACCATTTACGCCTGTTCAGGCAACGCAGGTAATCAGGTGATTTTTAATAAACTATTTGTTGCCTGAAAGGCTATGGTGATTAAAATGAGAGAACAAGATTTTGTAAATTACATTAAAGTTTGGATGCTTGAAAACGGTAAAGAGGACAATGAATTTTTAAAAACAGATTATTTTGCCGAAAAACTGCTTGAAAAAGCACTTAAAGAAGATGTTGACGGCGTTATTGTGGAAGATAACGATTTGTTTTTAATCGGCAAATACTATCACACAATAAGATTAAACAAGGAGCTTTCCAAAACAGGGGAGTCTGAATTTATAAAATTCATTGCTTACGGTTTCGGTTATAAAGAGCAGGGCACCGGCATTAATGACGGCGATTTGTACGATTATACCGAATTTGATTTTCTTGTGGTATAACAGTATTAAAAGGCTTCATATGATAGCCTTGACCGCCAAACGGAAAAACGATATAATGGAAACAATAACCAAAGGGTAACATATTCCTATGGCAGTAACGGCTCTGTTGCGCAGGTAACAGACTTTTTCACAGGCACAAACACAAAATTTGTTTATGACCTTGCGGAAAGGATAGTTTCTCAGCGTGAATATACCGGCACGGGAAAAAGCGACCTTAATTTAATATCCTACACAGATTTTATTTATGCCGATAAAACGAATTACTTAACAGGCATAACGCATTTTTCACCGCTTGGGACACAAAAAATCGGTTATACCTACGACCCTTGGGGTAATGTAATCTCAATTACCGACAAAGACGGTAACGAACTTTCACAGGAACCAACTGTTGACGAAACTGCAACAACCGTTGTTGATGAACCAATAACAAAACCGGCTACTGTTGACGAAACAACCAAAGATGTTGGTACAGCAACAAAAATCGCATTTCTCAACCCAATCCGCTACCGCAGTTATTACTATGATTCCGAAACTGAATGGTACTATCTTAAAACCCGTTACTATTCCTCTGATATGTGCAGGTTTATCAGTTCTGATGATTCAGATATAATAGATGGTGGCAATGACCATGTTCTTGAAAACAATCTGTTTATTTATTGTTTTAATAATCCGTTAAATTTAGCTGATGATGATGGGTCATGGCCAAGTTGGGCAACAAAGGTAGCTATTGGTGCAGCTGTAATTGCAACTGCGGCAATTGTAACCGTTGCAACCGGAGGAGCCGGTGCAGGAGTTGCCGGATTTATTGCAGCAGGTGCGTTAAAAGGCGCAGCAATTGGCGGTGCGGTAGGCGCTGCAACCGGAGCAGCCGGTGGCGCAATCAGTCATCGTGTTTCTTCGGGTAGTTGGAAAGGCGCAGGAAATGCAGCTCTTGAGGGAGGTGCTAGTGGATTTATGTCAGGTGCTATAACTGGTGCTATAACTGGTGGTATTAGCAGAAGTGTTCAAGTTGCAAAAGCTGCTAAGGCATGGAGTCCTGGCACAGGAAAGTCTAGATTTAGTTCAATGAAATATCATTATAATAAGCATGCTGTAAAAGAAGGATTCTTTAAAAATAATAATATTGTAAAATATACTAAAGATGCATTAAAGTTTTCACGTAATAATAAATCAGTTATGAAGTATACTTATAATCATAAATATGGAAATGCATCTTGGTATTTCAATTATATTAAAGGAAGTGGTGGATATTATACTTCTTCCGGTAAAATATTATCATTTTGGTATAGGTAGACGATTATGAAAAATAAACAACACAAATATATATTAAAAGCATTTTTAGAATCGAAGATACCGGATGCAATTAGGCAATATGAACCGCACCTGATAAGTATTGATTCTGTTTTAGCAGGTTACTGCAAGCAATTACTTAAAGCAAAAGGTACAATTAAAATCGAAATTTTTGGTGACAGATTGATCACAAATGAAGAGAGCAATATCATTTCGAATTTAATTAATATTTGTTCTGAAACTCAAAAAGAAGAATTGATAATATATTATAAGCTTATTAAACTTACTGAAACTGTTATATATAGTTATGCTTAATATTTCGATTCAGCTATGAAAGAAGTTATAAAAAATTTTATAGGCTATAAAGTGGATTTGATATTGTAAAAAAAGAAATTGATAAATGGAATCCAATAGATTTATTAGCATATTCGCCTCAAGATGAATATGATTTTGAAAGTAAAGAAATTTCATTAAAACTTCAATCTGATGTGAAACAAAATGGTATAATAATTTTTGAGGTTTTTTCAAATGCATTTGGTGACACTTTTACTAAAAACGGTGATGAATGCATATCCGTAGCTGAAAAAATTATGAAAGACGCAATTTTATCGTAAAATATCAAGGTACATTTCAATTTAATGAATTTGTAATTCAGGCTCAAGATATAGGAAATATTAATTTCGGATATACTGGAAAAGCTCTTGGTTTGCCAGATTGGGCTTTATTAGCAGGTGCCGGAGTTGCACAAATACTTGCCGGCACATCTAATTTCTCTTTTGTTATGGCATCTAATGGAGATGATTTACGTAATCAAATGTATATATTGTATGGCATAATGCTATATAAAAAAGATAATAAAGGAGAACATTAAGATGCGTAATAAAATGTTAATTGCTTTGGCTGTGTTGGCAATATGTTTTTCAACTGTGTTCATTAGCTTTTTTATATTTTCGGGATTGAATATCGGAATGTCGCAAAAAAATAATGATGAAACATTTTTGTTGTCTTCGTATTCGCCTGATGAAAAATATGAATTGAGTGCATATAGAACAGAGCCGGGCGCAACCGTTGATTATTCGGTTAAAGTGTATTTGATTAAGAATAATGGAAAAAATTGATTTATAATGCATATCACGAATCTGAAGTAACGATTGTATGGGTTGATAATGAAACTGTATCTATAAATGATAAAAAATTGAATTTATCAAAAGACGAAAAATATGATTGGCGAAAATATTAAGTTAGTCAAAGAAATTTTTTACTATAGAGAACGTTACAGACTTTTTCACAGGCACAAACACAAAATTTGTTTATGACCTTGCGGAAAGGATAGTTTCTCAGCGTGAATATACCGGCACGGGAAAAAGCAACCTTAATTTAATATCCTAAAGGCAGGAATTGGTAAAAACTTTGAATTATATGGCTCTTTTATAATTAATGTTACTTGGACAAAGAATCAAAGCTATAAAGAGGCGGTGATAACAACATGAAAAAGAAAATATGTTTTATGATTTTATCTTTTTTAGTTTTGATTTCATTTTGCAGTTGTTCAAATACGGATAAAATTCAAAGCAATCAAAATTCAGTTGAACAATCAACCAACTCCGACAATTCGTATAAATCTCAAATGGATATTGCAATGAAAAATGCCAATGACAAAACGCCATTAGCTAAAGTTAACGATATTCAAATTATGAAAACTGATAAAGATGTATATTTAATCAGCTGCGAAAATTATACAACTGAGGAAGTTGTAAAGATGGTTGTTATAGAGGATTATGCAAAAAAGAACAACTTGAAAATAAATGAAAGTGCTCAAAATAGAATTGACAGTATGCGTAAATCAATGGAGGAAGACGAAAGTCTAAGTGACGAATATTGTTTGAACACCTATGGTATATCAAAAGATGAAGTTATTGAATATATGACTCATAGGAGTGAACAGTTGTGGCTCAATTCTGCATTTTCAGATATGGTTATTGAACAAGTTTCATCGGGTGAATGTACAAAGCTTTATCCTTGCTTGCAGGAAGCATATAAACAATTTGAACGAGATAAATCAAGTAAAGGTTCTAAAGCTTGGGATGACATTGAAGAAGCTTACTATGAAATGATTGCAAAAGATTATAATATAATAATTTATTAATTAAGAAAGAGTGAGCATTTGTATTGCTCACTCTTTTTATATAAATACAGTTTTTATTTAATTTAACACTTAAAATATTAATAAAAAACAAACACAAAAATTAAAAAAATAGTGAAGTAAAAAAGAGCTGAATTTTCAGCTCTTTTTTATGGCAGAGGTATAAGGATTCGAACCTTAAATGACGGAGTCAGAGGCTCGCAATCTTTTTTCAAAACCGCCTATTTAAGCCATTTTTCAGACTTTGCGTCTCTCAAAAATCTCTCAGAATTTTATTTTTGCTTAGAACGGCAAATTCGTATGAGGAATTGTGAACCTTACACTGAGGTGTCGAAAGAAACTCTAAATCCGTATTATCTTTTACAGTAGGGTACTGCACCATTTAGTGACAAAGAATATATAAAGTTTATTATTCAATCGGCTCCAATCCAAATGCAGGTCTCATATATTCTATTGAATTTCTGCTCAAACCATATTGTGTAGCGATTTTTTCCCAATTAGAATTTACAATATCTATAATCTCATTAGCGTATTCTATCGCCTCTTGTTCTTTAAGATTATAGTAGGATGCAGATTTAATGGCTAATTCAACAGAAACCCTATTATCATTTGCATCAACATTTAATGATAATTCATCTCCGAACACAACAGGATTTACATCATATAATGGTGACAACACCCATCCGGATTTAGTTAGAATAAATCCATGATTTCTTAAATGGTCATCAGTATTATTAACTGCCATATTAAATACAATTCGTTTCCATAATTCAATAATATCTTGCTTAGGATTTGCTCCATATGACTTGAGAAATGAAACAATGTCTAAATAACTGCTTCCGTCATCTGCACTTGCTCCGTCTGTTTTGCCAAGCATAGTCATTGCAGAAGAAAAATGAATTCTTTTTTTACCGTCTCTGTCAAAGCGTTTTACTAAAAAAGTACTGCCTAACTTAGAAAATGTTTCAAGTTTTGACTCGGGCACATTAAGACCACACAATTTTGCTAAATCATGCGTAACTTTTTCCCAAGCACCAATATTATATTCATCATTCTTTGACGGAAACTTGGCTATCCAAAGACTACCGTCAGGTGCTTCAACATTTGCCTTTGGTCGTGCACCGCCAAGTGACGAACCGGGTTTTATTAGTTGTTTCAACCATTTATCATTCAAAAAATCCTCATCAATTTCATAATTTCGTGAAGCTTCTTCAAGTGTTCTCAGTGTTGTCCATGGTGGAGCTGCCACATCAGAATCATTAGATAAAAATTCTCCGTCCTTATCAGTTTTAAATCGCAAAGCTCCCATTCGTGTTTCGTCATAAACGCCAAGTAAATAATCGCTTGTGTGAAGTTCTCGTGGCTTTCTTTTTTCTCTATCAGCTTGAATTCTTTCACGCCTATTTATCAAAGCTCGGCCCCATCTGTCAGGACAAGAATCGGCAAAAATGCCAAACTCATTTTTCGACGGAAATTGTCTGCCTGAATAAAAGAAAATATCAGGGTCAAGTTGATAAGAGAACTTCGTTTCTTTCAACCATTTATCAGAATATTCAAATGAATAGTGTTCATTTCTCTTTGCAGTATCAACAAATAAAGTGCCCATAAATCTTGACTGCGAAGAACTGAAACATTCATAAACATAAATTTCCATAATTTATCTCTCCTTGTTTGAAACCCTTTTTTTAGTTGAAATATTCAAATCTTGAAGTTTTCTTCCAAACTCATCGTCTTTTGCGACTTTTAGTAAATCTCTGTCCATATTATTAAGTGCGTGAAGAACGGCAGCATAATTTCCTATTGCGACAGATGGACTTCCTTTTTCTATATTCCAAAGAGTTGCCCGGCTGATATTCGCTCTTTCGGCAACCAATTCAGCCGATATATCTCTTCTCAAGCGAGCCATTTTAATTTGTTCGCCCATCGTTTCTAATATTTCCATAGTTTGAGGTAATAATTCAATAGATTTCTTCCCCATAATATCGCTCCTTATGTTTAATATTATAAACACAAAATGAAATTATGTCAATATTATTAAACATAGTTTGCCTTTTTCATAATATAATTATGATTTTTTTTGCAAAATTATAAATAATATTTGTTATTCAATAACACTTTGCGTGCCGATTGTTATAAAGCCTTTTTCAACATTATATATCCTTGAGGAAAATCATCCGAGGAATAAGATGAGTTTGTAAATTCAAGAGGTGTTATTGCATCTAGCGGTTGGGTGAATATGAGGCAGAGGTATGAGTACCTGCCTGCGGCAGAACCTCGGCGTTGATTCGCTTGCTAAAGGATTCTTTATTATATGTTGAGGTTCAAATCCTTAATAGACTTTTCATAAAGTTTGTAAATATACAACAGCGTTATATCAAATTGCTTTGCAATTTGATGGCGTTCGCAAGGCTTTGCCTTGCTCGGCTAAATGATTCTTCGAATCCTTAAAACATATGAAAAAAGACAGGCAACAAAAAGTTACCTGTCTTTTTTGGCAGCGGTATGAGAACCTGCCTACGGCAGAACCTCGGCGGCGCTTCGCTTGCTAAAGGATTAATTATTATATGTTGAGGTTCAAATCATTAATATTTACAAATTGCCAAGAAAAAACAGACATCCAATCGGATGTCTGTTTTCTCTTGGCAGAGGTATAAGGATTCGAACCTTAAATGACGGAGTCAGAGCCACGCAATGCTTCATACAAAATGCCCGTTTCAAGCACGTTTCGGGGCTCTCGTATCTCTCAAATGTCTCTGTGAATTTTTTCGAATCTTTTGCCTCTAATTAATTGATATTATAACTACAAATTATAGTTCCTATCATATATTCTTTAATTCGTTAATGACACACGTGTTCAATTTAGATACAGTTTCTTGTCCAAAAATTTTTAATTTCTTGTCCAGTTTTTGTTGACTAGTGCAATTCCATCCTTTTTGTATGTCTTATCACTTTTAGGCTTGTATGAGAATTTTAAGAAATGTTTTTTAAAATCTTTGATTTCTTAACAGTGCTTACGGTTGCCTGAATTATCGGACCGGAGAGCAAAACGGTGGCAATTGTGCAAATTCCGAATTTACCGCCGAGCAAAACGCCGATAATTACCATTATAATATCAAGAACCATTCGTACGATTTTGATTTTCCATCTGTTTTTTTCGGCAAGCGAAAATGTGACTGCTTCATATGAGCCCCTGCCGAAATCAGCGGCGGAGTAAAGCCCCGTTCCGAACGAAAATATAGCAATGCCAAGTAGCATTATAACAAAATTAACCGCTTTAATATCTGTATAATGCTGAATTTTTGTGAATACATCCACGAAAAGACTGTAAATGATTTGGTAAAGAATTGTGCCGATATTGATTTGCTTTCTGTCATAGAAAAAGGCAAAAATTATCATTGCCACAGCCACAACAAACGACGATGTGCCGATTGGCATACCTGTCACATTCGTCAGCCCTTGCCACAATATCGCAAGTGTTGCGCCGCCGAAACCTGCGCCTATTGCAAGCGTAATTCCATATGCGGATATTATTGATCCGATAACGATCATCAGCGTTTTTGTTGCATATTTTTTAAATTTCATATTATCACCTACAAAAAAATAAGACTGTAAACTCTGCTGTTGTGTTCAGAAACAGCAAAATTTATAGTCTTCATCAGCCGAGACAGCTTTATTTTTTTGATTATACACCCGAGCTTTTATGAAGTCAACGGTTATAAATATGATTTTCTGTATTCGCTCGGAGTTTTGCTCATTTCAATTCGTGTTACGATTTTGATTTGAGCGATGTCTCTCAAAAGTCCCAGTCATAAATGCCCCAAATCGCACTAAAATGACTTTGGAATTTTGAAATTTGCTGTCTCTTAGAATCTCTCAAAGACTCTGTGAATTTTTTTGAACACTTAGATTAATGAGTAAAAATATTAGGCTACCGCTGATAAAATTACTTTACAAAAAGAATATAAAAGCATAGTTATTCTTTAACTATTAAAGCCTCAAAAAATATCGTCATTAAAATATTGCAAAGTTGAATACCGATATTTTTTTGTCTCGTAATCATTTAAGCTTCCGGAAAGATAATTTTATATCCATCCAAATATTTTTTGAATTTAGAGATAATAAAATAGTAATTTTTGTAAAACCCATTAGTTAAATAATGTAATTCATAGATTTTTATCAAATTGTCAACATTGTTTTGATGGTTAAAATGTATTTGGTCGTAATTAAAAATACGGCTCATATTCTACTTTATACTTGCTATCCGGGAACAGATGCCTGTGCAAATCAATAAAATAATCGTCTGTCATACTTGCTATATAATCAACAACAATTTGATTTTTTTCTTCTTTTGAATAATCAATACCGTGATACTGCTTCAAAGCGTTACCTATCGGGTTAATATGATGCTTAAAGATTATTGAGTCAGTATCATTCCTCTTTACATCATCAAGGAGCTTATAATAAAGCTCTTCAAACATCGGCTTAATGATTTCCTCATACTGTTGATTCATTACATTATTATTATAAATGACCTCATAGTTTTCTTTTTTCGCCGTACTTAAATCCTTGAATGCCTTGTCGCTGAGCATTATGTAATCCTTGCCGTAGCTATGTTCAATAATATCAACTGTTAAGTTATTTATTATTTTTGCATTTTCCGTGCCTATCAGCTCTGTCTTGAATTGATAATCAGGCTCAATTATTCCTGCAAGCACAGCGTCCTGTCTGTCCTTGCCTAAATAGGCAATCATATCGCATATACGAACAACACAACCCTCAAGAGTTGACGGAATAAGCCTTTTAATTGCAGGAGCGCCCTCTGTATAGCAAGCCTCAACCTCGTTATCGTATTCGTCAAATGTTTTAGCATAATTCGGTCTGTATTCCTGCTGCTCAAATTCACCGTTATGACACAGTACACCGTCTAAGGTCTGCATTGTAAAATTCCGTGCAAAAATTTTGTCAAGCACTCTTGTACTGTGAACATTGTGGTTGAAATATCTGCCGGTTTCGTTATGGTATAATTCGCTCAAAAATCTTTCGCCTGCGTGACCGAAGGGTGTGTGACCAATATCGTGACCTAAAGCAATAGCCTCAATCAAATCAAGATTTAAGCCTAATACCGATCCGATATTTCTGGCAACTCGGGATACAAGCTGAACATGCTGTGCTCTTCTCGTTATATCGTCATTGTTTTTAAAGGAAAACACCTGCGTTTTATCAGCGTACCTGTTGTAATACGGCAGGTGCATTATTTTTTCTGTGTCACGGACAAAAACAGGACGCCACAAATTAGCCTTGTCCACTCTGTTGTCACGCCTTGTTGCATTTTCATCCTTGAATGCATAGGGATTAACCCAATGATTTTCCCTGTCATCTTTGATTTTTTGCTGTAATTCCTCATTGATTTTGTTAAATTTCAAGGCGTCTGCCATAATCTTCAACTCCGTTTCATACTTAGGCAATGAAGAGAAATCCGAACCGTGGTTTAAATTGGCTGGTTTGCCCTTACTCTGCGTTAAAAATACTCGGAATACATTGAGTATTCCTGCGTTTTTGTGCCTTGATTAAGAACAAATCAGCACAATTTGAACTCTTCGACCAAAAATTCTTGAAGTAAAGATGAATTTTGAATTTTCAGATGGAAGTCTTGCTGGCGCAAGGCAACAGCGGAAAGTTCAAAAGTCGCTTTAATTCTGCATTTTTGGCAGGTTCGGATTATTCTTTATTGCCTATTCTAAAATAATAAGTAATGGAATGTCAATATCTAACCTATTTTTGTGTAGTTGACAATACTGAAGGCTATATTCGTGTGAATGACAGTATAAAAACGATTTTTTCAAAATGGTTTCATGCTACAAAAAAATGCCATGTAGCAATGTATTATTAAACTATCATATTTGGAGGTATTACTATTTTGGAGGTATTACTATGAAAAACGAACCGGTAATGGAAATTGCAAATAAGTTTATGAATGATTGCGACAATTTTGAAATTAAGAATTTAGATAACAATAGGGGCAGGGTTGATGACCTGCCGGAAATCGAGCTTTGCAGCGACTACATCAAGGTGCATATTAAAGGAGAGAAAGACCGATTCAAAAAGCATATTATTGAAACAGGTAATGAAAAGCTTGACGAAATTGGCTTTCTTGAAAAAGGCTGCTTTAAGCTGTTCTATACTAATAACGAGGATTTGCAGGTACAACGAATTACTAATAATATTATCCTCGAGGCTGTTGGAAATGGCAAAAGAATTATGAGCCTTTCAACATATTTGTCCTTTGCTGTTGGGCAGTACCAAAGCACAATGATGCGAAAATTGGGTAAGGAAGATGTTGCCGATTGGTTTGACAATAAGCCGCTTTTTATCTGCGAATATTATGAAACGGATGATGTTATGGCGATTATTCAAGAAATTGATACAAAAATAGATGCACTTGGTATTGAGGTGTTATATCTGCCAAACCTTGAATACTCATTAATTCATTGCCCTGCCGAATTACAGCTTGACATTTTAAGCTTTCTATATGACCTTGCATTTGATAAACAGATTTGTGTAGTCGCAACATTAGCTCCGTTTTATGAGCAAGGCGATAAAGGAGTGTTTTATACTGTACAAAAAATTGATGAAGAAGTATTTAAGTCAATTTTGCCAATGGAATCAAAGCATAATGTTATTTCGGATGATAACAAACTCGTAACGATTGAATGCTGGGATTATTGGGACTTTGCAGTAGATGCACCTCGAACAGTGATGTTCAAAAGTAATGATGAATTTTATACCTTTTCATCAATAACAAGCTATACAAACGGCTTTGAGGATTATGATTTACCGTTTTAGAAAACAAGAAGACGAGCTTTATTGCTCGTCTTTTGACTTATGTCCGTAATTTATCCCATAAACTATTGCATAATGTGTGCATAAGATGTAAAATGTTTATGAGGTGATACTTATGGTAGGAAAAAGACCAAAGAAAATGATGAATATGTATATCCTTGATATTCTCAAGCATTATACCGATGCTGAGCATCCTATGACTCAAAAGGAAATTCAGCAAAAACTTGAAAGTGATTACGATATGATTGTTGACAGAAAGGCTGTTAAGGCAAATCTTGAGGACTTTATCAATGATGGAACATATAACATTGATTATGCAACTAAAATTCGCTTTTCCCCTAATCCAAAAACCGGCGAGCTTGAGAAAAATGAAATTTTGACGGGTGTTTATTACAATGCCGAGTTTACCGATTCTGAGCTTCGTTTACTTATGGATTCTGTTCTTTTTTCAAAGAGTATCCCAAGCGCAAACAAAAGTGAAATACTTGATAAGCTAAAGGATTTATCAAATAAATATTTTAAGTTTAGTGCTGCAAATATTCAATCCTATGAATCTGCAGATAGAGAAATGAACAAGGAATTGTTTTATACTATTGAAATTCTTGACGAGGCTATCAATAATGGTTTGCAGGTTAAGTTCCTTTATGATGAATATGGTGCAGATAAAAAGCTACATCATCGTTTGAATGAGGATGGCGAGGTTAGAGAGTATATCATAAATCCATATTACATGGTTGCAACCGGTGGTAAGTATTACTTGATTTGTAACTATGACAAGTACGATAATATCGCTCACTATCGCCTTGATAGAATTTCAAATATCGAAATTCTTGATACTCCAAGAAAAGCTAAAAATCAAGTTGAAGGTCTTGTTGGTTTTGACATTGCCCAGTATATGAACGAGCATATTTATATGTTTACCGGTAAATCTGTCAGAGCAAAATTTGAAGCACCAAAGTATTTGATTTCGGATATTCTTGATTATTTTAAGGCAGATGTAATTTTCAAGGAGCTTGACGAAAAGAATGTAATTGCAACTGTTAAGGCTAACGAAACCGACCTTCGCCTGTGGGCAAGGCAGTATGCAGGGCAGATTAAGATTACCGAGCCGACAGAGCTTGCCCAAGCCTGCAAGCAGGATTTGTTAGACGCAATTAAATTATATGAGGACTGATTATGAATTTAAGTAAATCAAAATATGTTAGAGGACTGCAATGTCCGAAAATGCTGTGGATGGATAAGTACAAAAACAACATTCTCAAAGCAGCAGAAAGATATAAGGAGATATAAAACGGAGGTAATTATGAAAATATTTGCATATACAATGGTTTATGATACGGGATTTGCGCCTTCAGTTGATAAGGGAGTTTTGTCATTAGCTTGTTGTAAAACGTTCCTACGATATAAAATTGCTAACGAACTATTGGATAATAGTGATGATATATATGTAGTTGGCCTTTGTGGTAAACAAATGTCGAGTAGACATAATTATGATAATGATTATTTTCCTGTATATATTGCTAAAATAAGTGATTGTGTGAAAACGGATTATTACTATTCAAAACGCGCTTATAAAACCAGACCCGATTCTCAATATTTACTTGAAAATGGTGTGTGGTATTTCAAAAAAAATAATCCTCATCATATTATATCAGATAATAAAGAAATTGAGGAACTACCAAATCCGAATGAAGAAAAAGATTTATTTTATATAAGAGGAAATAAACATGAAAAAAACTATGTTCTGATTAGCACAGATTATGTTTATTTCGGCAAATACTATTCTAATAATCATTTTGAAGTGCCTCCCTTTTTAGCAAAAATAGGCAACAAAAGGAAAGAGGCTTGCAGAAGCGATTTAAGTCCAATAGAGATTTTGAACAAAAAAGAGCAAGAAGAATTAGTTAAGTTTGTATTTGATAATTCTAAATTGTTTTCTAAACAAAATAGAAATAATACTATTGATAAATATTTTATTGATAGAAAGAGCTGTGGAGAGAGGAGCTGCCGATGAAGATAATACTTTCAAGAAAAGGATTTGATAGTGAATACGGTGGATGTGCAAGCCCTATTCTTCCGGACGGCACAATGGTTTCCATGCCGATTCCGAGTGAAAACGGAAATTGCAAATATAACGATTTGTTGTTTCCTGATGGAAGGACATATGAAGATATTTGGCGAGAGTTATGTCCAAACGGTTATCACGTTGATAATTGCCATCTTGACCCTGATATTAGACCAAATATTCGCAACAATATTCCACCATTATGGCAACCAGCATTTGGACAGCTGAGTTCATCACAAAGTCATCTTGAGAACAATGGTATTACTGTTGGTGATTTGTTCCTGTTCTTTGGTTGGTTCAGGCAAACCGAATATGTTGATGGACACATCAGATTTGCAAGAAGTTCACCCGATATTCAAGCAATATATGGCTACTTGCAAATAGGTGAAATTGTAACGGGATTAGACGTGAAAAGATATCCGTGGCATCCTCATTCTGATGATTCACACATTTATGACGATAATCATTCGATAACCAACAATACTTTATATGTTGCAGCACCAAAACTTATTATGAATAGTTTAGACACAGGGTTACCCGGTGCAAGAACTATTACATATTCAGATAATTGTGTTTTAACCGCTGAAGGTTATAGCCGTTCTCGTTGGAAACTGAACGGAATATTTGGAGAAATTCCGCTTACATATCACTATAAAAGCTGTGTGAAAGACGGCTATTTCCAAAGCGCCCGCAAAGGACAGGAGTTTGTTTTTGATGAAGACGAACGCGTAACCGAATGGGCAAAGAATATAATCGTGAAATAGGAAAATGAAACTATGTATCTGAGTAAATCAAAATATGTAAGAGGTTTGCAATGTCCGAAAATGCTGTGGATGGATAAGTATATGCCAGAGCAGGCACCAGAAAATCCAAATCTTGAAGCTATCTTTGCAACAGGTAATATGGTTGGAGATTTAGCAATGCAATACTTTGGCGATTTCGTTGAAGTTACCGAATTAAAAGAGGACGGCAAGCTTGATCTTGGTAAAATGATTGAGCGTACCAAAGAAGAAATTGAAAAAGGCACAAACAATATTTGTGAGGCATCTTTTAGTGAAGGCGGCTTATACTGTGCTGTTGATATCTTACATAAAAATCCTTATGGCTGGGATATTATTGAAGTTAAAAGCTCAACCGGTGTTCATCCAGTATATTATGAAGATATGACATATCAGCTTTATGTTTTAAGGAAGGCTGGGCTTAATATTACGGGCGTATATAATATGCACCTAAACAGTAACTATGTGCGCAAGGGCGAGCTTGATTTAAAGCAGTTATTTGTTCTTGAGGATTGCACAGAAATCTGTACCTTTAAGCTTGCTGATGTTCAGGATAATATTGACAATATCGTTGATTATCTTGATAAAACTGGAGATATTGAACCGGTTAAAGATATTGATATGTGTTGCGAAGAACCATACAAGTGTGCTTATTATGATTACTGTTCAAGACATCTTCCAAGTCCATCTGTTTTTGATATTAACAGACTTAAAATATCCAAGAAATATGAATACTATCATAACGGTATTGTGTCATTTGAAGATGTATTTATGAAGGCTCCAAAGCTTTCGGACAAGCAATGGATGCAGGTTGATGCAGAATATAAGAATCTTCCACCATATATTGACAAATTGGGAATCAAATCTTGCTTGGAGCAGTATACATACCCTATTTATTATCTTGATTTTGAAACATATCAACAGCCGGTTCCTATGTTTGACGATTCAAGACCATACCAGCAAATTCCGTTCCAGTATTCGCTACATATTCAGTACGAAAAAGGTGGCGAATTAGAGCATAGAGAGTTTTTAGGCGATCCAACAAAGGACCCAAGGCGTGCACTTTGCGAGCAAATGTGCCACGATATTCCAAAGGATGCCTGCGTTCTTGTTTATAATGAGAGCTTTGAGAAAACAAGAATTAGAGAAATGGCTGCCGATCTTCCGGACTTAGCAGAGGATTTAATGCGTATTCACGATAGCATTAAGGATTTAATGCTACCATTTCAGAAAAAGTATTTTTATTCAAGGGAGCTTGAAGGCAAATACACAATTAAATTGGTGTTGCCGACTCTTTGCCCAAATGATCCCGAGCTTGATTATCATAATCTTGACGGAATCCACAACGGTGGCGAGGCAATGAATGCCTATCCGGACCTTGTCAATCATACCCTAGAGGAGCAAGCAATCATTCGCAAAAACCTCCTCGCCTATTGCCGACTTGATACCTTGGCAATGGTCAAGGTGCTGGAAAAACTATATGATTTGTGTGATGAGTAAGGAGTTATATAATGAGTAGAATAATTTTTAATAATAATAAAGAGATAAATTCAGTTTTTTCTCTAGTAGGAGAGAAAGAGGACGATATCACTAAAAGCATTATATGGTTGCTAAAAGATTGTCCAATTTTGATGGAAAGATTCCTTTGTAATATTTGTAAAATAGAAAAGTATGATAAAGAAAACATTGTAATATTTTTTCAAAAATTTGAAAAAGTAGGAAATGAAAATAGTTTTACAGATATTGAAATTACGGATAATGAAAACTTTCATATTATTATTGAGGCAAAAAGAGGTTGGATTTTGCCTGGGGAAGCTCAACTTACAAAGTATTCTCTAAAGGATTCTTTTGTGAATAACAATGTTCCAATTAAAAGAATATTTTCGATATCTGAATGTTCACAAGATTATGCCAATAAGTATTTACCATTTAAAACAACAAAAAATGGGGTTTCGGTTAATCATATTACATGGCAAGAATTTGTTGATATTTGCAAAGAATCTGCAAGAGAGTCAGGCTGGAAACAAAGGTATATAATTAATGAGTTTTTAAATTATATTGGAGGAATTATGAGAACACCAAACAATACTTCAAATCAAGTGTTTGTAGTTGCCCTAAATAGAAACGAAACAAATACAAAGGGAATTACATATGTTGACGTTGTTGAAAAAGGAAATAAGTATTTTTGTCCTGTATCTTGGTTTAAAAATCAAGTGGATATTCCTAATTATATTGGGTTTAGATACGATGGAAAACTTAAATATATAATGCATATTGATAGTTATATCATTACTCGAAATTTTCACGATGTTATTGAGTTTATGGATGATATTGAAATGGAAGAAGAAGCGTATGTTTTTTCTTTAGGAAAAAGAGTTGAACCATTAAAAGAAGTAAGAACAGGTGGCGTATATCCATCAGGTCACAATTGGGCTGATATTGACCTGTTATTAACTTGTGATACTGTAAAAGAAGCTGTTGATTTGAGTAAATCACGACATAATGATTAATATATTTAGGAGGTTATTATGAATAATATATGTAAAGTTGGAGATTTAGTTGTAGTTAGTTTTGAGGCTGAAAGTGTTAAAGGAGGTACATATAAACATAAAGCATTAGGTATTGTAACAATGAATTCAGAATGTTTATTTATGATGAAAGTTATAAAACATTTAATGGACTCTTTAACAACAGAATCTGTTGTAGTGAAAACTGATGATATTACAGATATTGAAGTTGTTGCTGTGGCAACAGAGTCTAATTTGAGCGAAAATTTAACTTGCTATGAAACATCTAATAATGGCTTTTCTACTGCTTTTGTAACTGATGGCATAATTAAAGGTTTCTGTTTCGGAAAAGCAGAACTTGAAGTTATAAAAAAGAATGCAGTATTAAGGTACAATTTATTGAAAGCAATTGATGATGAAGATAAGGCTGATCCTATAAATGTTTTTCTTGAAGAAGAGAGAGCAAAGGGCAACGAAGTAACATATTACAATCTGTTTCAAGACAAAGTTCTTGATTATGATATTGCTGATGAATACCTTATGGAAGCAAAAGAAGACCATATTTCTTATGAGGTTAATGGTGAATCTTTTGCAAAAATGTATTTCGATAAAGAAGGATTTAAGCTTTACTTATATCCAAACATAGAAGGAGAACCATTCTTTATAGAAGATGTTTGTGTTGACACTCCTGATGATGTTGCTTTAATGTATAATGGTAATCCTCCAACTGGAAGAACGAGTGTTGACGAAGCTGCCAATAAAACAATAATTGCATTTTATAATGTGCTATATAGACAAAATAATGAGGAATAACGATGACTTATGTTATTTCTGACCTGCACGGTTATCCGATAGAAAAATTAAAAACATTGCTTGACAAAGCCGGCTTTTGTGATGATGACGAAATGTTTATTCTCGGTGATGTTGTTGACAGAAACGGTGACGGCGGAGTCGAAATGCTCTGTTGGCTACTATCTCAACCCAACATATACTTAATTCTCGGCAATCATGAGGCAATGCTTTTGTCCTGCTCGTTTGTGTTGGAACAGGTAACAGACGAGTTTGTCGAGTCATTGTCAAAGCATAATCAAATTGAGATTTTGAGCGAGTATATGTTCAACGGCGGTGATGTTACATTAAAGGCATTAAGCGACCTTAATAAATGCTCGCCGGAGACAGTTGCAGACATATTTGATTATATTCGTGAAGCACCGCATTACGATATAGTTGAAATAGGCGGCACAAATTATTTGCTGACACACAGCGGTATTGATAATTTTGAAAAAGGCAAGCCGTTATCAAGCTATACACCTGATGATTTTCTGTGGAACAGACCGAGTCTTGACGATGAATATTTTGAAAAATCAATAACCGTTTTCGGTCATACTCCCACAATCTGCTTCGGTGAGGAATATAAAGGTAAAATCATCAAAACAAAAACATGGATTGATATTGATGTGGGTGCATCAGCCGGATTTGAGCCTGTCCTCCTACGCCTTGATGATATGACGGAATTTAGAAACTGAATACAAAACAAAAACACCACGGTGATTTATTTCATCGTGGTGCTTTTATGTACGAAAAATTTCCCATAGCCTTTGATACAATTACCTTGCAAAAAAAGAAACATTAAAATTTGGAGATAATAGTATGAATGCATTTGAAAAGGAAACACTTTTGTATTCGGATATTAAATCAATCCGTGAGAGTGTAGAGATAAAACTATGTGTAGCATAAATAAAATTAAGGAGATTGAAAAATGAAAAAGCTTATTACAATCATTATTAGTTTAATACTCGTTGCAGTAACCCTTGTTGCCTGCTCAAAAACAAACAGCAATACAAACGAAGCCACAGAATCCGGCACACAGGCGCAAGCTGTGGAGTAAACGAAGGAAAGCACAACGCCAAGCACTGCAAACGCTTCTACCACAGCAAATACATTCAGCAAATATGTAATAGTGTCCTTCAACTCTGTTCAGGGTGCGGTAATATATAAGCAAGATTATGATATAAACGGCTATCTTGAAAGCTGTCAGTTTCATAAAAAGTGCGAAGCGTGCGGCTATGTAAGCAACAGTAACGGTCAAGCCCTTGGAAATCTCTCGACCTCATATCATTGCACCCAATGCGGAAATAATCAGGCTGTTGAAATTGTGGCGAATTTTGAATGTGTTGAAGTGCCGTATGATAATTAAGATATTCAGTCGACAGCAGGCGGTTAAGCAGAGTTATACGGATTTTGACGGTAGTAAAATCATCATATCAATAAGCGACCCGTTTGAGGAAAAAGCAAAGTTCAACAGGAATAATATTTCTATCAAAAGTGTGCTTTATTTGTCGTTTTATGATATTGACGAAAAAACAAAAAGCATCTTCGGCGGCTACGATCCTATGTCGCCGATTGATGCTGTTTTGATTAGAGATTTTGTTTTGAAATGGGAAAATTTCGTTGATGAAATTTGGGTGCAATGCGAAATGGGCATATCCCGTTCTGCCGGCATTGCCGCCGCAATATCAGAACATTTTGAACTTGATTCAACTTATATTCTGAATAACAGCAATTATATCCCTAATATGGTGTGCTACAATTTAACAAAAGAAGCGTTAAGCAAAACGGAGGTGCAAATATGAAAGATACAAAAAATGAGCCTGTAATCGAAATAGCAAAAAATTTTATTGATGATTGCAACAATTTTGAAATTAAAAATTTGGATTCCGCCAAGTCGGAACAAAACAATTCGCCCGATATAAGCCTTTTTTCCGACTTTGTTAAAGAATACTTAAATCCGATTGAAGAAGAACAAAATCAAAATCTTATAAAAACAGGTAATAAGGATTTAGATGAACTTTGTATATTTGAAAAAGGTATGTTTAAGTTGTTCTGTACCGATGAGTTTAATGTGCCTCTTGCAAGAATTGTAAACAGTTTTGTTATCGAAGCTGTCGCCGGTGGCAAACGAGTTTTGATTATATCGCCCTATCTCTATGTAATCGTTCGTAATTTCTTAAAAGCAGTTGTACGAAAGGATTACAAAAACAACATTTCTTGGTTTGATGATAAAAAACTCTATTTTTACGAATGTATGTCTGATGATAATTTAATTGATTTGGCGGAAAAACTGAGGGCAAGAATCATTGACTTGAATATAGATGTTTTATATATTCCGCACCTTGAAGATTTACTTCAAAATTATTGTGCAGATTTGCAAATTAGTACTTTAGAGCACTTATATAACTTTGCTTTCGATACAAATATTTGCATTGTTTCAACATTGGCATCGCTTGACTATTACGGATGGAAAAATGAAACCCGTTTGTTTTATCCGCAGCACAAATTAGACATTAAAGTATTAAAGAAAAATCTACCACCGGAGGCATTATATATCACTTCGTTTGCTAATAATATAGCAAGTTTTGATAACTGGTCCGTATGGGATAATATTAATGATACCCCGTCAAAAGTTTCAGTGCAAAGCTTTGATGATTTTTATACTTTTGATTCAATAAGTATAAGCCAAGATTAGTATAATGCATAAATTTATTTTATATTTATATGCGGTCACAGAAAAAATTGTGCTATAATAGAATTGAAATAAGAAAACGGCTCAAAATGAGGAGAAAAACTTGAAAGAAAAAATAACTTATTCATCAGATTTGAAATGCCTTTTTGATTTATGCAATCGTGCTGATTTAAACGATTCGGTTGCTCAATTCAAATTGGCAAAATTTTATTTACATATTAATCGAGAAAATACAAATAAAAAAGCATTTCTATTATTAAAAAAGCTTGCAAATCAAAGTTATAATGCCGTTCAAACAAATGCACAGTATATGCTGGCTCGGTGCTATGAAAAAGGGTATGGCATTACAAAAAACTATAAGCAGTCTGCAAAATGGTATAGGCAAGCCTACATCAATGCCAACAATGATATCTATAAAGCCTTTGAAAATGAAATTGATGATATAATAGACGAGGCATTGAACGAGCCTGAAAGTGAAAAAATTACACCTGAATTTATTGAATGTGTAACTGAAAATGCCGAAAACGGAGATTCGGCATCGCAGGAATATTTAGCAAATCTTTATTGGCGAGGTAACGAAAACATTAAGGCAAATAATGAAAAATTCGTCTACTGGGCTGAAAAAGCGGCACGTCAAGGTGATTGTCTTTCCGCTTTTCATCTCGGCAGATATTATGAAACAAAGATGCAATATAAAAATGCGGCAAATTGGTACAAAATAGCCGCCGAATTAAATATTATGCGGCGCAATAAGATAACCACCCGAAATTCATCGGGAAATTATATTAAATGAATAAAGGAGATTATTATGGATTTGAAAAATGTGTCAACAAAAGCACTTGTTGAAGAATTGACAAGCAGAGAGGCTGTTGAAAAGACAGTGATTGAGCCTTACGAGGAATATTCAATTACTGTCGGCGAAGAGAAAATCAACGATGCCGGACCGGTTGTAATATTAAGAATTTGGGACTAAATTTCGCACTATATATTTTTTATTTTTATAACTTGGGTTTTATTATAAATCATGGTATAATATAGAAAAAACAAAAGGAGACAGTTAAGATGGATGAGTTGAAAAAATTAGTTGAAAATTTAGAAAAAGAAAATGATGAGAAAAAGCAAGAAAAAATATTACAAAATATCGGTAAAGTACTTATAACAGAATATGAGATTATAGTTGATGGAATAAAAATAGAGCCATTATGGGTTGAAGCATATTATTATAATCAAAATAAATTTGCTGATTGCAATACGCACTTGGATGATAAGCAAAAAAACAGATTTGGACAACTATATTTTCATAATAAAGGTTATGGCGGATTTGACATATGCCTTTCAAATTCCGACGAATTTTACCTATCATTTCTGTTAAAAGCAACGCTTATTAACGGAGAGTTCAGTACACAAACAGGTATTTATGATTTTTTGACTGCTAACGATAAAAGCAAATCCGAATTAGAAAATAAAAAAGACATATTGGTAAAAAAGAATTCGCCTGAAAGCTATGAAATTAAATATGCAGAACGTATCGGAATAACTAAACCATGTTATAAAACAAAAGCATTAGCAATGTTCTCGTTTGATGCTTTAGGAAACGATAAATATAATTTCACATTTGCACACAAAGTTTTAATACCTTTAGTAAAAGAAGAAATGCAAAATTATAAAAACATCTCTACTCAAAATCTCACGGAAAGCGATTATAAAAAAAGATGTAAAAAGGTATTCGGATGGATACCAGATGCTATAAATGATATTTTGAAAGATCTAAACTAATGCTTTATTTTTCATCTCAACTAAACATACAAGAGTACAAACCTGCGGCGGACAGAATGTTCGCCGCACTCAATTTATTTAATATTAAATATAAATTATTAAATAATACAAAAGATATATGGCTGCGGGATTATATGCCTGTGAAAACAAAGTCGGGCAAATATGTATCATTTCGATACGAGCCGAGTTATCTTGCAAATGATCCGCAATTAAGGACTGATTTTAAAACCGATATTGCACCTAGCTTTAAGATCGATAACCTTGTTTATACAGATATAAATTTAGACGGTGGGAATGTGGTCTTTTCTCCGTCCAAAGAAAAAGTCATCATAAGCGACAGAGTTTTTTCGGAAAATCACGGCATAAGCGAAACAAAACTCGCAGCCAAACTTGAAAAATTGCTCGAAGCAAGTTTAATAATCATTCCATCGCTCAAAAGCGATATGACAGGGCATGCCGACGGTATGGTGCGTTTTGTTGATGAAAATACGGTTGTAACAAATGCTCCGCTGTCGCCGTATGGATTTGAAACGAAAGTTAAAAAGTCTTTGCAAAATTACGAATTTAATGTTATTGATTTTTCGTATTTTTACTCAAAGGGTGACAGTGCTGTCGGTAGTTATCTTAATTATTTAGCAACGGAGAAATCTATATTCCTGCCGGTGTTCGGCGTTGACACGGATAACGAGGCTATAGAACTGGCAAAAAACATTTTTGATAAAACAATTATCCCGGTTAATATAAATGAAATTGCCAAATACGGCGGTTTGATTAACTGTATCGGTTGGGAAGATTAAATATTATGTCCGAAAAAAGTCGCATAGTCTATTGCATAATGACAGCATAAGATATAAAATAAATTTGAGGTGAACATTATGTTAGGTGCAAGACCAAAGAAAATGATGAATATGTATATTTACGATATACTTAGGCGAAACACCGATGCCGAGCATCCTATGACTCAAAGGGAAATACAAAAGCGACTTGAGAGCGATTATGATATGACCGTTGACAGAAAAGCAGTCAAAGCCAATCTTGAGGATTTAATCAATGACGGCTCATATAATATTGAATACGCAACGAAAATCCGATTGACACCGAACCGCTTGACAGGCGAGGTTGAGAAAAACGAGGTGCTTACAGGTTTTTATTACGATAATATATTTACCGATTCTGAGCTTCGTTTGCTTATGGATTCCGTTCTGTTTTCAAGGAGTATTCCGACTAATAACAAAAAGGAAATGCTTGGCAAATTAAAGGATTTGTCAAATAAGTATTTCAAATTCAGCACTGCCAATATTCAGTCGTATGAGAGCGTTGACAGAGAGATGAACAGGGAATTGTTTTATACCATTGAGGTGCTTGACGAGGCAATTTCAAAGGGATTGCAGGTTAAGTTTTACTACAATGAATACGGCACCGACAAAAAACTTCATCATAGGAAAAATGAGGACGGCGATGTCAGAGAATACATAATTAACCCGTACACTATGGTTGCAAACGGAGGTAAATATTATCTTATTTGCAATTACGACAAGTATGATAATCTTTCCCATTATCGTATTGACAGAATCAGTAATATTGAGATTTTGGAAACGCCGAGAAAACCGAAAAATCAGGTTGAGGGACTTGTCGGTCTTGATGTCGCAAAGTATATGCAGGAGCATATTTTTATGTTCGGCGGCAAGTCAATCAGGGCAAAGTTTGAAATGCCAAGCTATTTGATTTCCGATGTTCTTGATTCATTCAGGGCTAATGTTGATTTTAAGGATTTAGGCGACGAAATGGTGCTTGCAAGCGTTAAGGTGAACGAAAACGATATGCGCTTTTGGGCAAGACAATACGCAAGCCAAATCAAAATCACCGAACCGAAAGAACTGGTTGAAATGTGTAAGCAGGATATGGTAAACGCTCTTGCATTGTATCAAGATTCATAGTAAAATGATATAAAGATGCGGATTTGAAAACGGTTCTGTTAAAATAAAAGTTGAGGTGTTTGTATGCTTAAAGATTTATTTGGAAACAGTGTAGAAAATTTTCCTAAAACAAGAAGAAATTTTTTTGAAAATGGTTTATCTAAAATCACGCAAGATGAATATGTTCAAATGGAAGATTACATTAACCAACTTATAGATGACAATTGCCAATGCCATGATAGTTCAACATTATCTGTTCCGGGATGGAATGCACCCGGTTCTTGGGAGGGCAAACCGCTACAAATTATATGGGATAAGATTTTTCCCGGCGATAACGAACACTGTGCATTTTGGTACGGATTATTATATATGCAAATAATCATTAATAGAGACGATGAGTGGATTGCAGCTAAATCGAATTTCGACAGAGAATTTGACCAAATGATTTATTTTAAATCAAATAACTGATATGCTTATTTAATGCTTAATAAAAAGGAGAATAATTATGGAAAGTCTTACCGGAAACATACCACAAGTTTTTTGGATACAAAATAAACCTTTTCCACCGGAAATGAGAAACTCTGAACAGGCTCAAGAATTTCAAAAAGACTGTTTAGAAAATAATTTTTTCGGAATGGGTTGGAAAGAAGAAAAATTCAATAAATACGCAAATAAGAGTTTTAATTCTGAAATAGCTGATGAATTAAGAAATTTAAAAAGAAACGGAAGATTCACACAATCACAAAATCTTTATGGTAAAATGGAATCGGGAGATGTTGTTTTAACCAGATTGAATGATGAGTATTTTGCAGGAAAGATATTATTTACGCCAAGATTTTCCGAAAGAAAAGAATTAACTTGGTATTCAAAAGTTGAAAAGTGGATATCATTGGGTAAAAGTACAGATTTGCCTCATCATTTAAGAGGAAAACTATCAAGCCGAAAATATCAGGGAACAGCAGCATTGATTAATGGAATAGCTGCTTATACAGTTATTGAATCGGTTGGAATAGATTTAGACACCAAACCTATTATTAATGAAAATAATTTTTATGAGGCACTTGGCGACGAAGATTTAGAAGATCTTGTTGCGCATTATATGTCTTTAAATAATAAAAACTATGTTTTTTTACCTTCTTCCTGCAAAAAGAACACTCCCGGAATAGAGTTTGTAATGTATAATCCTCAAAACGCAGAGCAAATTGCTTGTCAAACCAAAGTCAACAGAAAAATAGATGTTGGTTATTATTTATCTGAACAGAGTTTCGAAAAATATAAAACACTATATCTTTACTCAGGTGCCGGATATAGTAACTATGATTTTGAGAATTTAAAAAATATTACAATAATCAGTAACGAGGATCTATACCATATATTCAAAAGTAATAAGCTTTTCGCAAGCATTGTCGAAAATTATTTTAAAATAGATTAAAATCTTATAGAAAAAGAAAATGAAGTTATCGCTATGGCTAATGACGAATTAAATTTAAATAATAATTTTAAAATCGGTGCAATTTGCGGAGATATATGCGGCTCAATTTATGAATGTAATAATATTAAGTATAAACTTGGTGAAAAAGAACTGTTAAATCCAAAATGTCAATTTACCGATGATACCGTTATGACAATTGCAATTGCCACAGGCATAAATAGCGCTTTATCAAAAATTAATAAAAATTGGTTAGATAATTCTTGTGATGAGAAAGTTATTTTTGATGAAATCCAAAATTCAATGAGAGTCTTTGGCAAAAAATATCCTCATGCCGGATATGGCGGCGGATTTATCAGATGGCTGATTTCAGAAAATCCTTTTCCGTATAATAGTTGGGGTAATGGTTCAGCTATGCGTGCATCTTATTGTGGTTGGATGGCTAAGTCTCTTAAAGAAGCAGAACGTCTTGCTGAAATTTCAGCTAAAGTAACACATAATCATCCTGAAGGAATAAAAGGCGCTAAAGTAACAGCCGTGTGCATTTTCATTTTAAAAAACGGTGGCAATAAAAATGATGTTAAAACCTACGCTTCTGATTATTATGACTTGAATTTCAAATTGAAAGATATTCGTAATGATTACAAATTTAATGCCTCATGTCAAGGCACAGTTCCTTATGCAATAGCATCATTTCTTGAAGGCAAGGATTTTTCCGATGTGATTTCAAATGCAATTTCAATAGGCGGTGATAGCGATACATTAGCCGCTATAGCAGGTAGTATAGCAGAAGCATATTATCCTATCTCAAGCGAACTTAAATCTTTTGCAATTTCAAATCTTGATGATTACTTGATTAGTGCATTGTATAACTGCAATGATATAATATAGTCAATTCAATAAATAGTTTTAATGGTATAATTTATGACCTATGTAATATCTGACCTGCACGGTTATCCGATTGAAAAGCTTAAAATGTTGCTTGAAAAAGCAGGGTTTTGCGAGAATGATTTTCTTTACATACTAGGTGATGTGATTGACAGAAACGGTGACGGCGGTGTTGGGATTTTGCAGTGGCTGCTTTTACAGCCTAATGTTCAGCTTGTTCTCGGCAATCATGAGGCAATGCTTCTTGCTTGTGAGTTTTTGTTTGATGAAATCACGGACGACAGCATTGCTGATTTTGACAGCGAAAAAATAGAAATTCTATCAAATTATCAGCTAAATGGCGGTGATGTTACGCTGAAAACACTTGCAAAACTGAACAAAGAATCACCCGAAACGGTGGCGGATATTCTCGATTATCTGCGTGACTGTCCACTGTATGAAGCTGTTACGGCAGGCGGAAAGGATTATTTTCTTTGTCACAGCGGCATTGATGAATTTGAAAAGGGTAAAAAAATCAGCGACTATCCTGCCGACGCTTTTATTTGGGCGTGGCCTGAAATTGACGATAAATATTTTGACGATATTATAACCGTTTTCGGTCACACACCGACAATGAATTACGGCGAGCAATATCGCAATAAAATAATCAAAACAAGAACTTGGATTGATATCGATATGGGCGCAGCAGACGGCAAAACCGAGCCTGTCCTCCTACGCCTTGATGATATGGAAGAATTTAAAAATAACACATAAACAGGAGGTTAATTATGTTATATAAAGCAGAAAACAATTCATTAAAGGCTATGTCTTATTATGATTATTCGGATTTAGAGGGTAAAGAGAAGGATCTTGAAAACCTATTAGCTGAAAACCTTGGCGAAATCTATATTGAAGATGGGCAGTTAATGCCAATTTTTCAGGAAAGGCAGTGGCAGGAAGAACCTGATCTATGTGCATTAGATAAAAACGGAAATCTTGTTATCTTTGAACTTAAAAGAGGAAATGTTCAGGGTGATACAACAATTCAGGTAATGCGATATGCTCAAATATTCGGACAAAAGACATATCATCAATTAAACGAGCTATATAAAAAATATGCCAATACAAATACCGAATTGAAAATTGCACACGCAGAAAACTTCGGATTGGAAAATGATGTACTAAAGGAAGAGCAATTTAACAAATCTCAAAAGCTTGTTATCGTAGGAAACTCATCGGATGTAGATTTAATTAACGCTGTTGATTATTGGAAAAATAATGGGATAGATATTGATTTTCTTCCGTATAGATTTTACAAAATATCAAAGGACATATATTTTGAATTTTTTGCCAAGCCTTACGATTATCATATTAACCCTAAAAATTGCAAGGGAGTTATTTTTGATACAAACTTATCCTATAACAAAAATTCTGCTTGGGATATGCTTACAAACAGTAAAGTCAGTGCCTATGGTAATGCAAAAAAATATATATCATATCTCAATAAAGGCGATTATGTTTTGTACTATCACAAGGGCTACGGTGTAATCGCTGTAGGCTACATAAAATCATCCAAACCAACTATAATTGAGAAAAATGATGAAGCATATCATAATGTAGTTTTATTTACTCCGCAAATCAAGAGCATCGAAGAGGCCTGTTATATTTCGCCGTCAGAGCTTTCACAATTATTGTCAAAGAATTTTTACTATGCTTCAACAATAAAAACTCCTTATTTAACAAAGGATGAGGTTATTTTGATTTCCGAGGAGTTAGGAAAACGATACAAAGAAAAAAACAAATCAAAATAGCATTTTTTCTAAGCACCGTAACAGCTGTTGCGGTGCTTTTTATGTGCGAAAAATTCCCCATAGCTTTTGATACAATTACCTTGCAAACAAAAAGAAAAATTAAAAATTGGAGGTAATAGTATGAATGCATTTGAAAAGGTAATCGGTTATGAAACAGTAAAAAACGAGCTTATGCAAATCTGCGATATGGTGCATAACAAGGAGCGTTACGAGGCTCTGGGTGCAAGAATGCCCCAAGGGGTGCTTATTCACGGCGAGCCGGGACTTGGAAAAACACTTTTGGCAAAATGCTTTATTGAGGAATGTAATATTAACACCTATACTTTAAGGAATAACAAAGGCGCAGAAAAGTTTATCGACGAGATAACAGACACATTTGAAAAAGCAAAGAAGAATGCACCTGCCATTGTTTTTCTTGACGATATGGACAAGTTTGCCAACGAAGATGATTTTCATTGTGACGCAAATGAATATATTGCTGTTCAGGCAGGAATAGATGATGTTAAAGGGTATGATGTCCTTGTAATTGCTACGACAAACAATATAGATAAATTACCGGATTCGCTTATTCGTTCAGGCAGATTTGACAGAACTATCGTTATGCTACCGCCTTCAAAAAAGGATGCGTCTAAAATCATTGAGCATTATCTTGAAAACAAAAAGCTTTCAAGCAATGTTAATTTTGATGATCTTTGCAAAATGATGTCATACCATTCCTGTGCAGACCTTGAAACAATATTAAATGAGGCGGCAATTTATGCAGGATACAATAAAAAAGATGCTGTTGATATGAAGGACTTGATAAATGCAGTGTTAAGACTTCAATATAATTCTCCCGATGATTTGATGAAAAAGGATAAGGATGAGGTGCGAAAGATTGCAATCCATGAGGCAGGTCATCTTGTAGTCAGCGAGGTTATTATGCCCGGAAGTATAGGACTTGCGTCCGTTCGCACTAAAGGAAGAAGCCAAACGGGTGGATTTATTCATAGGTGCGAGGAGCCAAACAAAAGACCCCACAAGATTATGTCGCTTCTCGGTGGTAAGGTTGCAACGGAAATGTACTATTCCGAATCCTGTGCAAGCGGTTGTTATTCAGATTTGAGTAAGGCTATCAATTCCTTACGCGATGATATTACAGAAAATGGAACGAATGGTGTAGCCTTTCTTGAATATGGCAATCCACGATACAGACTATCCAACAAAAATAATGATATTAGAGAAGCGGTTGTTCATTCAGAGTTAGAACGCTTTATCTTTGAAACAAGAAATATTCTAATTCAAAACAGAGCATTTCTTGAAAAAATTGCAGATGCTCTTGTTGAAAAGGAAACACTTTTGTATTCGGATATTAAAGCAATCCGTGAGAGTGTAGAAATAAAACGATGTGTAGCATAAATAAAATTAAGGAGATTGAAAAATGAAAAAGCTTATTACAATCATTATTAGTTTAATACTCGTTGCAGCAACCCTTGTTGCCTGCTCAAAAACGAATAGCAATACAAACGAAACCACAACCACAACCACAGAATCAAGCACACAGGAACGAACACAGGAAATCACAATGCCAAGCACTGCAAATGCTTCTACCACAGCAAAAAATACATTCAGCAAATATGTAATAGTGTCCTTCAACGCTGTTCAGGGTGCGGTAATATATAAGCAAGATTATGATATACACGGCTATCTTGAAAGCTGTCAATATCACAAAAAATGTGAAGCCTGCGGCTATGTCAGCAATTCAAACGGACAGGCACGCGGAAACATGCATACTTCGTATTATTGTACCCAATGCGGAAATAATCAAGAAGTAGAAATTACCGTTGATCAGCAATGGGTTGAAATTCCGTATGAGAATTGAAATTAAATTTTGTAAAGATGAGGCTGAGTTTATTAAATCCGGCAAAATTACTGCGGTTTTCACAAACCATACCGGTTATCTTGATCAGCAATGCTTGAACAATTTCTGTAACAAGGTTATTGTTGAGGGGTAAGCAGCGTTATTTGTGTAAGCAGTGTGGACTGCATTTTGTTGAGGGTGATCAAAGAGAAAATGAAAATTCAAATTTTTTGAAAACATTATGCACACTTTTTCAAATGCTCGGCACAAAGCAATACAAAACAATCGGAGAATACTTAAAACGGGACACATCTTTGATTTTTCGATGGATGAATAAAGAAAGATTAATATCTGAGTGCCGCTGTGCTGATTATTCTACTGAATGTTACAGTATCGACAAACTATTTGAAGAAATAAAGCTGGGTGGTGTAGAAAACGGAAACCGCCTTTGAATCAATTATAAAGGCGGTTTTATCTTTTTGCTTACAGCTCTATTGCGGCTTTTCTTGTGTTTATTTTTCTGATTTCTTCGTAAATTTTATCTTTGAATTTCTTTTCTCTGTCGTAGGTGTACAGACCGTTTTGCTCCTGCTCAACGTCATAAAGCTGGGTATAGCAAAAGCCCAACATTCGCTCGTTGTCGATTATTGCGTCGGTAAGTCCCCTATAGCGTTCAAGCAGCTCTTCCTCGGTTTTAACATCATTTCCGTAACCCCAGGATTTATACTGCTTATCGGACTCCCACTTTATTCCGCCGTATTCGCTCATAAATACAGGCTCGCCGCCGTATTTTTGACGTCCGGGATTATCGTTCAAAACGTGTTCGTAAAGCTCGCCGTGAGTAACAAGCTTTTCATAGCTTTTGCGAAATTCATCAAATTCGCCTCGATAATCATGCACGTCATAAATATCTGTTACAACGTGAAAATTTCCGCTTGTATCAATGCACGGTCTCGTGCGGTCAAATTCCTTTGTGTATTCATAAACTGTTTTGAGCAAGGCGTCATACTGCCGTCTTCCCTTGTAATCCCACGTTTCATTAAACGGACACCACCCTATAATCGCAGGATGGTTGTAATCACGCCCCAGCGCTTCCCTCCATTCGCTCAGGAAAATATCAACCGCCCTCGGATTTGAATAATCAATACCCCAGCTTGCATATTCGCCCCACACCATATAACCCATAAGATCGCAGAAATACAGAAAACGCGGGTCAAAAACCTTTTGATGAAGCCTTGCGCCGTTAAAGCCGAGCGCCATCGAAAGCGTAATATCACGCTTTAATTCCTCGTCATTTTCGGCGGTGTAAATTCCTCTTCTGTAAAAGCCTTGGTCAAGCACAGTCCTTTGAAAAACGCTTTTGCCGTTGAGCATAAATTTGTAATCCTCAAGTGCAATATCCCTCAAGCCGAAATAACTTCTGACCTTGTCGTCGCCGAATTTTATTTCTAAATCATAGATAGTTGCATTACCCGGCTCCCACGTCTTAACCTCGCTTATGGGCAGTTGAACGATAACAAATCCCGATGCTTCTTCAATACAGCTTGAAACCACATTTTTTTCGTCTAAATATGCGTTAATTTCAAGTTTACCCTTTCCGCATAAATCAAGCTCAAGAGTAATGTTTTTGTGCTTTAGACTCGGAGTAAGCCTGAAATTTTCCACATAATCAAACGGCACATATTCAATATAGACGCTTTGCCAAATACCCGTCGTTCTCGTGTACAAACAGGCATAGGATTTTTTGCGGTCACTTTGCTTGCCGCCGGCAATAAGACTGTCTCTCGTGTTATCCTCGCAAAGTATGAAAAGCTCGTTTTCTCCGTCAACTGCATATTCCGTGATGTCAAAGCACATAGGCGTAAAGCCACCCTTGTGACTGCCGACAATCTTAGCGTTTAGTATTACAGTCGTCTTGTAATCCGCCGCGCCGATATGCAAGAACACTCTGTTGCCGTTAGGCGAAATGTTGACAGTCCTTTTGTACCAAACAGAATTCAAAAAATCAGTATAGCCTATCCCCGAAAGCTCGCTTTCAACGCAAAACGGCACATTGATTTTATGCTCAAAAACAGACTGCCTGCAAAGCTCCAAAGCCGCCTGCTCACTTAAAAACCTGTAATTCTTTACCGCCTTTTTGCTAAATCCAAAATCCCATTCTCCGTTCAGGCTCTCCCAGCCTTCCCGCTCAAAAATAGGATTCGGATGCAAACTGATACTTTTCATTTCACCACTCCTCAATTGCTTTTAATTGTGTTTTTCGTCAATTTCATATTATCACAATTTCTGCATTATTTCAATCAAATTAAACAAGCGGCAGAGATTCAATGTCTAAGCCGCTTTTACAATCCATCCGTCAGCGCAATGCGCTGCTACCTCCATTTACACAAAGGAGGCTCAATTCGGTTTGTTTAATTTATATGGCGTGTTTCAGCCCACTTTATCGACAGTCTGAAATAATAATTATATTATTTAAGGTTTTAATATAAGGTGTGATATATTGCTTATTGAACAACGGAATTTTGGGAGGGATGGAATTTTGAAGGAACACATAAGATGTTTGATTATAAATAAATCCTTTATTTATAAGGGTTTCATCAAAACATCGAGGATACAAAAGAACCTATAAAATATGGGTAACAACCCGATGGTTGGTGCAACAGTTGCTTGCGCAGTTGCAGTTGAAGAGGCACTTTAATCAGAACTAATAATCATAAACAACAGTTGAACCGCTCGGGCAATCTCGGGCGGTTTTTTCATTTTGTTCTTTATTTTCGTGATTAAGTGTGATATAATCCTATTGTAGGAAGTAATATTAAAAATCCAAAACACATAATATAAACGGAGAAACATTATGAAAAAAATTTTTTGCACATTGTTAAGCGTAATTTTAATTTTTACATTACTTGCCGGATGCTCGGCTGAAAGGCTTGCATTTACAGGCGTGGACTACACTATTCCCGAATTGGATTTGAGTGATATACCGGAGGAATACAAGGATAGCAAATATGAGTACTTGTACGAGCTTTCGGTTGTTGACAACTCAAAGGACTACGTGGCGCATCCCGATTCCGTGCTTTTGAAAAACGGCAACATACTCACTATGTACCCTGAAGGTCACGGCAAGGGTGCAGTTCAGACAAAAATCAGCACAGACGGCGGTCTCACCTGGGGTGACGGTGTAAAAAATCCACCGTCAAGCTGGGAAAATTCTCGTGAAACTCCAACAGTATATCGTTTGCAATTCACCGACGGTGTAACCGATGACAAGCTGATTATGATTTCGGCAAATCCAAAATGGGGCGACGAGCCGACGGACGGTGGCTTTAACTGCTCCGTTTCTGCCGATGAGGGTGAAACCTGGACAGAGTTTGAAACCTTTTATGATGTAAACAGCGACACACCCGTTATTCCTATCGTTGCAATGTCAAGCCTGACACAGCTTAAGGAAAACGGCAAATTTGTTGACAAGTGGATGGGACTTTTCCACGACGCTGATTTTTACAATTACAAAACCATCCTCACCTTTGACAAGGACGGAAACCCGCAATGGAGCGCACCTGAAAAATACTTTGCACAGTACAGAGAGATTGAGCAAAAATCAAATATGTGCGAGGTAGAGGTTATTCGCAGTGAGCAGGGACAGGGCGACAGGCTTTGCCTTATCTCGCGAAGCAACTCAAAGCAAATGAATTCTTTGATTTCATTCTCTGATGACGAGGGTAAAAGCTGGAGCGAGCCTATTGAAGCGCCTGCTGCACTTAACGGTGAGCGTCACAAGGCGGAATACATGCCGGACGGCAGATTGTTCATCACCTTCCGTTCTATCGAAAGAGGCAAAAAGGCAGAAGAAAATGCTTCGCGAAAGGTAACAGGCGGATGGATAAGCGAAGGCTGGATTGCTTGGGTAGGAACCTTTGAGGATTTGGAGCAGGGCAACGAGGGACAATACAGAATCAAGCTTGCTCATATATACAAGGATGGTCAAAGAAAGCCTGCATACAGTGCCGAGGCAGACACAGGCTACTGCGGAAATGTGGTGCTTGACGACGGAACAATCGTAACCTCAACCTACGGCAAATTCAACCCAAAGGATAAAATTAACTTCAAAACATACAAAACATCAATTTGCTCAAAACGAATTAACCTAAACGACACAGATGAGCTCGTTGAAAAAATGAATAAGTAAAAAAAATAAAAGCACAATTCGAGGAAAAACGAATTGTGCTTTGTTTGTTTGATAAATGTAATTATCTCTTTGAGAACTGTGGTGCTCTTCTTGCTGCCTTGAGACCGTACTTCTTTCTTTCCTTCATACGTGGGTCACGAGTGAGGAAGCCTGCCTTCTTAAGAGCAGGACGAAGTGACTCGTCATACTGAAGAAGTGCTCTTGAAAGGCCGTGACGGATTGCGCCTGCCTGACCTGAAACACCGCCACCGTTTACACGGCAGATGATGTCGAATTTTTCAGTAGTTTCTGTAAGAGTGAGAGGCTGACGAACGATGAGCTTGAGAGTGTCAAGACCAAAGTAATCATCAATATCTCTGTCATTAATTATAATCTTACCTGTACCTGCATATACACGTACACGAGCAACAGACTCCTTACGTCTGCCTGTTCCGTAAAAATAAGGATTTGATTTGCTTAGTGTACTGTAGTATAATGATTATGGTGATTAAATGACTCGTCCTAATATTACTTGACCAAAACATTTATCATAAGGGTAGTTCATTAAATGAACAAGGGGTAGTTCACCAAATGTACACTAACAATATATAAACCCTTCCCGAAAAAAAGGTAAAAAATTAATGGTATAAAAAGCATAAGAAAAAAAGGCTGAAATCGATATGATTTCAGCCTTTTTTTCTTGGCAGCGGTGAAAGGATTCGAACCCTTACAAACAGAGTCAGAGCCGCACAATGCTTCATATAAAATGCCCATTTCAAGCACGTTTCAAGGCTCTCGTATCTCTCAAATGTCTCTGTGAATTTTTTTCGAATCTTTTGCCTCTAAATATTCGATTTTAATACTACGAATTACAGTGCAAATCGTATATGTCTTACTCATTAGAGCACATACAAGGCATAATATCAACAAGAGATTTATAAAAAATAATTAGACTAGGGGTAGCCCAATTATTTATGCTATAACAATTAAAAAGTTTGTCAAACAACAAAAGTGGTAATCAAAATTTATTTCAAAAGAATTTATTGACAACAATGTATTCTTACATTATTATAAATATATTAGTATAATAAGAGAGTTGAGAAAATAATTATGCCAAAATTCAAAAAGGAAAACCCAATAACAGAGGAAATGATTTACAAGGATCCTTTTAACTACACATTAAAAGATATTTCACCAATTCTTGGAGAAAAAAAGGCAAATTCGTTTTACAAATCGATTTATCGTGCAAGAAATTTCAAACCTTATAAAACCATTAAAATAGTTGATATTTTCAACGGTGGAGACACTAGAAAATATGCATTTAAATTAAATGATGGATATTGTATTGAAACTGTATGTATAAAAAGAAGGACAGGAACAACTATATGTGTAAGTACTATGGTGGGATGCCCTGTGGGTTGTTATTTTTGCGAATCAGGTAGCAATGGATTTGTGAGAAATTTAACAGCATCTGAAATAGTTCAACAGGTGCTATTAGTAAAAGAACGAGTTAATAGAATAGTTTTTATGGGGATGGGAGAACCATTGTTGAATTATGATAACCTAATAAAATCTATTCATATATTAAGGGATCGAAATGGATATAACTTTCCAACTGATGGTATCACCATTTCCACAGTAGGTCCCTTAGCTCAATTAAAAAAGCTTAGAGAAGAACACATAAAGATCCAATTCACTTTATCACTACATGCTACAAACCAAAATACTCGAGACAAAATCATTCCTCATATGAAGAATAATGACATTAACGAGGTTGTTGAAGCGGCATTGTCTTATTCGGAAAGACATAATAGAAAAATCACTATTGCGTATCTGTTAATTCCAGGAGTAAATGATAAACCGAATGATGTTAGACAACTTGCTAAATGGTTTAGAAATAAAAATGTCATGATTAATCTATTGCAGTACAATGATACTGAGTGTAGTAGAATCCAACGTCCAAACAAACAACAATTGACTGTTTTCAAAAACAAATTACAAGAAAAAGGGTTGGATGTTACTATTAGAGAATCGCGTGGAAACAAAATAAATGCAGCTTGTGGGCAACTTGTTAGTTATCATAACAAGAAACGTTCTATGTCTGATAGAAATGAGTGATAAAAATCAAGTTAAATCTGAAAGATGCCGAAAGGAATGTGTTATGAGGTTTTCTGATATGCATGTTCATTCTACTTTTTCTTCAGATGGAAAATCAAGTATGAATGAGCATTGCGAAATAGCAAAACAAAAAAAATTAAAATCGATATGCTTTACAGAACATGTTGATCTTACCCGACTTTTGCGTTATAGACAAATAAAAAAGAGCTGAAAATCAGCTCTTTTTTAGTGGAAGCGAAGCAAGGACTATAACACATACAAACAGAGTCCGGTGTGCTAGCGTGACACTATACCACTGGGTATTAAATTGACTTGAACATTAGAGGATTGTCTCTCAAATGTCTCTGTGATTATTGCCGTAAATTGCCAAAAATAACCATTTCGATTATAAAAATCCATAGATTTAATCCTGATTTTTGGTGTCTCTCAAATGTCTCACTAAAGATTTTATCATATTTTTACAAGCCGAAAAATATGGCTATTTTGGGCAATTTGTGGTCATTTTGGTATAAAAATAAGGCTTGAAAACCGATGTTTTCAAGCCTGTGGCAGAGGTATAAGGATTCGAACCTTAAATGACGGAGTCAGAGTCCGGAGTGTTACCGTTACACTATACCTCTAAATGACAACGGTGAAATTATAACATATTACTTTTAAATATTCAAGTATTAATTTGATTTTTACATAAAAAAGTGAGTTTTTTCTGCAAAAACGTATTATTTTTCTGCGTTTTTGCATATT
>OMBQ01000269.1_pt1 | contig 67522 bp, 58 predicted proteins | sample 1674311 | NCBI WGS metagenome assembly OMBQ01 (sample SAMEA103958160, study PRJEB25191) | human gut metagenome | biome: human-associated habitat [ENVO:00009003]; feature: intestine environment [ENVO:2100002]; material: feces | place: Germany | collected 2013/2015 | reverse complement strand
GAGTTATAAGGATTGAAAAAAGGAAAAGGTCTGCTTTAACAGGACCTCTTCCTTATGACCACAACATCGTTTGCACAGAATGCTGTGGATATGATTATATAACTGTTACAAAATAGATACCGTTTGGGCACGGGCACAAAACTTTAAAATAGAAAAAACCTGCGGTCGCGAATTGCTGACCGCAGGTTTGGCGGAGATGGAGGGACTCGAACCCTCGCGCCGGTTTCCCGACCTACGCCCTTAGCAGGGGCGCCTCGTCACCAACTTGAGTACTTCTGCAAGTTGACGGGTTAAACCTGTCAAGTTTTAAACACAATTCGTGCGAGTTATACTTTATCATAACATTATTAAATTGTCAATACTAAATTTATTTCAATTAACATAAAACAGCGTAAATGATACTAATTAATATATTAATACATATAATATATACGGTGATTTTATGGAAAAGAAATTATTTAAATTTGAGCTTATAGGTTTTATATTTACAGGAATATTAGGAACATTAAACCACTTTTTGTTTGAATGGCTGAACAACAGTGTGTTTATAGGAACATTTTGCCCTGTGAACGAAAGCATTTGGGAGCATCAAAAACTGTTGTTTTTTCCATACGCAATATGGCTGATTATTGAATATTTTATTCTAAAAAAGCCAAAAAATTTTTTCCTGCCCAAATTAGCAGGAATTACCTGCGGCATTATTTTTACAACTGCCTTTTACTACACCTACACCGGAATTTTTGGAAAAGAAAGTATGGTTTTAGATATTATTTCTTTTTTTCTTGGAATCGGAGCTGCTTTTTTAATTAGTTATTTAATGATTAAAAACTTAAAAAATGAGAATAAAACAGTTGAAAATATTTCTGTTTTTTTATTAATTTTTATCGGTATTTTATTTGTGGCTTTTACCTTTTCTCCCCCATTTATACCACTTTTCAAAGACCCGGTTACTTCAACTTACGGCATATAAAAACAAAAAAAGCAACATTTTGTGAGTAACTACTCATAAAATTTAGCCCGTTTTATGTTTATATTATATAGTTTTTTTCAAAACAAACAAAAATATTTTAAGATATTTGTGCATTGTCAACAATATTTTAGTGTAGTAAAATATATGCATACAGATTATGGGAGAGGATTTTTATGAGTATTAACAACGAATATCTTGCAGACCTTTATGAGCGAGTAGTTAAAAGAAACCCGGACCAACCGGAATTTCACCAAGCAGTTTATGAGGTTTTGGAATCATTAGCGCCTGTTGCAGACGCACACCCGGAATACATTGAAAAAGGAGTTTTTGAATGTATTGTTGAACCGGAAAGAATTATAAAATTCAGAGTTCCGTGGGTTGATGACAACGGCAAGGTACATGTTAACAGAGGTTACAGAATTCAATTTAACAGTGCAATAGGACCGTACAAGGGCGGACTTCGTTTTCACCCATCGGTTTACGAAGGAATTATTAAATTCCTTGGTTTTGAGCAAATTTTCAAAAACAGTTTAACGGGACTTCCCATTGGCGGCGGTAAAGGCGGTTCCGACTTTGACCCTAAAGGCAAAAGCGATATGGAAGTTATGCACTTCTGCCAAAGCTTTATGACAGAGCTTTCAAAGCACATAGGTGCAGATACAGACGTTCCTGCCGGAGATATTGGTGTTGGCGGCCGTGAAATTGGTTATTTATTCGGTCAATACAAAAGACTCAGAAATGAAAATGTAGGCGTTCTTACAGGCAAAGGTCTTTCATACGGCGGTTCTCTTGTAAGAACAGAGGCAACAGGCTACGGTCTTTGCTACTACACAGAAGCTATGCTTAACGACCATAACGAAACATTTAAAGGCAAAACAGTTTGCCTTTCAGGTTCAGGTAACGTTGCTATTTATGCTTGTGAAAAGGCAACTCAGCTTGGTGCAAAGGTTATTACAATGAGTGATTCAAACGGTTATATTGTTGATAAAAACGGCATTGACCTTGACCTTATTAAACAACTTAAAGAAGTTGAAAGAAAGAGAATTAAGGAATACGTTAATGTTCATCCCGAAGCAGAATACCATGAAGGCTGCTCTGGTGTTTGGAACACAAAATGTGATATTGCACTTCCTTGTGCTACACAAAATGAAATTAATGAAGAATCAGCAAAAGCGCTTGTTGCAAACGGTGTAATTGCCGTATGCGAAGGTGCAAACATGCCGTCTACTCCGGAAGCAGTAACCGAATTTCAATCAAACGGTGTTCTTTTTGGACCGGCAAAGGCAACAAATGCCGGCGGTGTTGCAACATCTGCACTTGAAATGTGCCAAAACAGCGGCAGACATGCTTGGAGTTTTGAAGATGTTGACGCAGAGCTTAAGAGCATTATGGAAAACATTTATAAAAACAGCTGTGAAGCAGCAAAGAAATATGGAATGGAAGGCAACCTTGTTGCAGGTGCAAATATTGCCGGTTTCCTTAAAGTTGCAGACGCAATGATGGCTCAAGGCATTGTTTGATTATAACAAATTTAACAAAAACACGGTTTGGCAATAAGTCAAACCGTGTTTTTTTATTATAAACAACAGTAAATAACACCTGCAATAAAAAGATTAAATTAAATCTTGACAAATGAACCTGTTTACCTTATAATACCACTTGCAAGTAATTGTGGCCCGGTAGTTCAGCTGGTTAGAACGCCTGCCTGTCACGCAGGAGGTCGACGGTTCAAGTCCGTTCCGGGTCGCCATTTTTTTTGCAAAAAATTGCTGATATGGCTCAGGCGGTAGAGCGCGTCCTTGGTAAGGACGAGGTCGGCGGTTCAAGTCCGCCTATCAGCTCCAAAAAAGCAGGTTTTTCAACCTGCTTTTTCTTTTTGTCATATTGTCCCAAATTGCCTTAAAGTCTCACTTTTTCAAAAGCTCATAGACCACTTGAGTAGCTCTCGCAAATCTACAGATTTCTTCAATAACGCCAACATCTCAACCAACTTGCAACTGGCTATGCAACCAAAAAGGATTGACTAATATAAGTCAAAGATTGTTTTTCTTCTTCCGTACAACTAAACCAAAAATTTTCTAGGTTAATATATCGGATTATTCCGTTAATTGTTTTATCTTGTTTTTTCTTAAAAAACAACATCATTTATTACCTTACTAATTTAGAACATCAACAACATTAGGATTTGAAAACATAATAATTGTATTTAGACCTTTATTTGATTCTAGTCCAACTAATCCGTATGAACATTCTGGTATCTGCTTATTATCAGCAAATCTTTTATCTGGACCACCAGATTTATTAACATATTTCCAAGTCTTGCTAATTACAGTAGCATCTTTAGGCACTTTCTCTGATTCAACAAATGTTGTTTTCCTAAATGCCATATCAATATCAGCATAATCTAAAGCCCCCACTTTAGCACCTTGCATTACTATTAATTTGTCTGGTAAAAAAACTAATGTTTCTTTTTTATCTTTTATAGTTACAACCTCAACATCAGTTTTGAAAGGAAATGGAGTTTTTAACGAATGCTTTATTTGAGTTCTTTTTACAGTATTAGATGCTCCTGAAGTATATTTTACATCTTTTACTTTGCTTGTTTCAACAATTTTCCACAAACAAGAACTCTGTGTGATTTGTTTAAATGGCTTTAATCTTTCTTCAACTATTGGTAATTGATAATCATCAATAGTATATTCTAGAGATATAATTCCTCTTTTTCTAACTATAATTAGTAGAATAATTCCTATTACTGTAGCAATTAACCAAACTGGATTATAGAATGACAAAATTATAGAAACAATTATAGTCCATATTGATATTTTGTTTACAATCAAAGCGTTTTTTGCTGATGATAACATTTCTTCCATACCTTCTGAAACAAGAGTATTAGCAGAAGCATTTGATATCGTTTCTGTATCATAGGTGTTTGTTTCATTAATTCGGATATCAACATTTTGAGATTTATTATTTGAATTTTTTCTTTTTCCGCCGGTTTCTTTAACATAAGATAGTCCTGTACCAGGAATTGAAGCAGTAGTTCTATTTCTTCCCTTTGAGGTTTTAGTATATCTTAACCCTTTTGTACCGAAGCTATAACCAACTCCAGACTTACTAAGATTAACTCTAAAACCACCACCAAGATTAATGCTTTTTCTGTATCTAATTCCCATATTTTTTACTCCTTTGTGAATATCATCTAAATTCTACCATATTTTTCTATTTATTACAATAAAATTTGTTTATCTCTTTTTTTATTCTGAAAAATTCATTCTTATTGGTATTTAACGTAATATAAAACATACTGCTTTCAGTGTTATTATTAGAATCCCCCTTGTTTTTGCAAGCAAAAACTTTCCCCCTTTAACAAGGGGGACTATTTAATTAAATCTTTTACCAAATTTAATCCCTCTTTTACAAGAGGGATTTTTAATATACTGACAAAAGAATTAATCAACACCGCCGGAATAAGAAACAAAACCGCATTTTTTTGAAGATGTTCCGTTTACATTGTATAACACAAGGTACATTCCGTCTTTTTTGCCAAGGCAAACACAAGTTTCGTTTATATCAAGTGAACCGATTTTTGTTTTCTTTGCCGTATCGGCAAACACGGTTTCCGCGGTTTTACCGTTTTTATAAGTTTTTCCCAAAGCTTCAAAATCACTTACCCCGCCGGAATAAGAAACAAAGCCTGCTTTATGCTTATTTGTGCCGTCCAAATCATAAACAACAACATAACCGCCTGCCGATTTGCCGTAGCAATACGCTGTTTCTTTTGCCGAAATGACGCCGACTTTATCTTTCAAATCATTTCTTTGATATACGGTTTCCTTTGTTTTACCGTTTTTCCACAAAACCGGGTCGATAAAATCGTTTTCATCAACAGGAACAACTTTACTAAAATCTTTGGGTCGCAAAATTCCGTTGATTTTATTATGCGTATGAGTAACAAATATGCAGGGACTTTTAGACGGAAAATTTTGGTCAAAAGTTTCAACTGTTGAAGCGGTATATTTTCCTGTTGCAACAGCAATATGCCCTGCTCCGGTAGAACCGAAATCTTTTTTCCAAACAACAATATCCCCTGCTCTGAACTTGAAACCGCTTTTATAAGCCATTTTATAAAAATAAGGCGTTATGGCTTTTTTTGAACTGAAATCGGTGTAATATTGCCAAGCATCGCCGTAACCTGCCATTTTTGAAACAGAAATGCCGAAAACGCGGTTACAATACGCCTTTATTACATCCACACACTGATATTTATTTGTGGCACTGCCTGCACCGTCAACATCAATATATTTTCCGTTTAACGAAGAAAAAAATTCTTTTAAATACATATAATCCCTCCGCTAAAAATTATTACAATCAGTTGGATTATTTAAAATGCCGAACAATGTTAAAATTTCAACAACGCATGTGCCTATTGTTTTAACTTCCTCACTTACCGTCGGAGAAAAAAGAGCAATAATAATTGCAATTTGTGCAATTACAGCCACCCAAACAACAGGACTTTTAAGTCTTGTTTTCATAATAATCACTCCTACTTTCCAAGTCTTCTATTCTATGATTTATTACCTTAATTTGTTCTTCAACAACAGGCATTCTTGCAGCAAAATTATTATGTTTATCTACCTTTTTTTCTAAAATTTTAAGGCGATAAGAAGTTAATTTTGACGAGGCAATAATGCCGCCGAAAGAACCTACGCAGGTACCTACAAGTGCAATAAGTGCAACAACAATATCGTTTGAAATAATATCATCTCCTAAATTAAATTTGGGCTTTGGGTAACTTTGCAGATTACACATAAAACAATGTTTTGTCAACAGCAAATAATTTTAAGTCCCTTTATTTTCCCTTACCGTTAGCGTATATAGTCTATATACGCTATATTTTGCAAAGAGTTAATTTGAATAAATATGCAATAATTATGTATATTTATAAAATTTTATACATTTTCTATTGACATTACAGTGTGCAAGAGTATAATAAATATAATAAAATATAATGGGAAGAAAGATGTATATTTATGATAAAAGTTTTCATTAACGGTCAGGCAGGTACAACCGGTTTAAGAATTAAAGACCGGCTTTCAAAACGAGATGATATTGAACTGCTTGTTATTGACGACGATAAACGAAAAAATGCAGATGAAGTAAAAAAATACATAAATGAAAGTGACATAACTTTTCTTTGTTTGCCGGACGAGGCAGCTAAAGAGGCGGTTAAATTACTTGAAAACGACCGCACAAAAATTATTGACGCATCAACGGCACACAGAACACTGCCGGAATGGGCATACGGTTTTCCCGAACTTTCAAATGAATTGAAAGAAAAAATCAAAACAAACAGACTGATTGCAAATCCGGGATGTTATGCAAGCGGATTTAATTCAATAGCAGCTCCCCTTGTTGCCCACGGCGTAATAAGCAATGATTACCCGTTAACATGTTTTGCGGTTTCAGGATACAGCGGTGGTGGCAACAAAGCCATTGCACAATACGAAAGTGAAAGCAGAGAAAAAGAACTTGATTCTCCGCGCCAATACGCTCTAACACAAAATCACAAACACTTAAAAGAAATGACGGCAATTTCAAAACTTGAAAGAACGCCGATTTTTTGCCCAATGATTTGTGATTACAAATGCGGCATGGTGGTAAGTATTCCGCTTTTTAAAAATATGCTTGCAAAAGACATGAGCATTGACAATGTGAGAGAAATTTTGAAAGAGCATTATGACGGCAAGCCGTTTGTTAAAGTTCGTGATGCCGGATACAGTGAAAACATGATTGGTGCAAATAATTTTGAAGGCAGAGATGACATGGAAATTGAAGTAAACGGCAATGAAGACAGGATTGTTATAACTTCAAGATTCGATAATTTAGGCAAAGGTGCTTCCGGTGCGGCTATTCAGTGCATGAACTTGGCAACGGGAACAGATGAAACAAAAGGACTTGTTATAGGAGAATAAAGATGGAAACAGAAATAAAAGTTATAAACGGCGGCGTTTGTGCGGCAAAAGGCTTTAAAGCAAACGGCGTTTACTGCGGAATAAAAAAATCTGCAAACGACGACCCAAACGCCAAACACAAAAATGACTTAGGTTTGATTGCCTGCGATGTAACATGCAATGCGGCGGCTGTTTACACAACAAACAAGGTTAAAGGCGCACCGATTATTGTTACAAAATCAAATTTAACAAAAACAGGAAACAAGGCGAAAGCCGTTATAGTTAATTCCAAAAACGCAAACACCTGCAATGCAGACGGCGAAGCAAAAGCAGAAAAAATGTGTGCACTTGCGGCAGAAGTTTTAAACATTAAACCTGAAGAAGTTATTGTTGCTTCCACAGGTGTTATAGGTCAAATATTACCTATTGAACCTATTGAGGAAAAAATCGGTGAACTTGCAAGCGGCCTTTCATATACAGGAAACGAAGAAGCCGCTACAGCCATAATGACGACCGACACAATAAAAAAAGAATACGCAGTTGAATTTAATATCAGCGGTAAAATTTGCAAAGTAGGCGGAATGGCAAAAGGTTCGGGTATGATTCACCCAAACATGGCAACAACGCTTAACTTTATAACAACAGACGTTGCAATCAGTTCAAAAATGCTTCAAAAAGCACTTGATGAAATTGTTAAGGTTACTTACAACTGCCTTTCTATAGACGGCGACACATCAACAAACGACATGGTTTCTTTAATGGCAAGCGGACTTGCAGACAACGAAGAAATTACCGCAGACTGTGATGAATTTAACAAATTTAAAGACGCCCTATACCAAGTTATGATGAACCTTACAAGAATGCTTGCAAAAGACGGAGAAGGCGCAAGCAAACTGCTTGAATGTATTTGCACAGAATGCCCAACAAAGGATGACGCTATAACCGTGGCAAAATCCGTTATAGGTTCCACATTATTTAAGTGTGCGATTTTCGGTGAAGATGCAAACTGGGGCAGAGTTCTTTGCGCAATAGGATATGCAGACGCAGAGTTTGACATTAACAAGGTTGACGTTTCACTTAAAAGCGAATTCGGCGAAATTAAAGTTTGCGAAAACGGTTCCGGAATTGAATTCAGCGAAGAAAAGGCGGCAGAAATACTTAAAAGCGATGAAATTCAGGTTTTAATTAATCTTAACCAAGGTGATGAAAGCGCAACTGCCTGGGGATGTGATTTAACATACGATTATGTTAAAATTAACGGTGATTACAGAACCTGATATAACATATTAAGGAACAATAAACTGACTGTAGGAGAACAATAACAATGAATATTAACAATGCTCAAAAAGCAGAAATATTGGCACACGCACTGCCCCACATTCAACGTTACCGTAAAAAAATAATTGTTGTAAAATACGGCGGTAACGCCATGATTAACGAAGAACTTAAAGAAGCCGTTATGCGTGATTTGGTGCTTCTTACAACAATAGGCATTAAGGTTGTGCTTGTTCACGGCGGCGGCCCTGAAATAAACAAAACGCTTAAAGCCATGAATATTGAAAGCAAATTTGAAGGCGGCTTACGAGTTACAGATAAAGAAACGGTTAACGTTGTTCAAATGGTGCTTGCTGGAAAAGTTAACAAAGATTTGGTTTGCCAAATAGGTAATTTAGGCGGACATGCAATAGGTCTTTCCGGCATGGACGGAAATATGATTAAATGCGAACCTCTTGATGAATCGCACGGTTATGTGGGCAACATTACAGAGGTTAACATGGACGTTGTAAACGAAGTGCTTGCAAACAATTTTATTCCTGTTATTTCAACGGTGGGATATGACGAAAGCGGAAATTGCTACAATATTAACGCCGACACGGTCGCTGCAGCCGTAGCCGGTGCATTGAATGCCGAAGCACTGATTTCAATGACAGATGTTGTGGGACTTTTAAAAGATAAGGATGACGACAGCACCCTTATTCACAGAGTATACATAAGCGATGTTCCTGCGCTTATTGCCGAGGGTATAATAGGAGGCGGAATGATTCCTAAAATTGACTCTATGACAAACGCAATTCGTGAAGGCGTAAAAAAAGCATTTATTATTGACGGCCGTGTTCCCCACTCCATTCTTATGGAACTTTTAACCGACGAAGGTATGGGCACGATGTTTAGAAGCAGGTGATTAAATTGAATATTAAAGAAACAGATAATAATTTCGTGGCACATTCATACGGCAGATTTGACGTTGTACTTACAAAAGGCAAAGGCTCAACAGCGTATGATGAAAACGGAAAAGAATATATAGATTTCGGTTCGGGAATTGCAGTTAACTCATTTGGATTTTGTGATGACGAATGGAAAAAGGCAGTTGAAGAACAGCTTAACAAATTACAGCACACAAGCAACCTTTATTACACAGAACCATGCGCAGAGCTTGCAAAGCTGCTGTGTGAAAAATCAGGAATGAAAAAAGTATTCTTCGGAAACAGCGGTGCAGAAGCAAACGAAGGTGCAATAAAATTTGCCAGAAAATATTCGGCAGACAAATATTCAAGCGACAGACACACAATTATAACACTGGTTAACTCTTTCCACGGAAGAACAATAACAACCCTTTCCGCAACGGGACAAGACCATTTTCACCATGATTTTTTACCGCTTACGGACGGATTTAAATACTGCACGGCAAACGATATTGAAAAATTAAACGAACTTGCAACAGATGATGTTTGCGCAATTATGTTTGAATGTGTACAAGGCGAAGGCGGAGTTAACAACCTTGACACTGCATTTGTGAAAGAAATTGCAAAAATTGCAAAAGAAAAAGACATATTAATAATTGTTGACGAAGTTCAAACAGGCAACGGCAGAACAGGCAAATATTTCGCCTATCAAAATTACGGAATTACACCCGATATTGTTACAACGGCAAAAGGTCTTGCAGGCGGTTTGCCGATAGGCGCGGTACTTTTCGGCGACAAAGTTAAAGACACCGTTACTCCCGGCAGCCACGGTTCCACATTCGGCGGCAACCCAATTTGTGCGGCAGGTGCAATTTCAATTATTACAAGAATTGATGATGACTTTTTAAGCGAAGTTTGCAAAAAAAGCGAGTATATAACAAGCAAACTAAAAGAAATTAAAGGTGTAAAATCCGTTTCCGGCATGGGACTAATGCTTGGTGTGGAAACAGACAAAGACGCAAAGGACATTGCAAACGACTGCCTTGAAAAAGGACTGCTTGTTTTAACTGCAAAAACAAAAATCAGGCTTTTACCTGCCCTTAACATTTCATATGAAGAAATTGACAAAGGTTTAAAAATTTTGAAAGAGGTTATTGAAAAATGAAGCATTTACTTAAATTACAAGATTTAAATCAAGACGATATTCTTGACATTCTTAATTTAGCAGACCAGCTTAAATATGAAACGAAGCACGGAATTGAGCATCACCACCTTAAAGGAAAAACACTGGGTATGATTTTCCAAAAAAGTTCCACAAGAACAAGAGTTTCATTTGAAACGGGAATGTACCAATTAGGCGGTCAGGCGCTTTTCCTTTCCAACAGAGATTTGCAAATAGGCAGAGGTGAGCCTGTAGAAGATACGGCAAGAGTTCTTTCCCGTTACCTTGACGGTATTATGATAAGAACATTTGAACAAAAAGAAGTTGAAGATTTGGCAAAATACGGCTCTATTCCGATTATTAACGGACTTACAGACTACTGCCACCCTTGCCAAGTACTTGCCGACTTGATGACAATTCGTGAATACAAAAAAACATTTGAAGGACTTAAATTCTGCTTTATCGGCGACGGAAACAACATGGCAAACAGCCTTATTGTGGGTGCAATTAAAATGGGCATGGAATGTGCTGTCGCCTGCCCTGACACATATAAGCCGGACGAAGAAATTATGAGGTGGGCAAATGAAAACGGAAAATTCACCTGTTCATCCAACATTGAAGAATGCGCCAAAGGTGCGGACATTCTTTACACAGATGTTTGGGCTTCAATGGGACAGGAAGAAGAAAAAGCAGAAAGAGAAAAAGTTTTCAAAAACTTCCAAATTAACGATGATGTTATGGCAGTTGCAAACGACGGTGCAATGGTGCTTCACTGCTTGCCTGCACACAGAGAAGAAGAAATAACGGCAAAAGTTTTTGAAGAACATGCAAATGAAATTTTTGACGAAGCCGAAAACAGACTTCACGCACAAAAAGCAGTATTGGTTAAACTTTTAGGATGATAAAAAATATGACACAGGAAACAGTTTATATTTGCTTGGCAGACGGACACGTTTTTGAAGGCAAACGCTTCGGTGCCGGCGGCGATATTACAGGCGAGCTTGTTTTTACGACCGGCATGTGCGGTTACATTGAAACACTTACCGACCCAAGCTACTACGGTCAAATCGTTATGCAAACATTTCCGCTTATAGGCAACTACGGCTTTATTAATGAAGACGCTGAAAGCAAAAAGCCTTATGTATCCGCTTATATTGTGCGTGAATTTTGCGAAAACCCATCTAATTTCAGATGCGATGAAACACTTGACAAATATTTAAAAGGCAACAACATTATAGGTGTTTATGACGTTGATACACGGGAAATTACAAAAATAATTCGTGAAAGCGGCGTTATGAACGCAACAATATGTTCAAACCCGAAAGACGCAAACATTGAGGAAATGAAAGCATACAAGGTTACGGATGCGGTTAAATCAACATCTGTTGAAAAGCCTACGCTTATTCCGGGAGAAAACCACAGCCACAACGTTGTTTTAATTGATTACGGAAAAAAAGACAACATTGCACGAGAGCTTGCAAAAAGAGGATGTAACGTTGCTGTTGTGCCTTACAATACAAAGGCAGAAGATATTTTAAAACTTAATCCCGACGGAATTATGCTTTCAAACGGACCGGGAGACCCGGAAGACAACACCGAATCAATTAACGAATTAAAAAAGCTTATAGGTAAAAAGCCAATATTTGGCATTTGTTTAGGGCATCAGCTTTTAGCACTTGCAATGGGCGGAAAAACCGTTAAATTAAAATACGGACACAGAGGTGTTAACCAACCTGTTAAGAATGTTAAAACGGGACGAACATACATTTCTTCTCAAAACCACGGCTATGCCGTTGTAAGTGATGAAATTGAAAAATGCGGAGGCATAATAAGTTACATTAATGCTAACGACGGCACAAATGAGGGAATCGACTACCCTGACAAAAATGCATTTTCGGTACAATTTCACCCTGAAGCATGCAGCGGACCCCACGACACAAGATTTTTATTTGACAAATTTATTGACATGATGGGAGGTAAAGAATAATGCCTCTTAACAAAAACATAAAAAAAGTTTTAGTAATAGGCTCCGGTCCCATTGTTATAGGACAGGCAGCTGAATTTGACTATGCAGGCGCACAGGCTTGCCGTGTTTTAAAAGATGAAGGTATTGAGGTAGTACTTGTTAATTCAAACCCTGCCACAATTATGACCGACAAAGCCCTTGCAGACCATATTTACCTTGAGCCGTTAACAGTTGATACAGTTAAAAGGATAATTGAAAAAGAGCGTCCTGACAGCATTTTGGGCGGCTTGGGCGGTCAAACAGGTTTAACTGTTTCCATGCAACTTGCAGAAGACGGATACCTTGATAAAATGGGAGTTCGACTTTTAGGTACAAATGCAGAAGCCATTGACAAAGCAGAAGACAGACAAATGTTTAGGGACACAATGCTTAAAATCAATCAGCCTGTAGTTCCGTCTGACATTGCAACAACTGTTGAAGAAGCAATAAACATTGCAAATGAAATATCATACCCTGTTATAATTCGCCCTGCCTTTACATTAGGCGGTGCAGGCGGCGGTGTTGCATACAACGAAGCAGAACTTAAAGAAGTTGCGAAAAGAGGACTTATGATGTCCCCTATCACACAAGTTCTTGTTGAAAGATACATTGCCGGTTGGAAGGAAATTGAATTTGAAGTTATGAGGGACAGCATTGGCAACGTTATTGCTGTTTGTTCTATGGAAAACTTTGACCCGGTAGGCGTTCACACAGGCGACAGCATTGTTATTGCCCCTGCCGTTACACTGGGCGACAAGGAATACCAAATGCTGAGAACAGCGTCTCTTGACATTATTACAGAGCTTGGAATTGAAGGCGGATGCAACTGCCAGTTTGCACTTAACCCTGAAAGTTTTGAATACAGCGTTATTGAAGTAAATCCAAGGGTTTCACGTTCTTCCGCATTGGCATCAAAAGCAACAGGCTACCCCATTGCAAAAGTTACAACCAAAATTGCACTTGGTTACACCCTTGATGAAATAAAAAATGACGTAACGGGCAAAACATGTGCCTGCTTTGAGCCTACGCTTGACTATGTTGTAGTTAAAGTTCCCAAATGGCCATTTGATAAATTTATTAATGCTTCAAGAAAACTCGGAACACAAATGAAAGCAACCGGCGAAGTTATGAGCATTGCACCATCTTTTGAAATGGCAATAATGAAAGCCGTAAGAGGTGCCGAAATAGGGCTTGATACGTTAAACAACAAAGCGGTAGCAAAAAAGGACATTTATGAAACGTTAAAGAGCCAAGATGATTTAAGGCTGTTCAGTGTTTTTCGAGCATTAAAAGAAGGTATTTCAGTTGATGAAATTCATTCTTTAACAATGATTGACGAATGGTTTTTATACAAACTTAAAAATCTTGCAAATTATGAAAAAAGCATTAAAGATACGCCTTTAAGCAAAGAATTATACCTTAAAGGCAAAAAGATGGGATATACCGATGAAGCACTGGAAAAATTAAGCGGTAACACATTAACTTACCACTTTGACGCAGTATATAAAATGGTAGACACCTGCGGTGCGGAGTTTGCTGCAGAAACGCCTTACTTTTACTCTACATATGACAAGCATTGCGAAAGCAGAGAACTTGCAAGAGGCGACAAAAAGCGAATTATTGTTTTAGGTTCGGGACCGATAAGAATAGGACAAGGTATTGAATTTGACTATTCTTCAGTTCACTGTGTATGGACGCTTAAAGAACTTGGATATGAAGTTATAACAATAAATAACAACCCCGAAACGGTTTCAACAGACTTTGACACGGCAGACAGACTTTACTTTGAACCGCTGACACCCGAAGATGTTATGAACATAATTAAAGTTGAGCAGCCTATAGGCGTTGTTGTTGCGTTTGGCGGTCAAACGGCAATTAAGCTTACAAAGTTTCTTGATGACAACAACATTACCATTTTGGGAACATCTGCAGAAGGAATAGACATTGCAGAAGACAGAGAAAAGTTTGATAAACTGCTTGAAAAATTCGGCATATTCAGACCTAAGGGCACATCAGTTATGACGCTTAACGAAGCATTATATGCGGCAGACACTTTGGGCTACCCTGTTTTATTAAGACCAAGCTATGTTATAGGCGGTCAAAACATGACTATTGCCTACACAGACGACGATGTGCGCCAATACATGGAAATTATTCTTGCACAAGGAATTGAAAACCCTGTTCTTGTAGATAAATATATGATGGGAACAGAGTTGGAGGTTGACTGCATTTCCGACGGTGAAAACGTTCTTATTCCCGGCATTATGGAGCATATTGAACGTGCCGGTGTACACAGCGGTGACTCAATAGCCGTTTATCCTCCGTATAATTTACAAGATAAAATGCTTAAAAAGATTTGTGATGTTTCTGAAAAACTCGCTCTTTCTTTAGGCACAAAAGGTCTTGTTAACATTCAATATTTAACATATCAAAACGAATTATATGTTATTGAGGTTAACCCGAGGGCATCGAGAACAATACCTTACATAAGCAAAGTAACAGGCGTGCCGATGGTTGAACTTGCAACAAAAATTATGGTTGGTGCAAAATTAACCGATTTGGGATTCGGAACCGGACTTTACAGAACACCGCCGTATTTTGCTGTTAAAGTGCCTGTTTTCAGTTTTGAAAAATTAAACGATATAAACAGCAAATTAGGCCCTGAAATGAAATCAACAGGTGAAGTTTTAGGCGTTGGTAAAAACTTAAACGAAGCATTATTTAAAGGTCTTGTTTCAGCAGGATTTAAAGTTGATTTTCATAAAAAAGAAAAGTTAGGCGTTTTAATTACTGTAACAAAGCAAGACAGATATGAAATAGTTAATTTGGCAAAAAAACTGGATGATTTGGGAGTTCAAATTTGGGCAACTCCCGAAACGGCAAAAGCCATTGAAAGTTTGGGCATTAATGTTGAAAAGGTAAACAAATTAAGAGAAGACAATTCAATTATGAATTTAGTTGAAAGCGGAAAGCTTGATTACATTGTTTACACAGGAAAAAGTGATAAAAAAAGTATTGCCGATTACATTAAACTGTTTAACAGAGCAAACCAATTAGGTATTGCAACACTTACTTCACTTGACACCGCAAATGCACTTGCCGATATTATTGCAAGCCGATATAACCAAAACAACACTGAGCTTGTGGACATTAACAATATGCGCGAGAAAAAAGGCATATTGAAATTCAGCAAAATGCAAGGCACAAGCGACGACTACATTTTCTTTAATAATCAATGCGGTATTATTACCTGCCCTGAAAGCTTTGCAATAGAATTTACCGACAGACACAAAGGCATTGGCGGCGACGGTATTGTTTTAATTGAAAATTCAGATGTGGCAGACGCAAAAATGAGAATATTCAATATGGACGGTTCTGAAGGTAAAATGGCAGGCAACTCCATAAGATGTGTTGGTAAATACCTTTATGACAACGGATTTGTAGCCAAAGAAAATATTTCTATTGAAACGGCAAGCGGAATTAAAGAACTTGAATTAATTACAAGAAATTCAAAAGTTTCATCTGTTACCGTTAATATGGGCAAAGCGGAACTTAACTCTGCAAAAATACCTGTTAATATTGATAAAGAAAAAGTTATAAACGAAAAAATAAAAGCAGGCAAAGAAAAATACAATGTTACCTGCCTTTCAGTCGGCAACCCGCACTGTGTTCTTTTTGTTGATAATGTTGACAATATTGACATTGAAAAAACAGGTCCGCTGTTTGAAAACAACCCGTTATTCCCTGAAAGAATTAACACCGAGTTTGTTAGAGTAGTTAATAACAGAACGCTTAAAATGCGAGTTTGGGAGCGTGGAAACGGCGAAACACTTGCCTGCGGCACAGGTGCATGTGCAGCAGTTATAGCCGCTGTTGAAAACGGTTATTGCAACAAGGGTGAAGATATTACGGTTAAACTGCGTGGCGGCGATTTAATTGTTAATTACACCGATGATGCCGTTTATTTAACCGGCGACTGCAATCTTGTTTTCACAGGTGAAATTGAATATTAAATAACTAAATCCTCTTACTGCAAAAGTAGGAGGATTTCTGTTTTAGTTGAAAACTATTTTATTATAATATATAATAATTTCGGTGATATTATGGAAACTAAGGAATTGATTAAGCAAAATTCAAAATAATAAAAAACCAATGAGCTTATTTTTATAAAAATAAACACATTATAAAAAATGCAGTGTTAACCCCTCCCTCTTTTTGATACAATTAATTTGAAAGGGAGATTTTATATAAAAAAACATAGTATTAATAGGATGATAATTTATGAATAAAATTAAAATACATATATTACATACAGGTAAGGTTAGGACTTCGCCGTATTTGCCATACGGAAACGGTTGCTCAATTATTAAAGCAAGCGGCTTTACAACTCCCAAAAGCAAATGGATATGGATGCCTGTATCCGTTTATCTTATTGAGCACCCAAAGGGGCTTATATTAGTTGACACAGGCTGGAACAGAGATATGAGCCCTAACGGTGAATATGACAAAAAAGCTCAAATCAAATCGCTTGGCTCATACGTCCTTTATCTTATTAATCAAGGTATGATTGAAAAAGATAAAGCGATTGACGAACAGTTAAATAAAATGGGAATTAAGGCAAGCGACATAGATTATGTGCTTCTTACCCACCTTGACTGCGACCACGCAAACGGTTTAAAACTTGTTAAAGATGCTAAAAATATTTTGGTATCAAATGACGAACTTAATATGCTGAAAAAACCAAGTCCTGTTTTAAAAATACGCTTTCAAAAAAAGTGGTGGAGCGACACTAAAATCAAAGGATTTGATTATAATAACAGCGAGGGTCCGTTTGCCAAGGCATTTGACCTTTTCGGCGACGAAAGCGTAAAAATGATTAACATACCGGGTCATAGTGACGGATTATGCGCAGTGAAAATAAAAAGCAGTGAAGGAAAATACGTCTTACTATTTTCCGACGGCGGTTATGGGGAAAAATCTTGGAGAGAAATGATAACTTTCGGAATAAGCATGGACAAAGATAAACAGAAAAAATCGCTTGCTTGGATAAAAGAACAAAGTTTAGATTAAAACTGCATTGAAAGCCTTGCAAACCACGATATAAACGTTAAAGAACACATTATTACCTTATAAACACACAAAGAGACGGCATTTACAAAATAAAGTAAATGCCGTCTTTATTTTAATAATATTCCTAAACAATAAGTTACACTAACAATTTACCGTCCCGACCGATTGAAAAAGGGAGAGACTCTTTTACGAAGCCTCTCCCTAAATCACCGTTTTTTAATTAATATATTAATCTTGACCGACAATCCAATAATTCAAGGTTAAGCAGTTTGAAACATAAGAAAGTCTTACATCCGCACCAGGCGCAACGCCGTAAGGCACGATTGTTTTATTTGCCAAAGCGTCATATACAGCATTATAAGCATCTGCATTTTCATCTGCAACGTATGTCATTGAAATACCGTTATTTGAGCAATCGCCTGTATATGTATAACCGCCTACAAAATTTTCAAGACAGGCTTTAACAGCACTGCCGTAATCCTTAATGACTGTGGAATAATAATGGTCCCAATTAGCCTGGAAGTTTTCTGCGCCGATAGCATATCTGTCAAAGCTATATTGCCATGTTGCTTCAGAAACAACGGCATATTCATCATTGCCGCCGGCAAAAATAAGCGAATCGCCTTTGTCGTACATTTCCTCGGCAATAGCCTGAACTCTGTTTACCATTTCAAATGAAGTATACGGATAAAATTCATTATCAAGAGAAATATCTGTTCCGTAGCCGTTTGAATCTGTATTTGACCAGCTTGAGAAAATATATCCGTCTTTCGGAACGGCTGCCGAAAGTTCTACAGTATCGCCTGTAACATAGCAACCTGAGCCGCCGGACTCGCCTTCTCCGCCTTCACCTGTTAAAACAGTTACATTAACTGTCGGCTTGTCGCTGACAACAAAAACGGGAGTTAATGTAATGTTTGTTAAACCGTCCGTCATATGTACCCAAGTTTCGCTTGAGTTTACGTCGTCTATAACACCTTCTGCGGAAGTATTTACTTCCCAATGGTCAAACTTCATGCCGTCTTCGGCAATAGGTGCTTTAACGCAAGCGGAATCGCCTGTAACGATATACTGAGTTGAATAAGCATCACCGTTTACATCATTTGCAACTACCGGGTAAGTGGTGCTTTCTGCATCTTTATAAACTGCTGTGATTGTGCAATCGCATTTTTCAACAAGCAAATTTGTTTCTGTTTTTGTTTTAGTTGAAAGATTTACTTTTTTATCTTTAATGCCATCTGTATTGCTGACACATTCCCAGCGGTCAAATACTTTACCCTCCGGAGCAGGGTCAGCTGTAATTTTAACATTACTGCCTTCTGTATAAACGCCTGAACCTTTACCGTTTACAACAGTAACTTTTCTGCAAGCCTCTTTTGCATCTTCAACTTTAATATAATTTGCCGTAACGGTAAAAGAATAATCAAAATCAAGAAGTGCAGAATCATAATCGGCATAATCAAGAGTAACGGGAACGCCTGTTTGGTCTGCTGCATAAGCGGCACCCTGAACAAAACCGGCGCCGTAACTGCTTGATGTTTTGCTTTTAACAGAGCCTAAATAACCCAAATTTGTATTGCCTGCAATAACTGCATTATAACCTGCAAGGAATCCGCTTTGAAGTGCATCAAATGAAACACACATAACATTTTCCATAACGGCGTTTATTGATTCACCTTCAGGATGAGGCATACCGTCTACAAGAATAAACTTTGTTTGAGGGTAATTACTTGCAGTTTCAAAAACAGCGGTTTCAAAAACATCTGTTGGCAATACTATAAACTCTGCGCCGGAATTAACAGCAAGGTCAATATATTTTTGAGCATTTTCCACCGATATTGTTTCGTTTTCTTCAACAGTGGGCTGATAATAACGGTAAGTAACACCAGCATTTTCGGCATATTCTTTAACACCGTTCCAGGCACTTTCGTTATAAGAACCGTCATCAACCGTGCCACCGTCGGTAATCATAACAACATCATACTTTAACTGCGTGTTGTTGCCCGAACAGCCTGCAAAGCCAAGGGTTGCAACAACAATCAAAATAAAGCACATAAATATAGAAACAAATTTTTTCATAACTGATACCCCGAATAAATTTTTACTGTAATATAATAACAAAAAATACGCCATTATGCAAGAGGATATACAAAGTTAGCATTTAGTTAAATGCTATTTATAAAAAACGGCATGCAGATTAATAACTGCGTGCCATTTTTTATTACTTTGCTTTCGTTTCACAATAAAGGCAACGATAGGTACCCTTATTATCTGTTAAAACAAACTCATAATCTATATTTTCTTCAACATTTGAAATGCACCTTGGATTAGAACATTTAACAATATTGATTAATCTTTTTGGCATAGTTAATTTGAGTTTTTGGGCATTGCCGTTTTTAATAACATTAACTGTTATATCCGGCTCCAAGTAACTTAAAACATCAAGGTTTAAATCTATTAATTCATTAACCTTAATAATATCTTTTTTACCCATTTTTTCGGATTTTGCATTTTGAATAATTGCAACCTGGCAGGAAAGTTTATCAAGACCCAAAGCCTCATAAATTTTTAAACCCGAACCCGCTGTAATATGGTCAAGGACATAGCCGTTTTCGATTTCATCAATCTTCATCAAAGGCACCTCCCCACTGAAGAAGTTTAATAATTAATGCCATTCGCACAAATCTGCCGTTTGCCACCTGTTCAAAATATTTTGCACGGGGGTCATCATCAACATCAACCGCAATTTCATTTACTCTCGGAAGAGGGTGCATTATTGTTAAATCGGGTTTTGCGTTTGCAAGCTTTTCTTTATTAAGAATGAAAGCGTCTTTATGTTTTAAATATTCATCTTCGGAGAAAAACCTTTCACGCTGAACACGGGTCATATAAAGAATATCCAAAGACGGCATAACATCCTCCATTTTTTCAACCTCTTCATATTCCATATTAAACTCGTCCAGGTAATCTGTTTTAATATAATCGGGAACGGAAAGTTCCTTTGGAGAAATAAGAACAAATTTAATATTGCTGTACCTGCACATTGCTTTAATTAAGCTGTGAACGGTTCTGCCGAATTTTAAATCGCCGCAAAGACCGATTGTTAAATTATTGAATCTGCCTTTTTCACGAAAAATGGTAAGCAAATCCGTCATAGTTTGTGTTGGGTGGCTGTGTCCGCCGTCGCCGGCATTAATTACTGGAACATTACTTTTAAATGTGGCAACACGGGGAGCACCCTCAACCGGATGGCGCATAGCAATAATATCTGAATAACAGGAAACTACTTTTATAGTATCACCGACTGTTTCACCTTTAGAAGCTGAGGAAGAATTAGCCTCGGAAAAGCCTAAAACTTTACCGCCCAAAGAAAGCATTGCCGATTCAAAAGAAAGCCTTGTTCTGGTGCTGGGTTCAAAAAACAAAGTTGCCAAAATTTTTCCGTCGCACACATGAGCGTACTTTTTTTTATTTTCAATAATATCTGACGCAAGGGCAATAATTTCGTCTATTTCTTCTACTGACAAATCGGTTGTATCTAAAAGATGACGCATTGTTTTTCTCCTTAAAGTTCCATCCAAGCAGGGTCGGAAGGATTTTTAATAAATGTTTTAAGTTTTACAACATCACTTTCTTTAATATAACCTTCTTGTGCGGCAACGCCTACAAGAGTATTAAAATCAGAAAGGCTGTAATTTGTTACATTTGCTTCTTTAAGCCTGTCTATACCCTTTTGCATACCGTAAGTAAAAATCGAAGCAACGCCCAAAACATCTGCTCCTGCCTGACGAAGAACATCTACAACTTCAAGAACAGAGCCGCCTGTTGAAATTAAATCTTCAATAACAACTACCTTTTGACCTTTTTCGAGTTTGCCCTCTATTTGATTTTGTCTGCCGTGGTCTTTATGACCGGAACGAACATAACCCATAGGCATATCAAGTATTGTTGCGGTAATTGCGGCATGAGCAATACCTGCTGTTGATGTACCCATTAACACTTCTGCTTCCGGAAATTTTTCCTTAACGATTTCTGCAAGACCCGATTCCACATCTTTTCTGACTTCGGGAGCGGAAAGCGTTAACCTGTTATCACAATAAATTGGGCTTTTAATTCCCGATGCCCAAGTAAACGGGTCTTCCGGCTTTAAGAAAACAGCCTTAATTGAAAGCAAATCTTTTGCAATGATTTCATTGGTAATTTTCATAATAATTTACAAACCTTTCCGACTACAAATATTATTAAATCCTAACGCCTTAAGGTAGCCGCAATAAGACGTATAAACGGATAAATTTGCATTATAAATAATCAGCCCACAAACTCGCTTACGCATCTTCTGTATGCTTCAATAGGATTTTCTGCCTGTGTTATAGGTCTGCCCACAACAATATAGTCTGAACCGATTTCCTTTGCTTTTGCCGGTGTTGTTACACGAACCTGGTCGCCAACATCACCGTCGGCAAATCTTACGCCGGGAGTTACGGTATAAAAATCTTTGCCGCAAGCATCTTTAACCATACCAGCTTCAAGAGGAGAACAAACAACGCCGTCAAGCCCTGCTTCTTTTGCATTTTCTGCATATTTAACAATAGTATCATTAATTGAAGCATTGATTAACAATTCTTTTTGCATTCTTTCTTCACTTGTTGAAGTAAGCTGTGTTACGGCAATAAGGATAGGTCTTGTTCCGTCAGGCTTTGTTAAACCTTCAACAGCTGCCTTCATCATTTCAACAGTACCGGCTGCATGCAAATTTGTCATATCAACATCAAGATTTGACAAAACAGACATAGCTTTTTTTACAGTATTTGGAATATCATGAAGTTTTAAATCAAGAAAGATTTTATGACCTCTTTTTTTAATTTCTTTAACGATTGACGGACCTTCGGCATAATAAAGTTCCATGCCGATTTTTACAAACGGCTTTTCGTCTGTAAATTTATCAAGAAAATCAAATGTTTCTTTCGCGCTGCTGAAATCGCAAGCAATAATAACGTCTTTTCCCATTAATCAACCACTCCTATAATATCACTTAATTTATTTATACCTAATTTTTCACACTCTGCCGGCAACGCCTCTATTATTTCCTTACAAACATACGGATTAACAAGATTTGCGGCACCGACCTGCACAGCTGTTGCACCTGCCATCATCATTTCAATAACATTTTTTGCAGAAGAAACGCCGCCGCAACCCATAACCGGGATATTGCAAGCCCTTGAAACCTGATAAACCATTCTGACAGCCACAGGGAAAATTGCATCGCCGCTGAATCCGCCCATTTTATTGGCAATAACAGGCTTTCTTTTGTTAAGGTCTATTCTCATACCAAGCATTGTATTAATAAGACAAACTCCGTCTGCACCGGCTTCCTCACAAGCTTTTGCGATAGAAACAATATCAGTTACATTGGGAGAAAGTTTAATAACTACCGGTTTGGAAGTTACCGCCTTAACCGCTTTTGTAACTTCTGCGGCACATTTAGGGTCTGTTCCAAAGTTCATTCCGCCGCCGTGAACATTTGGGCAGGAAACATTAACCTCTAAAATTCCAACCTGCTCCTGTTTATCAAGCAAACTGCATGTATAAGCATAATCATCAACAGAAAAACCGCTTACATTGGCAATTACTTTTTTATTAAAATACTGTTTCATTTCAACAAGCTCATGCTCTATAACGTGATGAACTCCGTTATTTTGAAGACCCACGGCATTAATCATACCGGACGAACATTCGGCAATACGAGGAGTCGGATTGCCGAACCTGGCATCTTTAGTTGTTCCTTTAAAAGAAAAGGAGCCTAAAATATTAATATCGTAAAAATCCTTAAATTCTTTACCGTAGCCAAACGTACCGCTGGCAGGAACTACAGGATTATCCATTTCCATACCGCAGAAATTTACAGATAAATCTACCATATTATTTCCTCCCTTTCAAGCACGGGGCCGTCTTTACAAATTCGTTTATTGCCGTATTTTGTTTTACAGGAACAACCCATACACGCACCGAATCCGCAGCCCATTCTTTCCTCAAAACTGTACTGACCCGATGTTTTTGCAACAGATTCTATTGCCTTAAACATAGGCATCGGTCCGCAAGTATAAAAATAATCGTAATCATCGGGCATAGCGTCTGTTACAAAGCCTTTTACGCCGTAACTGCCGTCTGCCGTGGCAACAATAACATTACAGCCGAGAGCTTTAAACTCTTGCTCATAAAAGATTTCAGACTTGGTATTAAAACCTAAAATAACCGTTGGAGTTTGATTATTTGCAATAAGGCACTTTGCTAAATTATACATTGGCGGAACACCTACTCCGCCGCCGATTACAAGAGGATTTTTTGATTTTGAAATATTGTAACCGTTACCGAGACCGGTTAAGCAGTCAAGTTTTTCGCCGGATTGCATTTTGCTTAACTGCGCCGTTCCCTCGCCTACAACCTTATAAATTATTGTTATGGTTTTATCGTCATAATCACAAACAGAAATAGGTCGCCTTAAAAACTTACCTGAAAGAAGAATGTTAATAAATTGACCGGGAGCGGTTATATACTTTGTATCGCCCTTTAAAATCATTTTAAAAACATTTTCGGTTAAAGCGTTGTTTGAAATTATTTCATATATATTTTGTTTATACATAAATTACTCCGCATCAATGGTAGAAACGCCCAAAGTGATTTCTTCAAGAACATCAAGAAGAACCTTAACCGTATCAAGAGATGTAAACATTGTAACATTATTTTCAACAGCGGCACGCCTGATTTCCGAACCGTCGGAATGGCTGTCGCCGTGGCTGATGTCTATAGTATTAATTACATAAGCAATATGACCTTGACGAAGAGCCATTAAAATTTCATCGCTGTCATCCTCTGTAAGTTTTGCACGAACCCTTGTTCTGATGCCGTGCTTTTTAAGGAATTTTGCAGTACCCTCGGTTGCTTCAATATTAAAGCCCAGGTCATAAAAACGTTTAATTAACGGCAACGCTGTGGGCTTATCATTATCGGCAATGGTTACAAGCACAGTGCCGTAGTTTGACACATTAAGACCGCTTGCCTGAATTGCTTTATAAAGTGCTCTTGTAAGAGATTTATCGTAACCGATTGCCTCACCTGTTGACTTCATTTCAGGAGAAAGGTAAGTATCCATACCCTTAAGTTTTGAGAATGAAAAAGCAGGAGCTTTAACATACCAGCGTTTCTTTTCGGCAGGATATACCTGTGTTATGCCCTGTTCCTTAAGGCTATGACCCAAAATAACCTGTGTTGCAATGTGAGCCATAGGTACAGAAGTAGCTTTTGAAAGGAAAGGAACTGTTCTTGAAGAACGTGGATTTACTTCGATTACAAAAACATCATCGTTTGAATCGGCAATAAACTGAATGTTATATAATCCCACAATGCCGATTGCTTTACCCAATTTAACAGTGTAATCAATAATTTTATCTTTAACATCTTGAGTTACGCTGAACGTAGGATAAACGGAAATAGAGTCGCCGCTGTGCACACCTGTTCTTTCAACGTGTTCCATAATTCCGGGAATAAACACATTTTCACCGTCGCAAATAGCGTCTACCTCAAGTTCTTTACCCATAATGTATTTATCTACAAGTACAGGCTGCTCTGTATTAATTTCAACAGCCGTTTGAAGATAATGGCGCAAACTTTCCTCATTTGCAACAATTTGCATTGCCCTGCCGCCTAAAACAAAGCTTGGGCGAACAAGAACGGGATAACCGATTTTTTCGGCTACCTTTACACCGTCTTCAATATTTGTTACGGCTACACCCTTTGGTTGAGGAATGCCCAATTCATTCATTACTTTTTCAAAGGAATCTCTGTTTTCGGCTTTATCAATAGCTGCAACATCTGTGCCGATAATAGGAACACCCAAAGCATCAAGAGGAGGTGCAAGGTTAATTGCAGTTTGACCGCCAAGGGAAACAACGATTCCGAGAGGATTTTCAAGTTCAATAATATTCATAACATCCTCAACCGTTAACGGTTCAAAATAAAGCTTATCGGATGTTGTATAGTCTGTTGAAACTGTTTCAGGGTTATTATTAATAATAATTGCTTCATAGCCTGCTTCTTTAATGGACCAAATTGCATGAACGGTTGAATAGTCAAATTCAACACCCTGACCGATTCTGATAGGGCCTGAGCCGAGAACAATGATTTTCTTTCTGTCGGACACAATGCTTTCGTTTTCTTCCTCATAAGTTGAATAGAAATAAGGAACATATGAATCAAACTCGGAAGCACAAGTATCTATCATTTTATAAACAGGGAAAATGTTGTTTGCTTTTCTGAGTTTAAACACATCTGCTTCTGTTAAATCCCAGCACTCACCGATAAACTTATCGGATACGCCCATTTTTTTAGCGTCTTTAAGTGTTTGAATATCATTTTTATTTGATTTTAAAACAGATTCAAATTCAACAATATTTTTGATTTTTTCAATAAAGAACATATCAATTTTTGTTGCGTTGTAAATTCTGTTTAAGTCTACATTAAGCCTTATTAACTGTGCTATTGCATACAATCTGTCGTCAGTGCCGATTTTAATATAGTCAAGAAGTTGGTCTGCCGTATATTCGTCAAATTTACTCATATACAAATGGCACACGCCGATTTCAAGAGAGCGAACGGCTTTAAGCAAACTTTCCTCTACAGTTCTGCCGATAGCCATAACCTCGCCCGTTGCTTTCATTTGTGTGTTAAGACTGTTATTTGCGTCTGCAAACTTATCAAACGGGAAACGAGCGATTTTTGAAACAACATAGTCAAGTGTTGGTTCAAACGAAGCCGGAGTATTGGCAATTTGAATTTCATCAAGATGCATACCCACTGCAATTTTTGCGGAAACTCTGGCAATAGGATAGCCTGACGCCTTTGACGCAAGTGCCGATGAACGTGAAACACGGGGATTAACTTCAATAAGATAATATTGGAATGAATGAGGGTCAAGAGCAAACTGAACGTTACAGCCGCCTTCGATTTTAAGTTCACGAATAATGCGAAGTGCGGAATCTCTTAACATTTGATATTCTTTATTAGTTAACGTTTGGGATGGGCAAACAACAACAGAGTCACCTGTATGAATACCTACAGGGTCAATATTTTCCATATTACAAATTGTAATTGCCGTGTCATTTGCATCACGCATTACTTCATATTCAATTTCTTTATAGCCCTTAATACTTTTTTCAACAAGAACCTGATGAACCGGTGATAAAGCAAGAGCATTTTTAAGCATAAGCTTACATTCTTCTTCATTATCTGCAAAACCGCCGCCTGTACCGCCCAATGTGAACGCCGGACGAAGAACAACAGGATAGCCGATTTCGGAAGCGATACGCAATCCGTCTTCAAGGGTATTACAAATATCGGACGGCAAAACAGGTTCGCCTAATTTTTCACATAAATCTTTAAAAAGTTCTCTGTCTTCCGCTCTTTCAATAGCGTCAAAACTTGTTCCCAAAATTTCAACATCACATTCTTTAAGAACGCCTTTTTTTGCAAGTTGAACGGCAAGATTTAAACCTGTTTGACCGCCAAGGGACGGTAAAATAGCATCCGGTCTTTCGTGGCGGATAATTCTGGCAACATATTCAAGATTTAAAGGTTCCATATAAACCTTATCGGCAATATCCGTATCTGTCATAATAGTTGCAGGGTTTGAGTTAATAAGAACTACCTCATAACCCTCTTCGCGAAGAGAAAGACAAGCCTGTGTGCCGGAGTAGTCGAATTCGGCAGCCTGTCCGATAACGATAGGGCCTGAACCGATTACAAGAATTTTATGTATATCTGTGCGTTTTGGCATAATTATTCTTCCTCCTTCTTCATTAATGAAATAAATTTATCAAAAAGATATGCGCTGTCTTGAGGACCGGGAGCACTTTCCGGATGATACTGAACGGAAAAGATTTTTAAATCTTTGCATTCAACGCCTTCGGCAGTATTATCAAGAAGATTTTTATGAGTTAAAGTTAACGGTGTGCCGTTAAGAGAATCCACATCAACAGCATATGAATGGTTTTGAGATGTAATTTCGATTTTGCCTGTTTCAAGGTTCATTACAGGGTGATTTCCGCCTCTGTGACCGAATTTCATTTTAAATGTTTTTGCGCCCAAGGCAAGTGAAATCATTTGATGACCCAAGCAAATGCCGAAAATAGGAAGTTTGCCTTTAAGCTGACGAACAACTTCAATTACCGGCTGAACATCCTCCGGGTTTCCGGGTCCGTTTGAAAGGAACAATCCGTCCGGATTCATATTCATAATTTCTTCGGCAGTAGTATTATAAGGAACAACGGTAACGTTACATCCCTTTTCGTTGAATTTACGAACAATATTGTGTTTCATTCCGCAATCTACGGCAACAACGTCAAACTTATGATTTGGAGTTCTTGAATACCAGCGCTTTTTACAGCTTACTCTTGAAACCATATCGGTGGGAATTTGATATTCACGAACTTTTTTAAGTGCTTCTTCTGTTGGAGTTGAAGCATCTGTAATAATAACCTTTTGGCTTCCCTCATCTCTTATGATACGCGTGATTTTTCTTGTATCAACACCGCTGATAGCAGGAATATTATACTCATCCAAAACTTCACTTAAAGTTTTTGTATAACGGAAGTTTGACGGTAAATCGTTATATTCCCTTACGATAAGACCGCCCATAGTAGGTACTTTTGTTTCATAGTCTTCATCAGTCATACCGTAATTACCGATAAGCGGATAAGTCATACAAACCATTTGGTCTGTATATGACGGGTCGGAAATAATTTCCTGATAACCTACCATAGATGTATTGAAAACAATTTCATTAATTGCTTCTTTATCTGCTCCAAAGCCGTAGCCGTAAAATTCGGCGCCGTTTTCAAGCACGATTTTTTTGTTAAATGGCTTCATACACAATCTCTCCTCTCAACACAGTTAAAATATTTTTACTTTTAAGTTCCCAGTTTTCAAAAGGTGTGGCTTTGCCCATAGAAACAAAGTCTTTTGGATTTACAACCCATTTTTCATCTAAATTAACAGCACACAAATCTGCAACTGCACCCTCTTCAATAACGCCGCCTTCTATGCCGAAAATCTCTCTCGATTTAACGCTCATCATATCAACAAGCTTTTCAAGTGAAATCACACCGGTTTCAACTAACTTTGTATAAAGAACAGGAAATGCAGTTTCAAGACCGACAACGCCCATGGCACTTTTTTCAAGCCCTTTTGCCTTTTCTTCTTTACTGTGAGGGGCATGGTCGGTTGCAATAACATCAATAGTACCGTCCTTAACACCCTCTATAAGCGCCTGCATATCTTCCCTTGAGCGAATGGGCGGGTTCATTTTAAATCTGCCGTCTTCCTGCAAGTCCATATCGCACATTGTAAGATAATGAGGTCCTGTTTCGCAGGTAACCTTTACACCTCTTGCTTTGGCACGGCGAATAATATCAACACTTTCTTTTGTTGAAATATGGCAAACATGATAGCGACAACCTGTTTTTTCAGCAAGGCGGCAATCTCTTTCTATTTGCTGCCATTCGCTTTCGCTGCAAATTCCTTTATGATTGTGTGTTTTACAATACTCACCGTCGTGAATATAGCCGCCGTGAAGCAATTCGTTAACCTCGCAATGAGCCGAAATAATTGCGCCGCACTTGGCACAACGAATCATTGCCTGTTCCATAAGTTCCTCTGACTGCACGCCGCAGCCGTCATCGGAAAAACCGATTACTTTATTTTTTAAAGACTCAAAATCAACACATTCGCCGCAGCCCTTTCTGCCTTTTGTAATTGAAGCAAAAGGAAAAACATCAATAACAGCGTCATTATCAATAATATTTTGCTGAACTGCAAGATTTTCTACAGAATCCGGAGCGGGATTTACATTTGGCATTGTGCAAACAGCGGTATAACCTGATTTAGCTGCCGCAGCTGTTCCTGTTTTAACGGTTTCTTTATAAGAAAAACCGGGCTCTCGTAAATGTACGTGTACATCAACAAAACCCGGAATTAATAAATACTTATCCATAAAATCAAAAACACGATCTGCTCCATTAAATAAAATGGAGGTGCCAATGGTTTCTATTTTAGAGTTCTTAATGAGAACGTCTGACTTTTCAAATTTATTACCCTTAAACACTCGGGCATTTTTTATAAGCAAAGTCATAAATAAATACCAACCTTTCGTTATCCTTGATATTATATATGAAACGGCACTTCAAGTCAATTACAAATTTATTACAATAATATATTTTTTATTGAATGATTTTAAAATATTATATAAACTATAAAAACGGAAAGAATTTAACACATTAGGAGATTTAAAAATGAGTTTTATAGCAGGTGCAGGTGCAACCAGTGTTGACCTTTTATATGAAAATATGCCAAAGATTCCCGATGTGGGCGAAGAAGTTTATACAAACAGATTTCAGCTTCAGCTGGGAGGAGGACTGCCTGCCACTTTAATAAATTTAGGCAGACTTGGAATTAATGCAAAAATTGCCACGGAACTCGGAAACGATATGTTTTCTGATTTTGCAAAAAAGGAATTTGAAAAAAACGGCGTTTCGCCTACAAACCTTTACAAAGGAAATGAAATTCCCCTTAATATAACATCTGCAATAATTTTAAAAAACGACAGAAGTTTCGTTACATACGGAAAAGGCACTATTGAACCGGGTGACGATGCAAAAGAAGCATTCTACCAAATTGCCAAAGGTGCAAAGATTTGTCTTATGGCTCCCGGCGGATTTTTGGATGTTTACAAAAAACTGAAAAGCGAAGGCACAACAATGGTGCTTGATATGGGTTGGGACGAAGATATGACCATTGAAAAATACAGCGATTTATTGGAAGTTGCAGATTACTACACACCTAACCAAAAAGAAGCGTTAAGAATTACAGGTTGCAGCAATGCCAAAGACGCCGCACATGCACTTAAAGAATATTTTAACAAGGTTGTTGTTAAGGTTGATAAGGACGGGTGCATAGGAATTGATGGTGATGAATACTTTTTCTGCCCCAGCATTAAAGAATTTCACAATGTAGACAGCACAGGTGCAGGAGACGCTTTTTTAGCAGGTTTTGTTTACGGATTATATTATGATTACAACCTAAAAGACTGTATTGAATTTGGAAATATTACAGGAGGAAAAGCAGTTACAAAAGTTGGCGCTCTTTCCGGATACGTAACAGAGAAAGAATTGCTTGAATACAAAGGAATAATTTAACACAAAAAGAAAAAGCAGAATGTCGGCAGGCATTCTGCTTTTATTATTAATAAGGGAAATCAATTTTTGCGTCTTTACAAAATTCAATATCCGTTTCACGCCAATAAGCATAATCGGGGTTGTTGCGTTTATCTTCAAGCACTGATGAAAATTCGCTGTTGAAACGCTTTGCAAAATAAAGAGTTGTTTTTGTGGCGCCTTTAAAATTTAAATGGTCGCCCCCATCACGAAAATCCGAATTAAAATCAAAATTATAATCAGGGTCATCAAATAAAAGATTAAAATCCACAAATTCTATGCCGTAATTTTGAGCAAGCTCGGAAACTGCGTTATGACGTGCATATGACCAGGAATTAAGAGCAGGAACCTCGGTTAAAATAACGCTTATATCATTTTTTTCACAAAGATTGATTATTTTTTCAAAATAAACAAGAGTATCGTTTGGAATAGGTTCAACAGCATCAGTTTCAATCATATTGGCAGATTTTTCGCAAACCTGAACCGTTGAGCTGAAATTGTAGCCGTGGTGAAAAGATTTAACGTTGCCCAATTTAAAAGCATTAAAGAAATCACGCGGTTTAATTTTCTTCCACCTATCGTGAAAATTAAAGGCAGAAAAACTGTTTTTTACATCAAATTCAAAATCATCACCGTTTAAAGGAATAAAAAACTTTTCCGTTTTTTCTTTTGGTGTTTCGGAAACTTCTTTGGCAACGGTTAAATTTTCCGCACTTTCGGGTTCTGTTGAATAAAACATATCCGTTTCCAAAATTAAAAATTTAGGTGATTGATGTTTTAAAAAATCTTTAAGCAAGCCGTATGACTTATCCATAGACTGATGAGGGATTGAAATAACATCGGACGTATAGCCGTAGTTTTCGTAAAGATGCATAGGAACGAAAGCCGTGTACAAATCGCTGTTGCCCACGGCAACAATATCTATGCTGTTTTCAGGCTCATCAATATATGCATATGCTTTTGAATAAGCATTTCTGAAACAAAGGGCATTTTCTTTTGAAAATATTGTTAAAGAAAGTGCTTGCAGCATTAAAGCAAGGCACAATAAAAACACAAGTGCCTTTGCCAAACTTTTTAAATTTTGTTTTAACTTTACTTTCATAAAAACACCGTTAATCAGAAATTAGCATAAATTAAGTTTTGAACGCCGTAATTCTCGCCGTATGCGCCGAAAACCACAACAATCAAAATAAACAACAACAAGAGAATACATCTTACCGGGAATTTTAACTTTAATACTTTTTCCCTGATAAATATGCCCTTTTCATTAAGAACACCCACTGCAAATACTGTTAAAAATCCAACCAAAACAACAACATAATCTTTAAGGTCAAGATTTAAACCGTTTTTTGCACCGAGAGAAAGCGCCGATAAATCGAAATTGCAAAAAATCTTTTTTGTCATATAAAGCACGCGGCGAAATCCGTCTGCCCTAAAAATAAGCATGCCGTAGTTTACAACAACAAATGTTCTTGCAATTTGGAGCAAATGATACGGCTTTGAATTTCTGTTGATTTTAAGCTTGCCGCAAATTTTTGAAAAAACAGGTTCAAGGAACAAGCCGAGCATCATTAAGAAATAATAATACAAGCCGTAAATAATATATTTTATACCGGAGCCGTGCCAAAAACCGTTTGAAAACCAAACGAAGAAAAGAGCAACAGCAGTTGGAATAAGATTGGCATAATAAGGATTAAATTTTTTCCTTGCCGCTTTTGTTAAATTCATAAACGGCTTGGAAAGAGAAATGGGATAAAAAATATAATCACGAAGCCAAGTGCCAAGGCTGATGTGCCACCTTTGCCAAAACTCGTTAATAGTTTTTGCAAAGAACGGACGGGTAAAGTTTTCAGGCATTTTAATGCCCATCATTTCACCCAAGCCGCACACAACATCCATAATACCTGAAAATTCGCTGTAAAGCTGAAGAGTATAACACAAAGTGCCGAGTATAATAATTGCGCCGCCGTGTTTTTCAGGGTGATTATACACAGCGTCTACAAGAATAGCAACCCTGTCTGCCACAACAATTTTTTTGAAAAGGCCCCAAAAAACACGCCAAACGCCTTTAACAAGATTGTCATAATCAAAATCTTTGCCCTCTATAAGCTGAGTGCCTAATTGGTCATAGCGTGCAACCGGTCCTTCAACAACCGTTAACATAAACGAAAGATAAAGTGTGGTTTTTAAAGGATTTTTACAAGCAGGATACCTGCCCCTGTAAACATCTGTAATATAACTTACAGCCTGCAATGTATAAAAAGATATACCCATAGGCTGAATAATATTAAGCCCTTCCAAATCGGTTTTAAACACTGCATTTAAAACATTTGCGGCGAAGCCTGTATATTTTGACAAAAACAAAATGCCGATATTCAGCACAACGCCCACAGCAAGAACACTTAATTTATAATTTTTATATTTTGCCTTTAAAGCTTTGCGGCTTGCAATGTCAAGCCCTTTTCGCTTTGATTTAAAATCGTCGTTTAAACGCTGAAGCACAATACCGTCAAGCCAAATAATAACGGATGACAAAAGCAAAAACAGCACATGCCCTCTTACAGCCACGGTATAAAACGCAAATGAGCCTAAAAGCAAAACGCACCATTTATATTTTTTCGGCATAAATGTGTAAACCAAAAACGTTATGCCGAAATACAAAATAAAAAATGTGAACGAGGTATATGTCATTAATCAGTCCTCTTCTGCCAATCTTTCAATCATAGCCATAATTGAGGCAGGAGTTTCAAAGTTTTCCGGAATAATATCTACTGCCGTAATATCAACGGCAAACTCATCGGAAAGTTCGGCAACAAGTGAAATCATTCCCAAACTGTCAAAAATTTTATCATCAATAAGTCTTGTGTTTTCGTTAAATTCTACGCCCGGTTTTAAATTTTCCAAAATTTCAATAAGCTGTTCCATAATTTTACCTTTCTGCCTGAATATTTATTAAGCGGTGCAGGCACACTGCAAAAATATTAATTTATTTGATTTTTTAAATTTTTTCTGTCTATTTTACCGTTTTGATTGTGAGGCATTTGCTTTAATTTAACAAACCTGTCCGGCATAAAATATGAGGGAAGTTTTGAAGCAATTTGATTTCTGACAGCAGCGTCATCAACTTTTCTGCCGCAGTAAAACAAAATTATTTTATCTGCCTTATCATCAAAAACACAGGCATTTTCATCTATATTTTCAAGAGAGCTTACGGCTGTTTCAATTTCGCCCAGCTCAATTCTGTAACCCGAACGCTTTATTTGAAAATCTTTACGTGTAATATACATTATTTCGCCGTTTTCATTTTCACGAACAAGATCGCCTGTTTTATAAACCACCTCGGGATAAGCATTATTAAGCGGATTTTGAACAAAAGCAAGCTTTGTTTTTTCAGGATTGTTATAATAACCGTTTGCAAGAAATGAACCCCTTACAAAAAGCTCGCCCTCTTCACTGGGTTGTGCCAATTCGTTTTTATCATTAACAATCATAACATCACAATTATTGCAGTGAGTACCTATAGGCAAAGGTTCATCATCGCTAAATTGCCTGTTAACAACATAATAAGTACATATATCCGTTGTTTCGGTAGGACCGTATAAATTTGCATAAACAATATTTGAATCAAGGTTATTAATCCAATAATTAAGCTGCTTAGTAGGCATAACCTCGCCGGCAAAAAGAACTGTTTTTAAATAAAGAGGTTTTGCAAACTTAAAAAGTTTTAAATTTGCAACAATAGACATTGCCGAAGGAACCCAATAAATTGTGTTTACCTTATTATCGTTTAAAAACTCTATTAATTTAATAGGAAATGTAAAAAATGCTTTTGGAATAATAACAAGCGTTGCACCTGTTCGCAAAGTAGAAAAAACATCTGTAACCGACATTGAAAAATAAAAAGGTGTTTGATTGCCGAAAACAGTTTCACTGTCAATATTAAAAGTATCGCACGCCCATTTTGAATAAGCCAAAACGCTTTTATGACTTACAACAGCACCCTTTGGAACACCGGTTGAGCCGGATGTAAAAAGGGCGTAAAGAGGGTCGGTATCTATTTGGTTATTTCTTACTGCCGATAAAAATTCATTATCAACAGCGTTATTTTCAATCTCGTCTACTATAAATGTTTTTCCGTTAAAATCAAGACTTAATGCTGTTTCAATATGCTTACTGTCTGTTACAACGGCAACAGGCTTTAAAGTTTCAAAAATTGCATTTATTCTCGGAGCCGGCATTTCACTGTCTATAACAACATAAAAATTACCGCTGTAAACAATACCGAACATAGAAGTTAAAACGCTTACGCTTTTATCCAAATAAATTGCAACCGGGCTGTTTTTTGTGCCAAGATTTTTTAAGGCACTGCCTACACTTTTTGATTTTTGAAGCAATTCGCTGTAAGTAAGCGCTTTTTCAACATCTTTATATGCTGTTTTATTGCCGAATTTTTTTGCATTTATTTCTAATAATTCAAGAATATTTTTCATAAAAACTCCAAACTGTATCACTCGCATTAATACACCTTGCTAATATTAACACACATTTATTAATAAAGTCAACACATATATTAAAATCAACAAATATAAACATAATGTTAACAAAAAGGAAAAAACAAATAAAAAAGCCAAGGCAAAACGCCTTGGCAATAAAATTATTTAACCATATCGTAAAGAATATTAACACAATTATCGGTGCCGAGAGAAGTACTGTTAAGGCAAATATCATAATTTTGTGATTTACCCCACTGCCTGTCGGTATAATAATTATAGTTAACTCTTCTTCTTTTATCCGTATCTTTAATTAAGCGACGTGCCTCTTTTTCGCCGATATTTTTATATTTCATAACCCTAACAACTTTATCCTCAATATTTCCGTGAACAAAAACGTTAAGGCAATCTGTTCTTTCACTTAAAATATAATCGGCACATCTGCCCACAATTACGCAAGGACCTTTTTCTGCAAGTTCCAAAATAAGCTTTCGCTGAACGGAATAAACATAATCTTCAAGTGAAGAACCGCTGGAATCCCTTGTTACAAGACTGTAAGAAAAGATGCTTTTAAACGGTGAATACTCCCCTGCCTGCTGAACAAAATCTTCGGCAAACCCGGTTTCTTCGGCAACCTTGGAAATTATTTGACTGTCATAAAAAGAAATATTAAGCTTTTTGGCAAGTTCTTCGCCGATATACCTGCCGCCGCTGCCGAGTTCACGACTGATTGTTATAACATTATATTTCATAAATCATCCCTCCAAGGATTTTATTTGCTTTTTGTAAACGTTTTTCATAAGAATCAATGCTGTAAAAAGAGCAACAACCTCTGAAATATCAAAGGAAAGCCACATTAAACGCACATTGGCTGCATTACTTAATGCCGCACTTAAAAACAGCATACACAGTGCAACCGGAAGTAATTGGCGAATTAAGGATATAACAAGAGAATGGATGCCGCTGTTAAGAGCCTGAAATACGCCTTGAAGTGCAATGTTTATACCGGCAAAAACAAAACTTGCCGAAACAATGCGAATTGCGCTGATGCAAACTTTTTCCGTTTCTCCGGACAGTGAAAACAAAGCGGCAAGTTGAGTTGCAAAAATTTCTGCAAGGAGTGTGCCTGCCAACATTATTACTGCTGTATATATTATACCATATTTAATTCCTTTTGTCATTCTATTTTTATTTTTCATACCGTGGTTAAATGAAATAACGGGAGTAATGGCATCACGCATACCGAATGCGGCAAAAAATACAAACTGCTGAATTTTATAATACAAACCGTAGGCAGTTACAACGCCGTCGCCTATTTTGCCGTAAATGATATTAAGCGCATACGTCATAAACGACATAAGTGCCTGAGAAATAATTGCAGGCAAGCCGATTGCATAAATTTCGCCGAAAATTTTAAAAGAGGGTTTTAAATATGCAACGCCGTTTTTGATTTCTTTATTATGGCGCAAATGGAAGATTAAAGATAAAACAAGAGATGAAATTTGACCGATTACAGTTGCTACAGCGGCACCCTTTACCCCCATTTTTTTAAAGCCTAACAAACCATAAATTAAAATAGGGTCTAACACAATGTTAACCACAGCACCAGTTATTTGAGCAACTGTTGAATAAAGTGATTTACCTGTTGCCTGCAATATTTTTTCAAATGACGAAAAAAACACCATACCAAACGAATAAACGCAACATATTTTTAAATATTCAACAGCCATTTCCCCTACAATGTTGTTATTTGTTTGAGACAGAATGTATGCTTTAACGCCGAAAATGCCGAAAAGAAAAAACAGAACATAAATAATTAAAGACAAGAACATTGAATTGCCCACTACACAGGCGGCTTTTTCCTTATCGCCCCTGCCCAAAGTTTTAGAAAGCAATGCATTTGTTCCCACACCTGTTCCGATAGCAACGGCAACAATAAGCATTTGAACAGGAAAAGCAAGGGTTAATGCGTTAAGCGCCGCCTCGCCGTTTTCTTTCATATTTGAAACAAACGCACTGTCTACAATATTATAAACCGCCTGAAGCATCATAGACAGAATTATGGGTGTGCCTGTTGTAAGAAGCAATTTGTTTATCGGCATTTCAGCCATTTTGTTGTTTATTTTTTTATTATTCATAACACGCCTTCCTTTTTACAAAAAAATAAAAGCGTAAGCCCTATCCGGACTTACGCTTTCGCTACTCGACTGCATTATTTTATCATTTTAACATTTAAAAAGTCAAGAAAAATTTACATCAAATCTGTTATCATATCGGCAAATTCCGTTGGATTATCAACAGAAAGTCCGCTGATTAACCTTGCCTGATTGTACAAAAGTTTTGTATATTTTTCAAGTTTTTCTTTATCGTTTGCGAAAAGATTAAACAAGGTTTCGGCAATTTTATGGTTTGAATTAATTTCAAGCACAAGCTGTGCCTTCATACTGCCGTCTGAACCCGGCATTTGACTTAAAACACGTGCCATTTCAAGAGAAACATATCCCTCGGCAGACAATGAAACGGCGTGATTGCCGATTGAATTTGAAAACTTAACGGCAGACACATCATCTCCCAAATACTTTTTCATTTCTTCAAGCATTTCTTTAGAATTTTCATTCTTTTCATCAAGGGCTTTTTTATCCTCTTCACTATCTAAATTAAGCTCATCTTTGCAAATATTGGCAAAATGCTTGCCGTCATATTCCATAAGCATTTGAATTGCAAATTCATCCACATCGTCTGTAAAGCAAAGCACATCAAAACCCTTTGCAACAACAGCTTCTGTTTGAGGAAGAAGCGCAATTTTTTCAGCACTTGCGCCGCAGGCATAATAGATTGTATCTTGACCATCTGCCATTGCGTTTACATATTCTTTAAGAGTTACATACTTATTTTCCTTAACAGACTTAAACATTAAGAAATCTTTTAAGCCGTCTTTTTCTGCACCGTAATTGGCATAAATGCCCCATTTAAGCTGAACGCCGAACGTTTTATAAAACTGTTCAAACTTTTCACGGTCGTTATTAAGCATTTTCTTTAATTCGTTTTTAATTTTTTTATCAATAGCTCTTGCAATAATACGAACCTGATGGTCTTGCTGCAAAGTTTCACGACTGATATTTAAACTTAAATCTGCGGAATCAACAATACCTTTTACAAAGCTGAAATAATCCGGCACCAAATCCGAGCACTTATCCATAATAAGCACGCCGTTTGTATACAACTGAAGACCTTTTTCGTATTCCTTTGAATAGAAATCATAAGGTGCCTTTGACGGAATATAAATTAAAGCGTCAAACGTTGCCTGACCTTCTGTTTTTGAATGAATAACAGCAAGAGGGTCTTCGTAATCCATAAATTTATTCTTATAAAATTCGTTATAATCCTCAGGCTTCAGCTCACTTTTATTTTTACGCCAAATAGGAACCATTGAATTTAAAGTTTCCGGCTCTGTTACCTCTTTATATTCGCCCTCTTTTTCTTCATCCGGCACGGTGTGCGTCATATCGGTAATAATAGGGTAACGAATATAATCGCTGTACTTTTTAACAAGGTCGGCAATAGTATAACTTTCAAGGAAATGGCTGTAATCCTCGTTTTCATTATCTTCTTTGATGTAAAGGGTAATAACTGTGCCTGCATTTTCCTTTTCACATTCTTCTATTGTGTAACCGTCGGCACCTGTAGAAGTCCATTTATATGCAACATCACTGCCAAAAGCTTTTGAAACAACCTCTACCTTTGAAGCAACCATAAATGATGAATAAAAACCAACGCCAAACTGACCTATAACTTCAATATCATTTTCTTTTGCTTGCTGATTATCCTGTTTAAAGTTAAGCGAGCCTGACTTTGCGATTGTACCTAAATTAGACTCTAACTCTTCGGCGGTCATACCTATGCCGTTATCTTCAACCGTAAGCGTTCTGTTTTCTTTATCTGCTGTAATTTGAATTTTAAAATCAGACTTTGAAAGACCGACGCTGTTATCTGTTAAGGATTTAAAATAAAGTTTATCAATAGCGTCGGAAGCATTGGAAATAAGTTCTCTTAAAAATATCTCCTTATTAGTGTAAATTGAGTTAATCATCATATCAAGGAGTTTTTTAGATTCTGCTTTAAACTGTTTTTTTCTCATAAAAATCACCTGTCTTTTATAAATTAGCACTCTGTAGCTTCGAGTGCTAATTATTATTATAGCCTTTTATTTCCATTTGTCAACACATAAAATATTAACAAAAAAAAGAAGTTTTGAAATGAAATTCAAAACTTCTTGGAATAATCGTTTTTTAAATAATTCAGTATTTGATTTTTATCGTTTTCAAGTTCATCATTCAAAACCTTTTCCAAAACGCAATTAAGCGCAGCACCGATTTCTTTGCCTTTAAACCCAAGGCTTATTAAATCGTTTCCGTTAACATTTAAATCTTTAACGGAAAAAGCACAGTTTGCATTTGCAATCTCATCAACAGACGCCAAAGTTTTGTACAACACATCGGATTCCCAAGCAGTTTTTTCGGGATTATGAGCTTTCAAATCGGCAATGCGTACCAAAAACAAGTTTTTTGTTTGCTCTGCGCCGATTTTTGAAATCCACCGTTTAACATTAATTTCATCCACATTTTCTATACTTTGATGATAATAAACAAGCTGAACAACCTTTTCTGTTAATTTGTTGCTTGCGTGAAAACGACGAAGTACATTTTCTGCAATTTCAGCACTTTTAAAAGCGTGGGTTTTAAAATGGTCTATCCCCTTTTCATCTGTAGTTTTAACCGCCGGTTTGCCTATGTCATGAAAAAACATTGCAAGCCTTAACTCAACATCCGACGGCGCATTTTCAACTGCGTGAATTATATGATAATAAACATTATAAATATGCCACGGGTTATTTTGAACGCAATTAAAAGTAGGTTTTAATTCAGGGATTATAACGGAAATAACATCTTTATACTTATCAAGCACATTATAAACATTTTTGCCTGTTAAAAGTTTACAAAGTTCGGCAAATATTCGTTCAGAAGCAACATTTAAAAGCAAGTTTTTGTTATTAAAAATTGCCTGTGATGTTTTTTCTTCAATTTCAAAACCGAGAACGGAAGAAAAACGGAGAGCACGCATAATACGCAACGCATCCTCTTTAAAGCGCAAATCGGGATTACCGACGCAGCGAATTAATTTGTTTTTTATATCATTTTCACCGCCGAACAAATCAACAATTCCTGTTTTATCGCTGTAGGCAAGGGCGTTAATTGTAAAATCACGGCGTTTTAAATCTTCTTCAACATTTGAAACAAATGAAACGGTATCGGGATGACGGTTATCCTCATACTCGCCATCAGTTCTGAAAGTTGTTATTTCAACCGGCTCACCCATTGAAACAGCAGTAATTGTGCCGTGTTTTATGCCGGTTTCGATATATTTAATGTTATTATTTTCAAGAACCTTTTCAGTTTCACAAGGCAAGGCAGAAGTTGCAATATCAACATCACCGGGAACAAAACCCATAATGCCGTCTCTTACAAAGCCGCCGACAACAAAAACGCTAAACCCATTTTCGTTTAGTGCATTTATAATTTTATTTGCATATTCGGGAATATTCATATTAACGCCTGCCTTATATGTTTATTTTATCACATTGGGTGAAATAATACAAATATGAAAAAAATATTGTATTATGTACATCTGTTTACACTGTTCGGTTATTCGTACTGCACAGTTGAAATAATTTGGCGGGGACGCACCCATTACAGCATGTTTTTTGCAGGGGGTATAATCGGACTTTTGTTTATTGCTTTGTCAATAAAATCAAAAAAGGCACCTCTTTTTAAGAAGTGCCTTTTGGGAACGATAATCATTACCGCCGTTGAATTGATTTTCGGCGGAATTTTTAACGTTAAATACAACATGAATGTTTGGAATTACAGCAGTTTGCCATTTAATTTTATGGGGCAAATTTGCCTGCCGTATTCAATTTTGTGGTTTGGATTATGCTTTGTCATTTTCAAATGGATTATTAAAGATGATTTTTACAACAGAACTTTTTGAATATTTTTGTAATTCTTCCACCGCCTGTTTTACTTCATCATCATTCAACGGTTCCTGTTCTTCAGGGTAATCCCATTTATCAAAGGGGTTGCTTTTTGTAATAACCATTCTGCCCTGTTCATCAAGTTGCCAAGGAAAAACAAGAATTTTGCGTTTGTTTTTTACAAAAAACAAATTGCCTGTTCTGCCGTTTGAAACATTTTTCCAATAAACAAGTTTATTTGCCTGCTTCATAATTGCCAAAACCTGCTGTTCGGCAGGAAGTCTTTTAAACTGCCACTTGTTAAAAAGAGGCAAAATTATAATTCCGAGAACCAAAACAGCGGCAACTATTATAACTATTTGAACAGTATTCATTATTTATCAAATCCCAAAGTAATAATTTCAAACGGAGAATAATTTACAACATCCGTTTCACCCTGAACTTCTTCAAGCATATTAAGAACTTTTGCTTTTTTGCTTAAAGCAAACGAACCACGCTTGCCATCCTGTTCGGAAAGGCGAACAACAATCATTTTGCCGTCTTCACTTTCCTTAACAGCCTGAAGATAAAGAGGTTCAAATGTATCTGAAAACACATTTTCCACATCTGCCTTAACAAGAGGCACATTATATTGAAAAGCAATGTTATTAATACCGGCAGAAACGGCGTTTCCGCTGTGAGGCATAATCATATAACAAAAATCATGATTGCCCATATCGGATTCAACATCAGGGCGAATAGTAGCTCTGAGCAATGAAAGGCTGATTGTATTTTTATCAAATCCAACGCCATACTTACCATCGTTAATTACGGCAATACCACCGTCTGTTTCAGCCAAATCGCACCATTTATGATGGCAAGTTTCAAAGCGTGCCTGCTGCCAGGTTGTGTTTTTATGGGTATCACGCTCAATAAATCCGGCAGATGTGTCACAAAGGGCTTTTCGCGAAAGAACATTGCACGCAAATTCAACCTTTGCAAGCTTGTGTTTTTCGTGCCAATCAACAACATTTTCAACTTCTATACCTCTGCTTCTTCTAAACAATCTTATAAGCATTGTCCAAGTAGATTTTTCTGTTTTAAGAGTTGTTACAAATGTTGCACATTCACCGTCTTTTTCAAGTAAAGTCAACGGCTGTTCAACCTGAAGTTCAATTTGCTTATCTTTATAATTAGGCAAAATATCCCAAGCGTCATAGTTGCCGGGGCAATCGGTATAAATTTTCAATTTATTAAAATCACCGTCTGCCCACTGCCTCGAAAGTTCTTTATCAAACAACGAAGCAACAGAGCCGTCTTCATTAAATTTAATTGAATAATAGGGTGTTTCAACGGTTTCGCCGATTTCTATCCACTCTTTTGTATAATCGGTTTTACGAAGAGATGCACAAGACAAAGGAGCAATGTTTGGAATAATCCAATTTCCTTTTTCAAAATATCTTGTAGATGTGCCGTTTTTATTCGGAACAAAGGTTAAAGCATCTCTTTTAAAGTTAAGAGTATTAAAATATTTTGAGCCTGTACCTATGATTTCATCAAGTGCGGAATTTATTTCACTGTAATCTGCCATAGCGTCCTTATAAACAGGATTGATATGTGAACCCGGCAAAATATCATGAAACTGATTGATTAACAATTTTTTATAAAGATCAGTTATTTGTTCACGGTTATTTTCGCCACGCAAAACGCTTAACATTTCCGCTGTTCTGAACTTATATTCAAGCTGCCTGTTTAACTTTTTCAAATTGCTTTTTGTTGTAAAAGTGCCACGGTGCATTTCAAGGTAAAGTTCGCCGTCCCAAGTTTCAAGGGAATCATTGTTTTTTAAATTCTTTTCAAGGAATTCGGCGCCGCCCATATGTGTGCATTTAGGCATAACTGAAAGCTTATCAAAACGGTGCATAAGTTCTATCATTTCTTCGGTACAGCCGGAACCGCCGTCGCCGTAGCCGAACATATTCATTGTTTGACCGCCGCTGTCTTTATCAATATATGCTTCCCAGTTTTCCTGAATTTGGCTTGGCATATTCCAAGTAATAAAATGAGTAGGCGGAACACATGCAAGAACCTCTGTGCCGTCTATTCCACGCCATTTAAAATTATTGTGGGGGAAACGGTTTGTGTCGTTCCAAGTGGACATTTTGTTTGACACAAAATAATCAACACCGCTTTTTTTAAGAATTTGAGGCAAAATCCAGCTGTTGCCGAAAACATCCGGCAACCAAGCGTTATTTACTGTTTTGCCAAACATTCTTTCATAAGTTTTTTGACCGTATAAGCACTGGCGAACAAGACTTTCGGCAGTGGGAATATTACAATCCGGCTCAACATACATTGCGCCCACAGGTTCAAACTGACCGTTTGCCACTTTTTCTTTTAATTCATTAAACACATCCGGGTAATACTTTTCAAGTGTTTCATAAACATAAGGCTGTGTGTGGGTATATTTAAAATCGGGATACTTATCCATAAGTCTTAACTGAATAAGCACTGTTCTTAAATTCTTTTGAACAGCATGTATTCTGCGCCAATAATATGCAATATCCAAATGAGAATGAGCGATAAGCGCAACATCGCCGCTGCCCTTATAGTTATCATTAGCATAAACAACTTCATCAATATACTTTTTAGCCTCTTCAACGCCTGTTAACTCATCGCCGTCAAAATCGATTAAGTTCATCGCATTATTAAGCTCTTTATTAAGGAAGTTTCTGTAATCCTCATTAAATAAATCGCTTTTTGCAATATCGAGCAAAAGCTCAAAATCCCAAACTAAATCCTGAACAGCGTGGTTAACCGTGCAAATATAAGCACCTTCAAAAATTTGACGGCATCCACGAACAGAAAGGCTTTCCGGATTTCGCTCATCATCCGGCTTTGAACGGTTATAACCCATCATTTCAAAATGAAGGGTTTCTTTATCATTAATATAGGGAGAAAGCAACATTCTTTCTCTGTTAGGGTCTACACCGCCGATATATTTGCCGTTAATTTTAACACAAATTTCTGCAGCTGTTTTAAGTGAAAACCAAAGTTCTTTACCCTGTAAATCTTTTGGAATATTAACATCTGCGGTAATAAACGCCGTTCCGTCGGGAGTAAAATACATATCGCCTTTTTTAAGCGGTCTGTAATCATCGGAATAATAATCAAATTCCATTTCACTGACTTGGCGGGCATCTTTAATCATTAAATTTTCAATTTCCCATTTTGAATCGTAAATATACCTTTTAAGCCAGCCAAAGCGCAAATCCGTCCATTCCTCAGGTCGCATTGAGCGCCTAACAACTTTAATATGTGCCATTTAGCATTACCCCCTTAAACATCCTGAAAATAAGGCTTTTTGCGAATGGCATTAACCTTAACTGTTTTATGTAAATCTCTTTTAATTTCGCCTTCTATCCACTCAACACACCTGTTAAGAATAAGGCATTTTGAACACTCGCCCCTGAAAATAACGGTTAAAACATTGCCGTTAAGAGATACAAATTCTATCCACCCTCCATCGCCTTGAATTTTAGGCTGAAGAACCTCATTTATATATTTTTCCATACTAACACCAACTTATTTTATAATCGAAGTAATTACATTTTTAATTTGTGCAAGTCTGCTTTCAGCCGCACTCTTATCTTCATCACGCACGCTGTAATAAACTTTGATTTTAGGTTCTGTGCCGCTTGGTCTTATTGCAATCCAAGAGTCGTCGTTCCAAACATATTTAAGAACATTTTCTTTAGGCAAATCGCCTACACCTAAAGAATAGTCTGTAATTTTTTCTGCGCCGTCAAACAAAGATGTTCCTTTTTCTCTGAAGTAAGACATAAGATTTTGAATTTTTTCTGCCCCGTCTTTTCCTTTAAGAACAAAAGAATCAAGAGAATCAAGGTAATAGCCGTATTCTGCATAAATATCATTTAAACCGTCAATTAAAGTTTTGCCATGTGATTTATACCAAGCAGCCATTTGACAAATAAGCATTGAAGAAACAACAGCGTCTTTATCTCTTGCATGAGTACCCACAAGATAGCCGTAAGACTCTTCATAGCCTATAACAAATTCCTGTTCTCCGCTGTCTTCATACTTATTGATTTTTTCGCCGATATATTTAAATCCCGTTAATGTTTCTTCAACACGAAGACCGTATTTTCTGCCGATATTTGCACCGAGCTCGGAAGTTACAATAGTTTTAACCAAAGTTGATTTATCATTAAGCGAATCTTTTTTCATATCAATCACAAATTTAACAAGAAGCGCACCTGTTTGGTTACCTGTAAAAAGAACATACTCGCCGTTTTCATTTCGCACAGCTATGCCAACCCTATCGCAATCCGGATCTGTGCCGAGAACCAAATCGGCATTAATTTTTTTTGCGGTTTCAATAGCGATAAGCAAAGCGTCTTTTTCCTCCGGATTCGGACTTCTGACTGTTGAGAAATTCCCATCCGGCAATTCCTGTTCTTTAACAACAGTTACATCCATATTGCTTAACATACGCCTTACCGGAATATTGCCTGTACCGTGAAGCGGTGTATAAACAATTTTTAAATCTGTTTTATCTTCAAACAAGCTTTGCTTTTTAACAGCATTAAGATAAGCCGATAATGTTTCTTCGCCCAACATAGTAATATTTTGGCTGTTTTCTTCACCGAAAGGTACAGAATTAAAATCGGTAACATTATTTATGTATTCAATGGCATTTTTTGCATCTTGTGTACAAAACTGACATCCCCTGTTATCATAAACCTTATAACCGTTATATTCCTTAGGATTATGAGAAGCGGTAATCATTACACCTGCATTACATTTTAAATATGCTGTTGTAAACGAAAGCACAGGAACAGGAACAAGCGTTTCATAAAGAAACACCTTAAAGCCGCAATTTGCAAAAATATTTGCCGCAGTTTTTGCAAAAAATGCAGAATTGTTTCTGCTGTCGTAAGCCAAAGCAACTTTTATTTCACCTGTATATTTACTTTTAAGGTAATTTGCCAAGCCCAAAGTTGCTTTGCCGACAGTGTATTTATTCATTCTGTTTGAGCCGGCACCCATAACGCCACGCAAACCGCCTGTTCCAAAAGCCAAATCTTTATAAAATCTGTCTTCAATTTCTTTTTCGTTATCTTTTACAGACAGAAGCTCTGCCTTAGTGCTTTCATCGGCAAAAGACAGCCACTCAGTATATTTTTCTTTATATGTCATAAAGAAAGTCCTCCGCAATATTATTTTTTTACATTATAGCAAAAATAAAATTATACTTCAATAATAAAGTAAAGCAAAAAAAGAAAACCGACAACGGCTTAACATAAACCATTGTCGGTTATTTAATTAATTATCATCTACTTCTTCATAATCAACCTCTATTGCACCGTCTTCTTCACTTTCGTTTTTAATTTCGTTACGAACTTTTTTTGCAATAACCTTAACCTGAATATAACTTATAAGTTCAAGAACGGCAAAAACGGCAAAACCTGCGCCAATCAGCTGAACGATTGTATTTTGGGTGTGGAACGGATTAACAATAGACAATACGCCCAAAACGATTGACACTATAGACAAAATAACGGTTACAATCCAAGAACGATAGCGCCTTACGGCTATGTTTACTGAGTTTACCAAATCAACAACACCGCCGATTAAAAGAATGACGCCAAGCACAAAAATCATTATTGAAACAATTTGCCTGTAGGCACAACAAATAATTACACCCACAACAGCGGAAATAATACCTGCTACAAGTGAAAAACGAGACTCATTATTTACAAAATAATTAATGATGGCAGCAACGCCTAAAGCAATTATTCCGCCGCCTACAATAAGTGCAGTATATTGAATCATTTTATCGGGATAAGCAATAAGCAAAATACCAAGCAATGCCGTAACGACAATGGTTATTACCGAATATTTTTTTAATTTTACAAAAAATTCACTCATAAAAAAACCTCCTGTTCTTTTAACAGTATTTTACCACAAAATATTGCCATTTTCAATTTATGTTAGAAAGTGTTGATAATTTTTTAAATTATTATTGACAATAAATTTGCAAAAAACTATAATGAAGAAAAAGGGAGTAGTTAGCATTTGTGTTTTACAAATGCTGTGTAAATCGTCATGACGGGAAACCCGGTTTACACCGTTATTGTTTTATATTTTATATATAATTCGGTATATAACAAGACTTTTTGCTTTTGGGCAAGAAGTCTTGTTTTTTATTTTATAAAGCAAGGAGTAAAAATATGGAAACAATACTGTTAAAAACAAGCGTTTTCAAAGATTTTGCCGCACTGTTTTCCAACTTCGGTGAAATCAAATGGCAAATGGTTGTAATGTGGGCTGTTGGCGGATTGCTGATTTATTTGGCAATAAAAAAAGAAATGGAACCCACTCTGCTTTTGCCAATGGGATTTGGAACAATTCTTGTTAACCTGCCGTTATCCGGTGCAATAACGCAAGCCGGTTCAACAGAAGAAGGACCGCTGACCGTTCTTTTCGGAGCAGGAATTGCAAACGAACTTTTCCCATTACTGTTGTTTATCGGAATAGGTGCAATGATTGATTTTGGCCCGCTTTTAAAAAATCCGTGGTTGATGTTATTCGGAGCAGCCGCACAATTCGGAATTTTCTTTACATTCTTTGTGGCAAGTTTTTTCTTTGATGTAAACGATGCGGCTTCAATAGCAATTATAGGTGCGGCAGACGGTCCCACATCTATATTTGTGGCGAACACATTAAACTCAAAATACTTAGGCCCTATAATGGTTGCGGCATACTCGTATATGGCGCTTGTGCCTATAGTTCAGCCGCCTGTAATTAAAGCAATTACAACTAAAAAGGAAAGACGCATAAGAATGAAATACCACCCCGGTGATGTTTCAAAAACAACAAAAATACTTTTTCCTATTATAGTAACGGTTATTGCAGGTCTTGTAGCGCCTAAATCAGTTGCACTTGTAGGATTTTTAATGTTTGGCAACCTTATAAGAGAATGCGGTGTTTTAAACCAACTTTCAGACACGGCGCAAAACGCACTTGCAAATTTAATTACCATTTTGCTTGGCATAACAGTTGCATCTAAAATGCACTATGAAGAATTTGTTCAGGCAGATACATTATTAATTTTGGCATTGGGATTGGTTGCATTTGTTTTTGACACTGTTGGCGGTGTAATGTTTGCAAAATTGCTTAACCTGTTTTTACCGAAAGACAAGAAAATTAACCCAATGATTGGTGCCGCAGGCATTTCGGCTTTTCCTATGAGCGGAAGAGTTGTTAACCAAATGGGACTTAAAGAAGATAACCAAAACTTTTTGCTTATGCAATCCATAAGCGTAAATGTTTCAGGTCAAATAGCCTCTGTTATTGCAGGGGGATTAATTCTTACACTTGTTTCATAAAAGGAGGACAAAATGCTTAATTTAATTAATTTAAAAGCAATGATTATTACTGCCGCACTTTATTTAGACAATTGGAAAACATCGCTTCCTATTATGTTTTACGGAATGATAGGGATTTTTATAGTTATCGGCGTTATTGTTTTGGTTACATACTTTTTAAACAAAAGCACATCAAAAAAAGGCAAAGATAAAAGCGAAAACGACAAATAAAAATCTGTAATCAAAATAGGCACAGCCTGTATTTTATTGCAGACTGTGCCTTTTATTTTTATTCATTAATATCTGTTGATGCCGCTAATTCTTTCTGCGTTTCATAATCTGCCACACGCTCATTAAGTCGTTCTATTGTTGCACTTAATGCCTGAGAGCCGAGAACCATTCGCATAGGTGCGGGATTTTTATCAACACTTTCAATAATACGCTGTGCCATCTTCGCCGGGTCACCCGGTGCCAATCCTTTTGAGGCGTCAAGCATATTTAAAAAGCCGTGGCAACTTTCATATTCCGGCATAAGTTTTGCAACCTTTGCACTGCCGTAACGAAATTCTGTTCTTGCTCCGCCCGGCTCAACTATTGTAACGCCGATATTAAACTGTGAAACCTCTTGTGCGAGAGCCTCGCAAAAACCTTCAATGCCAAACTTTGTTGCATGATACATTGAGTTGGCGGCATAGGCAACCTGACCGCCGTATGATGACATTTGAATAAGCCTGCCTCCGCCTTGTTTTCTCATATACGGAACTGCCGCTTTAAGCAAATGTATTGAGCCCATAAGATTTGTTGCGACAATATGATTGATTTCATCGTCATTCAATTCTTCAACGCAACCGAACATACCGTAACCTGCATTACTTACCACAACATCAACTCTGCCATGCTTTTCAAACGCATTTTTAACAGTCTGCTTTACTGCATCTGTATCAGTAACATCGAGAATTACACAATCAAAAGTATCCTTATATTTTTCAATTAAATCAGTCACTTCACTTGTATTTCTCACAGTGCCGATAACTGTATCTCCGCTTTTTAAAAGTTGTTTTGTCATTTCATAGCCAAAGCCGCTTGATACACCTGTTATTAACCAGTTTCTTTTCATAATTTTAATCTCCTTATTATTTAATATTTTCAGCTGCAGCATTAACACAATTAAGAGCATTTAAACTTCTTGGATAACCGATATACGGAATACATTGAGAAATTACATCTATTAAAAATTCCTTGTTGTTTCCAAGGCGAATATTTGCTGTTGCATGAGAAATAAGCTGAGGTTCACATCCCCCTTGTGCCGCAAGAAAACAGAATGTAATCATTTCTCTTTGCCTGTAATTAAGCCCACCCCTTGTGTAATAATCGCCAAAGCAATTATCTGTTAACCAATAATTTATATGGCGGCTTTCGGCACTGCCGGATTTATAAAAATCTTTCATTGTATCGCCAAAAATATTTGTCTGCGCTTGTATGCCTTTCTCAAGACGGTTTTCCGTTGTTGTATTTGCTTGATTTTCAAGAGGAAGTTTTACTCCGAGTGATTTTAAAACCTCATTTGTACATTGTAAAAACGGAAAAACTCTTCCGATTCCGAGATAAGCCACAGCCTGATAAACCGTTTCTTTAATTTCAACAGGCATTACACCAAAATTCACAGCCGCAGGCAACAAAGCTTTATACTCATCAATACCCTGACAGCCTATAACCGTTGCAAGAATTGCAAGCCACCTTGTTTTTTCATCTAATTTACTGTGATTAACTACCTCATCAAAAGCAAAATTGTCGAATCTTTCAATAAATTCCGGGTCGGTATTTAAAAATGAAGAAACATAACCCGGAAACATTTTTTCGTGATATTCTTTTGCATTATCGGTTACAGCCATTATTATTCACCTAAGCCTTTCTTTGCCCATTTTGCCACAGCTTGTTCGGATTTTATTGCACCGGCTATTTGCTATTTACAATCTAATTATACCTGTATAATTTTAATCAATCAATTCTTTATAATTTAGTTATTGATAAGTTTTACTAATCGTTATATAATAATATGTGAGGTGATAACATGCTTCTTAAACAAATTAAATATTTTCAATCCGTAGTTGAAAACGGAAATTTTTACATTGCCGCAGATGAATGCTATATTTCTCAATCGGCAATATCACAACAAATAAAAAAACTGGAAGATGAACTTGGCGTAAAGCTTTTGGAAAGGCACAACCGCACATTCAGCTTAACAAAAGCAGGCGAACATTTTTATCAAAAAAGTTTAATTATAACAAGTGATATAGAACGGCTAATTCGTGAAACAAGACGTATTGACAATCCTAACACTGCAGTATTGCGTTTAGGCTATTACAAGGGTTACACAGGTAATCAGCTTACGGAAGCTGTATCGGAATTTTCCGAAAAGCACCCTACTGTTAATATCAATATAACGGTAGGAAGCCACGAAGAACTTTATAACCTACTTGAAATCGATTCTGTTGATTTTGTGTTAATCGACCAACGGCGTGCATTTTCAGGAGAATACAATAACATTACGTTGTCGCAAAGCAAAACATATATAGAAATATCATCAAGAAATTCTTTAAGCAGATTAAATCAAATAGAAGCAGATGACCTGAAAAACACGCCATGTATTCTTATAACAAACCAAAATTCGCAAAAAGAAGAACAAGAATATTATGAAAAAATAATCGGACTTAAAGGAGAATATATTTTTGCCGATTCTATTCAATCGGCAAGATTAAAAATAGTAACCGGTCAGGGTTATATGCCTGTTGATATTATAGGTGAACAAGAGTGGTTTGACACATCAATAAGCAGAATACCTCTTGTAAGAAAATCAGAACCTGTTACAAAGGCTTACTGCGCATTTTGGAAAAAAGACAATTCCGGGTATTATATAGAGGAATTTGCAGATATGCTAAAAGAAAAATTTATTTAATAAAACTTTTACTGTTAATAAACTGATATTAATTTAAGACTGCAACCATAATTTGGGTTGCAGTCTTTTTATTATTTTAAAATTGAATGAACAAAATTTGCAAAAAAGGTGCAATTCCAATTAAGGAATTGCACCAACGGTTTAATATTATTCTGCTTTACTTTGAGCTATTATTTTTTGAGCAATGTGTTCGGGGCAACGGTCATACCTTGCAAATTCTGTTGTAAACGAACCTCTGCCCTGAGTTATTTGACGCATAGCAGTTGAAAACGTTACCATTTCGGCATCCGGAACCTCGGCAATAATTTCCTGCATTCCGTCGCCCACCGGCGTCATACCCAAAACTCTGCCACGGCGTTTATTAATATCGCCTATAACGTCGCCCATAGCCTCGTCATTACAAACTGCTCTTAAAGTTGAAATCGGTTCAAGAATTATAGGCATTGCTTTAGAAACGCCTTCTTTAAACGCTATTGAAGCTGCCATTTTGAAACTCATTTCACTTGAATCAACCGGGTGATACGAACCGTCATAAAGAGTTGCCTTAATGCCTACCATAGGATAACCTGCAAGAACGCCTTTTTCCATACATTCATTAAGACCTTTTTCTACAGCCGGGAAGAAATTCTTTGGAACTGCGCCGCCGACAACTCTTTCGGCAAATTCAAGTTTTTCACAATCATAAGGTTCAAATTCAATAAACACATCGCCAAACTGACCGTGACCGCCGCTTTGCTTTTTATGTCTGCCCTGTGCAGAAACTTTAACGGTAATAGTTTCACGGTAAGCAATTTTCGGTTCTGAAAGAGTAACATCAACAGAGAATTTGGATTTTAATTTTGAAACGGCAACATCAAGCTGCTGTTCGCCCAATCCCTTAATAATTTGCTGATGTGTTTCGTGATTAACAAAGAAAACAAGGCTTGGGTCTTCTTCACAAAGGCGTGAAAGACCTGACGCAATTTTTTCCTCATCACCTTTTTTAACTGCATCAACAGCCATTGCATATGTAGGAGTAGGTGTAGCAACGCCGTCTGCTTTAATGATTTTATTAGACATACACATAGTGTCGCCTGTGTTAAAGCCTGCAAGTTTAACAACGGCGCCTATATCGCCTGCATCAATTTCTGCGGCATCAATTTGCTTTGCGCCGAACATTGTAACGATTTTACCAACCTTTTCGTTTTTGCCGGTATTGCTGTTATAAACTTCTGTATTGGCTTTGATTTTACCGCTCAAAACTTTAAAGAAAGATAATTTACCGATAAACGGGTCTGCAACGGTTTTAAAACAAACAGCTGCCAAATCTCCGTCAGACTTAGGCAAAAGTTCCACAGGCTCATCATCACAAATTGCATATTCGTGCTTTGGAGCCGGGCAAGCCTCGGCAATAAAATCAAGAAGTAAATCACAAGCACAACCTGTTAAACCGGAAAGCGCAAAAACGGGAATTATAGAGCCGTCGGCAACGCCAAGTTTTAAACCTTTTACTTTATCCTCAACGGTAAGCTCCTCACCGCCAAAGTATTTTTCCATTATTTCCTCATCAGTACCTGCAACCGCCTCACTGAAAACAGCCTTAATTGCATCAAATCTTGCAGGGTCATCAGGATTACACTCAACAACCGTAGCTTTTGTGCCTTCATAAGAATAAGCCTTGTCATCTATCATATTATAATAAGCCGCAACCTTACCGCCTGTGATTACAGGAACAACAATCGGGCAAACCATAGTGCCGAATTTTGCAACAATGCCGTTAAATGATTTATAGAAATCGGCTCTTTCATCATCCATTTTAGTAGTAACAAAAATTCGAGCCATACGGCGTGAACCTGCATTTTTAAATGCCTTTTCGGCACCTACTGCCAAGCCGGAACGTGCGGAAACAACAATAATTGCCGTTTCTGCAGCTCTTAAACCTTCTGCTGCACCCTCGGCGAAATCGAAAAGACCGGGAGTATCAATAATATTAATTTTTGTATTTTTATATTCACAAGGAGCAACAGCACTTGAAACAGAAATTTTACGTTTCTTTTCTTCAGAATCAAAATCGGTTACGGTTGTGCCGTCCTGCACCTTACCCATACGTTCGGTTGCACCTGCAACAGAAAGCAATGCTTCTGTTAAAGTTGTTTTACCTTTTGAAGCATGACCTACTACAGCCACGTTTCTGATATCCTTTGCATTATAGTTTTTCATAAAATTTACCTCGTGTAAATCAAAATCTTTGTTAATATTGTATAATAATTTTCCACACTTGTCAATTTTTATATGATATTTAAACAAAATATTTATTGATTTTTAACTTTTTCATAAAAAATTAATTGATTTTTGTTCAAATTACACATAAGTGTTCACATATTAACTATATTAAGATAACACGCATAATATGAAAAAACTGTTGAAATTTCGGCACGGATATACTATAATGGCAACGCATTGCATCCGCAAAGGAAAATAAATTCCTTGAACCATTGATTTGTTGTGTTTTTGAATCAAGGTTTTGGAGCAGTAGCAGAAAGGAAAATTTAATATGAAAAACAAAAAAACACAAAAAGTAGCCGGAATAGGCTTATTCACAGCAATTATTGTTGTGCTTCAATTAGTGGCTTCGGCAATTAAATTCGGTCCCTTTTCCATTACTTTGGTTCTTGCACCGATAGTTATCGGCGCAGCACTTTACGGAATAGGCGCAGGAGCATGGCTTGGTGCCGCATTCGGTGTTTCGGTACTTATAAGCGGCGACGCATCGGCTTTTCTTACAATAAATCCGGCAGGAACTGTTGTAACGGTTTTACTGAAAGGTATTTTGGCAGGACTTGTTGCCGGTGCAATTTACAAGGTACTTGAGAAAAAGAACACAACGCTTGCTGTTGTTGTTGCAGGTATTGCCTGCCCTATAGTTAACACCGGAATTTTCATTATTGGTTGTTATTTATTCTTCCAAGAATGGTTAATCGGCGTATTCGGCACAACAGGATTCGCAACAGTATTTACAGGTCTTGTTTCAATTAACTTTGTAATTGAACTTGCAATTAACATGGTTTTAGCATCTGTTATTGTTAAACTTATAAAGATAGGTAAAAAAGAAGTTCAAAAATAAAATACAATATTTATAATTTTGGCAGGCGTTAACTCGCCTGCTTTTTTATTTATTTTCAAAAAACCAAAAGCAGAAATATTGACAATCAAAGGCATTTGACTTAAACTTAAATATGTAAATAATCTACAGTATGAAGTGTTAATATGGCAAACAAAATGAAAAAGAAAAACACAATTCACTTTGGTATTCAACGTAAAATAGTTGCAAACATGACAACCGAAAGCTGGGTAAATATTCCCCATGTTACATATAATTATGAGCCTGACGTAACAGAATTTATGATTGAATACAAAAGGCTTAACGAAAACTGCGAAAGTGAAGACGCAAAAATAACACTTAACACAATTATGCTTAAAATAATTGTTGAAGGCTTAAAGGCAGACCCGATTATGAACTCATACATTGAGTTTGATAAAAAACTTGTTCGTGGCACAATACACACATTTGAAGACATAAACATTTCAATGCCCATGGTTTTGCCCACCGGTGAAATGATGACGATTAACCTGCACAACTTTGAAAACAAAAGTTTGGATGAAATGGTTGATTACATTAACGATGTTAACAGGCGTGTTAAAAACACAAATTTAAACGAAGTTATGTTTGATGTTTCCCTTGACAACACATTAACAGCTCTTAAAAAAGGTGAAATTAAGCAAACACTCTACAGGCTTATCGGCTCAAAAACCGGCAAGCACAAGGTTAAAACATTAAGCGGCAAGGAAAAAAGCGATTATTATAAAATTCCCGAGGAAGACAGACTTACAAAACATGATATTGAGCAAGGCACAATTACCGTTTCAAACATTGGCTCTGTATACAGGCAACAACGTGGTGAAACATGCCTTATTGAAATTGTTCCGCCGCAGGTTTGCGCAATAGCAGTAGGTGCAGTTCAGGATAAGCCTGTTGTTGTTACGAACGAAAACGGAGAAAAAGAAATAGCAGTAAGGCAGGTTATGCCCCTTTGCATTGTTTTTGACCACCGTGCACTTGATTTTGGCGAAATTGTTCCTTTCATTAAAAAATTGGACGATATATTTGAACATCCTGAAATTATTCACACCTGGAAAAAAGGCGGCACGGATAATTTGGATATGGAAGAAATAGTTAGCGAAAGAGAAGGAAGAGAAACAAAATACAAGGAAAGCAAAGAGCGTGAAAAAGCACGCAAGGAAGCTGAAAAGGCAGCAGAAAAGGCAAGAAAAGAAGCCGAAAAAGCAAAAAAAGACGCTGAAAAAGCACAAAAAGAGGCTGAAGAAGCAAAGCGAAAAATTGAAGAAAAGGCACGCAAAGAGCAGGAGAAAGCCGAAGAAAAAATTCGCAAAGAACAGGAAAAAGCTGATGAAAAAGCCCGTAAAGAACAGGAAAAGGCAATAAAAGAGGCAGAAGAGGCTAAAAAACGTGCCGAAAAGGAAGCCGAAGAAGAAAGAAAACGAGCAGAAAAAGAAGAAAAAGAAAGAATAAAAAAAGAAGCAGAGGAAGCAAAAAAGGCAAAAGAAAAAGAAGAAAAGGCAAAAAGGGAAGCCGAAAAAGCCAAAAAAGCCGAAGAAAAGGCTGCTGAAAAGGCAAGAAAAGCAGAAGAAAAATTGAAAGAAGCCGAAGAAAAAGCAAACGCAGCAAAAAAACACGATGAAAAAAGCGGCAACAACAGTGAACAATAATACTTTAATTGTTGATTTTTTGTTAACATCGTGTTAAAGTAAAATTATAATTTTTTAAGGAGGTTGGTTATGGATTTAAAACACATTATCAACAAGAAGGATGAATATGCCAAGTATATGCTTGACGAAATCACCCACATTTGCAAGGATTTTGAAAAAAGAGACCCGGGTTCAAAAGGTGAATTACAGGCATGCGAATACATGGCTGATGTGCTGAAAAAAGACTGCGGTTGCGAAAGAGCCGATGTGGAAAGCTTTAAAGAAAATCCCGGTTCGTTTTTTGGTTGGATTTACTTCACAATCACAATGGTGCTTTTGGGAATTGCGATTTTCTTCTTCTGTCCCCTTATTTCAATACTTTTAATTGTAGGCGGTCTTGTTATTGCATTTATGCAATTTGGTCTTTACAAAAAATTTGTGGACAGATTTTTCCCTGAAAAGACAGGACACAACGTTACGGCAATTAAAAAGTGTACAGGCGAAGTTAAACGCCGCATTCTTTTTAACGGACACCCTGACGCAGCATGGGAATGGCCGGTTAACTACAAATTGGGCGGCGTAGGATTTGAAGGTCACGCAATTATTTGCGGAATCGGCGCAGTTTACTATATTGTAGTTTCAATTATGTACATTGCGCAGTACGGCGTTCATTTCAGTGCAGTTGATTTTAGCTCAACACCGGTAAAAATGGCACTGTGGGGATTTCTTTTTGTTCCGTTCCTTATTGGTCTTTACTGGATGTGGAATGAAGACAGAATTGTTGACGGCGCAAACGATAACCTTTCTGGTTGTTATATGGGTATTGCAGTTATGAAGGCACTTCAAGACGCAGGAATTACGCTTGAAAACACAGAAGTAGGTGTTGTTCTTTCCGGCTCTGAAGAAGCAGGATTGAGAGGTTCAAAAGCTTGGTGTGAAGCACACAAAGGTGAATTTGACGATGTGCCTACATTTATTTTCTCTTATGATACAATTCACGACCCTAAATATTTAATGACAAATTACCGTGATTTAAACGGTACTGTTAAAGCAGACAAAGACGTTTCAGATTTATTTATGGAAGCTGCACAGGAACTTAACATTCCTTGTAAAAAAGGTTGGGTTCCCCCACTTGGCGGTGCAACAGACTCTGCAGCATTTGCACAGGCAGGCTTTAGAGCAACAGGTGTTACAGGACTTAACCACAAGCTTGAAGATTATTACCACACAAGAAGAGATACATACGATAATATGAATCTTGACGGACTTGCAGATTGCTTTGCAATCAGTGTTAAAGCGCTTGAAATGTTTGACGACGGTGCAAAACAGTAAGATTAACAAACAAAAAGAACCAATCCTTTGATTGGTTCTTTTTTATTGTTTTTCAGAAAAAATAAAACGCCCTGCAACTTAAAATTGCAGGGTATTTTATTACCTAAAATATACACACAAATTTATTTAAATGATGCAGGAACTGCGTTTTTAACGGCAGCACCTTTTATCATTATATACACAAAATCTTTGCCGAGTTTTTCATAATCGACATTAAACAATTTTGAAGAAACGGTTTTGTTAAACACATTAATAAGCGGGCCCATGCAAAATGCGGTAATTATTGTGCCGATACCAACGTTGTGAATATGTGAAAAATCGCCTTTAACCAATGCTGTTAAACCGCCGCTTACAACAAGACCGATAAGAACAACGCTTACATCTGTAATAACTCTGGCAAACTTATGCTCAATATGAATTCCACGGCAAAGCATAAAACCAAGTGCATCATAAGGACCGACGCCCACATTTGCCGTAAAGAACAATGAACAAGCAAAGCAAAGCGTTACTATGCCTGCACCAAGCAAAGCAAGTCTGACCGGCATAATAAAGTTATGAGCAACCATAGGCTGAATTAAGCCTTGGAAAAATTCACACACATAACCGCAGGCAACCATATTAAACACTGTTCCTACGCCAACCAAGCCCCTGTGAGCAACAACAATAACATAAAACAAAATAATTGCATTTATAATCATTTGATATGTTCCGAAACCAACGCCGATTGCGCTTGCAACATTCATATTCATTGAAGTAAAAGGGTCTACACCGAAACCGGAAACAGAAAAAAGTGAAATTCCGAATCCCATAACAACAATACTTAAAAACGAAAAAACAACACGCTTTACCATATTGCTTTGTGAGAACATATCTTTTACATAACCTATAACCTGTGATTTCATTTTTTTCATAAACCTAAGACCTCTGCCGCATAATTTCCTCTCTTTGCACTGTATTATATAACTGTTTTTAGATTTTTCAAGGGCTTTTTTTATGTTTCTGCCTACGTAACACAATATACAAATCGCAAGTTAAATTTTTGTGCAATATTGCCAAACAAATTTCAACAAAAAAGGCGTGGTCAAACGACCACGCCCGAGATTATTTAAAATTTAATAGTAAACAACTGTTCCGATTTCATAGCTCATACCAAAGCCATAAAGAATTTTAGTTGCATGGATTCTTAATGTTGAACCCTTTGGATTAAGGTAACCTTGAGTTGTGCCTGTAATCATACCGTTACTGTTTGCCCATTTCATAGCATCCATTGCCCAAGAGCTTACATTTGAACAATCAGGATATTCGCCTAAATCAACATATTTTAAATCTGCTTTTTCAGTGTCTGAAATCCATTTTTCAACATCTGCAAACCTGTAAAGGAAACTTGCAGTTTCTTCCCTTGTAACAAGGTCGTTTGGTCTGAACTTATACTGGTTAGTTATGCCGTTGATTTTTGCCCAACAAGCGGCATTGTAATAATAAGACGACTCGCTTACATCGGCAAACGGATTTTCAGTAAACGGATTTTTCTCACCGTTATCGTAAGGAGCGCCTGCCATACGATAAATAATAGTAATAAGCATTGCCCTTGTTATACTTGTTCTTGGAGAAAACTGAGTATAATACGGAGGATTTGTACCTGCGATAAATTTGTTATGGTAAGAAGTGTATGCAATATATTCAATATAATTTTCTGCATAATCTGCAATATCGGTAAAGCCTATATTGGCAAGTGTTTTTTCACAAGCCAAACATTCTTCCTGATAACTGTTTCCGTAATCATACCACATACCGTAATGAGCGCATTCCGATTTATCATATGCACCGATATTAACTTTAATTGAAAAATACTCTTTACCGGAATCGCCGTCTTCATCGTTATAAAGCAAAATACCTATATCATAACTATTGCCTACCTGCCAGTCATTAACATCGGCATCAATAGACATACCTAATTTTTCACCGTCTTCAGCATAAAAACTGCCGCCGAACCTTGATTCCTCTTTAAAATAGAACTGCTTTTTAGTATTATCGGCATATGTAACCTCAATAATATCATTCGTTTCAAAAGGATACATATATACGTAGTAAAGAAGCACATCATCCCCGTCTTCTTCATAATCATAAAAAAAGCCGTTTTTTTCACTGCCCCACTTTAGTGTTTTTGTGCCCGGAGTTTTGGGAGTGTAAGAAGCACTTACAATCTTTTTAGACTCGGCAGCATAAGCGCAAACGCTTAAACCGGAAAACACGGAAATTGCCATAACAACAGCCAATAACAGGCTGAATACTTTTTTTAAACTTTTAACTTTCACAAAATCACCTTTGCCTTTCAAATAAAAATTTTAATAATTAATGAAATTTGCTTTTCACCCCTTTTCACCCCGTTTCATAAATTTAAATCGTTGAGTAAATTATAACATATAAACCAATAATAAATCAACACATTTGTGTTAACTGAATTAACTCTTTTGGGTTATTCGTTAAAACTTTCAACTGCCAATATTTTTAAAGAAATTGAGCAGAAAATAAAATAAACGGCACCTTGAAAACAAAATTTCAAGATGCCGAATTTTTACAGATTTTTCCAACTTTTATCTTTTTCACTTAAAATAATTTTCATTCCTTGGGGAATTTTCCAATCAATGCCGATTTTAGGGTCATTGTACGGTATGCCGTCTTCATCATTAGGATGGTAAAAATCATCGCATTTATAGCAAAACTCGGCATAATCGGAAAGCACAAGAAAGCCGTGTGCAAAACCTTTTGGAATCAAAAGTTGCTTTTTATTTTCTGCAGATAATTCTATTCCAAACCATTTGCCGTAGGTTTTACTGCCTGCACGCATATCAACTGCAACATCATATACCGAACCTGAAATACAACGAACAAGTTTAGTTTGTGGATAATTTTTTTGACGGTGTAATCCACGCAAAACGCCTTTAACGGAGGCAGACTGATTATCTTGCACAAAGTCAATAAAAATGCCTGCCTCTTCCATATCGTTTTTATTATAGGTTTCTGTAAAATAACCCCTTGCATCGCCGTGAACGGCAGGTGTAATTACACAAAGCCCTTCTATTGAATTAACATTTTTTTCAACCTTAATTTGCATTTATTTCCCCTATTTCATTCAAATATCTTTTGAGTGCATCTTGCCAATCGGGCAAAGGCTTAAATCCGTTTACTGAAAGTTTTGACTTATCAAGCCTGCTGTTAAACGGTCTTTTAGCCGCCGTTTTAAATTGAGAAGAGGGCACGGGATTTACAACAACATCATTTATTGAACAGTCCTTTAATATTTGCTTTGTAAAATCATACCAACTTATATAACCGCCCTCATTTGTTGCATGGTATATGCCGTATTTATCCGTTTCTGCCATATCAACCAAAAGACGTGCCAAATCTGCTGTGTAAGTAGGTGTTCCGATTTGGTCGTTTACAAAATTTAATTCTTTATTACTTCTTGCAAGTTTTAAAACAGTTTTAACAAAATTGCTGCCGTTTTTACCAAACACCCATGCAGTGCGAACAACAAAAGATTTTTCGTAAGAAAGAACCGCTTGTTCACCGGCATATTTTGAGGCGCCGTAAACATTTAAAGGATTTACGGTATCATCTGTTTTCCAAGGTGCTGTGCCGTTACCTTCAAAAACGTAATCGGTAGAAATATAAATTAATTTCGCCCCTGTTTTTTTACATGCATTTACCACATTTTCCGTACCTGTTGCATTTACAAGAAAACAGGCATTTTTATTGCTTTCGGCGGCGTCAACCGCAGTCCAAGCTGCACAGTGAATAACAACATTCGGTTTTACACTGCTGAAAGTATCTTCAACAGCCGTAATACTTGTAACATCCATTTCGGCAGAATCAACACCAACGGCAAAATAATTTCTTTTTTTCAGTTCTTTCACAACGTCATATCCAAGCTGACCACCGACTCCCGTTACCAAAAACTTCACTTAATCAGACAACCTTTCGCCATACATTTTATCAAAATAATTTTGGTATTCACCTGATAAAATATTTTGCCACCAAGATTTATTATTTAAATACCAATCTACTGTATATTTAATACCGTCATCAAACTCAGTTTGCGGAAGCCAACCTAACTCGGAATGGATTTTTGTGGGGTCTATGGCATATCGCATATCATGCCCCGGACGGTCGGTAACATAGGTAATTAAACTTTCGGGTTTACCGAGATAATTTAAAATTGATTTAACCACCTGAATGTTTGATTTTTCATTATGACCGCCAACGTTATAAATTTCCCCTGCCCTGCCGTTTCTTATAACAGCATCTATTGCACTGCAATGGTCTTTAACATAAAGCCAATCACGCACATTTTCACCTTTTCCGTAAACAGGAATAGGCTGATTATCAAGTGCACGGCTGATAACAAGAGGAATTAATTTTTCAGGAAAGTGATACGGTCCGTAATTGTTTGAACATCTTGTTACGGACACGGGTAAACCGAATGTTCTGTAATATGCCAAAACAAGTAAATCCGCACCGGCTTTTGAAGCGGAATAAGGCGATGATGTATGAATAGGCGTATTCTCTGTAAAGAACAAATCGGTTCTGTCAAGAGGCAAATCGCCGTAAACCTCATCGGTAGAAACCTGATGATAGCGCTTTATGCCGTACTTTCTGCAAGCATCCATAAGCACCTGTGTTCCGATAATATTTGTTTGAAGAAAAATTTGAGGATTTTCAATAGACCTGTCCACATGAGATTCTGCGGCAAAGTTAACCACAATATCCGGCTTTTCCGTTTCAAAAACATTGTCTATTGCCGATTTATCTGCAATATCGCACTTAATAAATTTAAAATTTTTATTATTCATAATCGGCTCAAGAGTGGAAAGGTTACCTGCATAAGTTAATTTATCAATGCAAACAATTTTATCTTCCGGGTGTTTTTCAAGTTCATAAAACACAAAATTAGAGCCGATAAATCCGGCACCGCCGGTAACTATTATTGTCATTCAATACCCTCCAAAAAGTCATTTTCTACTATTGATTTAAGATATTTGCCGTAATTTGATTTACCGTAATCATCTGCCACTGCGGAAAGTTGAGATTTACTTATCCAGCCTTTACGGTATGCTATTTCTTCAATAGCGGAAATGCAAATTCCCTGCTGATTTTGAATGGTTTTAACAAATGAACCGGCTTCAATAAGGCTGTCTGCCGTGCCGGTATCAAGCCAAGAGAATCCCCTGCCCAGAAGTTTAACATCAAGGCAGTTATTTTCAAGAAACAACTTGTTTAAATCTGTAATTTCAAGTTCTCCACGCAAGGACGGCTTCAGTTTTTTTGCATATTTTACACAATCGTTATTATAAAAATACAATCCCGTAACAGCCCAAGACGATTTAGGATTTTTAGGTTTTTCTTCTAAAGAAAGGACTTTTCCGTTTTTGTCAAATTCGGCAACACCAAATCTTTCCGGGTCATCAACATGATAACAAAAAACAGTTGAACGGTTATTTTTTTCGGAATTTTCTGCGGCGGACTGTAAAATTTTACCAAGGCCTGCACCGTAAAAAACATTATCGCCCAAAATCATGGCACAACAATCATTTCCTATAAATTCTTCACCCAAAATAAACGCCTGCGCCAATCCGTCAGGAGACGGTTGCTCCTTATATGTAAGCTTTACACCGAAGCGGCTGCCGTTTCCCAAAAGATTTTGAAAATTAGGCAAGTCACGAGGGGTTGAAATTATCATAATATCATTAATTCCGGCAAGCATAAGTGTGCTTAACGGATAATAAATCATAGGCTTATCATAAACAGGCAAAAGCTGCTTTGAAGTTACGGTTGTAAGCGGATAAAGGCGTGTGCCGGAACCGCCTGCTAAAATAATACCTTTCATGTGTATTCTCCTTTGTTATTGGCAGTATGCGGTCGGAGCGATATTTTGTCAGTTATCTATCTGTGTAAATGTGTAAATGATAAGCAAAATATCAGGCGACTGCGGTACTAATCAACGGGTTTCTGGATTGTCAGTCTGAGTTACGATATCATCCTGACTCTGGTGATTGTATTATAAAAGGTGACCTTAGGTCACCTTCAAGTACTTTTTACAAAAAAGTTAAATTTTGGTTATTTTTCACAAAGAAAAATGCCGGCATCCTTGGTAATAAAGAACCCATCCTTTGTCTTTCGCGATACAAATCCCCGGAAATCTTTGTATTTGTCCAGAAGATACTGATTCTGATTTCCATGGCAGGAGAGGATATAGGAAATCAGCGGTTCTGCATCGGGGACGAGAAGGGAGTCCTTATAGCTTTCCCAGAAAATACGGGAAAAATACGGTGCCAGGATATCTGCTCCGTTTTCTCTGCCAAAACGCTCATAGAGTCTGTCTGCGGAGAGGACGATCCGGTCGTCAAAATCCCGGACCAGTCTGCTGACTTCCTGCATGTGTTTTTTTCCATAGGTACTGCAGATCAGTTTTCCGCCCGGAGTGAGCACACGTTGAATCTCGCTGCATACAGCGGGGATATCTTCACAGTAAAAAAGCACATGGTTTGCAATGACCAGATCAAAGCTTCTGTCTTCATGAGGAATTCCTGCACAGTCAAATGCCTCGAAGGAAAAACGGCTGTCTTTGCGTCCGATAGCACGTCTGGCATCACGAAGCATTCCGGATGAAAGGTCAGAAAGGGTGACGGAAACTTCACCGGGGAGACTGGAAATATTCTGTGCCCACAGAGCACCGTCACCGCATCCAAGTTCAAGGATACTCATCCCCGGATGAATCTGACACTGCTCATAAACCCATGGAAACCATCCCTGTTTATTCTGGGAATACAGGCTGTGCAGATTAATGCGTGAGGAAATGTTGGAGGCGTTCTGGTATTGATTTTTCATGCTTTTTTCCATGCCTGTCAGATGGATCAGGTCAAGCATCTGATTCCAGTCTATGGCATGATGGGAGCGGATCGCATCTGTGGTATCCTGGATTGCCTTTTCCACCAGCTGCATCTGCTCGATACGGTCACGTACCAGCTTTAACTGGATGTTCAGGGAATTTTCCATAAAATGATAGTCTGAGTCGTCAATGGTCATTTCCCGTATGTCATCCAGGGAGAAACCCAGATATTTCAGAAGCAGGATCTGGGAAAGTCTTGCAAAATCCTCATCTGTATAAAAACGTGCGCCGGATTCTGTTACATAGGAGGGTTTGAGGATATTCTGTTTGTCATAATAGCGGATAGTGCGGAGTGTTACATGTGCCATCCGTGCAAATTCTCCGGAAGAGTAGTAGCCGTCTTTTTTCATTGTAAAACCTTCTTTAAGAAAAATAGTCTTGCCCGCAAATGCGGATAGAAACAGTTGTTCAGCCTGCTTTTGCGTATTGCTGATATGTGTAGAGTATAACACAGCTGACCGGCAGGCTACAAGCATCAGGTATTACCGGATGGATAATACTATACTGGCTGAATGGTAAGTCAGATGGTGATTTTTGACATTTTTTGGAGGATGCTAATCCTTGTCTTTTGACAGAAATTATGGTATGTTAAATAATAACAATCAAAACTGATTTTCATACAAATCATAATCTGGCAGTTCTGCCATATTTTTTCCAAAATACAATAAATATTAAGAGAGAACAGTAATGACAATATGAAAGGTGCAGGGACAGGAGGAGCCTGATGATTAATTTATTTGATTTTACTTATTGCGGAGACTATAATCGGCAGATTCAGAATCTGGCAAGGATGGTGCCGGAGAAGTGGAGCTTTTCGGATACAGATGATAACGGAATTCTGAAAGGATACCTGGAACATACATTTAAACGCCTTTATGAAGAACAGAAGGTGTGGGAGAAAAAGAATTATGCCATATTTAATACAGGACTCTTTAATTACTATTATCAGCCGATTTATGCGTATTTTATTCCCAATCTGGTCCCGGACAGGCAGCCCTGGTTTCTGGATGGCTTTTATACAGAATACTATTTGTTAAAAGAAGGAATCACCTGTCTGCCGGAAAAGGCATGCTATGTGGAAAATCCGTCAGATCTTGTGTTTGATACAAAACTTCCGGTAATTCCACAGTACGAGCATATTTTCGGGGATGAGGAAAATGCTGCCCGTCTTCCAAAGGAAGTACGTGACAGCAGCATGAAAATGCAGCTGTTTGACGGCGCGCTGAAACAGACAAAAAGAATGCTTGAGGCAGATTACAGAACGGCAATTCCACAGTATTATAATCACTCAATCCAACTGCTGCTCCCAATCTGTCTCCGCCATCCGGGAAAACCCGACCTTGCACTGGCGTGTATGAAAACTTCGGACGGAAGCAAATATCTGGGGCGTACCTGCCTGACTCTCAGAATGGCCTATCATAATGCCAGACTCCTTGCAAGGGTGGACCGAAGCTGGCTGATGACTTCTGTATCTGCCTGAGGTTTGACATGTGTGGTTCGCTTTGATATATTATAGCAGCGAAGCGGATGATTTTATCTGTCTGACTGAAATGATGTCAGGTTAGATATTTACGGATTGTTCTGCTGCTATAGATGAAACAACAGAAAAAGGTGGGTGAGAAATCAAATGCGAAATAAAAGTCTGGATGCTGTAAAGGCCATTGCTGCGTGCCTGGTGGTATGCATCCATGTAAGCTTTCCGGGACAGGCCGGGCAGCTTGTAAAAGTACTGGCAAGATGTGCGGTGCCGTTTTTCTTTATGGTATCCGGGTATTTCTGTTATTATCAAAATTGCAATGCCTCAAAAAGAATATTGTCTAAAATCCTGCATATCATGAAGCTTTTTGCAGTTTCAGTTGTGTTTTATTTTATCTGGGAATGTTTTATGAAAGCCTGGAATGGGGAGAGAGTATGGACATGGATAAAAGGGCTTGTGAGTACAGAGTATCTGAAGGAATTTTTCGTGTACAACAGTACTTCTCCGGTAAGAGCACATTTATGGTTTCTTCCTGCATTAATTTACTGTTATCTGCTTGCTCTCCTGATTGAAAAATGGAGAATGCGTAAGGCTGCATATTGTATGGCACCTGTATTGCTGGCAATACTTTTATGGAGAGCGGAGTTTTGTGTCTTTTTTGACAGATTTTATCACACTATGGAATACAGAAACTTTCTGTTTACAGGAATGAGCTTTTTCCTTACAGGTCAGATGATCCATGAATATCAGGATAAGATAGTATGCAAACGTCTGGAGCAATGGATGCAATGGGGATTGAAAGCAGGGATGAGTTTCGGTGTGGCACTCAGCATGATGGAATATGCTTTCCGAGGAGCAGGAGAAATTTACACAGGAAATTGTGTTGCAGTGATCTGTCTGTTTCTGTGGCTTATTTTATATGGAAGGGAAATAAATTTTCCCTCTGTACTGGTGGAAACCGGAAGAAAATATGCTTTCCTGATCTATCTTCTTCATCCGGCAGTATCAGATCTTCTGAAAAAATGTTCAGAAGGTCTGGGAGTCAGCAACTGTCAGATTTATTTTTGGCTGCGTCCGGTTTTGGTATATATGCTGACAGTGGTGACAGTTTCTGGCATATCTGCGGTCTCTGCGTATGCAAGGCAAAATATTTTGCAGAATAATCATGTATAGTCAGGGTATGAAAATCCAGAATGAATTTTGGCTGCGTTACTGAGAATGGAATGAACAGTAACATAGTAACGTTATCTTCAGGAACCGCGGGAATTATAACTGTTCACATAATGGAAAATGTGATATAGTAATCAGTAAATCTTATGAACGTAACCGTTCGGTGTTTCACAGAATGGAGGATTGCTGAACAGTTACCGAAAATCATTATGCAGAAAATACAAAGGAGAGAGAATGGCAGATAAAAATCAGGACAAGAACCAGAGTAAGAACAGAGCAGAACAGGCAGAAGAGCACGATGAAAGCGTGCTGAATCCGGAGATTAAGAATGAATCGGACGAGAAAGAGAAGCTGCGAAGCGCAAACGCAGAAAGTGGAAACCTGAACTGGATAGT
>OMBQ01000264.1_pt1 | contig 68168 bp, 60 predicted proteins | sample 1674311 | NCBI WGS metagenome assembly OMBQ01 (sample SAMEA103958160, study PRJEB25191) | human gut metagenome | biome: human-associated habitat [ENVO:00009003]; feature: intestine environment [ENVO:2100002]; material: feces | place: Germany | collected 2013/2015 | reverse complement strand
GGCCTCTCCCTTTGGGAGAGGTGTCACCGTAGGTGACGGAGAGGGCGAGGATGCTGCCCTTATGCCCAGAGCAAAGCGGAGGGCATTTAAGATCGTCCCGGCATAATAAGCGCTCCCTTTTCATACGATACAACGAGCACACCCACCCCTACGGGCGCGGTGCGCAGCGCAACAGGAAGGGGAGAAGGACCTTGGAGAAACAGGAACAGAACAGCATCTGTCGCGAGATCGGCGCACGCACCGGCGGGGATATCTACATCGGTGTGGTGGGCCCGGTGCGCAGCGGCAAATCCACCTTTATCAAGCGGTTCATGGAGCAGCTGGTGCTGCCCGCCATGTCCGGCTCTGCCGCTGCCCGGGAGCGTGCCCGGGACGAGCTGCCGCAGTCGGCAGCGGGGCGCACCATCATGACCACTGAGCCAAAATTCATCCCGGAGACCGCCGTGCCCCTGCAGCTGGAGGGCGGCGGGGCGTGCCGGGTGCGGCTGATCGACTGCGTGGGCTACATGGTGGAGGGTGCCATGGGGCACGAGGAGGACGCAAAGCCCCGCATGGTCAAAAGCCCGTGGTTCGAGCAGGAGGTGCCCTTTGACCTTGCCGCAGAGACCGGCACCCGCAAGGTGATCTGTGAGCACTCCACCATCGGGGTAGTGGTCACCACCGACGGCTCGGTCAGCGATATCCCCCGGGCGGGCTACGCAGAGGCGGAAAGGCGGGTCGTCACCGAACTGGAAGCGCTGGGCAAGCCCTATATCATCCTGCTCAACAGCACCCACCCGGACGCGCCGGAGACCCGGCAGCTGGCTGAGGGCATGGCGCGGGACTACCGCCGCACCGTGCTGCCGGTAAGCTGTGTGGACTTGGACGCCGCCATGCTGGGGGAGATCCTGCGGCGGGTGCTGTACGAGTTCCCTGTGCAGGAGCTGGATTTTGCTCTGCCCCGCTGGGTGACCATGCTGGAATCCGGGCACTGGCTGCAAACGCAGGTATACGCAGCCGCCATGCAGCTGGCAGAGCGGGTGTCCCGCATGAAGGATCTGCCCGCCGGAACGGACGCTCCTGCGCTGGAATGCGAGGCTGTGCAGCGCTCGGCGGTGGCAGGGGCAGACCTTGCCGCCGGCAGTGTGCGGGTGAGCGTGGAGCTGAAGCCGGAGATCTTTTATCAGGTGCTCAGTGAGCAGACCGGGCTGGACATCGGGGATGAAGCCGGGCTGATGCCCTGCATCATGGAGCTTGCCCGGGCAAAGCGCGCCTACGAGAAGGTGCGCAGCGCCTTGGAGCAGGTGGAAGCCACCGGCTACGGCATCGTGATGCCCTCCATCGACGAGCTGCATCTGGAACCGCCGGAGATCGTGCATCAGGACGGGCGCTGCGGCGTCCGGCTGCAGGCCTGTGCGCCCTCTATCCAGATGATGAAAGCCACCATCCACACGGAGCTCAGCCCCATCGTGGGCACCGAGAAGCAGAGTGAGGACTTGGTGCAAAGCCTGCTGGCCGACTTTGCGGACGACCCGGTGCAGCTGTGGGAGTCCAACATTTTCGGCAAAAGTCTGCACGAGCTGGTGAACGACGGTTTGCAGAACAAGCTGCTCCACATCCCGCAGGAAGCCCGCACCCGCCTGCAGGAAACGCTGGAACGGGTCATCAACGAGGGCTGCACCGGGCTGATCTGTATCCTGATCTAGGGTGTATCTGAAAAAATCCCCGCCCGCCGTAAGTTCTGCTTGCGGCGGGCGGGGATCGTTCTGCTTTATTTTTCTTCCTCGGTCAGCTTGTTGATCAACAGCTGATAGATCTCGTTGCCCTTCAGGATGAACTGCTTTTTCACCAGTTCGGCGCTCAGCCGGTCGGGCGCGCCCAGTTCCAGGCAGAACAGTTCGCTGTCCAGCCCTTTTACGGTGCAGCGCACGGTGCAGTGGCCGTCCGCCTTTTCGGTGATGCGTGCACTGTACTTGGCCTCCTTGCGGGCCCATGTCTGGCAGCGCAGCACGGCAGCCACCGCCCGCTCCCGCACGCTGCGGGGCAGGTCATAGGCCAGCTCCTGCGCCACCTTGCGGCCCTTGTCGGTAATGGTGTAGCTGTCGACGGTCAGGGTGACCAGCTCCTGTTTTGTGATATCGTCTAGACAGGAGCCGATCTCAAAATAGTTGACAAGGGCTTCCTCCATCAGGGCGTTCTCAATCTCCTGCCGGGTAATGGGACCGGCGTTTTTCACCAGATAGCACAATAGCAGCCGGATCTCGGTGCTGCTGGTCAGGCCGCCGGGACGGACACCGGCGGTAAAAGCATCATTGGCGCTCATCGTTCCTTACATCCCCCTTGCATTTTCACATGGTATCAAAGGTCTGCACCGCTGCGGAAAGGGCGGGCAGCGGGCAGACAAAAACTCTTTCTATTAGTATAAAGGCTTTCAGCCCGGATTGCAAGCCGCAACGGCAAAATCTGTCTCAATGCGCTTGGGACATTCCGGTGTGGAGTACACCCACCGGTCCAGATGCCCCTCGGTGACAAAGTACCGCAGCTCAAACCGGTGGGACTGGCTCAGGGCGTGGTTCACGATGACCAGCTTGATCTTCATCTTCTCCGGCAAAATGTTTTTGATGTAGACGCTTACCGCCTGCCCGGGAGCAAGACCGGTGCAGCTCTCCGCAAGCCCCGCAAGGTTCGGCGCGATCTCTACAAAGGTGCCGTATTCTTCCACGCTGCGCACGATGCCCACCACCGTTTCGCCTACGGTGAACCGGGCGGCATTCTCCGCCCATGTGCCCAGCAGCTCCCGGATGGTCAGCACAAAGCGCCCCTGTGCGTCCCGGTTTTTGATGGCGCACAAGATCTGCTGCCCTACGCTTACCCGGTCGGCAGGGGAGGAGATGCGGCTTACCGACATACAGTCGATGGGCAGCAGGGCGCTGATGCCGCAGCCTACGTCACAAAACGCGCCGAACGGCTCGATGTGGGTCACTGTGCAGGGCAGGATGTCCCCGGGCGAGAGGGTGTCCAGATACTCTGCCTTGCACAGCTGCTGCGCCTTGGCGCGGGATAGCCGGTAGCAGGGCGCACCGTCCTCGTCCGTGTCCAGTCCTTCGATGACAAAGCAGGTGGGGCGTCCCACCCGGGTCAGCACCGCAATATCCCGCACAGTGCCGGTCTCGGCACCGTCTGCGCACTGGGCAAAGGGCATCACCGCCTTTACGCCGCCTAACTCAAACCGCAGCTGCCGCCGGGTGTCAAAGGCAAGGGCGGTGGCCTGCAAAATCTCGCCGCTGGCCATGGCAGCCCGCAGTTCGGCAGGGGACAGGCGGGCGGCAGAACGGTAACTGTTTTCGGTACGATAAGCTTGCATCATGTTTCATTCCTCTTTCTATATAGTTTTCGGGTCTCTGTGCGATGCTACAACGATATGCAGCAGTGTGCGCAGATATTTGCATTTTGTGCGGCTTTGCATTATACTATATCTGTATGCGCAGCACCCGCTATGCGGGCGGCGGCACACACTGGCTCTGCCGGGCGTCTGCGCGGCAGAAAAGAAGGGAGAGGTCGGATAAATATGGACATCGCTGTGGGAGATACCATCCTCACCCGCAAAAAGCACCCCTGCGGGGCATCCAGCTTCGAGGTGCTGCGGGTGGGCATGGATTTTAAGATCCGCTGCACCGGCTGCGGACGCGAGGTCATGCTGCCCCGCGCCAAAATTGAAAAGAACATCAAAAAGGTGATAAAGCCCGGCAGCGCGCAGTAGCGCAGCCAACGCACCCGAACCGGAACGAATTTGTAAGGAGAACTGCAAGGATGCAAGATATTTCTTCCCGGATGGATGCGGTCTGCCGCCGCTTTGAGGAGCTTTCCATGCGGCTGAACCAGCCCGATACCGCCGCCGACCCGGCACTGTTCCGCAAGCTGATGCGGGAGTATCACGACACCGAGCCGGTGGTGGAGGCTTACCGGGACTGGCAGACCGCGCTGGATCATCTGGCGCAAGCCAAAGCTCTGCTGGAGGAGTCCGGAACACTTGACCCGGACTTCAAGCAGATGATACAGCAGGAAATCAGCGAAAAAAGTCAAGATGTGGCAAAGCTGGAAAATAATCTCAAAATTTTGCTGTTGCCCAAGGACGTGAACGATGGCAAAAACGTCATCATGGAGATCCGCGGCGGTGCCGGCGGCGAGGAAGCCGCCCTGTTTGCCCACAGTCTGCTGCGGATGTACACCATGTACGCCCAGAACCGCGGCTGGACGCTGGAAGTGCTCAACCTGAACGAGACGGAGCTTGGCGGCGTAAAGGAAGCCATCGTCTCGGTGGACGGCGCAGGTGCGTATAACCGCCTCAAGTACGAGAGCGGGGTGCACCGGGTACAGCGTGTGCCGGAGACCGAGACCCAAGGCCGCATCCACACCTCAACCGCCACCGTGGCGGTAATGCCGCAGGCAGAGGAGGTAGACTTTGCGCTGGACATGAAGGATCTGCGCATCGATACCTTCCGCTCCTCCGGTGCGGGCGGTCAGCACATCAACAAGACCTCCAGCGCCATCCGTGTGACCCATATCCCTACGGGTACGGTGGTGGAGTGCCAGAACGAGCGCAGCCAGTTCCAGAACAAGGATAAGGCGCTGGAGATCCTGCGCAGCCGGTTGCTTGCGCAAAAGCAGAAGGAGCAGCAGGACGCCATCAACGCCCAGCGTCAGGGGCAGGTGGGCACCGGCGACCGCAGCGAGAAGATCCGCACCTACAACTTCCCGCAGGATCGCTGCACCGACCACCGCATCGGCCTGACCGTCCACAATCTGGAAAAGATCATGGACGGTAATCTGGACGAGGTGATCGACGCCCTTGCCACCCGCGAGCAGACCGAAAAGCTGCAAAAGCTGGGTGGATAAGCGCCGGTTCAGCAGATGCAGAATGACCGTAAAACGATAGAAAAGCCTGACAAGCAACTATACTTTACAGATAGAAAGAACGATGATTCGTATGGAAATCAAAACCAGAGTTTTGCCTGCCGATGAAGCAGGAGTCGCCGAAGCCGCGCAGCTGCTGCGGCAGGGACAGCTTGTAGCCCTGCCCACCGAGACGGTCTACGGCATTGCCGCCGATGCCCGCAACGGCGCGGCGGTGCGCAATATCTTTGTAGCCAAGGGACGCCCGCAGGATAACCCCCTCATCGTCCACGTCACAGGGCCGGAGATGCTGCCGGGTCTTGTCAGCGAGGTGCCGGAGCGTGCCCAGCTGCTGATGGCAGCTTTCTGCCCCGGACCGCTGACCATCATCATGCCGCGCGGGCCGGAGGTGGCAGATGAATGCTGCGCCGGGCTGGATACCGTGGGCATCCGTATGCCCAGCCACCCGGTGGCGCGGGCGGTCATCCAGCAGAGCGGCTGCGCCTTTGCCGCCCCCAGCGCAAACCTTTCCGGTAAGCCCAGCCCCACCAACGCGCAGGACGTGTTCACCGATATGGACGGCCGCCTGCCGCTGATCTTGGACGGCGGCGAGTGCGATGTGGGTGTGGAGAGCACCGTGGTGTCGGTGGTGGGGGAGAAACCCACCCTGTTCCGCCCCGGCCATATCACGCTGGAGGACCTGGAACGCGCCCTCGGCGAAGAGGTAGAGGTGTCCAAGGCCATTCTGGAAAAGCTGCCGGAGGGCGCTGTGGTGCGTAGCCCGGGCATGAAGTATAAGCACTACGCCCCCAAGGCCGATGTGACCCTGCTCAACGGCAGCTTTGAGCAGTTCAAAGCCTATGTGGACGCCCATAAAAACGAGAACCCCAGCTGCCTGTGCTTTACCGGCGAAAGCGCAAAGCTGGACGTGCCCTGTGTGGAATACGGCCGCGAGGGGGACGGTGCCGATCAGGCAAAGCACATCTTCCGCTCCCTGCGGGCGTTGGATGAGCAGGGCGATGGCGTAGTCTACGCCCGTTGTCCGCAGAAGGATGGCCTGTCCATGGCGGTGTACAACCGCCTGATCCGCGCCGCCGCCTTCCGGGTGATCGACCTATGATAACTTTAGGCATCACGGGGCGCAGCGGCTGCGGCAAGTCCACGGTCACGGCGGTATTTGCCGCCCACGGCGTGCCGCTGGCAGACGCCGACCAGCTCAGCCGGGAAATTTTGCTGCCCGGCTCGCCGCTGCTGCCGCAGCTTGCGGCACGGTTCGGCGGGGATATTTTAAAGCCGGACGGTACGCTGGATCGCCGCCTGCTGGCTGACCGCGCCTTTGCCACCCCGGAGGGCAAGGCTGCACTGGACAGCCTGACCCACCCCGCCATCGTGGCGCGCATCCGTGTGGCAAAGCAGGCGGCACAGGCCGCCGGAGCGTCCCTTTTTGTGCTGGACGGGGCGGTCATCGTGGGCACGGCGGCGCAGGCCGAGTGCGACCGCCTGTGCGTGGTCACCGCGCCCTTTGAAACCAGCGTGGCGCGCATCGTGGCGCGGGACGGCATCTCGCCGGAGATGGCTGCCCGCCGCCTGAACGCCCAGACCCCGGAACAGACCCTGACCGCACAGGCGGACTACACCCTGCACAACGACGCCGGGCTGGAGGCGCTGCAAGCCGCAGCCGCCCGCCTGTGTGAGCAGCTGCAGGCAGAAGGGGGCGTGACGGCAGCACCTTGAACGAACAAAATTACGAAAAAACCTACGACCCCATAGCCGCCCGGGAGCGCCGCGCCGCGCGGGAAAAGCTGCGCCGCCGCAAACAGCAGCGCCGCCGCCGGATGGTGCGGCGGCTGGTCGCTTTGTGCTTGGCAGTGGTGCTTACGGTGTGCGTGGTGCCGCCTTTGTGCAACCGGGCAGAGCAGCTTTTGTACCCCGCAAGTACGAGCAGCTGGTGGAAAAATGGGCAGCAACCTACGAGCTGGACCCCCTGCTGGTCTACGCCTTTATCCGCACCGAAAGCGGCTTTGACCCGCAGGCCACCTCCAGCGTGGACGCCCGCGGCCTGATGCAGATGACCGAGGAGACCTTTCTCTGGATGCGCAGCAAGATCGCCCCGGAGGAGTCGCTGACCTTTGCCGACCTCTACAGCCCCGATACCGCCATCCGGTTCGGGTGCTGTTATCTGCACCTGTGTATGGTGCGCTACAAAGGGGATGTATCCACGGCGGCAGCGGCCTACCACAGCGGCTGGGGCACGGTGGATCAGCTGCTGCAAATGGAAGAACACTCCGCAGACGGGGAAACGCTGCAGGGCTTCCCCTATAACCAGATGCACCACTACGTCAACAAGATCACCGCCTGCTATCAGATCTATCAGCGTCTGTACGCAGGTCAATGATAAAAAGTTAAGGAGCAAAAAAATCATGAGTGAGAAACTTACTGCAAAAGAGTATGCCGAAAAGCTGCTCTACACCCCCGAATACGCTGCCGACAAGCAGGCAGATGTAAAGGAAAAGGCTGCTGCCTTTGCCGAGGGCTACAAGAAATTTATGGACAGCGCCAAGACCGAGCGCGAGGCTGCCGTTGTCAGCGAGCAGATGCTGCTGGCTGCCGGCTACAAGGCTTTTGAGCCCAAAAAGGCCTACGCCCCCGGCGAGAAGATCTACTTCATTCAGGAGAACAAGGCTGTTGTGGCGGCTACCATCGGTCAGAAGCCCTATGAGGAGGGCTTCCGTCTGGTCATCGCCCACATCGACTGCCCCCGTCTGGACCTGCGTCCCAACCCCCTGTACGAGTCTGACCACATGAGCTACTTCCGCACCCACTACTACGGCGGTGTGCGCAAGTACCAGTGGGCTACCATCCCGCTGGCCATCCACGGCGTGTTCACCCGCGCCGACGGCTCCAGCGTCAACTTTGCCATCGGTGAGGACGAGAACGATCCCGTGTTCTGCATCACCGACCTGCTGCCCCATCTGGGTGCCGAGCAGAACGAGCGCAAGCTCAGCGAGGGCATCAAGGGCGAGGAGCTGAACGTGCTCATCGGCTCTGACACCGTGGAGGAAGAGGACGTCAAGGAGGCTGTCAAGCTGAACACCCTCATCCTGCTGAATCAGAAGTACGGCATCACCGAGCGCGACTTCACCCGCGCCGAGATCGAGGTGGTGCCCGCTGCCAAGGCACGCGATGTGGGCTTTGACCGCTCTATGATCGGTGCCTACGGCCACGATGACCGCGTGGATGCTTACCCCGCACTGCTGGCCGAGATCGAGACCAAGGACCCTGTGCACACCACCATCTGCGTGCTGACCGATAAGGAAGAGATCGGCTCTGACGGCGTGACCGGTATGCAGAGTATGTATGTATTCCACTTTATGCAGCTGCTCTGCCGCGCTGCCGGTCAGGACGATATCCTGGCCTTCCGCAACAGCGTGTGCCTGTCTGCGGACGTGACCGCCGCTTTCGACCCCAGCTGGGCAAGCGCCTTTGAGAAGCAGAACGGCACCTACGCAGGCCGCGGCATTGCCATTTTCAAGTACACCGGCAGCCGTGGTAAGAGCTCTGCCAGCGATGCCAACGCCGAGCTGGTGGGCGACATCACCCGGATGCTGGATGCCAACAACGTGGCATGGCAGATCGGCGAGATGGGCCGTCTGGATCTGGGCGGCGGCGGTACCATTGCCAAGTATGTGGCAAACCGCGGCATCAAGGTGCTGGATCTGGGCGTGCCCGTGCTGTCCATGCACTCTCCCTTTGAGGTCATCCACAAGACCGACCTGTACATGGCTTACCGCACTTTCTCTGTGTTCTGCCAGTCTGCTGACTGATCCCCCGCGCTGACGGATATTTTGCATTGAAAAACCGAGCTGCCTGCACATTTTTGTGCGGCGGCTCGGTTTTTTGCGCAAAAGCCTTGACCTTCAACCGGCTTTAAGGTGTAATGTAAGGGCGGAGGTGAAGCAAATGAACATCAAACAGGCTTCCGAACAAAGCGGCGTGTCCGCCCCGAACATCCGCTTTTATGAAAAAGAAGGGCTTCTTACACCGGCACGCAGGCAGGGCAATGACTACCGCGATTACACCGCCGGGGATGTCCGCACGCTTAAACTTATCCGTATGCTGCGGATGCTGGATGTGCCGCTGCCTACCATCAAGGCGGTACTGCGCGGGGAACAGCCCCTGCAACAGGCGCTGCAAGCCCAGCAGACTGTGCTGGAGCAGCAGGCGGCGCAGCTGGCGGCAGCCATGCAGTTCTGCGCCAACCTTGCCCGGCAGGCTCCGCAGACGGACACGCTGGACGTGGACGCCTGTCTGACCCGCATGGAAAGCCCCGCCCCGCAGCAGGGGTTCTTCTTCGGCTGGCTGCAGGATTACTGCACGCTGGCGCAGGTGCAGCATCAGAAGCACTTTTTCTTTATCCCGCAGGGCAGCATCAACACCCCGCAGGAGTTTACAGCGGCGTTGCAGGCTTATGCAGAGGAAAAGGGAATGCAATTCGCCCTGACCAAAGAGGGAATGTACCCGGAGTTTTCGCTGGACGGCATCGCGTATAAAGCCTACCGCAACCCGGGCAAGTACCGGGACGAGATCTGCTGCGATGCCGTGCATCCCGAGCAGCTGGACGCAGGACTGTCGCCCAAGCGGGAGAAACTGCTGCGCATCCTGCGGATCGCTGTGCCGCCGGTGTGCACCTTTTCCGCCATTATGGCGGCGGGGTGGCTTGTCACCGGCGGTGCAGGCTGGCTCTGGCTGGCGGTGCTGGCCTCTGCCGGGGTGCTGCTGGGGCGTTGCCTTGAAAGGTGGCTGTAAGGCGCGTTACCCCAGCGGCAGCGCCTCGGCTACGGTCAAAAAGGCATAGCCGTTGTCTGTATACCACCGGATGATATCCGGCAGTGCCTCGGCGGTGGTGCGGGTGGTGGCAGAGTCGTGCATCAGCACCACGCAATGGGTCTGCTCGCCGGTCTCCCGCACCACGTTGCGGTAGATGGTATCCGCGCTGGGGTGCCCGCCCACGGCGTCCTCGGCGCAGACGTTCCAGTCCACCCACTGCCAGCCACGCTGCTCTACCTCGGTTTTTAGCTGTTGCATCAGCCCCTTGCCGCCGTAACGGCGGCTCACGGTGTTGGTGCTGCCGCCGGGAAAGCGCAGGTACCGGATGTTCTCGGCGTCCACATAGGGAGCGATGCGCTCCTTCAGCAGGGTGATATCCTTCCAGTAGGCGGCGCTGCTGCGGTAGATGTCGCTGTATTCGTGGGAGGCAGAGTGCAGCGCGATCTGGTGCCCGGCGGCAGCGGCCTGCGTGAGCAAAGGCAGATATTTCTCGTTGTAGCCGGTGGCTACCACAAAAAAGGTGCCGTGCACCCCGGCGGCATCCAGCGCCGCCAGCACCTCCGGGGTGGTCTTGCTCGGGCCGTCATCAAAGGTCAGGCAGACCCATTTTTCCGGCAGGGAAGGGGCTGCGGGCGTACCGGCATCGGATGCAGCAACAACCGGTGCAGCAGGGGAAAAGGGGCCGAAGTCCGGCGCGGCGGTCAGCTCGCTCAGCCTACAGCCCGCCGGTGTGCGTACCGGTACCAGCCACCCTGCCGCAAACGCTGCCAGTACTGCCGCCAGCAGTCCGCCCCATAGCCCGATGCGCCCGCCGGTGCGCCGCACAAAAAGCTTCATATACAAACCCCTCCTTTGCTCTGGGCGCAGCGCCGCAAACAGGCTTTCCGCGCACAAATGACCTGTGAAATTGCCCGGAAAGCTGCCTTTGCGCGCACTCTGCGCTGCTATTATAGATATGAAACTTAAAAAAACTTATGAGAAACAAAGAAACCACTTGACGAATTGCCGGAAATGTGTTACTATATGCAAGCAGTCCGCACCAACGGTTTTCTACCTCAAAAACCGGAGAACTGTACAACAGGTATGCGAGGGTGGCGGAACTGGCAGACGCGCACGTTTGAGGTGCGTGTGGTTTATCCTTGGGGGTTCGAGTCCCCTCCCTCGCACCAGAAGGCAAGTCGGTTTTTGACTTGCCTTTTTTCTATAAGCAGAAGTGGTGGAATGGCAGACACGCTGGTTTTAGGCACCAGTTCCTTGTGAGTGAGGGTTCAAGTCCCTTCTTCTGCACCAGCTAAAAGACCCGCAGCAGCCCTGAAAGGTTCAGGTGCGGCCTGCGGGTCTTTTGCTTTTTATGTGCGCTGAAAAGCGGCAGAGAAAAATGGCACGAATCGCCCTTTAAATGACACGAAACGCCCCGGGAATGTGTTGACCGGCTTTTTTCAGAATGGTATAATTTTAAGGGAAAGGTGTCATTTTATGCGGAAACTGACACACGGTATTTGTGCATATTTTAAAGCTTTGTGCGCATGGCTTTGATGTAAGGATCAGGGAAAGCGTATGCGGGAAGAAACTTGGCTGAGGGGCAGTCAGGGGGAAACGACCATATGAAGAAGAAACGAAAAAATATCCTGCTCATAGCGGGGATGCTGCTGGCACTGCTGGTCGGCATCCTTGTTTACACTGATTATACGCAGGAGCAGATCTATCAGGAAAGCACGGAAAACCTGCTTTCCACCTATGGGCAGTCTGCCAAGACCTTTACCATGTTTGCCCAGCGCAACTGGAACATCCTGACCGACTGGGACAGCTACCTGGGCACCCTTGCGGAGCGGGGAGAGCAGGAGGGACAGTGGCAGGAGTATATCGCCCAAAAGGCTACATGGCAGTACACGGATTTTTACCTGTTCAACGAGCAGTGCGAGTTTTGGACCACCGCCGGGCGGCAGGGCACGGCAGAGCATATGAGGGCGGCTTTTGAGGAGCTGTATACTGCAAACGAGCCGGTGATCACCAGCTACACCTCCAGTCAGGGCATCCGTAAGATCATGTTTGCCATGCCTATGGAACAGCCCTTGCAGCTGGGTGACACTACCTATACGGCGCTGGCGGTCAGCTACGACAACGCCGTGCTGGAAAAGCTGCTGGGCAGCATGGTCTATGAGGGACAGAGCGATTGCTATATCGTGCGCTCAAACGGCGATGTGGTGCTTTCCACCGAGACAAAGACCGAGATCCCCGAGCAGATGACTAACCTTTTTGACTATCTGAGCCAGAACGCCAAGGTGGATCAGCCTTACTTTGACACCATGGTGCAGACCCTGCCGCAGGGCGGCGAGGGCTGTGCGCTGTACACCTTGAATAAACAGAGCTATTACCTGATCTATCAGCCGCTGGGCATTCTGGATTGGGGCATCATCGGCATCGTGCCCACCGGGGTGGTGGATGCCGGGATGCGCCGGGTGCAAAACGCTACCATTTTAGTCATTGCGCTGCTAGGGCTTCTGATCATGGCAGGCGTGGTAAAGATCCAGCGTGACGCCGAGCGCAACCGCCGCAGGGAGCTGGAGCGCCGCCGGGAAAAGAGTGATATGATGTTTGCGGGCATGGCGCGCGTTGTGGAGCGTTTTGCAGTGTGCGATCTGGACCGTGACCGCTACCAGTACCATGAGCGGCGCGGAGAGCCACTGTACCCGCCGGAGGGTTCTTACCAGCAGATGCTGGAGCGGATATCGCGCAAGTATGTGGTGCTGACCGACAGCGAAAACGCCAAGATCCCCCAGATGCTGGCCCCGGAGAACCTGCGCAGGCAGATCAAAACGGACAACGACTCCCTCAAGCTCGAATACGCCGCCCGCGATAAGAGTGCATTTTTCATGATGACGGTGGTTCCCATGGCGTGGAAGGGCGACCGCCTGACCCGCGTGATGATGATCGTGCAGGATATGGGAGAGCAGCACCTGCTGCAAAGCCTTGCCAACACCGATGGCCTGACCGGCCTGCTGAACAAGCGCTATTTTGACCGGGTGCTGACAGTGCTGGAACAGCACTGCCAGCCCTTTGCGCTGTTCTATATGGACTTGGACCGCTTCAAGCCGGTCAACGATACCTACGGTCATGATGTGGGCGATGAGCTGCTGAAGGGCGTTGCCCAGCGGCTGCAGGGATGCATCCGCAGCCGGGACTACGCCTTCCGTCTGGGCGGCGACGAGTTCGCCCTGCTGCTGCTCGGTTCGATGACGCAGGAGACTTGCGCCCGCAAGATGGACATGATCTGTGAGATGATCGCCGTGCCCTACGAGATCGACGGTAACGCCGTAAGCGTAGGTGCCAGCTGCGGCTATGCCTTGTACCCCGCCGAAAGCATTGATGTACAGCAGGTGTGCTACATCGCCGATCAGCGGATGTACGAGAATAAGCAGAAAAACCACGCCAGACAGGACGGCACGGAAGGCATTTAAAATTGTCTTACACAAAGCAAGGCCGCAGCACGGTATTTGTGCTGCGGCCTTGCCCGTTATATTATGCTGTTACAGATGCAGCATATCCCGCTGGGCGGCAGCGCGGTAGCGCAGCGCAGCGGCGATAAAGCCCTTGAACAGGGGATGTGCGCGGTTGGGGCGGCTCTTGAACTCCGGGTGGAACTGTGCACCCAGATGGAAGTCGCGGCCGGGCAGCTCCACAGTCTCCACCAGATGGCCGTCCGGGCTTGTGCCGGAAATGACCAGCCCGGCGTCCTGCATCTCCTGCCGGAAGTCGTTGTTGAATTCATAGCGGTGGCGGTGGCGCTCCCAGATCTCGCTCTCGCCGTAACACTCGGCCATCTTGGTGCCGGGCGCCACTGTGCAGGGATATTTGCCCAGGCGCATGGTGCCGCCCTTGGGGATGTTGCCCTGCTGATCCGGCATCAGGGAGATGACGTTGTGGGCACCGTCCGGGGTGAACTCGCTGGAATTGGCGTCCTTGTAGCCCAGCACATTGCGGGCAAATTCAATGACCATGATCTGCATACCAAGGCAGATGCCAAAGCAGGGCACATGGTTCTCGCGGGCGTATTGGGCGGCTTGGATCATGCCCTCGATGCCGCGGTCGCCAAAGCCGCCGGGCACGATGATGCCGTCCACGTCTGCAAAAGCTTCCTTGCAGGCAGCCTGATCGGTCAGATCCTCGCTTTCTACCCAGCGGATCTCCACCTGACTGTCGTTCTCAAACCCGGCATGGTACAGGCTTTCCATCACCGAGAGGTATGCATCGTGCAGCTTGACGTACTTGCCCACCAGTGCAATGGTGCAGGTCTTGCTGCGGGTGGCAATGCGGGAGACTACCTGCTTCCACTCGGTCAGGTCGGCGGGGGGAACATCCAGATGCAGCTGCTGCACCACCACATCGTCCAGACCGTTGGTGTGCAGCATCAGCGGGCACTGGTAGAGGCTGGGCATGGTCAGGTTCTCGATGACGCACTCCGGTTTGACGTTGCAGAAGGTGCTGATCTTGCGGCGGATATCGCTGCCCACGCTGCCGTCTGCGCGCAGGATGATGATGTCGGGGCTTACGCCCATGCCCTGCAGCTCCTTGACCGAGTGCTGGGCGGGCTTGGATTTGTATTCGTCCGAGCCGGAGATGTAGGGCACCAGCACCACATGGATGAAGCAGCAGTTCTCCCGTCCCTGCTCCAGGCCCACCTGACGGATGGCCTCAAGGAAGGGCTGGCTCTCGATGTCGCCGGTGGTGCCGCCGATCTCGGTAATGACCACGTCCGCCTCGGTGGAGGAGGCCAGATTGTAGATGTAGCTCTTGATCTCGTTGGTGATGTGGGGGATGATTTGCACCGTCTGCCCCAGATAAGCGCCCTGACGCTCCTTGTTCAGCACGTTCCAGTATACCTTGCCGGTGGTCAGGTTGGAGTATTTGTTCAGGTTTTCGTCGATGAAACGCTCGTAATGACCCAGATCCAGATCGGTCTCGGTGCCGTCATCGGTCACGAACACCTCGCCGTGCTGCAAGGGGCTCATGGTGCCCGGGTCCACGTTCACATAGGGATCCAGTTTCTGGCTGGCCACCTTCAGGCCGCGGCACTTCAAAAGCCGACCCAGAGATGCAGCGGTAATGCCTTTGCCCAGACCGGAGACCACGCCGCCAGTCACAAAAATAAATTTTGCCATAAAAATATACCTTCCTCTGTCGTAAAATAAAACTCTCCTATAAAAGGCTCACTCCCGGCGCACCCCTTTCCCGGCGGGTGCGGGGCGAAGCCCTGCTTATTATTCGCTTCTGTCAGCGTACTCCTCCAGCACCTCCTGCGCCACCTCGGCGCGGTCGCGGCGGGTGTCCATGGCCTGTTTTTCAAGGTAGCGGTGCGCTTCGGCTTCGGTCATGTGGGCGTGCTCTACCAGACAGCACTTTGCCCGGCTGATCAGCCGCAGCTGCCCGATCTTGTCCTGCAGGCGGGCATTCTCCTGCCGCAGACGCTGCAGGCGATGGTTGCCGGCAGCCGCCATGTGCATGGCCTGCAAAAACAACGGGGTGGTGAAGGGCTTGCTCAGCAGCAGCACCCCTTGCTCGTTCAAGGGGGCAAGCAGCTGCTCAGCCTGTGCGGCCTTTACCAGAAAGACCACACCGGCATCGGTCTGCTCCACAGCGGTGATGCACAGTTCGTGCCCGAACTCATCGGGCAGGGGAGCGTTGACCACGATCAACTCAAAATCAGATTCCGACATTCTGCGCCGCGCCTCGGCTCCGCTGGGAATGATCACCGGGCGGCTGTAACCCATCTCGGACAGTCGCGCGGCGATATACTCGTTGGAGTTGGCACCGGCGCTTACGATCAGTGCGCGTCCCATTTTTCGCACTCCTTTCTCCTGCGCAGGCAGGGATCAGATGGCGTTGAAATAGTAGACGCGCTCGTGCTCGGCCTGGTCAGGCGCATTCCGCAATGCGGCGCAGCGCTTGAGTTCCTCCGAGAAATAGCGCTTAGAAAGCCCCTCCGGCAGCACCTTGCGCAAAAACTCGCTCTCCTCGGCTACCTGCACCGCCTCCTCAAGGGTGGCGGGCAGGGTCTCAAGACCCAGTCCCTCAGCCTCGGCGGCATCGAACAGGTTGCGGTTCACCGGCGGGGGCAGCACCATGCGCCTTTCAATGCCGTCCAGTCCGGCAGCAAGGATCAGGCCAATGGCCAGATACGGGTTGCAGGCGGGGTCCGGGCTGCGCAGCTCCATGCGGCAGCTGTCGCCCTTGACCATGGGGATGCGCACCAGCTGGCTGCGGTTTTGGCGGCTCCAGCTCACATAGCGGGGCGCTTCGTCACAGCCAAAGCGCTGGTAGCTGTTGGGCAGGGGATTGGTGAACACGGTCAGCTCCCGGCTGTGTGCCAACACACCTGCCATAAAGCTGCCGGCTACGCTGTCCGGGGCAATATCGCCCTCAAACAGGTTTTTGCCGTCCATGTAAAGCGAAAGGTTGATGTGCAGCCCGCTGCCGGCCTGCTGGGGCAGGGGCTTGGGCAGAAAGCTGGCGTGCAGACCGTTGCGCATGGCAATGGCACGGACGATCTGCTTAAAGGTCATCACGTTGTCGGCGGTTTTCAGCGGTCCTGCGTAGCGGCAGTCGATCTCGTTCTGACCATTGCCGCTTTCGTGGTGGCTGTGCTGGGGCGCCATACCCATCTGCTCCATGGTCAGGCAGATATCCCGGCGCAGGTTTTCACCCGCATCCAGCGGCGCAACGTCAAAATATCCACCGAAGTCAATGGGAATGCAGGTGGGACGGCCGCGGTCGTCCTTTTCAAACAGATAAAACTCGCACTCAGTGCCCACGTTGCAGGTAAGCCCCAGCTTTTTGAACTTGCGGTTCACATCCCGCAAAAAGCCCCGGCAGTTGCCGCCAAAGGATGCGCCGTCCGGCTTTTCCACATCGCAGAAGAACTGCATCACCCGCCCCTCGGTGGGACGCCACGGCAGGATGGTCACGGTGGAAAGATCCGGCCGCAGCACAAGGTCGCTTTCCTCAACGTGCATAAAGCCCGCAATGGAGCTGCCGTCAAAGCATACGCCTTCTTCCAGCGCCTTGGACAGATTACTGGCCAGCACGGCAATGTTCTTCTGGGTGCCAAAAATATCGCAGAAGGCAAAGCGCACAAATTTGACGTTGTTGTCCTCCACGAAATCCAGAATATCCTGTTGGGTGGAATAGCTCATAAATAACCCCCCTTACAAAAAATTCATTTCAAGTAAAACGCCCAAAGGCCTGCCCTCAAAAAGGGAGCAGGTCTTTGGGCTGGTGTAAGAAATAGGAAAAGGAGAATGGCTAATTGATCCGGCAGCCGGCGGATGCTTATTTTTTACGTTGTCAGGAGACTATCAGACGTAGTAAAGCATCTTGCTGTAACTGGGCAGAGGCCAGTAATCCTCGCCGCAGATGGTCTCGGCATCGTCGGCAGCGGCACGCAGGGCGTCCATTACCGGGAGAACATTATCGTGGAAGGCAACGGCCTTCTCGCTCTCGGTGGGCAGTGCCTTTGCGGCATTCACGGCATCCTGCAGGGTGTCGATGGCATCGCTCATGGCATCGGCGTCAGAAGAAAGCTTTTCCAAAGTCTTGGTCTCGCTGCGCACGCTGATGTGCTCGCTGACAGCCAGCTTGGAGGCGGCGGTGTTGGCAACCTCGCTCATGTAGGCGTTGATGGCGGGCAGCAGCTGCTTGCGGGCCATCTCCAGCATGGTCAGAGCCTCGATGTTGATGATCTTGGAGTAGTGCTCCATCTCGACCTCGTAGCGGCTTTCCATCTCCACCTTGGTCAGCACGCCGAACTCCTCCATCAGGGCGATGTTCTTTGGCTCGACCAGTGCGGGCAGAGCAGCGGGGGTATTCTTCTTGTTGGGCAGGCCGCGCTTGGCTGCTTCGGCTTCCCACTCGGCGGTGTAGCCGTTGCCGTTGAAGATGACGCGGCGATGGTCGCGGATGGTGCGCTTGACCAGAGCGATGGCTGCGCTGGTAAAGTCCTCAGCGCCCTCCAGCTCGTCGGCGTAGCCCTTCAGCTCCTTGGCAACAGCGGTGTTCAGGATGGTGTTGCAGTCGCTCAGGTTCTCGGCAGAGCCGGGCATACGGAACTCGAACTTGTTGCCGGTGAAGGCGAAGGGGGAGGTACGGTTGCGGTCGGTGGTGTCCTTGCTGAACTTGGGCAGAACGTCCACGCCCAGATCCATCTTCATCTTGACGGGGCCGGCATAGGGAGAATCGGATGCGATGGCATCGATGACGGCTTCCAGCTCCTCGCCTACGAAGATGGAGATAATGGCCGGAGGTGCTTCGTTTGCACCCAGACGGTGATCGTTGCCCGGGGTGGCCACAGAGGTGCGCAGCAGATCGGCGTACTCATCCACAGCCTTGATGACAGCGGCCAGGAAGATCAGGAACTGCAGGTTCTCCATGGGGGTATCGCCGGGATCCAGCAGGTTCTCGTGGGTGGTGCTCATGGACCAGTTGTTGTGCTTGCCGCTGCCGTTCACGCCTTCAAAGGGCTTCTCGTGCTGCAGGCAGACCAGACCATACTTGGGGGCGATCTTGCGCATCATTTCCATGGTCAGCAGGTTGTGGTCGATGGCTACGTTGGTGGTATCGAAGATGGGAGCAAGCTCGTGCTGGCAGGGAGCCACCTCGTTGTGCTTGGTCTTGGCGGGCACGCCCAGCTTCCACAGCTCCTCGTCCAGCTCCTTCATGAACTCAGAAACCTCGGGACGGATGACACCGAAGTAGTGCTCCTCCAGCTCCTGACCCTTTGCAGAGGGAGCACCGAACAGGGTGCGGCCGGTGAGGATCAGATCCTGACGTGCTTCGTAATCCTCCTTCTTGACCAGGAAGTACTCCTGCTCGGGGCCAACGGTGGTGGAAACGTAGTCCACATCCTTGCCGAACAGCTTCAGGATGCGGACGGCCTGACCGGACAGTGCGTTCATGGAACGCAGCAGGGGAGTCTTTTTATCCAGTGCCTCGCCGGTGTAGCTGACGAATGCGGTGGGGATGCACAGCACGTCATCCTTCACAAAGGCGTAGCTGGTGGGATCCCATGCGGTGTAGCCGCGTGCTTCGCAGGTAGCGCGCAGACCGCCGGAGGGGAAGGAGGAAGCATCGGGCTCGCCGCGTACCAGCTCCTTGCCGGAGAACTCCATGATGGCGGTGCCGTCGCCCACAGGGCTGACAAAGCCATCGTGCTTCTCGCTGGTGATGCCGGTCAGGGGCTGGAACCAGTGGGTGTAATGGGTAGCACCCAGCTCCATAGCCCAGCGCTTCATCACGCTGGCGACAACGTTTGCCACCTCAATATCCAGCGGAGCACCCTTGTGCAGGGTGTTCTTCAGGCTCTTGTAAGTAGCGCTGGGCAGGCGCTCCTTCATAACGTGCTCATTAAAGACCTTGCTGCCGTAGATCTCCATAACATTTGCTGCCATAAATCCTACTCCTTACTTGATCTTACTTTTTTCGCCTTGGGTCTGCCGCAATGCAGAAACCCAAAGCTTGCTTACATCCTAGGGTGTATCTGAAAAGTCGAAAATTTAGTCTATTTCTACAAGCACAGCCGGATTTTGCGTTAAACAGCCTTGAAATCCACAAAGGATTCCTGCGGCTATTTGCCTTAAATCCCGCTTGTGCTTGCGAAATATTCGTCATTTTCTTTGTTTTCAGATACACCTTAACAAAAACGGCGCTGCGAGTCAGGAGGTGACCCACAGCGCCGTTGCTGTCTATGGCTAGATTATAGTCTTTGCGGGCAAAAAAGGCAATTGACAAAACTGACGATTCTGTACAAACACGATCCCGTATTTTTGGAACAACCGCGATTGGTATGACTTTTGCACCGAAAAAGCCCCATTCAGGACGGCTTTCTTCGGCTGAAAGGTGCGCAGTGCGCGGCAATTGTTCTTTATTATAAAAGCGTCAGATGACCTGAAACAGGAAAAACTTGAGGTAATTCGTTTCCGGCACGCCCCACAGAATGGGATGATCCGGTGCCTGCTGCTTTACCTCGATCTGCCGCAGCTGCCGGTGGGCGTCCTTGGCGGCGGCGCGCAGCATTTTGATGAACAACTCCTCGGTGGCAAAGTGGGAGCAGCTGGCAGTGGCCAGATACCCGCCTCGGGGCAGCAGCTTCATGGCGCGGTAGTTGATTTCCTTGTAGCCGCGCATGGCGTTCTCCACCGTGCGGCGCGCCTTGGTAAAGGCCGGAGGGTCCAGAATAATAAAGTCGTAGGGGTGGCCCTCCTTTTCCAGCCGGGGCAGCAGGGCAAAGGTGTCCTCGCAGAGGAAATCCATGTTGTCGAGACCGTTGCGTTCGGCGTTGCGCTTTGCCATGGCAATGGCTTCGGCGCTGATGTCGGCGGCGGTCACCCGGGCAGCCCCGCCCTTGGCAGCGTTCAGGGCAAAGCTGCCGGTGTGGGTAAAGCAGTCCAGCACGGTGTGCCCGGCGGCAAGGCGTGCCACAGCCCGGCGGTTGTATTTCTGGTCAAGGAAAAAGCCGGTCTTTTGCCCGTTTTCAAAGTCTACATGGTAGTAGACGCCGTTTTCGCAGATCTCGGTCTGGGTGGTGTTCGGGTGGCTCTCGCCGGGCAGGGCAAACCAGCCCTTGTTCTGTTCCAGCCCTTCCTTGGCGCGCAGGGCTTCATCGTTGCGTTCGTAGATGCCGTCAATGGTCTGTCCGTCTGCCCGCAGTACCTCGGCCAGCAGGGGGAAGAGCACCGGCTTCAGCTTTTCCATGCCCACGCTCAAAGTCTGGGTGACCAGAACGTTGTTGAACCGGTCCACCGTCAGCCCGGGGAACTGGTCCGCCTCGCCAAAGATGAAGCGGCAGGCAGAAAGGTCGGCAGGTTCCAGCACGGTCTTGCGGTAAGCCCATGCGTACTCTACCCGGCGGCGCCAGAAGGCGGTATCAAAGTTATCGTTGGCGTTGCGGGAGATCAGCCGCACCCGGATCTTGCTTTGCAGCGAGAGAAAACCGGTGCCGAGGTATGCGCCCTTGGGGCTGACCACATCCACCAGCGTGCCGTTTTCCGGCGTAGTGCCGGGGGCTTCCAGAATGTCGTTCTCGTACACCCAGGGGTGCCCGCCCACCAAAAGCCCTTCGGCGTGCTTGTTGACTTTATATACAGGATAAGTGCGTTCGCTTTTCATAAAATGCTCCTTCAACTAAGAATGCGCAAAATGATGCTTGTTCTGCTCTTTATCATAACATAAAAATATGGTAGAATAAATACAAAATTTTGCGGAAGGAAGAAAACGCTATGGAGATCGAACGCAAATGGATGGTGACCGGCTGGCCGGAGGGGCTGCCCCTTGAGGAAGAGTTCACCATGCGGCAGGGCTATATCAGCGTGCAGCCCACGGTGCGCATCCGGGAGGAAGCACTGACCGGCGGCAGCACCGACTATATCCTCTGCTTCAAGTCCGCAGGGGGCTTGGCGCGGGAGGAGATCGAGCGCAGCATCGATAAAGACCTGTTTGTGCAGCTGGAAGAGAAGATCATCGGCAAACCCCTGATCAAAAAGGTACGCCGGAGCTACCGCTTGCCGGACGGCGCGGTGCTGGAGGTGAACCATGTGGACGAGGGCCTGCCCACAGCATTCTGGTACGCCGAGGTGGAGTACCCCACGGTGGAAGCCGCGCTCAGCTGGCAGCCTGCGGCCTGCGGCCTTGCGGCATACCTCAACGATGAAGTAACGAACCAGCCCGGCCAGAGCATGGGCGCATACTGGGCACAAACCAGAGGGTAACGCCAACAATACTGTGAAGGGAATGACTGTTTACGAAAAAGATCAAGCTGAAACTGGAGCTCCAGTATAACTCGCCGGTGATCCTTACCTTTTTTCTGCTATCCATGCTGGTGCTGCTGGCAGACGGCTGGACGAACGGCTGGAGCACCATGAACCTGTTCTGCGTGTACCGCTCCTCGTGGCGGGACCCGCTGGGCTACATTCGGCTGTTCGGCCATGTGCTGGGCCATGCAAACTGGGAGCATTTTCTCAATAATATGTTGCTGCTTTTGGTGGTGGGCCCGCCTATGGAGGAAAAATACGGCAGCATCCCGCTGCTCAAGGGCATTCTGTTCACCGCGCTGGTCACCGGTGTGCTGCAATGCATCCTGTTCCCTCACACGGGGCTGCTGGGTGCATCCGGCATCGTGTTCATGCTCATCATGCTGTCCTCGCTGGCGGGCTTCTCCGGTGGAATCCCGGTCACCATGCTGCTGGTGGCGGCACTGTACTTCGGCCAGCAGGTGTATGATATCATCTTTGTGCACGATAACGTAGCAAACTTTATGCACATCGTGGGCGGTTTGTGCGGTACCGCCTTCGGCTATTACTGCGCCCTCCACCGCCGCCCTGCGCGCAGCCGCAGATAAAAGAGAAGAATTATGGATAAAAACGGGATACCGGCGCGTCTGCGGACGCGCCGGTATCCCGTTTTTACGAGAAAGAAAATAATGAGTGCGGCAAACTGAAATTTACAAACTACTTTTTAACAAGTTTTAGCTCTATATTTCTTCTATCAGCAATTTTTTGAAGTATATCAACTATATATGAACATTGTTCTTTGACGGACAAGACAGACAATTCATCATTTTGTTGTATTTGTTTCATAGCTTCTTGTAATTCTGAAAGCTCTAATAAATTGACTGCTACACAGAAGAAATTTTTTCTGCGACCGTCATTATAGTTAGCAAGTAAATGAGAAAGAATTTGCATTTTTTCCCGTTGTTGAAGATTATACTGTTCAACACCAATGTCCTGTATCATTTTCAAGTCTGCTTTTTGGCGTTTATGAGTTATAAAAGAATCATATTTATCAATATACCGATATTTTTCACATGGATAACTTTCACATTCATAACAATATTCAATTTTACCATGTTCAAGGCTACACTTAGCAATTCCGCACGATTGATTACCATTCCCGCAACCGCCACAGTGCTTTCCTAAAAACATAGGGCATAACCCACAATTCAATCCGCAAAGGGAAAATAATTGATTTTTTCGCTCAAATCCTTTCATATTATCAGTTCCTTATAAATTTCGATTTGTTGAACTAAGCCGAGTATACCATACCAGCCAATAAAAGAATACCCCTCTAGGGGAGAATTGGCTGAAAAAAGCGTTCAAAGTGCGCCGCAGAGCACTTTGAACGCGAACGATAAAAATATTATTTCCATCCCCGGTCGGTGGGGTCCAGCATCCCGGCGGCGGAATATACCAGCGCGTTGCAGATGGCAGCGGCAACGTTGCTGCCGCCCTTACGCCCCATGGCAACGATGGCGGGCACGCCGTGGGCAGCGCAGACGGCAAACAGCCGCTCCTTGCTCTCCACCACGTTCACAAAGCCCACCGGCACCCCGATGACCAGCGCAGGGCGCAGCCCGGCGGTTTCAATCAGGTCGGCAATGGTCAACAGCGCCGTGGGTGCGTTGCCCACCGCAAGAATGGCACCGGGGTGCTCGGCGGCGGCTCTTTGCATGGACGCCACCGCCCGGGTGGTGCCGTTGGCCTTTGCCAGCGCGGCCACTTCCGGGTCGGCCATGTAGCATAGCGCCGTGCCGCCCAGCCGCGCAAGCCCCGGCTTTGTAATGCCGGAAAGCGCCATGTTGGTATCGGTAACGACGGGCGCAGCGGCTTGCAGCGCCGCCACGCCCGCCGCCACTGCGCCGGGGGTAAACCGCAGATTGCGGGCGTAGTCGAAATCTGCGGTGGTGTGGATCACACGCTTGACCACGGCTGCAGTCTCCGGCGGCGGGGTCAGACCCATTGCGTCCAGCTCTGCGGTGATAATAGAAAGGCTCGTCCGCTCGATGTCGGCGGGCAGATGGTGCTGCGGGGTCATAGGGTGTTCCTCCTTTCCAGTCCCATGGCGGCGTACAGGGCGTTCATGTCCAGCGCCCGGCGCACGCCATTGGCCAACAGGTCAAACTGCTGCTGCCGGTACTCCTGCATGGAGAGCAGCGGTGCATCGGCAGGGGAGATGCCCTTGCGGCTGCACAGCAGCTGCACCAGCTTTTCGGTCAGTTCCCCGGTATCAAACAGCCCATGCAGATAAGTGCCCGCCACGTTGTCCTTTACGCAGCCCTCGGCGCTGCCGTCTGCAAGGCGGCAGAAGGGCACACCCTGCACGGCAGTGCGTCCGGTATGGATCTGGTAGCCGGTCAGTGCAGCCCCCGCCAACTGCGGCGCGGTGACAGTGGCGGTGTCCTGCGTGCGGTGCTTTGCGTCCGTAAACACAGTCTGGATGGGCAGCAGCCCCAGCCCGCGCACGGTCTGGCTGCGTCCGCTCTCGGTGCCCTCGGGGTCGGCAAGAGTATCGCCCAGCATTTGATAGCCGCCGCATACACCCAGCACCGGCGTGCCGGAAGCCGCCAGTTTTTGCACCGCAGCTTCCAGCCCGCACTGACGCAGCCAGAGCAGGTCATCGATGGTGTTTTTTGTGCCCGGCAGAATGACCACATCCGGTGTGCCCAGCTGCCGGGGGCTTTGCACATACCGCACGCTCAGCAGCGGGTGCTGTTCCAGCGGCATGAAATCCGTAAAATTGGAGATATGCGGCAGCCGCAGAATGGCAGCATCCAGCGGCTTGACGGCGCTGCTGCTTTCCAGCCGGGAGGAGAGGGAGTCCTCGTCCTCGATATCCACCCGCAGGTAGGGCACAACGCCCAGCACCGGCAGATGAGTCTTTTCCTCCAGCATGGTAAGGCCGGGCTTCAGGATGGCGGCATCGCCCCGGAATTTGTTGATGACCAGCCCCTTGATGCGTGCCCGCTCGGCGGGCTCCAGAAGTTCTACCGTGCCGTATAGCTGCGCAAACACGCCGCCCCGGTCGATATCGCCAGCCAGCAGCACCGGTGCATCCACCAGCTTTGCCAGCCCCATGTTGACGATATCATCCGCTTTCAGGTTGATCTCTGCCGGGCTACCCGCGCCCTCAATAACGATGATATCCACTTCTTCGGCCAGACTATTGTATGCAGCTAAAATGTCCGGGATCAGGCTCTTTTTCAGCTTGAAGTAGGCGGCTGCTGGCATCTGTCCGCGCACCTCGCCGTTCACGATGACCTGACTGCCCACATCGCTGCTGGGTTTGAGCAGAATGGGATTCATGCGCACATCCGGTTCCATGCCGGCGGCCTGTGCCTGCACCACCTGTGCGCGCCCCATTTCCAGCCCGTCCCGGGTGACAAAACTGTTCAGCGCCATGTTCTGGCTTTTAAAGGGGGCTACCCGGTAGCCGTCCTGTGCAAAAATACGGCACAGCGCGGTGCACAGCAGGCTTTTGCCCGCACCGCTCATCGTGCCCTGTACCATGATACATTTTGCCCGGCTCATGCAAGCACCTCCCGTAAGGCTTCTATAAGCTGCTGGTTTTCCGGCGCGGTGCGCACGGCAGTGCGGTACCAGCTGCCGTCCAGTCCGGGGTAGTTGCCGCAGCTGCGCAGCACGATGCCGCGCTGCCGCAGGGCATCGCCCAGTGTTTCCGGTGCCTGGAACAGCAGATAATTCGCGCTGCCATCCAGTACCCGCAGCCCCAACGCGCGCAGCCCGTCCCGCAAAATGGGACGCTGCTGCGCAATAAGCGCCTGCACCCGGGTTACATAAGCAGTCTCGTCCAGCGCCGCCAGCCCCGCCGCCTGTGCAAGGCTGGAAACTGCCCACGGCTGCCCGGCAGACTGCATCTTTTCCAGCAGGGCGGTGTTGCTGCACAGGCAGTAGCCCAGCCGCACCCCGGCCATGCCGTACAGCTTTGTAAAGGCCTTCAGGATGATAAGGTGCGGGCTTGCAAGCAGCTTTTTGGCGGTCAACGCCTCACTTTCCGGCAAAAAGTCCAGAAAGCACTCGTCCACCACCAGCAGCGCACCGCAGCGTTCGCATCGGTGCAGCAGTGCCTCCACCAGCGGCAGCGGCGTCAGCTGCCCGGTGGGGTTATTGGGCTGGCAGAGGAAAACCATGTCGGTGTCCTCGTCCACTGCGGAAACAAACGCTTCTGTCACCGCAAAATCTTCTTTTTCCTGCAGAAAATGCCGCCGGACGGTGCAGCCTGCCGTTTCCAGTGCGGCGGCATACTCTGCAAAGGTAGGGGCGGGCAGCAGGGCGGTGCGGGGCTTTGCCGCCCACACCAGCCGGAAGATAAGGTCTGCCGCGCCGTTGCCGCAGAGGATGTGCTCCATGGGCACCTTCTCGTGCACTGCCAGCTTTGCCCGCAAAGCACGGCAAAGGGGGTCGGGGTAGCGGTCGGCGGTGGCAAGCGCGGCAGTAATGGCCTTTGCCACCCCCTCCGGCAATCCCAGCGGGCTGACGTTTGCTGAAAGATCCAGCGCATCCTGTCCGTACTGCGCCCGGTAACCGGCCCAGTCGCCGCCATGTACCAGCTGTATCATAAAATACCTCGTATCACCAGCCCAAGCGCCAGCGCCAGCAGGCTTTCGGCATACATCATGCGGTCTGCGCGGCGGATATCCTCCGGCTCAATGGGACGCACGGCATCGCCGATGGTGGGCTTAGGGTAGTATTCACCAAAATAATAGGCGGGCCCGGCAAGCTGCACGTTCAGTGCACCGGCGCAGGCGCTCTCGGTCTGGGCGCTGTTGGGGCTGGCGTGGTTGCGGCGGTCCCGCCGCCAGATGCGCCACGCATTGCGGGCATCGTTGCCGGTCAGGGCAGCAGCTGCCACCCACAGCAAAGCGGCAATGCGGCTGGGCAGGTAGTTGGCAATATCATCCAGCTTTGCCGCTGCACGGCCAAAATAGAGATACTGCGTGTTTTTATAGCCCACCATGCTGTCCATGGTATTGATGGCTTTGTAGGTGAGCGCCAGCGGAGCGCCGCCCAGCAGCATATACAACAGCGGTGCGATTACCCCGTCGCTGGCGTTTTCGGCAACCGTTTCCACAGCCGCCTTGGTCACGCCTTCGGCGGTCAGCGCTGCGGTATCTCGTCCCACGATGCGGCTTACCGCAATGCGGGCGGCGGGCAGATCGGGCTTTGTCAATTCCCGGTAGACGTTCGTACTCTCCTGCACAAGCCCCTTTGCCGCCAGTGCCTGCCCGCACCAGAACATCTGTACTGCCAGCCCCAGCAGCGGGTGCAGGGCGGCGGCTCCCATGCAGACAAGGCTTGTGATCGCAAAGGTGCCTACCGGCAGACAAAAGGCTAAGATACGCCCGCCCCAAAGCTCGCCCTCCGGCGTTTTGGGCAGGCGGGCACGCAGCTGCTTTTCCAGCGCAGAGATGGCCTTGCCCATGTACACTACCGGATGCGGCAGCCACGCCGGGTCGCCGAAAATGGCGTCCAGTACAAAGCCGCCCAGTACCGCGTAGCCGATCATTCCTGCGCCTCCTTTGTGTACTGCACGGTCTTTACCAGATGCAACACCCGCTTGGACGCCCACTCCCGGGCATCCAGCACAAAGCCGCCGGCGTTGGGGGCGCACCATTCGTAGTAATCCTTGTGGGGCAGGGCATAACGCTCCATGGCAGCCATCTGGGTGCCGCCGTGGGCTAAGATGACCAGCATCTCCTCGCCATCCGCAAGGCTTTTATCCACCAGCGCAGAAAAGGCCGCGCAGATACGCTCACAAAAAGCAGCCTTGGTCTCGCCGTCCGGGCAGGGGCTTTCGCAGTTGGCGGCTACCCATGCAAGGTAGTCCGGGTCGTGCTCCATTTCAATATAGTTTCTCCCCTCAAAGCTGCCAAAGCACATCTCTTTCAGCCCGTCTATTTCCACAAGCTTTGCACCCGGGAACAGTACCTCGGCGGTCTGCCGGGTGCGGCAAAGGGAAGTGATGTACACGGTCTTGGGGGAAATGTCTGCCCGGCACAGCATAGCGCGCCCGGCGGCAGAAAGCGGGATATCCCGCTGCCCCTGATAGCGCTTTTCGGCGTTGTATTCGGTCAGGCCGTGACGCAATAAATAGATCAGCATTCCGGCAATTCTCCTTTCAAAACGGTGGGGATGCCGCAGAACATCTGCACTACGCACGTAGCGCGCGCCGCCAGCAGACAGGCAAGCCGCCCGGCGTTTTCCCGTGCGGCACGCTCGGCCGGGTCTATGGGCACCACACCGCCGCCCACCTCAGTGGACAGTACGATATCATAAGCGGATAATTTGTCCGCAAGTTTCTCAAGTTCAGCGTTGTCTTTGCACCCGGCGGCAAGCTGCTGCACGTCTGCAATACAGCGGCCGGGCAGGGTGCGGGCAAAGGTACGCTTGCCGCTGTAAAGCGGCCCGGTAATAAAAATCATAACAGCCCTCCCCATTGGCAGGCGCACAGCGCCGCCAGCATCCAAAGCTCAGTCTTTTGCAAAAACCACCCGGCAAGATCTCCGGTAATGCCGCCCAGCTGCTGCACGGCTACATGGTGATACCACAAGAACAGCAAAATTGCAACTGCTGCCAGTGCCCCGCCGCCTAAAGCCAGCAGCGCAGCGCAAAGCAGGATCACCAGCACTGCCAGTACATTGCGCACAGCGGTGCGGTCGGCGGCAGTGGCAAAGGTGTGGGCAAGACCGGTGTTTTTTGCCATGGGAAAGGCCGACACCGCAAGGCCGGAAAGTGCCCGTTCCAAAACCAGCGCCAGCGTCCAAAGCGCACCCACCCGAGACGTGAACTGCACGCAGGCGGCAAGGCAGAGATAAGCCGCAAAATAACTGCACAGCCGGATGACCGCAAAGGCACCGCAGTGCGGATCTTTTAAAATTTCCAGCTTCTTTTCCCGGTCGCCGTAGCTGGCAAGGGCGTCACAGGTGTCGGCGTAGCCATCCAGATGGATGCCGCCGGTCACCCACACCGGCACAAGGCAGAACCCAGCAGCCCGCGCCGGGGCGGGCAGGGGCAGCACCCCGCACACGAACCACAGCACCCCGCATAAAAGCCCCACCAGCGGGAAAGCGCACAGCGCATACCGCATATTCTTTTCGTTCCACGCAAACTGCGGCACCGGCACCGCCGAAAACATGGCAAAGGCCACCGCAATGGTCTGCAAAACGATCATTTTTCCACTCCTTTATAATAGACAGGGATGCCGCACACCACCCGCACTACGGCGTCCACCCGGGCGGCAAGGGCGTTGTTCACCCGTGCCAGCGCCAGCAGATAGCGGTCGGTATCCCCGGCATAGTCCGCGCCGCCGCTGAATACCTCGTTGGAAACAACGATCAAGTTTTCGCACTGCGCGGCAAGGCTCTCCAGCCCCTGCAAAATGTGCTCGGCGGCGGCATCGCCCGCCCCGGCGGGGTCGTACAGCTCGTTGGCGGTCAGGTTGCCCAAGTCCTCCAGCAGTGCGGTACCCCTGCGGGGCAAATGCACCGTCTCTAAATGCAGCGGGCACTCGAGGGTCTCAAACTGCTTTGCAGCGCGCATTTTGCGGTGTTTTTCCACCCGGGCAATGCACTCGGCATCCCACACCTGCATGGTAGCCAGATAGTACCGCGGCAAATCGCAGCGCAGCACAAGGGCTTCGGCGTATTCGCTTTTGCCGCTGGCAGCGCCGCCCAGTACCAGCGTTAGCATTGGGGCGTATACGGCGCAATGCCGCCCTCCGCAAAGGAATAGCACCCCTCGTACACTGCCAGCGCCATGTCCCACAGTGGGATACTGGCCACTGCGCCGGTGCCCTCGCCCAGATGCAGCCCGGCGGTGAGCAGGGGTGTTTTGCCCAGCGTGTCCAGCACAAGCCGGGCGGCAGGCTCGGTGGAGCAGTGACTGGCAAACACGGCCTTTGCCGCAGCCGGGCACAGCCGCACGGCGCACAGCGCCGCCACCCCGCTGATAAAGCCATCCATCAGCACGGGTACGCCCGCCAGCGCCCCGCCCAGAAACATCCCGCACAGTCCGGCGATATCAAAGCCGCCCAGCTTGCTCAGGACGTCCAAGACGTCATCAGGGGCGGGGCTGTTGCAGGCAATACCCCGCCGGATGGCGTCCACCTTGCGGGCAAGCCCTGCATCGGAAAGCCCCGCACCGCGCCCGGTCATGGTCTGCACCGGCTGTGCCAGCAGCACGGCAGCCACGGCGCTGGAAGTGGTGGTGTTGCCAATGCCCATTTCGCCGGTGGCCACCAGCCCGTAACCCTCGGCGGCAAGCTGCCGGGTCAGGGCGATGCCCCGGCCAATGGCCTCCACCGCTTCGGCGCGGGTCATGGCGGGGCCCTTGGTAAAGTCCGCAGTTCCGGCAGCAATGCGGCAGTCCCGCACGCCGGGCACCGGTGCACCGGATATGCCCATATCCACCGGCAGCACATCGCAGTGCGCCGCCTGCGCCATCCGGCAGACGCTGGTGCGCCGCGCGGCAAGGTTCTCGGCTACGGTGCGGGTCACGCTCTGGTCGGTTTGGCTTACACCCTGCGCCACCACACCGTTGTCTGCGCAGAGCACCGCCACCGCCCGGCGGGAAAAATCAAACTGCGCCGTGCCGGTCAGCGCGGCGGCATCCTCCAGCATCGTCTCCAGCGCACCCAGCCCGCCCAAGGGCTTGGCAAGGCTTGCCCAGTGGGCGTGGGCGGCGGCGCGGGCGGCTTCGTCCGGCGGGGTGATGGCAGCAAGCAGCTGCATCAGTTCAGCTTCGGTCATTTTCGTCATCCTTTGTGTTTCAAAAAGTGCTGCGCCGCCTGCACAAAGCGGCGGGGCAGGGCAGTGCCCGCCCAGTAAAGATGCGGGAAACCGGCATACAAATGCGCGCTTGCAAAGCCGCATTCCCACTGCCTTTTTTCGGTTTTGCACACAGAAAAGTCTGTACCATTTTCGGAGGAATCCCAGTGGTGGAATTCGTGGATGGGCAGTGCTTCTCCGGCGCGGAAAAGCATACTGTCGGCCTTTGCCGTCATAGCGGCATAGCCAAAGCGTACCAGCCGCCCGGCGTTGTGCCCGCTGCCCGGCAGCACACCAGCCATGGGGTAAACCTTGCCGTCCACACCCTCCAGCGCCTGCCCTAGGTACAGAAAACCGCCGCACTCGGCAGCAGTGGGCAGACCCTCTTGCACGGCGTCCCGGATGGCAGCACGCAGGGCGCAGTTTTCGCTCAGCTGTCGGGCGTACAGCTCTGGGTAACCTCCGGGCAGATACAGCCCGCCGATGTTTTCCGGCAGGGCAGCGTCCCGCAGCGGGCTGAAAAACACAAGCTCCGCACCCGCATCCCGCAAGGCGTCCAGCGTTTCGGCGTAGGCAAAGCAGAAGGCTTCGTCCCGCGCCACAGCAATGCGGACGGCGGACGTGCACGGTGCGGCAAGCAGCGGCGCAGCCGGGGCAGGGCGGTCGGTCAGCGCCGCCAGCTGTGCCCAGTCCAGTACAAGGGCATCAGCCAGTTGCTCTAACTTTTGTTGTAAGTCCATGATCTCCCCGGCGGTTTTCAGCCCAAGGTGACGGCTCTCAATGGCGCACCCCGGCAAATGGGGCAGATACCCCACCACCGGCAGCTCAGTCTCAGTTTCCAGCATCGGGCGCAGCGTTTTGTACAAGGCTTCGGAGCAATCATTGAGCAGAATGCCCACGATATGGCTGGGTGTGCGGAACTGCAAAAGCCCCCGCAGCTCGGCGGCAAGGGTGATGCTTGACCCCTTTGGCTGCACCACCAACAGCACCGGCAGTGCCAGCGTGTCGGCCAGTTCCCATGCGCTTGCGCGGGTGGTCAGCCCCTGCCCATCGTAAAAGCCCATAGCGCCCTCGCATACGGCAGCGCCATGCCCGGCGGCATAGCGGGCGTAAAGTGTGCGCACCGTATCCGGGGCAGAGAGGTAGAGGTCTAAATTGTGGCTTTCCACCCCCAGCGCGCTGCGGTGGAACATAGGGTCGATGTAGTCCGGACCGCATTTGAAGGCGCAGGGGTCAGCTCCGCGCCGCTGCAGCGCGGTCAGCACTGCACAGGTGACGGTGGTCTTGCCGCTGCTGGAGCGCGGCGCGGCGATGAGAAACTGCATCATGTCCGTGCCCCCGTAATGAGGAATACCGGGTTGTTGGCCATCAGCAGATGCAGACTGCCCGCCGTTTTTGTGCGGCTGACAGAAATCTGTGTCACCTCGGCGGCAAGGCCGTGGGCGGTCAGAGCAGCCACGGCGACGCTGAGCGTTTCCAGCGCAATGGCGGCGATGCACAGCCGCGCAGCTGGATTTTTGTGCAGCACGGCGTCTATAACAGCGTCCATGTTGCCCTTTGTACCGCCGATAAATACAGCATCCGGTGTAGGCAGTGCGTCCAAGGCTTCGGGCGCTTTACCCTCGATCACGGTCAGATTATAGGCTGCAAATTTCTCCCGGTTTTTCTGGATGAGCGCACAGGCTTCCGGGTCACACTCTACGGCATATACCTGCCCGGCAGGGGCGGCAAGCGCCAGCTCCACGCTTACGCTGCCGGTGCCCGCGCCCACGTCCCATAGGTTGTCCGTTGGAGTCACCGCCAGCTTTGCCAGCGCGGCGGCGCGCACCTCCTGTTTGGTCATGGGCACAGCACCCCGGATAAAAGCATCGTCCGGCAGGCCGGGCGTGCGGCGGGGCGGCAGGGCTTCCCGCTCAATAAGCAATACACTCAGCGGTGCAAAGGTTTGCTCTGCCAGTTCCCGGGCAAGGCCAAAGCGGATGGCTTCTGCCGGAGTGCCTAGGTTTTCGCCCACAAGGGCGTGAGCAGCGCCCAGCCCGGCAGCGGTCAGCTTGGCGCAAAGGGTGGCAGGGGTGTCCCCGCCGCCGGTGAGGAAAAATACCTGTGGATGCGCCAAAACCTCGGCTACCGGGTCGCAGGCGCGACCATGGGCAGACACCAGCTTCCAGTCCTGCCAGGGGCGTCCCACAGCGGCGGCTAAAAGCTGCACGCTGGACAGCCCGGGCAGCACCCGGACAGAGTATCCCATGGCCCGCAGCAGGGGCAGCAGCTTTGCCGCACCGGAGTAAAACCCGGTGTCGCCGCTATACAAAATAGCGGTGTCCGTATCCGGCTGCGCAGCCAAACACGCAAGGATATCCTCCGGCTTATACACGGCCTTGCGATCAGCAGTGCACCCCGCCGGTAAATGCTCCAACAGGCGCTTTGCCCCAAGGATGAGCCCTGCGCCTTGCAGCGCAGCCAGCCCTTGCGCGGTCAGGCTTTCCGGGCAGCCGGAGCCCATTCCGATCAGAGAGATCATACCAGAACCTCCTTGCAGCGTGCCAGAATTTGTGCGGCAGTTTGTCCGTTTTCAGCCGGGCGGCGCACCACGATCAGCTGTGCGCCGGTGTCCTGTGCGGCCTGTGCCTTTTCGGCAAAGCCGCCCACAGCACCGCCGTCCTTCGTGACAAGATAGCGGATGGAGAATTGCTTTATCAAGGCGCAGTTCAGCGCATAGCTGAAAGGCCCCTGCATGGCAATGATGTTTCTGTGTGGGACACCGGCGGTCTCGCAGGCGGCAATGCCCTCCCGCGTGGGCAGCACCCGGGGGAACAGCCGCTCCGGGCTGAGCGGCGCAAATGCGGCAAGTTCTTTTGCGCCGGTGGCCAGCAGCACATTGCCGCTGCACCCGGCCAGAAACGCGGCGGCGTGGGCGGCGGTGGCAAATACCATGCTCCCGGCGGGCAGCGGGCTTTCTTCCCGCAGCAGCCGGTGATACTCCACCCCGGCAGCTGCGCACGCAGCCCGGATGTTTTTGGTGGCGTCCACCGCGTAGGGGTGGGTGGCGTCTACACACAGGGCAGCGCCCTGCAAAAGGGCGGTCATTTCCTCGGGGGTCAGCCGCCCGCAGTGCACAGTGATGCCGTCCGCTTCGCCCTGCTCCTCCGCACCCAGCGGGGTGGCTACGCTGACCAGCACCTGTGCGCCCAATGCCGCCAGCTGCCGGGAGAACACCCGCCCCTCGGTGGTGCCGCTGAAAACCACTGCCTTCATCTGCGGTACCCCCGTGGGGTGACCATTTTACCGCCCAGCTGCTTTGTGGCGGTGTTGCCGATGTAAACGGTAGTAAACATATCCACCGCAATGTTTTCTAGCTGGGCAAGGGTCAGAACGCGGGCGGTCTGACCCTCCCGGCCGATGTTGCGCACAAGGCCGCAGACGGTGTCGGCGCTTTTGCCGTTTTCCAGCAGGATGCGCACCGCCTTTGCCAGATAGTCCGGCCTGCCCTTGGAGGAGGGATTGTACAGCGCAACGCAGAAGTCTCCTATGGCGGCGCAGGCCAGCCGCTTCTCAATGACCTCCCACGGGGTCAGCCGGTCGGAAAGGGAAATAACGCAGAAATCGTGTGCCAGCGGTGCGCCCAGCACCGCCCCGCCGCTGAGGGCAGCGGTCAGTCCGGGCACGATCTCCACGGCAACGTCCGGGTAGCCCGGGGCAAGTTCCAGCAGGGGACTTGCCATGCCGTACACCCCGGCATCGCCGGAGCAGACCAGCGCCACCCGCTTGCCGGTGCTTGCTTTTTCCAACGCCCAGCGGCAGCGGTCGATTTCCTGCGTCATGCCGGTAGAATAGTATTCCTCGCAGGGGAATTCATCGCGGATGAGGTCAAGATAGACCTTATACCCACAGATGGCGTCAACGCTTTCCAGCGTGTTCGCAGCCTGCTGGGTCATATAAAAAGGCTCGCCGGGGCCAAGCCCCACGACATAGACCACCTTCTCGGGACGGTCGATATCAATTTCCATCACGTCAACCATTCAGCCACCTCCAGTCCGGGGCAAAGGGCCTGCACGCCAGCGCAAAGGTCACGCCGTTGCAGGCAAATTTGGGGTAAAACAGGCTGCCGCCTGCGTCCAGCACTGCCGCCCGCTCGCAGACGTTATCCACTCCGGTCACGCTCTGTACAAAAGAGGAGGGGGTGAACTGCCCGGGCGCGCTGCGCAGCTGCGCGGCAGAGTAAAACCGCACCGGCCAGCTGTGCGCCTGACAAAAGGCCAGCAAGCCCGGTTCGTTCTGCTTCAGGTCGATGCTTGCAGCGGCGGTAACTGTCTGCGCAGCAAGGCCGTGCCGGGCGCAGAAGGCGGCAAAAGCGGCCTCCAGCGCTTCAGCGCTTGTGCCCCGCTTGCAGCCGATGCCCAGCACCCCGATGCGCGGCACAAGATGCAGTGCCTGCCCGGTGGGGCAGAGGGTGAGTGCAAGGTCGGCTTTTTCCGGGGCTTCTGCCGAGAATAACCCGGCGGGCGCAGTGCCCGTTACCGGGATATCTGCCCAGTAATAGACCGGCTGTCCGGCCAGTAATTTGCCGCTGACCAGCTTGATGCGTTCCGGCTCCAGTACCATGCAGTTTTGGTGCTTTGCCCACTCGTCCACCGCAAAAATGCCGTGGGCATCGGTGGCGGTGGTGATCACTGGCACGGCTCCGCATACAGCGGCAATGGCCCGCGCCAGATCGTTTGCGCCGCCCAGATGCCCGGACAAAATGGGCACGGCAAACCGCCCGCATTCATCCACCACCACCACAGCAGGGTCGGTGGTCTTGCTCTTGCAGTGGGGCGCGATAGCCCGCACCGCAATGCCCGCAGCGCCTACAAATATCAGTGCATCCGACTGCACAAACTGCACACCTGTCCATTCTGCAAGAGAAGTGCCATCCTGCCCGCACCGGGCAACGCTGCCGGGCAGGGCAGCGGCAAGGCGCTTTGCCAGCGCAAGGCCGGTATCCGTAAAGGCAAGGTAGGCGCAGGTCATACCGGCTCTCCTTTGCGGAACTCGGTGGTAAAGGCGGGGTCGTACAGCTTGCTGCGCTCGTACTGTGTGCCGAGAAAATCTCCCACTACGATAAGCGCCGTCTTGGTAATGCCTGCCGCGCGGGTGCTCTCTGCCAGAGAACCAACCGTGCACCGCACGATTTTTTCTTCCGGCCAGCTGGCCTTGTACACCACGGCGGCGGGAGTGCCCGGTTTGTACGCACCCTGCAAAAGCGCCGCCTGCACCTTATCGATCAGCCCGATGGACAGAAAGATCACCATGGTCGCACCGTGTGCGGCAAGGCTTGCCAGCCTTTCCCGCTCCGGCACGGGGGTGCGTCCCTCCATGCGGGTGATGATGACCGTCTGGCTGACTGTGGGCAGGGTATACTCGGCGTTCAGTGCAGCGGCAGCGCCGCAAAAGCTGGAAACACCGGGGGTGTCATCGTAACAAATGCCGTCTGCGTCCAGTGCATCCATCTGTTCTCGGATGGCACCGTACAGGCAGGGGTCGCCGGTGTGCAGACGCACGGTGGTCTTACCTGCGGCTTCCATCCGGCGCATCACGTCCAGTACCTGCTCCAGCGTCATCTCGGCACTGTTGTAGATGGTACAGTCCGGCTTTGCCAGCCCCAGCAGCGCCGGGTTGACCAGACTGCCCGCATAAATAATGCAGTCTGCGGCTTGTAAAAATGCTGCACCGCGCCGGGTGATCAGATCCGGTGCGCCGGGCCCGGCGCCCACAAAATGTACCATGTGCATTACTCCTTCCATTCATTCAGCAGGCGGGCGGCAGTTTCGGTCTGTCCCAGCGGGCCGAACTGGTTTGAAAACAGCACCGCGCCCACCCGGAACGCCCCGCCCGCGCGGCGGTCAAGATGCAGCTGGATGGCGGCAAGCAGGCTTTGCAGCACCGGCTCCCGCAGCCCGGCTGTATCCAGAATCTCCAGACAGGCATCCGTGGTGGCGGCATTGTACAGCGCGGTGCACACCTTCCGGTCAGCACCGCACAGGGCGGCGTGGGTGCAGAACAACTCCGTGCGGCAGTCTGCCGTGTGGGAGTGGGTGTTCATAATGCCGCCCGCCAGCTTGCACAGCTTGCCGACGTGCCCCACCAGCAGCACCTGTTCAAAGTGTGCCGCTGCTGCCATATCCAGCGTATCTCCGATAAAGTTGGACGTCTTGACCACCGGGATATCAGCAAACTGCGGATACGTTTCGTGCAGGTAGTCCAGCCCGTAGTTGCCCGGGGCAAGGATGAGCCGTCGGTGGCTTTTTGCCCGCAGCGCCGCCTGATTCATCTCCAATTGGATGGTGTCCAGAATGGCCTGCTGGCTCATAGGCTCTACGATGCCGCTGGTGCCCAGCACCGACAGCCCACCCTCCACCCCGATATGGGGGTTGAAGGTGCGCCGGGCTACCTCCTCACCGCCGGGGATGGAGATGGTCACGGCAAAGCCGCCGGGGTAGCAGGCGGCTTCTGCCTCCCGGCGCAGCGCTTCGGTGATCATCTGCCGGGGCACATGGTTGATGGCGGCTTGCCCGACCGGCTGGTCCAGCCCGGGTTTTGTCACCCGGCCTACCCCTGCGCCGCCGGTAATGCGTACCTCGGGTGTGCCGGGCAGCAGCGTCACCGTGGCGGTCACCGGCAGACCGGTGGTCACGTCCACGTCGTCGCCGCCGTCCTTTTCAATGGCGCATTCCGCGCCCTCGGCAATGGTGCGGCAGAACAGGGGGGCAACCTCCACCACGATGCCCTTGGGCGTGCGCAGAGCGACGGTTTCCGGCGCAATGCCGGTCAGCAGCAACCGGGCGGCCCCGGCTGCTGCCAGCGCCGCACAGGTGCCGGTGGTGTAGCCGCAGCGCAGCAGCTTCTGCCCGCTGCGCACATAGTGCTCAAATTGCGGTTTTTCCGGCTTTGGCGGGTCAAAAACAGCGCTGTACTGTTCCTCGGTCAGGCCGTAGAGCGCCTTGATATTTTCCCGGGCAAAGGCCTGCGCCGGGGGCATGGGGGCAGAAACGCCGTGCGGTGAAACGCATACCACCGCGTCCGCGATCTTCTGCGCCATGTCCAACTCGTGCAGGGTCACGATGACCGCAAGCTGCTGCTCATGCGCCAGCTTTTGCAGAATGGTCAGCAGCTCGATCTTGCCCTTGATGTCCAGAAAAGAGGTGGGCTCGTCCAGCAATAGCACCTGCGGCTGCTGACAGACCGCCCGCGCCAGCAAAATGCGCTGCCGCTGCCCATCGCTGACGCAGTTGAAGTCCCGGTCGGCCAGATGTGCCGCGCCCACCAGTTCCAGCGCATTCTGCACCTGTTTTTTGTCCTCGGCAGAAAGGATGCCCAACCGCCCGGTGTAAGGGATGCGCCCAGCCGCCGCAAACTCAAAACAGGTGGTCAGCTCGGTGCGGCGGGTGTGGGGCAGCATCAGCGCCAGCTTTTGCGCACGGGCGTTGCCGGGAATGCGGGCAAGCTCCTGCCCGTCCAGCAGCACTGCGCCGCCTAAGGGGGTAAGCTGTCCGGCTAGCGTTTTGAGCAGGGTGGATTTGCCCGCACCGTTCGGGCCGATGAGCGCCAGCACCTGCCCCTTGGCAGCACCCAGCGCGATATCCCGCGCAAGGGCAGCTTTGCCGTAGCCAATGGCAAGGGCTTTGGTTTCAACGGAGTTTTTCATCGCACATCCTCCCGGTTGCGGCGCAGCAGCAGCCCAATGACCACCGGTGCACCGAATACAGCGGTGACCGCGCTGATGGAAAGCTCCATGGGCGCAAACAGGCTGCGGGCAATTAAATCACACAGCAGGCAGAACGCCGCCCCGCCCAGACAGCAACCCGGCAGCACATACAGCGGGCGGGCACTGCCCAGCAGCTGCTTGACAAGGTGCGGCACGGCGATACCTACAAAGGAGATCGGCCCCGCAAAGGCGGTAACGCAGGCGGCCAGCAGGCTGGAAAGCAGCACCAAAAGCCGGGAGAACCGCCGCACATCCACGCCCACGCTGCGGGCGTAGGCTTCACCCATCTGGTAAGCGGCCATGGGCTTTGCAAGGCAGAAAGCCGCTGCCAGCGCGGGCAGCACCACCAGCGCCGCCGTGCGCACATTGCTCCACGTCATGCCGGAAAAGCTGCCCTGCGACCAGTTGTGCAGGTTGACGATGCTGCTGTCCTGCGCAAAAGCCACCACAAACTCGGTGATGGCAGAGCAGATGTAACCGATCATTACGCCGCATATTACAAGGATGCTCATGCGCTGCACCCGGCGGGCAGCGGCCAGCACAAAGGCCATAGCCGCCATAGCGCCCGCAAAGGCCGCCAGAATGAGCACGGCAGAGCTGGTCAGCAGACCGTAGTTCAAAAACAGCACCATCACCAGCGCCACCGCCAGCTTAGCCCCGCTGGAAATGCCCATGACAAAGGGGCCGGCAATGGGGTTTGCAAAAAAGGTCTGCAGCAGGTAGCCCGCCGCCGAGAGCGCTGCGCCCAGCAATGCGGCCATCACCGCGCGGGGCAGGCGCAGCTGGGTAATAATGCCCACGCTCAGCGCGTCCTGCCCGCGTCCGGTCAAAGCGGCAAGCACGGCCTGCGGGGTAAGCGCAACGCTGCCCCAGAACAGGCTCACGGCAAACAGCACCGCCAGCAGCAGGGCAAGGCAGCAGTAAGATAAAACAAGGCGTTTGCGGCTGGTCATAAGCGGCTCCTCAGGTGATCCTGGTCAAAAAATGCAGGGTGTCGGGGTCGGCAGTTGCCCCGGTAAAAACGGCATGGAGATCCAGCATAAAATCTGCCAGCGCCATACTCTGCTGGAAAAAGTCGGGCGTGGTGCACCAGATATCACCGCATTGCACCGCCTTGCACTCTGCCAGCAATGCGCAGCGGGCAAGCAGCTCTTCTTTTGTGGAGATGGTGCCCTCGATGGTGCCATTATAAATGAGCACATCGGCATCCTTGACCCCAGCGTAAAGATCCTCCAGCGGGATATTCATGGTAGAAAGGCTGTTGCCGCTGTCGGCAAGGTCTGCAAAAACATATTCGCCCCCGGCCATGCCGATCATCTGCGCCACATAGTCTCCGCTTTTGCGCACAGTGGCAAGGCCGCTTGATGTAATAGAGAAAAACGCGCAGCGTTTGCCGGTGGAGGGCTGTTCCAGCAGCGGCGCAATGCGCTGCGCCTGCCGGGCGAACACCTCCTCGGCAAGGGCTTCTTTGCCCAGCAAAATGCCGTACAGCTTGATCCATTCCATCCGGGCCAGCGGGCTGCTCTCGTAGCTGGAACGCTCCACCAGCACCGGAATGCCGAACCGCTCCAGCTGCTCCTTCACTTCCGGGGTGTGGTAGATCATGGTGTTTTCCACCGCAAGGCCGCATTCTGCGGTCAGGATGCGTTCGTAGTCCGGGGCGCTGTACTTGCCCGCGTAGGCAATGCGCCCGGACTGCATGGCCTGCTTTGCCTCGTCCAGATACCAGCCCTCGGCGCGTGTGCCGGAAAGAGCAATGCTGTCCAGCGCGTCCAGATGGAGGAACAAGTCCATGGCAGAGGTGGACACCAGATAGATGTTCTGCACCGGCTGCTGCAAAACGGTCACGCCCTCGGGCACGGTGCGCAGAGTGGCAGCGCCCTCCGGCCGGACAAGAAACTTTGCCTGTGCGTCCGGGATGGTCAGCAGGGTAGAGCCATCTGCATAGCAGTCGGCGGAAAACTGGGTGGCGTAGTCCAGCGGGTAGGCGTGGTCAAACACCAGCTCGTCTGTATCGGCGGGTGCGGTGGGTGCGGCAGTGCAGCCGGCAAGTGCCAGCGCGGCGGCGGGCAGAGCCTTTAAAAATTGTGCGCGGGTCAGCTTCATGGAAGGTTACTCCAAGGTAAAGGTCAGGGTGTATTCGATCTCGTGGGGCTTGCTCATGGCAACAGTGTCGGCGGTAACAGCCAGCGGGGTGCCCAGAGCGGCTACCGGGATCTCAAAGGTGGAGTTGCCCTCGGTGTTGGTGGGCAGATACTTCTCGCCGTCTACGATCATGTAGTCGTAGTTGGGGCTGCTCCACACGATGGTAGCGGTCATCTTGCCCTCTGCCACGGTCAGGGCAGCGGGGCTTTCCACGGTGGCGCGGCCGGAGCCGCCCTCCAGCACCACGGCAGCGGTGTATGCACCGTCTGCGGGGGTCTCAGCGGCCTGCTCCGTCTTGGGCTCGGCGTTGCGCACGCTTACGGTGTGGTCGTACCACTTGCCCTTGGTGCCCAGCAAAGCCAGCTGAAAGTCGGTGTCCAGTGCTTCCACCGGGATGTCGTAACCGTACACCTCCTCGGTGGTGCCATCCGCGTAGGTAACGGTGTCCACGGTGGGGATGAGCCATGCAGTCTTGTTGGCCTCGGCATCGGCGGCAAGGCCGGGGTAGAGGTTTACGATCTTTTTGGAAGCCAGACTGACGTGGAAGGTCATCACACCGTTTTCCACGGTCAGGGTGCCCTTGCCGTTGCAGGCTTCGCTTGTGTGGAACATACTGCTGTCGGTCTCAAAGTCAGCGGTGTATACGCCGTCCGGCAGGGCAGCTTCGGCAGCGGCAGAGGAAACCACCACGGAAGAAGCAGCCACAGAGCTTGCCGCAGCGGAGGAGGCGGGGGCAACCCCGCCGCAGCCTGCCAGAGAAGCAGCCAGCACCACACCGGCCAGAGAAACGAAAATAAACTGTTTGCAGCGCATAAAATAAATACCTCAGTATCCTAAATTTTTTGCCCGGCATCTAAACTGCCGGGGCAGGGGGCGTTTTCTCCTCGTGCGGGGAACGCGCCCATAAAAGAAAACCCTCTCCGTGTGCAGGGCAGCGCCGGAGAGGGCTTCTGAATCCATTAGCCGTTCAGAAGATCCATAGCGGCCTTGGTATGTGCAATGTACAGCTGCTGGACATCCGCAATGCGGCCCAGACCGGAGATCTGGCAGTCCACATCCTCAAAGCAGCCTGCGGCGGTAAACTGGCTCAGCCAGCTGTCGGCATCCTCACCGGCCATGTCGTTGTTGGCGTGGTCGCCTGCCACCACCATCAGCGGGCGCAGGATGACCTTGGTGTAACCGGCAGCCTTCACGGCCTCGATGACGGCCTCGCAGGAGGTCTCCTCGGGCTCGCCCTCCACCGTGCCGATGAACACGTTGTCGTAGCCCAAGCTCTGCATGGTGGTCTGCATCTGGCTGTAGCTCACCTTAGCGGTGTGGGAGGTGCCGTGACCCATAAAGACGAAAGCGGTCTTATCGGCGGCGGCAGAAGCGGCGCTCTCGTAACCGGCTTCCTTCACAGCGGCAGCGGTAACAGCCTTGGCAACAGCTTCCTTATCTGCATTGATGACGGAAGCGTCCGCGCCGACCTCGCCCAGCAGGGGCTCAGCCACAGCAACGCTCTCGAACTTGTCGCGGTACTGATCCAGCATCTCGTTCATCTCGTCATACTCTGCACCGTGCATCAAGTGGGTGGGCTGCACGATCAGGTTCTTCACGCCGTTTGCCACAGCGCGATCCAGTGCCTGCTGCATATTGTCGATCTTCTCTCCATCGCGAGCCTGCACATGGTTGATGATGATCTGTGCGGTAAAGGCGCGGCGCACGCTCCAGTCGGGGTAAGCGGCCTGCAAAGCGTCCTCAATGCCCTTGATGTCGGCAGCGCGGCTGTCATTGAAGGAGGTGCCGAAGGACACCACCAGCAGCTCGTTCTCGCCGATCTCATCGGCGTTGCGGGCATCATCCTTGGAAGCATCGCCGGTGTCGCGGCCAAAGTAGTCGGGGTCGGCGTTCTCGCCCTCCACCAGCTCTTTCTGGGCATCGGTCAAAGCGTCCCAAGCGGCCTTTGCAGCTTCGCACTGGGCGTCGGTGTCATCGGTGCGCTGCTGCACATAGATGGCGTCGATCAGGTCTGCCACGTTCTGTGCGGCCAGTGCGTCAGCGTCTGCGCCGGAAGCTTCGCTGCTGGCGGCAGAACTGGCAGCAACAGAGGAAGCCGTGCTGGATGCAGCCCCGCCGCAGCCGGTCAGTACACCGGCGCACAGAGCCAGAGCGGTCAGAGCGGCCGCCGTTTTGCGGATGTTGCGTTTTTTCATCTTGTTTTCCTTTCCTGATGTGGGTAAAATACGGCACCGAACAGAAGGGTACAGGAAAGAGAACCTAGGGTGTATCTGAAAAAACGGGGTCTTTTGCTTGCGAAATGGCAAAGCAAAAAGACCCCGTATCTTACAGGCTTTTTGGTACAACCAATTCCTCGTGATCTGGGGCAGCAAAGCCCCGGTACCAACAGCGGGCAGGTTTCCTGACTGAAAGCTCAACGCCCGCTGCCGCCTTCCCAAGCCGTATAACTCAGTGACCGGTGCAAAAGCACCCTGACAGTGGACTCCCTTATCACAGTGACGAGATCGTGCGGGATCTGCACCCGCTTCCCTTTTAACGTTCCTGCCGCCGCCCGGTGGGGCAAAGTGACGGAACGCACCTGCTGTTTTCTGTTCAGTTCGACAAAAAGTATAGCACAGCCCCTTACAAAACGCAAGAAAAAACGGAGAAATGCTTGACCTTCCCCCCGCCGGAAGGTGTATACTTGGCTCGAACCTGAAAGCAAGGAGACAGCCCATGTTAAAGCCTATGTTAAAGATAGAACATCTGACCAAAACCTACGGCGGCAAGCCCGCCGTGCAGGACCTTTGCCTGCACATCCGCCCGGGGGAGTTGTGCGCCTTTATCGGGCACAATGGCGCGGGCAAGACCACTACTTTAAAATGCTGCTGCGGCATCCAGCAATTTGATGCCGGTGAAATTTATGTGGACGGCATTTCCGTGCGGGACGACCCGCTGGAATGCAAGCGCCGTCTGGCCTACCTGCCGGACGACCCGCAGCTTTACGATTATATGACCGGTATCCAGTACCTTGATTTTATCGCAGACATTTTTGGCGTAAGCGCCGCACAGCGGGTGCAGCGCATCCGGCAGTATGGCGATGCCTTTGGCCTGACGCCGGACTTGGCACAGTCCATCGGGGCATACTCCCACGGCATGAAGCAGAAGCTGGCCATCATTGCGGCGCTGCTGCACGAGCCGAAGCTGATTTTAATGGACGAGCCTTTTGTCGGGCTGGACCCGCTGGCTTCTCATCAGCTCAAGACCCAGATGAAAGCCTTCTGTGCGCAGGGCGGGGCCATCTTTTTCTCCACCCATGTGCTGGAGGTGGCAGAGAAACTCTGCGACCGGGTAGCCATTTTGCGCAAGGGTCAGCTGGTGCGCGAGGGTGCCATGGAGCAGGTGCGCGGCGACGACACACTGGAAGAGGTCTTTCTGGAGCTGGAGGATACGGGGGAAGCGCTATGATCCGTGCATTGCTCAAAAAACAGCTTCTGGAGCTGGGCGCGGCCTTTGTGCGCAGCAGCAAAACCGGCAAACGGCGCTCCCGGGCGGGAGTATTTGGCTACGCGCTGCTGTTTATAGTGCTGATGCTGCTGGTCATGCTCAGCTTTGGCGCTATGGCGCTGCCTATGGCGTTAACGCTGGTGCCGCAGGGGCTGGACTGGCTCTATTTTGTGCTGATGGAGCTTTCGGCGCTGACGGTCAGTGTGCTGGCCAGTGCCTTTACCAGCTACGGACATTTGTTCCGCTGCCGGGATAACCAGCAGCTGCTGGCGCTGCCTATCCCGCCGGGCGCTATTTTTGCGGTGCGCTGCGGCGGGGTGTACCTGACCGGGCTGATTTATCTGCTGCTGGCGTGGGTACCCTCGGTGGTCTGCTATGCGCTGGCAGCACCCCACACCGGCGGTGCACTGCTGGCGGCGCTGCCGGTGGCACTGGCGCTGGCGGGTGTCTCCATGGTGCTGGCTGTTCTGCTGGGCTGGGCTGTGGCGCTGCTCAACCGCCGCGCCCGGCACAAAAGCCTTGTCACCGTAGTGGGTACGCTGCTGTTTCTGGCGGTCTATTATGCAGTATTCCAATGGGTGGGCAACGCGGTGGATGCCCTCGTGCTGGATGCCGTGCAGGCGGGCGCTGCTGCCAGTCGTGCCGTTGCACCGCTGCATCTGCTGGGCTTGGCCGCAGTGGGCAGCGCTCCCGCACTTCTGCTATTGCTGGCACTGGCTGTGGCCTGTATGGTGCTCTGCGGCAAGGCGCTGGCAAAGCCATATCTGCGGCTGCTGACCCTTGAGCCGGGAAAGATCAAGACGGAATACCGCGCAAAGGCGCAAAAAAAGCAGCCCCTGCACCGGGCATTGCTGCGGCGGGAACTGCTGCATCTGGGCGCTTGCCCCATGTGGCTGCTCAACTGTGCCCTGAGCAGTCTGCTGCTGCCGGTTCTGGGCGCGGCAGCGCTGTGGAAGGCTGCTGACCTGCGCGCCTTTACCGCCGCTTACCCGCCCGAGAGCCTGCCCATGCTGGTGTGCGGGATGGTGTGCACCGCAGCCGCCATGAACTTTATCACAGCGCCATCGGTGTCGCTGGAGGGTGACACCCTCTGGTTGCTGCAAAGCCTGCCGGTGACCCCGCAGCAGGTGCTGCGGGCAAAGGTGGAGCTGCAATTGCTGCTCACGTTGCCTGCGGCATGGCTGTGCGCCGGGTGCGCCATGGCGGCGCTGCGCATTCCGGCAGGGCAGGGATTGCCCGTGCTGGCGGTGCTGGCAGCCTTTGTGTGGCTGACGGCGCAGCTTGGGCTTGCTTTAGGACTGTGCCTGCCCAACCTCCACTGGGTCAGCGAAGCCGCTGTCGTCAAGCGGAGCGCCGCCAGTATGCTGGCGATGTTCGGCGGGTGGCTGCTGGCGGGCGGGGTGCTGTTTTTGCCCCTGACCTTACTGGACTACGCCGTGCCGCCGCTGGCAGCACAGACTGTTTGTCTGGCGGTGCTGCTGGGGCTGAACCTATTGCTGCACCGCTGGCTGTGCACCCGCGGCGCAGCCCGGTTTGCCGCCCTGCACTAAAGTGGGACGAATTGGAATGCCCTCCGCTTTGCTTTGGACATATTCAGCGGAAAAATCATTTGAATAGAGCAAAAACGGGCAGCCTGCGGGCTGCCCGTTTTTGCATTTTCACGGGAGAGGTCATAAGAGAAAATAGCAGATGCAGTGCCTGTTTCCTGAGGAAACAGCGGCACTGCGGGAAAAACGATGCTTTTTGCAGTTACAGCGCATCCAGTGCGGTGCGGGCGGCGAGGATGTTTGCTTCGCTGGTCTGCCAGATCTCAAACTCGGAAAAGCCTGGCAGACCCATGGGCACGCCCTCCCGCCGGAAGGTCATGCGACTATCCAGCACCTGCTTGCCGGAAAGGTGGAACGCCCGGGCACCGGTCTGGGCGGCAAGGGCGGGGATGTTGGCGGCAGATACGCCTGCGCCCACCAATATCTCCACTTCCTGCCCGGCAGCTTCCACCAGCTGCCGCAGCAGGGCAGCACCCTGCGGGGCGCTTGCGGCCTGTCCGCTGGTCAGGATGGTGGCAAGCCCCAGCTGCTTTGCGGCTTCCAGCGCGGCAAAGGGGTCGCAGCAGACATCAAAGGCGCGGTGCAGGGTGCAGTCCACGGTGCGGTGTGCTTTTTCTGCCGCCTGCCGGGCTGCGGCGTAGATGGGGCGCAGGGCGTCTAAGTCCAGCGCGCCCGCCGGGGTCAGTACGCCGGTCACGATACCGTCTGCACCGGCAGCGACCAGCTCTGCGGCGCATTCAGCCATCTGTGCCAGCTCGTAGCGGTCGTAGCAGAAATCGCCGAAGCGGGGACGGAGCAGCGCCCGCACCGGCAGACCGGTCTCAGCCTTGACCTGACGCTGCAGGGCAGGGGAAGGGGTGGTGCCGCCGATGATCAGGTCGGCGCACAGTTCCAGCCGGTCAGCGCCGCCGCGTTTTGCCGCCAGCGCACTGGCGGTGCTGTCTACGCAAACTTCCAAAGTATAATTCATTTGAATCTCCTGTAATATAAGACAGAGCTGCTACACATTTTTTTGAATGTAGCAGCTCTATCTGGCTTATGCGAAAGATTGCAGCAGGGCTATAATAGCTGAAAAATCATCGGGAGAGGAATTCATTATATCAATTGCTTGCGTGATAGAATACCCTTCAAAAATATTTTTGAATTCTCTTGTCAGCCCTAGATGTCGTAAAATATTTCCTGATTTCCAACCGCGCGTTTTTTGCCCATCTAAGCCAAGAACCTCGGTATCTAACTGACAATGACCTTTTTTATCAAACAAAAAGCCTTTTACGATTTTTGCTTTTTGGTCAAAAGTGTATGTGTCAAATAATCGGTCAGGAGTGCTTTTCAGGTGTGGAAGCAACGTATAGATGGACCTCCTTATACGCTTTCAAGGAAGCGGACAAAACCGGCGCGGCCTGCTTCATCCAGCTTGTACACACCGGCATCGGCCAGCACCTGTGCGAACACATGGCCCACCTCGTCCTGCAGGATCAGGTGCACATTGTCGGCGTTCAGCTCCGGGTGCTTTGCAAGGATCTCCTCCGCCCACGCGGCGTGCTTTTGCAGGCTTTCGGGGTATTCTGCGGTGGGCAGGTGCGCCACCAGCACATCAGCAAGGTCAAATAGCTCCTGCTTCAGGCGGCTGGGCAGCACAGCCAGACCCATCACCTCGATGAGGCCGATATTCTCTTTTTTGATGTGGTGCAGCTTGGCATGGGGATGGTACACACCCAGCGGATGCTCCGGGGTGGTGATGTTGTTGCGCAGCACCAAGTCCAGCTGATACTTGCCGTCCCGCATCCGGGCGATGGGCGTGATGGTGTTGTGGGGCTCGCCATCGGTCTCGGCGAAGATAAAGCAGCTCTCGTCGGTGTAGCCGCGCCAAGCAGCCAGCAGCTTATCGGCCAGCTCCACAAGGCGTGCGTCATCCGCACAGGTCAGACGGATGCAGCTCATGGGCCAGTGCACGATACCGGCTTCCACGTCCTCAAAGCCGGGGAACACCCAAGGTTTTTCAATAGGAGCTTTGGCCATGGCAAACTCATAATGGCCGCCCTGAAAGTGGTCGTGGCTCAGGATGCTGCCGCCCACGATAGGCAGGTCGGCGTTGCTGCCCACAAAGTAGTGGGGGAACAGACCCACAAAATCCAGCAGCTTGCGGAAGGTCGCCCGCTCGATCTTCATGGGGGTGTGCTGGCTATTGAACACGATGCAGTGCTCGTTGTAGTAAACGTAGGGGCTGTACTGCAAATTCCACGCGCTGTCGTTGATGGTCAGCGGGATGATGCGGTGGTTTTCGCGCGCAGGGTGGTTCATGCGGCCTGCGTAGCCCTCGTTCTCCGCACACAGCTGGCACTTGGGGTAAGCGCTCTGGGGCGCAAGCTTTGCGGCGGCAATGGCCTTGGGGTCTTTTTCCGGCTTGGACAGGTTGATGGTGATATCCAAGTCGCCGTACGCGGTTTTGGTGACCCACTTCAGGTCGCGCTTGATGCGGTAGCGGCGGATGTAGTCGGTGTCCTGACTGAACTTGTAGAACCAGTCGGTGGCGGCCTGCGGACCCTCGTTCTCGTACCGCTCCTCAAAGTTTGCGCGCACGATGCTGGGGCGCGGGGTCAGCACGCCCATCAGCTTGGTGTCAAACAGATCGCGTGCGGTGGAGTTGTCCTCGCACACGCCGCGGGCAACGGCATCGTCCACAAGGGTCTTGAGGATGCTTTCCAGATCGGTGTAGCACACTTCGCTGTCCGGGGCGGTAAAGTCGTCCAGCTGCATGGTCATCAGCAGCTGGTTGCGGATATAGATCTCATCATCGGGCAGAATCAGCCCGGTGTCCAGCCCGTAGTTCACGAGCTGCTGGATGGCAGTGGATATCACAGCACAGCACCTCCCTCAGGACGGATGTTCAGCACATGGCAGCGGCCAGCGCCGAGGATCTTTTCCATGTTGGCCTTAAAGTCTGCCAGCATCTCCACCGGCACAAAGGCCTGCACCGTACCGGCAAAACCGCCGCCGTGCACGCGCACAGCGCCCTTACCGCCCAGATAATGCTTGGCAGCGGCGATGGTCACAGCCACCTCCTGATGCTCCTTGTAACCGGCGGGGATGACGTTCTGCAGGTATTCCCAGCTGCTGTCGCCGGAGGCGGTCACCATCTGCAAAAAGGCATCAAAGTCGCCCTCGCGCAGGGCAGCTACCTGCTGGGGCACGCGGTCATTATCGGCGTAGAAGTGGAAGGCGCGTAGCACAGCGCGGTCGCCGCACTGCTTGCGGCAGGCCGGGATGTTTGCAAGGAAGATCTCGAACGGTACATCCCGCAGCACCTCGCCGCCGCACACAGCGGCCACAGCGCGGCACTCGTTGGGGATGGCGGCGTACTCATCGGTCAGGTCGGCATGGTCTGCACCGGAGTCCAGAATGCACAGCGCCAGACCGGCCTTGGAAAAGTCCACCTGCACCGGCTCCACATCGGGGTTTGCCTTGTCGGCAAAGTCGATGGTGATAATGTTGCCCACGCTGGAAGCCATCTGATCCATCAGGCCGCAGGGCTTGCCAAAGTAGACGTTCTCTGCCCACTGGCCGATCTGTGCAATGGCGATGGGGGAGACCTTTTCGGCCATGAAGCAGTCGTTCAAGATCACGCCGACCAGCACCTCAAAGGCGGCAGAGGAAGAAACACCGCTGCCTTTGGGCACGTTGGAGGAGATGTACACGTCCAGACCAGAAAGCTTTGCGCCGCGCTGACGGAAGGCTTCGCACTCGCCGCGCAGCAGGGAAGCGGTGGTGTTCTCCTCCTCCTTGCGGGCGGTCAGGTCGTCAAGGTCGATGACGCACAGGTCGTACCCCTCGCTCTGCACGCGCAGCTGGTTCAGGCTGTTGGGGGCGGCAGCAGCAATCATATCAATGTTCACGCTGCCTGCCAGCACACGGCCATGCTGATGGTCGGTGTGGTTGCCGCCGATCTCGGTGCGGCCGGGGGCACTATACAGACCGGCTTCGGTATGTGCGCCGAAGGTGGTCTCTAACCCGTCCAGAACAGCCGTATAGCGGGCTGCCTGTGCAGGGGTCTCGTTGGGGGTGCAGCAGTACAGCGCAGCCAGACGCGCAGCGTGTGCGCCCTCGGTCAGCTCCTGCTTCCAGGTGGAAATGGACTTCATCATGGAAATTTCCTCCTACTATTATGATCGGAAAAGTCGATGCAGCCGTTCGCAGCTGCCGTAGCTGCTTCTATAATAGTCAAACACAACGCAAAAAACCATGTGTTATTGTTGCATCTCGATGAAAAGTTGCAAAAAACACCCGCGCAGCCCGATTAGCTGCTGCCGAACAAATAAAATAAAAATTTTTCCGGCAAATCAAAATGCTTGGCATAAATGCACACAAATCCCGGAATTTTGAGCGCAGCGCCCAAAAAAGACGGGATGGAAAATTGCACTTTGCACAAAAAACATCCCCGCACCGATGCAGCCATCGGGTGCGGGGATGTGGTTCAGCGGGTAAATTCGCTGCCGGTCAGGCCGTCAAGGTTCAGCATTCCTTCCAGTGCGGCAATGTCGGCGTTCACGTCCAGCGCATCGGCTTGGAACAGCTTGTCCAGCTGGTTTTCAAAGGCGGTCACCAGCAGGTCCATGCTGCGCTCGATGCTGTGTTTGGCTTCGGTGATGTTCGTGCCCTCCACTGCCTGCCGGGAAAGGCTGGCGTAGGTGTTCAACAGCTTGAGCGCAGTGGGTAGATAGTAATTCATAAATTTTTGCAGCTGTGCCTTTTTGTCCGGGTCTTTCTGCGCCAGCGCAAAGATGCGTCCGCTGACCTCTTCCAGCCGGGAGATCTTCGCGCTCATCACCGGGTCAGGGATGGCATCGTTCACCTCCCGCAGCTGGCGCAGCAGGGCGGCGTATTCGTCCTCTGCGGCGGACTGGGGCTTGGGTGCCGGGGTCTGCATGGGCTTTTTCGGCTGCGGTGCCGCGCCCCGCACCACCAGCGTGTCGGTGCGGTTGTCAATGTAGGCATCCGCGCCGAAGTATCCGTGCTCAATGGCGCTTTTCACCGCAGTGCGTCCCCGGGCGGCGTCCACCCCGGCAGCGGCAAACAGTTCCGGCAGGGGGATGTTATCCCGTTCGCCTACCACCTTGTCCAGCAGCCGCTCCAGCTTGTGGGTGTGGTTCATCCGCAGGCCGGTCAGCAGCGCACCGCCGCCGCCGATGGCCATGACGATATCGGAAAACAGCTCCCCGGGGTCAGGCAGCACCTGCCATGCACCGATGATATCCACTGTATCCATCACCCCGGCAAACAGGAAAACGGCACCCATGATGGTGCAGAGGGTGGCAATATTCTTGTGCCACTGTTTGGCGCTTTTCTGCTCTGCCGTTGGGATGTCCTGCCCATAGGATGCGTTTGCTTTCTGCGTTGAGGCAGGTTCCGGGGCGGGGCGGTAGCCGCCCCGGGCAGCGGCGGCTTCCTGCTCCTCCTTCTGCACCTTCTGGTCGATGCCTTTCAGGATAAACAACAGCACCCCCAACGGCCCGGACATCGCCATCACGATAAAGATGGCAATGGTGGGGATCTTTGCAAAATAATGTTTTCTCGGCTCCATGAAACAGGATTCCTTTCATAGAAAGATAAAAATAAAAGACCGCGTTCCACTCTATTATAGCGGAGCGCGGCCTTTTTGTTAAGGGGGTATTTCTGTGCGCGAAAAGTTTACTTCATCAGGCTGCAAACGGCTTCGGCATAAGCGGCGGGGTCGTCCACGGGCAGACCCTCGATCAGCTGTGCCTGTGCGTACAACAGGGCGCTGTACTTGTTCAGCTTCTCGGTGTCGCCAGCCTCCTGTGCGGCCTTCAGGGCGGCAAACACGGGGTGGTTCACGTTCAGTTCCAGCACCTTGTCGCTCTTCACGCCCTCGCTGCCGGGCTGCTTGGACAGCACCTTCTCCATCTCAATGGACAGCGGGCCGTCAGCGCTCAGGCAGACGGGGTGATCCTTCAGGCGGGTGGAGACCTTGACCTCCTTCACCTTGCCGTTCAAAGCGTCCTTCATGGCATCGAACAGAGCCTTGTTCTCAGCAGTGGCATCCTCGGCGGCTTTCTTCTCCTCCTCGGATTCCAGACCCAGATCACCGCTGTTCACATTCTTGAACTCCACGGTGCCGTCCTTGCCCTCGGCATCCTTGCGGGGGTAGCTGTGCAGGATCTGCAGGCAGAACTCGTCCACGTCCTCGGTCAGCAGCAGCACGTCAAAGCCCTTGTCCAGCACCAGCTCTGCGGAGGGCAGCTTTGCCAGACGGTCGGTGGAGTCGCCTGCGGCAAAGTAGATGTACTTCTGCTCTGCGGGCATCTTGTCGATGTACTCCTGCAGGGTGACCATCTTCTGCTCCTTGGCAGACCAGAACAGCAGCAGGTCGCGCAGCAGCTCGGCGTGCATACCGTAGTCAGAGTAAGCACCAAACTTGATCTGACGGCCGAACTCCTTCCAGAACTCCTCGTACTTTGCACGGTCGTTGTTCAGCATGGCGTGCAGCTCGTTCTTGATCTTTTTTTCCAGTGCATTGTGGATCAGCTTCAGCTGGCTGTCCTTCTGCAGCATCTCACGGCTGATGTTCAGGCTCAGGTCCTGACTGTCCACGATGCCCTTTACAAAGCTGAAGTAATCCGGCAGCAGGTCGGCGCACTTTTCCATAATCAGCACACCGGAAGCGTACAGAGCCAGACCCTTCTCGTAGTCCTTGGTATAGAAATCGTAGGGGCGGTGGCTGGGCACGAACAGCAGGGCGTTGTAGTTGGCAGTGCCCTCGGTGCGGCTCACGATGACCCGGGCGGGATCGGCGTAATCGCCGAACTTATCCTTATAGAAGCTGTTGTACTCCTCGTCGGTCACTTCGCTCTTCTGCTTCTTCCAGATGGGGATCATGCTGTTCAGGGTCTCCAACTCGGTGTAGGTCTCCCACTCGGGCTTGTAGTCCTCGGGCTTGGGGTCCGGTTCCGGCTTCTGACGGCTCTTTTCACGTTCCATCTGGATGGGGTAGCGCACATAGTCGCTGTACTTCTTCACGATAGCCACGATGCCGTATTCGTCCAGGAAGTTGTCGTATTTCTCAGTGTCGGTATCCGGCTTGATGTGCAGAATGATCTGGGTGCCTACGGTGTCCTTCTGGGCGGGGGTCATTTCGTAACCGTCCACACCGGAGGACTCCCACTGCCAAGCCTCGTCCGAGCCGTAAGCCTTGGAGATGACGGTCAGCTTATCGGCCACCATAAAGGCGGAGTAGAAGCCCACGCCGAACTGACCAATGATATCAATGTTCTCGTCCTTGTTGTCCTTCTTGAAATCCAGAGAACCGGAGTGAGCAATGGTGCCCAGATTCTGCTCCAGCTCTTCCTTGGTCATACCGATGCCGTTATCCTCCACGGTCAGGATGCGGTTTTCCTTATCGCGGGTGATGAGGATGCGGAAATCGCCCTTGTTCATGCCCACGGAGGTGTCGGTCAGGCTCTTATAGTACAGCTTATCAATGGCGTCCGAAGCATTGGAGATCAGCTCCCGCAGGAAGATCTCTTTATTGGTATAGATGGAGTTGATCATCATGTCCATCAGTTTTTTGCTCTCTGCCTGAAATTCTTTCTTGGCCATAATACAAAACCTCTTTTATCACATAATTTGGTGCGCCGTGTCCGGCAAAACGCCGGATTGCTTAGCACTCATAACTTCTGAGTGCTAATATACAACGACTTGCAGGGAAAATCAAGGCTTTTCATAAAAAGTTAAAAAAGTAAAAGATTTGCTGCCCCGGTGCACGAAACGGCGTTCCGGGATCGTTTGTTATATAAAGAACGAAATTTTTTCGGAAAAGCTTTCCCACTTTTGCGCAGACTGTGCTATAATGGAGCGAGTATGCCGGAAGGATGTGAGAAAATGTCAAAACAGGGCGATGCCGCCTACGCATGGTTCTTAAAGGGCTATAATTGCAGTCAAAGCGTGGTGGCGGCGTTTGCACCCCAGCTTGGCCTGACCGAGGAGATGGCGCTGCGCCTTTCCGCAGGGTTTGGCGCAGGCATTGGCCGGATGCGGGAGGTGTGCGGGGCGTTCTGCGGCGTGGTGACTGTGCTGAGCATGGTCTACGCCGACCCCACTGACCCCAAGGATAAATCCCGGATGTACGCACTGGTGCAGCAGGCGGCAGAGCAGTACCGCAACCGCAACGGCGGCGGCAGCATCATCTGCCGGGAGCTGCTGGCAAAGGCAGGCGCTGCCCCTGCCGGGGGCACAGCGGCAGAGGAACGCACCGCGGAATACTATAAAAAGCGCCCCTGCCCGGAGCTGTGCCGTATTTGTGCCGACCTGTGCGCAGAATTTATCGCAGCCCACCCGGAGGGGCGGCACGGCTTTTATAAGGAGGATGCGTAAATGCAACTTGAACAACTGGAACTGACCGGCGGCGGTACGCTGACGCTCTACCTGCGGGAGAACGTGGAGGCCATGCCGCATTTCCGGCAGCGCCCGCTGGTATTGGTGGTGCCCGGCGGCGGCTATACCCACGTCAGCCCCCGAGAGGGCGACCCCGTAGCGCTGCAATTTGCGGCAGCTGGCTACCACACGGCGGTACTGCACTACGCAGTAGGGGAGAGCGCCCGGGATGCGCTGCCCATGCGGCAGCTGGCACAGGCCATCGGCCTTGTGCGGCAACACGCAGAACAGTGGAATATTTTGCCGGATAAGATCGCTTTGTGCGGCTTTTCTGCCGGCGGGCATCTGGCACTGTCCGGTGCGGTGTGGGAGATCCCCGGCATGGCAGACCAGCCGCGGCCCAACGCCCTGCTGCTGGCCTACCCGGTGGTCACCGCCGGGGAATACGCCCACCGGGACAGCTTTGTGCAGCTGACAGGCACGCAGGATGTTGCCGCCCACCAGCGCTTTACGCTGGAGGATAAAATCACCCCAGCCACACCGCCGGTGTTCGTCTGGCATACCATGGAGGACGAAACTGTCCCGGTGGAAAACACCTTGCTGCTGCTCAGCGCCCTGCACAAGGCAGGCGTGCCGTGCGAAGTGCACCTGTTTGAAAAGGGCTGCCACGGCACCAGCATCTCCACCCCGGAGGTGGACGCCGACAGCACCCACCGCAACCGCTGGGTGCAGCTTGCGGTGGAATGGCTGAACGATACCTTTTCCTTCCACGCCTGAGATAACCGACTGAAACAGGAAAAACGTGTGTAAATTTTAGTCATACCTACAAAAAATTCACAAATAAACCGTTGACTTGCACAGGCGTATGCCGTATACTGTCCAACGGGGATAAAACCACGAAAGAAGGAAACAAAAATGGTTATGGATCCCACACTGCCGCGCATCAAGGTGCGCGATCTGCTCATGCAGGCATTTCTCACCGGCTGGGAGCGCTCGGATAAGAGCACCTCGCAGGACGAGTATCTGCAAAGCTCCATTCAGGTCATTGAGATGCTGCAGGTGGAGCCGGAAAACCTCTACGCAGAGGAAGGTCTTGGCCTGCCGGACGGCGAAGAGGTGGATCATCTGGACGATCTGCTGCGGGCAGATGGCTTCTGGCTGTACTACGGGGTAGAAGCGGAAAACTTCTTCCTGATCCAGTGGTACCCGGACGAAGCCGCTGCCAATGCAAAGCTTGCTCAGCTGGAAGAACTGGGCGATGGCAAGCAGTATCTGGTGGATCTGACCCTCAAGCGGGCAAACCCCTCCAAGGCCGAAAACTTCGGCAATTCCAACCCGGTGCAGCTCCGCTCCTGACATTTTGAGTTGAAAGGAAATTTTGCTCATGCAGCTTTCTGTTACGGAACGCGAACGGCTTTATGCCATTCTGGAAAAATACGATCAGAACCCCAAGGTGCAGCAGATGCGGGAGTTCATCCAGCACGGGGACGTTACCACCTATCAGCACTGCAAGAACGTGGTGCTGGTCAGCTGCTGGCTGAACCACCGCCTGCATCTGGGTGCAGACGAGACCTCGCTGGCTGTCGGAGCTTTCCTGCACGATTTTTACCTGTATGACTGGCACAAAAAAGGCACCTTCCACGGCATCCGCCGCCTGTTCGAGATGCACGGCTTCTCCCACCCGGGTCGTGCCTGCGTCAATGCGGAACAGGTGTTCCATATCACCAAAAAGGAACAGAGCATCATTTCCAGCCATATGTGGCCGCTGACCTTCCGTCATGTGCCCAGCTGCCGCGAGGCCATTATCGTCTGCCTTGCCGATAAGTACTGTGCTGTGGTGGAAAGTATGTTCAAGCACAGCCGTGTGGCTGCCGCCAAAAACGCCGACGGCGAATACGACGAGTGGTAAAATTGAATTATTGCAAATAACAGGAGCCGCTGCACCCAAAAAGTGCAGCGGCTCCTTCTGCTTTATACTATATACGCCGTGAAAAGGCAGAGGGGGAAAATCCGCAGATTTTCCCTGTCTGCAAATAAAAATAATTCTGCGCCAAGCGGCTGGTCACAGCTTTTTGAACCCCTCCGGCTCGTCTGCGGCGGCGCGGCGCTCCATCAGATAGGTGTCCAGCCAGCGGCCGTGGCAGTCCCGCGCAATGCGTTCCCGGCGTCCCACCAGCCGGAAGCCGCACTTGGCGTGCAGCGCACGGCTGGCGGCGTTGTCCTGCAAAACGGTGGATTGCAGCGTCCAGTACCCGGCTTTTTCGGCAGCGGCGCACAGGGCGCTCAACAGCTGGAAGCCCAGCCCGTGCCCGCGGAACTGCTCGCCTACATAAATGCTTACCTCAGCCACGCCCCGGTAGCACCAGCGGGGATCTACCCGGTGCAGGGCGCACCACCCCGCCAGCACTCCGCCGGAAAGAATGACCAGACGGCACTCCTTTGTGTGGGAAGCGTCCCACGCGGTGTAGGGCGGGCATTCGGTCTGGAAGGTTGCGTATTCCGTGGCAATGCCCTCAACATAGATTCTGGAGACCGTGCTCCAGTCCTCCGGCGTCATAGGCCGGATGATGATCTTATCCATACTTTCATCCTCGGCGGGCCAAAAAATTGCCCGCATTCTCTTTCCACTCCCGGATAAATTCCAGTATAGCAGAATTTGCCGGATGGTACAAGAAGCGGACTGCACAGAAATTGCTTTGACATCCCCCTCATTTGTGATACAATAAAGGGACAAGAATGCACAGAGCGGCGCATCTGTACTGGCAGATGCAGCCGTATGCCGGGCGCGGCATTCTGCTGTGGGAAAAGGAGTAGAGAATATGAAGGACTGGAATACCTGTTTTGCATACCTGAACATGGAGTTGCCGGACGATATCCGCCGCCTGAAGGAGGCGGGCTACTACAACGCCGCCATTGCGCGCATCGATGCCTGCTTGGCCGAGGACTGGACTGCCAGCCAGAACCAGCCCCTGCACCCGCAGGGTGCGCTGCCGGTAAACCCCACCCCACACGGCGTGGATGCATGGCGGCAGGGTCTGCTGGCGCACCGGGAAATTCTGCGCCGTCTGCCGCAGGACTACACCCTGACTGCCGAGCAGCTGCTGAACCGGCTGCAGGCCACCCTGCGGGACTTTACCACCGAGGAATTTGCCGCGCTGGACGCTGCCGGACAGATGGACTGGCGCTTTGTGGAAGGGCAGAAGCGCTATATCTACCGCGCTGCCGAAACGCTGGTGGCCACCCATCCCGACCTTGCCGCCCGTCAGCTGAACGCGCCCGTTCCGGAGCGCAGCTGGGATCGTTTTGAGCCCCAGCACGACCAGATGGTGCGCACCGGTGCAGTCAGTGCAGACATCACCCTGCGCACCAGCATCGGCATGACCGATGAGACCTTTGCCCGTGCCCTTGCCGCCGCAAAGGCTGAAGGCAGAGACACCGTGCACGTCAAGGTGTGGCTGCCGCTGCCCGCTGCCTGCCCGGCGCAGAGTAATATCACGCTGGACAGCTTTACCGTGCAGCCCACTTATATCGCCCCGGAAACTGCACCTCAGCGCACCGCATACTGGGAGACAGACCTTGCCGAGAACTGCCGCTTTGGGGCACAGTACAGCTACCGCAGCACCGCGCACTACGCCGCCCCGCTGGAAATGCACGCCGACCCGGTGCAGCCGGATTTCGACACCGCCGAGCAGCTGCCCCACATCGCCTTTACCCCCTATATGAAGGCACTGGCTGCGCAGCTGACCGAGGGCATCACCGACCCGGTGCAGAAGGCAAAGCGCATTTATGATTTTGTCACCCTGAACGTGCACTACCACTTCCAGCCCATGTATTTTGTGCACGAGAACATCACCGATAACTGCGCCCGCAGCCGCCGTGGCGATTGCGGCGTGATGGCTGCAACCTTTATCACCCTTTGCCGCATTGCAGGCATCCCGGCCAAGTGGCAGAGCGGCATGGTGGCACGGCCGGAGACAGCCGGCTGCCACGACTGGGCAATGTTCTACATCGCGCCCAAGGGTTGGATGTACGCCGATTGCTCTGCCGGTGCGTCTATGGCGCGTGCGGGCAACGAGAAGATGCGTCTGCACTACTTCGGCAATCTGGATACCGACCGCATGGTGGCCAACAGCGACATCTGCGCCCCCTTCGACCCGCCCATGTGTTCCTTCCGCGCCGACCCCTGTGATAATCAGGTAGGCGAGATGGAGGTGGACGGCGTGGGTCTGTACGGCCAGCAGGTGGAGACTACACACGAAATCGTAAAGCATCAGGAAGTATAAGCACATCCGGGTCTGCCATTACCGCAAGACCCGGATTTTTGAGTTAAAGGAGAATGTCTATGGGATTTTTGGCAGGACTGTATACGCTTTTGCTGGTGGCCATCTGCCTGTTGCAAGCGCTTTTGCTGTACCGCACCGGCAAGCCCGCCGTCCGGCAGGACGATGAAGCCCTGAAGGAGTGGCTGCGCCAGCAGCTGGAAGCACAGGCGCGGGTGCTGGAAGAAAAGCAGGCACAGCAGGCACAGCAGAATCTGGCCGCAATGGCACACATCAGCGATACCCTGCAAACCGCAGTGCAGGGCATGAGCAGCACCCTGACGGCAGGACAGAATACCCAGCAGCAGACCATGGAGCAGCGTTTGCAGGGGCTGGAAGTCTCCAACGCCCGCAAGCTGGAGGAAATGCGCAAAGCGCTGGCAGACGGTCTTGCCGCCATGCAGGCACAGAACGCCCAGAAGCTGGACGAGATCCGCCACACTGTGGACGAGCAATTGCAGGACGCGCTGCAAAAGCGGGTGACTGAAAGCTTTAAGGCGGTCAACGACCAGCTGGAGCAGGTGTATAAGGGCTTGGGCGAGATGCAGAGCCTTGCCGCGGATGTGGGCGGACTGAAGCAGGTACTTTCCGGCGTCAAGACCCGCGGCATTCTGGGCGAGATCCAGCTGGGCGCGATTCTGGAAGAGATCCTTGCGCCGGAGCAGTACGACACCAACGTAGCCACCATCCCTGGCAGCACCCAGCGGGTGGAGTACGCCATCCGTATGCCCGGTGTGGATGGCAACAGCGTCTGGCTGCCCATCGACTCCAAATTTCCCGGCGATACCTACGCCCACTTGCAGGACGCACAGGCTTCCGGCGATGCGCAGGCGGTGGAAAACGCCCGCCACGCGCTGGAACTGGTGCTGCGCAGCGAAGCAAAGGATATCCGGGAAAAATATGTGGAGCCGCCCTATACCACGGCTTTCGGCATCCTGTTTCTGCCCTTTGAGGGTCTGTATGCCGAGGTGGTGAACGCCGGGCTGCTGGAAGTTTTGCAGCGGGATTATCAGGTGAACGTGGCCGGCCCCAGCACCATGGCGGCGTTGCTCAACAGCCTGCAAATGGGCTTCAAGACCCTTGCCATCCAGAAGCGCTCCGGCGAGGTGTGGCAGCTGCTGGGCGCAGTCAAGACCGAGTTCGATAAGTTCGGGCAGGGGCTTTCCAAGATGCAGCAGCGCCTGCGCCAGACGGACGAAGAACTGGACAACCTCATCGGGGTGCGCAGCCGCGCCATCAGCCGCAAGCTGCGTGCGGTGCAGACGCTGGACGAAAACACCGCCGCCACCCTGCTGGAACTGGACACCGAGCCGGGCAGACCGGTAACGGCACGTCTGCCGGAGAGCGGGGAAGAGCTTTGATGCGCAGAAGCTCCCCGCATTATCCCTTGCGAAATTTCTGACGATGTGCTACAATAGGAATTGTTATCAGAAATATTTGCCAATTCACGGCACAAGATAAACCCAAAAGGAGTCTGAACGGTATGAGCATGAAAAAAATCAGCGAAGCCATCCTTGGTGTGGGCGTGGACGATACCACCATCGACCTGTTCGAGAGCCAGTATCCGGTGCCCACCGGGGTCAGCTATAATTCCTATGTCATTCTGGACGAAAAGACCACCATTCTGGACACGGTGGACGCCCGCGCTACCGAGCCTTGGCTGGAAAACCTTGCCGAGGCACTGGGCGGCTGCAAGCCCTCCTATCTGGTAGTCTCCCACATGGAGCCGGACCACGGTGCCAACGTGGCAAAGCTGGCAGCCCTTTACCCTGAGATGCAGGTGGTTGGCAACGCCAAGACCTTCCAGTATATGGAGCAGTTCTTTGGCGCAGATGCCATTGCCCCGGAGCGCCGCGTGGTGGTGAAGGACGGCGAGAGCCTGAGCCTTGGCACCCACACCCTTACCTTTGTGTTTGCTCCCATGGTGCACTGGCCGGAGGTCATGGTCAGCTACGAGAGCAGTGAGAAGGTGCTGTTCTCTGCCGATGGCTTTGGCCGTTTTGGCGCGGTGGCAAAGTTTGACGAAAATGCCGATTGGGCAAGCGAAGCCCGCCGCTACTACCTGAACATTGTGGGCAAGTATGGTCCGCAGGTGCAGGCACTGCTCAAAAAGGCTGCGGCACTGGACATCAAGACCATCTGCCCGCTGCACGGTCCGGTGCTTACCGGTGATCTGGGCAAGTACCTGAACTACTACGATCTCTGGTCCAGCTACAAGGCCGAGGAGCCGGAAAAGATCCTGGTAGCCAGCGCCTCCATCCATGGCCACACCCGTGCTGCCGCCCACACCATGGCTGAAAAGCTGCGCGCACAGGGCGCAAAGGTGGTGGAGATGGACTTGACCCGTACCGATGTTTCCTACGCCGTTACCGAAGCCTTCCGCTGCGGCAAGATCGTGCTGGCCTGTGCCACCTATGATGGTTTCCTCTTCCCGCCGATGGAAAACCTGCTAACCCACCTCAAGACCAAGAACTTCCAGAACCGCACCGTTGGCCTGATGGAAAACGGCACTTGGGCACCCATGGCTGCAAAGCTTATGCGTGCCGAACTGGAGAGCATGAAGAACATTACCCTCTGCGAAAATGTGGTCACCATCCGCTCTGCCGCCAACGCTGCCGCCGAAGCACAGATGGACGCCCTTGCCGCCGAACTCGTGGCAAAGTAACACGATATAAAATCAGTTGAACGCAAACACTCCCGGACTTTCTGCAAAAGCCCGGGAGTGTTTTTGTTCCTTTGTTTGTTTGATTATCTGCTAGATTATGAGCGAAAAACACGAATTTTTACGTCGTTTTTTGAAATGTCAACAAACAAAAAAGCGGTGAAACGAACGAATTCCGAACGTCTCACCGCTATATTTTGGAGCAGGATACGGGACTCGAACCCGCCGCCTACTGCTTGGGAAGCAGTCGCTCTACCGGATGAGCTAACCCTGCAAGTGCTCCACTATTGTAACAAAGCAGGGCAGGAATGTCAAGGCTTTTCCGCACGAAATTTGCGGTCAGCTCATTTTGGCCCATGTCAGGTCCAGCACCGGGAAAAACGGGTCGAATACAAGGTCACGCACATCGTTTGCCAGCAGCAGACGCTTTTGCTGCGCCATCAGGGGCACCACGGTACAGCTTTCCAGCAGCTGCTGCTCACACTGCGCCAGCAGGGCGCAGCGGGCTTTGCCGGTCTGCTGGGCGCTCAGTGCCAGCCGGTCGGCATAAACGGGATCGGCATAGCCGGTCAGACTGCCGCCTGCGGTGGTGAACTGCTGCAGCATCTGGTACACGCTGCCGCCCTCGGCACGGATGGGCGCAAGGGCAATGGTGTATTTCCCGGCGGCAATGCGGGCGTCAAACTCGTCCTGCTCTACCTCTTCCACCGAGAAGAACAGGGAGCACTCCTTCTGCCATGCGCTGTTGATCTGGTCGGCCAGCTCGCTCAGTCCGGCGTTCTTGGGCAGCAGCAGGGTCACGCCGGAAAAATCCGAGGTAGCCATGCCCTGCCGGGCAGCCAGATACAGGGCCTTCGGCTCCGGGATGGCGGGCAGGGGATTCCCGGCAGTCTCGCGGTAGTCCAGCCCATCCACGGTCAACCCCTCCGGCACAAGCCCCTTTGCGGCGGCGTACAGGCCGCTGGAGGGCACATCGGCGTTTTCCCGGGCAATACCGGCCAGCGCCTGCCGCAGCTGCTGGTTCTGGAACACCGACCCCTCTGCCGCGTTGAACAGCAGCGCCCATGTGGTGTCGGAATAACTCACCGTCTGTAAGCTGGTGGCCTCGCCGCTCTCATCCAGCGCGGCAGAGCATTTGTCGTCAGCAATAAGCTGGGCTGCGCTTTTGCCGCTGCCGCTGGTGTCCTGCACCAGACGCAGACTGCCGACCAGCGGGCTTTCCACGGTGCGGCGCAAAAACAGGCCGTTCGTTGTCCAGTTGTACAGGTAAAAGCTGCCGCTGGCAAGCGTAGTTTTGGCGGTCAGCCCATAGGTGCCCCGGGTGCTCTCAAAAAAGGCCTCGTCACAGGGGGCTGCACCGGGCATGGCCAGCTTTGCCAAAAAGTTATCGTCCCGCTCGCTCAGCCGGAACACCAACGACAGTGCCCCATTGGCTGAAACGCCCAGACTGCTTTCGTCCGCCAGCCCCGCCAGCACGGCGGCGCTGTTCTGAATAGCCGAAAACTCCACCGCATAGGGCGAGGCGGTATCGGCGCGGAAAATGCGCCGGAACGCAAACACAAAGTCCTCGGCGGTAATGTCGTACTCTGTGGTGGCACCCTTGGCGGCTGCATAGCGCAGGCCGTCCTTCAGGGTAAAGGTGTAGGTCAGCCCGTCCGGGGACACCGTCCACTCTTCGCAGAGCCCCGGCACAAGCTCGCCGTCCGGGTCCTTGCGCACCAGCGTGCCGTACAGATTCTCACAGGCGATCACGTCCGATGCACCGGAAGCCACCTGCGGGTCCAGATTTGCGGGGATGCTGTCCACGAACCATGTAAAACTGGCAGAGTTTGTGGAGCTGCCGCAGCCGGTCAGGGCAAAAAGAAACGCAGCAGCCAGCACCGCTGCGGTAAAACGCAACCATCGTTTCAAAAAGAACAACCTCATTCCGTTCATCTTCGCGCAGAAACGGCAAAAAACGCTCTGCAACGACAAGTGTAGCAGAAAGCAGCAGAAAAAACAATTGCCTTTTTGTGAATTTACCGGGCTTTTTGAAGCAGACTGTGCGGTTTTCCGTTGCCAATTGCGCGCAAATGGACTATAATGGTACAGCAAAGTGATCCCCGCGCTGCCCGTGCGGCGCGGTGTTATACCATGATCCTATAGAGGAGGAACTGTTTTTATGCAGAAAGATCAGCAGAAGCTTGCCCAGCTTATTCAGGGCAAAAAGGTCGCCTTTATCGGCGCAGGCGTCAGCCATAAGACCCTCATCAAGGAGTTTGTGAAACTGGGCGCTCATGTGACCCTGTGCGACCAGAAAAAGAGCGTGGAGGACTTTGGCGATTACGCTGCCACCATCCGGGAACTGGGCATCGACCTGAGCCTTGGCGAAAACTATCTGGACGGCTTCAAGGGACAGGACATCATCATGCGCACCCCGGGCTTTGTGGGCTATTTTGAAAAGCCCCTGCAGGATGCCATGGCTGCCGGCACCATGGTTACCAGTGAGGTGGAACTGTTCTTCGACTTCTGCCCCTGCGAGATCGTGGCAGTGACCGGCTCGGACGGCAAAACCACCACCACCACCCTCATCTCCAAGTTCTACGAGGCCGCAGGCCGCAAGGTGCATCTGGGCGGCAACATCGGCGCAGCCCTGCTGCCCATGCTGCCGGAGGTGTCCCCGGAGGACGTGGCTGTGGTGGAGCTTTCCAGCTTCCAGCTGATCAGTATGCACGCAAGCCCCAACATTGCCGTGGTCACCAATGTGACCCCGAACCATCTGGATCACCACAAGGATATGCAGGAATACATTGATGCCAAGCGCAATATCCTGCTGTACCAGAAGCAGCCCTGCCGCGCCGTGCTGGGGTATGAGAACGAAATCAGCCGCTCCATGCAGGCAGACTGCAAGGGCAAGCAGGTGTGGTTTACCCGCCTGCATGATACTGACAACGGTGCTTTCCTGCGCAAGGATGGGATGCTCTGCATGGCCGAGGATGGCGTCGTGACTCCCTTCCTTGCCCAGAAGGATGTCAAGCTGCGTGGCCTGCACAACATCGAGAACCTGCTGGCTGCTGCCGCTGCCGTGTGGGGCGAGGTGCCCGTAGAAGCTATCCGTCAGGTGGGCAGCACCTTCACCGGTGTGGAGCACCGCATCGAGCCGGTGCGCACTCTGGACGGTGTGCTGTACTATAACGATTCTATCGGCACCAGCCCAACCCGTACCATTGCCGGTCTGCGCAGCTTTGACCGGAAGGTCATCCTCATCGCGGGCGGCTACGATAAGCACATCCCCTACGAGCCGCTGGCACCGGAGATCATTGCCCACGTCAAAAATCTGGTGCTGATGGGCGCTACCGGCCCCCGCATCGAAAAGGCTGTGCGGGAGTGCCCCGGCTTTGACGAGACTGCGCTGCCCATTCAGCACGCAAATGATATGCAGCACGCCGTAGAGCTGGCGCGCGCCGCCGCAAAGCCCGGAGATATCATCATCCTGTCCCCGGCAAGTGCCTCCTTTGACCTGTACCCCAACTTTGAGGTGCGCGGCCGCGAGTTTAAAAAGATCGTCAACGCGCTCAAGTGATCGCACAGGTAAAGGATGCAAAGCGCCGCACCCGGTTCGCAAATGCCTGCCGGGGTCTGCCGGTGCTGGACGCTCTGCTGCCGCTGGACTGCGCGCTCTTTCGCAATAGCCAGCCGTGGCGGTTCTATGCCGGCCCTACGCTGGCACTGGAACTTTCCGGCAGCACGGCATGGCTGGCCGGGCACGCAAACCCCGCAGAGCTGGCAAGCTTTTTATCCTTCTGCGGGTGCGAGAGCGCCATTCTGGACGAAGCCGTCTGCCCGCCGCCGGACGGCTGGCACAAGGCAGAAACGTTGACGGTGTTCGGCTTGCCGCAGGGCGGGCTGCTGCCCCTGCCCGCCGTGGACGAAGCTTTGTGGGCGCAGCTGACCCTCTGCCGGGAAGCGCCCGCCGCCCGGGTGGCACAGGCGCTTTACCCCGCAGACTCCGCCCGGCAGGCAGACTTTTACTCAGAACTGTGCACAAAGCGCAGCCGGGGCAGGGCAGTGGCATGGACGCTGGAGCAGGGAAGTACAGTCGTCTGCACCGTAGGTGCTTATGCCCTGTGCAATGGGCAAGCCTATATGGCCTGCGGGCAGACCGCAGAGCCGCTGCGGGGCAAAGGCATCGGCGGGCGGCTCATTGTGGAAATGGCAAACAGCTTTGCCGCTGAGGGTCTGCGCCCGGTGTTCCTCTGCGCGCCGGAGCGAGTGCGGTTTTATACCCGTCTCGGCTTTGCAAAGCAGGCCGAGTACGCCCGCTATGTGCCCGAGAAATGATAAAGCTTTTTACGCAAAATGCCAGTTCTCCCGAAAGGAAGAACTGGCATTGCAATGCAAGAACCCAAAAATAACAGGAAGGAACTATCACGTTATAATGTCGATTCTGAACCACTTTTTTGATTATAAGCCCGAGGTGCTGGCGCTGGACGAAAAGGCTATGGAGATGTGCCAGCCCTACTTCCGCCAGATGGAGGAGATCCGGGATTTCAACCAGCTGAAGATGCTCAAGGCTTTTGCCGATACCCAGATGTCCTCCACCGATATGCTGGGCACTACCGGTTACGGCCTGTGGGATACCGGCCGCGCCAAGCTGGAGCAGATCTTTGCGCAGGTCATGGGCGCAGAGGACGCGCTGGTGCGCAGCCAGTTCCAGAGCGGCACCCACACGCTGGCGGTGGCACTGTTCGGTCTGCTGCGGGCAGGGGACACCCTGCTGGCCGCCACCGGCCGCCCCTACGATACGCTGGAGGGCGTCATCGGTCTGGACGGCAAGGGCAAGGGCACCGGCACCCTGATGGACTACGGCGTAAACTACGACGAAGCTCCCCTCAAGCCCGACTTCACCCCGGACTACGATCTGATCGCCCAGAAAGCCCCCGGCGCAAAGGTGTGCCACATCCAGCGCAGCCGCGGTTATTTACAGCGCAACGCCTTTGATCTGGCTACTATCCGCAAAATTGCGGATACCGCCCGCGCCGCAAACCCGGAGATCATCATCTTTGTGGATAACTGCTACGGCGAGTTCACCCAGACACAGGAGCCCTGTCAGGTGGGCGCGGATATCGCAGTGGGCAGCCTGATCAAGAACCCCGGCGGCGGCATTGCTCCCACCGGCGGCTACATCGTAGGACGCAGGGATCTGGTGGAACTGTGTGCTTACCGCCTGAATGCCCCCGGCCTTGGCAAGGAGCTGGGCTGCACGCTGGAGACCCCCCGGGATATGTATCTGGGCTTCTACTACGCTCCCGGCGTGGTGTGCGAGGCCATCAAGACCGCCATCTATGCCCAGTGTATGCTGGAGCTGCTGGGCAAAAAGCCCATCCCGCGCTACTGCGAGGATCACAACGATATCGTTACCTGCTTTGATGCCGGTACGGCAGAGGCGCTCATTGGCTTCTGTCAGGGCATTCAGGCCGCCAGCCCCGTGGACAGCTACGCCGCCCCGGAACCCAGCCCGGAGCCGGGCTACACCGATGAGGTGGTCATGGCCAGCGGCAGCTTTACGCAGGGCAGCACCATCGAGCTTTCCTGCGATGGCCCCCTGCGTGCCCCCTATACCTGCTATCTGCAGGGCGGCTTGAACTTTGCCGCCAGCCGCGCCGGTGTGCTGCTGGCTGTCCAGAAAGCATATTTTAAGGAGTAATGTTTGCCCGGCGGGCAAATAACACGCAAACAAAAAGGAGCTATCGCACAACACGCTGCGATAGCTCCTTTTTTCCCTCTATACACAAAGTAACACACAAATAAACGCTTACACGGCACGGGCCTGCACCACGGGGATCGGCTCGATCAAGGCCGGGTGCATCCCCTCGCGGTAGTCCAGATCTCCCTGATCCAGACCACGCAGCAGAACCTCTGCGGTAGCAATGTTGGTGGCAATAGGGACGCTGTGCATATCGCACAAACGCAGCAGATTCTGCTCGGTCAGGCTGGCGGCATCGGCCTTCAGCGGGTCGCGGAAGAACAGCACCAGATCCACCTCATCGCAGGCAACGCGGGAGGTGATCTGCTGCACACCGCCCAGTTTACCGGAAAGGTAGCAGTGCACCGGCAGGCCGGTGGTCTGCGCAAGCATCCGACCGGTGGTACCGGTGGCGATAACATTATTGCGGGAAAGGATGGCACTGTAAGCGGTACAGAATTGCAGAGCCAGTTCTTTGCGGGAATCGTGGGCAAGAATTGCGATCGTCATAGGATGCTCTCTCCTTTACTTATTTTTACATAGTACCAGTTGTGATGTACGAATTTTGAAATCCTGTGAAACGGGAGTGAAATCGATATCAAATCTTACAATATAGTTTTACCGCATCAAAAACGCTCTGTCAAGAGAAAATTTTGCTTTTTTAACCTATAAAAACATAAAAGTAATACTTTAACATTGTGAGAAACGGCAAAATCTTGGATACATACCACTATCCAAGAACATCCGTTTTCTGGGAGAAGTGAAATATTTTTCACTTTATGTGCTTGTTTTGAAACACAGTCCATCCCGATAAAACAAAAATACAGGCCAAAGCAGCTTGCATCGGCCTGTACAGGAAATTTTTTTCAACTATCAAAAACTTGCTCTGCCGCGCCCGCAGAGCGGACGGAATTGTAAAAAAATTATGAAGAAGCCGGGACAGGGGAGATCAGCGGATCTGCCCGTCACCGTGGATGACGTATTTGTAGCTGCAAAGCTCCTCCAGCCCCATGGGGCCCCGGGCGTGCAGCTTCTGGGTAGAGATGCCCATCTCGCAGCCCAGACCAAACTCGCCGCCGTCCGTAAAGCGGGTGGAGCAGTTCACATACACGGCGGCGCTGTCCACCGCAGCGGTGAACCGATCAGCGTCTGCCTGCGTCCGGGTCAGGATGGCCTCGCTGTGGCCGGTGGAGTGCTGTGCGATGTGGGCAATGGCTTCGTCTACGCTGTCCACCACCTTGACGGCAAGGATATAGTCCAGAAACTCGGTGTCAAAGTCCGCAGGGCCAGCGGGCGTACCGGGAATGATGGCGGCGGCGCGTGTGTCCAGCCGCAGCTCTACCGGCAGCTTGCCCGCAGCAACGCGGTCGGGGCCAAGACGCTGCGCGAGCTTTGGCAGAAACTCCTGCGCAATGGCAGAGTGCACCAGGCACACCTCCTCGGCGTTGCACACGCTGGGGCGGCTGGCCTTGGCGTTTTCAATAATGTCCAGTGCCTTTGCCTGATCGGCGGTATCGTCCACAAAAATGTGGCAGATGCCGGTACCGGTCTGGATGCAGGGCACCTTGGCATTCTCCACGCAGGCGCGGATCAGCCCTGCACCGCCCCGGGGGATCAGCAGATCCACATAGCCCACGGCAGTCATCAGGGCGTTGGCGGAAGCGTGTGTGGTGTCCTCGATCAGGCAGACCGCGTTTTCCGGCAGACCGTTCTCCCGCAGCCCCTGCCGCAGTGCCTGCACGATGGCGTTGGCGCTGCGCCATGCCTCCTTGCCGCAGCGCAGGATGCAGGCGTTGCCGCTCTTGATGGCAAGGGCAGCGGCATCGCTGGTCACGTTGGGGCGGCTCT
>OMBQ01000241.1_pt1 | contig 71129 bp, 62 predicted proteins | sample 1674311 | NCBI WGS metagenome assembly OMBQ01 (sample SAMEA103958160, study PRJEB25191) | human gut metagenome | biome: human-associated habitat [ENVO:00009003]; feature: intestine environment [ENVO:2100002]; material: feces | place: Germany | collected 2013/2015 | reverse complement strand
GCGCCCGGCATGGACACAAAGAAGAACAGCTGTACCCCGGCGCGCAGCCATGTACGGCGCTTTTTGTCCCGCTGGCGCTGCTGCGCCGCCGTCAAAGGCTTTGTCTGTGTTTTTTCCATCATCCTGCCGCCTTTCCCAGTGCGTCCTCTACTGCACCGATAAGTCCTTCTGCCGTGAGGGTAGCGCCGGAAACAGTATCCACCTCGGCAGACTGCACCGCCAGCATCTCGTCCAGCAAAGGCAGCGCCTGCTTATAGTAGGGCTTGTCCTCACCGGAAGCATCCAGCACCGATATATCGGTCATTTTTCCGTTCTGAATGGTCACCGACAACCGGATGACATCGCCAAAACCAAAGGCGCTGCCCTCGTAGGTGCCGTCCCGATAGCCGCTCTGGCTCTGCTCCGCCTGCGCTGCGCTCTGCGCCTGCAAAACGGAAGCGTTGTAGGCTTCCACCTCGGCAATTTCCTGCTTGCGCTGGCTTACCGCTGCCGCCCGGACCAGCGCTACCTGCTGGTATTGCCACAGAATCCCCAGAATCAGCAGCAGGTTCACCGCCCGGAGGAGAAAGTTTTTGTATTTCATTCCGCTGCTCCTTCCGTTTCAGGTTCGGTTTCGGTCTCTTCCGGCGGCAGTGCCGTCTCGGATGTCGGCAGCACTTCCTCAGAGGAAGCCGGTTCCGGTTCAGAATCGTCCGGTGTTTCTGCCGGGAAAAGCTGCTGCCACACTTCCTTGAGCCACGCGGGAACGGTGCGCTTTTCCTCCGGCTGCACCACCTCCACGGTGGGCGCGGTGACCGGCGTTTCCTCGGGTTCTGCCGCTTCGGACGGTGCGACTTCTTCCACCACTTCTTCCGATGCAGTCTGCTCCGGGGCGGTTTCCTCTGCCGGGGCAACCGCTGCTTTTGCCAGCGCCAGCTTGACGGCGTTCAGGATACCGGTGGAGGAGTAGGTGGCACCGGAAACAGCATCCACATTGGGGTTTTGTCCTTCCAGAATGGCGGGGATGACCCGCTTTGCCCGGGAAAGATATTCCTCCTCGTCCTCGGCGCTCAGAACCGTGATATCGGTGATCTTATCCTCTGCCACCGTGATCTGTACTGTAATTTTGCCCTCAAAGCCTATGGCTTCGGCGGTGTAGATGCCGTCAAGGTAAGTGGAGGGTGCTGTAAATTCCTCCACCACCAGCGGTGCGGCGGGCTTGGGCTGCGGCGGCAGGGGATTGTTGACCACCTCGCCGGTCAGGGCGTTCTGCACCGCGCCCAGAATGCCCCGGCTGGTGTAGGTGGCTTCGGAAACGGCATCCACCTCCCAGCTCTGGGCATCCACTACAGTAGTCAAAAGCCGCTTTGCGCGTCGCAGAAACTGCTTGGTCTCGTGGGAAGCATCCAGAATTTCAACCTCCGTGATGCTGCCGTTTCCCATGGTGACCTGCACCCGGACGGTACCGCCGTAGCCCCGGGAAGAGCCAACGTAAACGCCGTCAGCATAGGGCAGCTTGGGCAGGGCTTCTTCCTCCGCTTCGGAGGAAGCGGCTTCCATCGGCTGCTCCACCACGGCTGTCAGCCTTTCCGGCACGGCAGCCAGCACCGGCACAGTGCGCGGCAGGGCAAAAAGCACAGCCGCCGCTGCCGCCACCGCCGGGAGCAGCTGCACCAGCGGCAGCAGCGTGTTGCTTCGTTTTTTGTTCATTCCAAGTCCTCCTGACACGGAAAAGCAAGGCCGCCTGCATAAAGCGACCTTGCTTTTGGGGTGTTCTGTTTTTTGCCGGATCAGGCAACTTTCAGGTTCTGCACGGCATCGGTCAGGTGGGTCACCTGCTCCAGTGCAGCGGCCTTATACAAGGTCTCGCGGCTCAGCAGTTCCACGCTCTCGGCCAGCTCGGTCTCCAGATTGGCGTAGCTGTCGGCGGTGTAAGCGGCCTTTGCCTTGCCCTGTGCTTCAGTGACCACAGCCTGCAGGGCGGCGCGGTCGGCATCGCTTGCCAGTTCGTGCTTGGCAAGATTCTCGGCAGTGGTCTGGAACTTGACCACCGTGTCGGCATAGCCCAGTGCGCGGATGGTGATGGTCCAGTAGCCGGTGCCGTCCGTGCCTTCCGGCAGCTGGCAGCGGGCGGAATCGCTCAGACCCAGCTGGATGCCCATGGACTTGTGCATCCAGTTGTCGGCTGCAAACTTGGTGCCGTAGGAGGCCTTGGCGTGGGTGTAGGTGCTGTCATTGCCGTAGTAGGTCCACACCACGGACTGCATCCGGGAGCCCAGCTCGCCGTAGTTGCCGTTCAGGTCTACACGGATGAACTCACCAAAGCTGCCCACATCGCTGCCGCTGCGCAGGTTCACGGTAAGACCATCAGCAGCTTTCTGGGCGGCTTCTGCCACGCCGGAACCGGTGCCGGTGTGTGCGGCGGAGAAGGTGTAGCCATCGCCGCTCTTGGTTGCATACTTCAGGCCGTTGGTGTTCTTGTCCACCGCAGCCGTCAGGGTGTAGGCGGTCAGGTTCTTTTCAGAGTAGCCGCCCACCAGCTGGCCGCCGTTTTCCACAACGGTGTACTTGGAGCAGAAATCGGCAAGGTCGCTGGTAGCCACGCGCACCGGCACATACTTGGTGCCCAGCACCTCGTAATGGTCCATCTGCACGGTAGAGCCATCGGCCTTAGTGATGGTGCCGCGGTTCCAGCCTACGGTAGTGCCATCGGCCAGATAGATGGTCTTGCCATCGTCCGACCAGTGGGAAACGGTGTAGGTGCTGCCGTCCTTGGCGTAGATGACAGCAGTGCTCTGGAAGCTGCCGCGGTGCAGACCATGGTTGGCGGTAGCGCGGGAAACGGCGTCAAATGCGCCAAGGTCGTGCTCCTCGTGGCTGTCCAGCTGCGCAGAAGCGGTAGTGCTGCCGGCAGCATAGACCTTCTCGTTTGCCCAGTACTCGTCCCAAGTCAGGGCAGCGTAAAGGTAGGTGTACTTTTTGCCCAGCAGAAAATCGAAAAAGCCGTTTTCCTCCTCGGCGGGGGCTGCTGCAAAGGCGGTAGCGGTCAGCAGGCTGAGCGCCATAGCCGCCGACAGCAGCAGGGAAAGAAATTTCTTTGTTCTCATGAAAAAATGCTCCTTTCATCACACTGGCAGGGGATAGGGATCATGTAGTTAGCATCACCTAACATTGCGCGCAAAGAAAAACCCGCGGGGCAAAGCCCCTCAGATGGTTAGGATAAGCTAATTGACGAGACCTAAAATAGCACGCCTGCAAAGCGTTGTCAAGAAAAAACGGGGATGTTTACAGAGGTTAATTTGTGGGCAAAAGGTGCCGTTTACGCTCTTTATGCTGCAAGCCCTTGACCTTTTTGCCGGAGCGCAGTATACTTTTCATATGGTTAGCTGTGAATAACCGCAAGGAGGTACTACATGATACAAGACGCATTCTGGGGGATCTTGATCCCGTTTCTGGGCACAAGCCTTGGAGCAGGCTGTGTATTCTTTTTAAAAAACTCTTTGCGTGACGGCATCCAGCGCGCCCTCACCGGCTTTGCCGCCGGGGTCATGGTGGCGGCATCGGTATGGAGCTTGCTGATCCCGGCCATGGAGCAGGCCGCAGATCTGGGCAGACTGGCGTTTTTCCCGGCGGCGGTGGGCTTCTGGCTGGGCATCCTGTTTTTGCTGCTGCTGGATCATCTCATCCCGCATCTGCACCAGAACAGTTTGCAGGCCGAAGGGCCAAAAAGCCAGCTCCAGCGCACCACCATGATGGTTCTGGCGGTAACACTGCACAACATCCCGGAGGGCATGGCGGTGGGCGTGGTCTATGCCGGATATCTTGCCGGAACTGCTCAGATCACCGCCGCCGGGGCGTTGGCGCTTTCCCTTGGCATTGCCATCCAGAACTTCCCGGAGGGTGCCATCATCTCCATGCCGCTGCGGGCGGAAGGAATGAAGAAAGGCCGGGCGTTCTGGGGCGGCGTGCTGTCCGGCATCGTAGAGCCCATCGGGGCAGTGCTGACGATTCTGGCAGCAGGCATCGTGGTGCCCGCTTTGCCCTATCTGCTCAGCTTTGCCGCCGGAGCCATGCTGTATGTGGTGGTGGAGGAACTGATCCCGGAAATGTCGCAGGGACAGCACTCCAACGTTGGCACGGTGTTTTTTGCGGTAGGCTTCAGCGTGATGATGGTGCTGGATGTGGCACTGGGGTGACGGTTTGAGGGCTCCCGAAAGCGAAATCTTTTTCGAAATTTGACAAATAATTCTCAATTTTAGTATCAAGCAGTACGTTTCCCGCGCCGACTGGGAGGGCACTCTGCCCACCACCCGCACCGATGGCAAGACTGCAAGCGCAGAGACCGTTGCCGCCAAGGAGAACACCCCCTACTGGCTCATCCTGCTGGCCATCGTGGACAGCATCCTGCTTGTTGCCATCGCGCTGCTGATCCTCAAGCGCATCCCCGCCGGTAAAAAGCTGGGCAAGGGCGCAAAGGCCGGTATCTGCGTGGGCATCGCTGCCGTGGTGGCACTGGTGTTCTGGGCCATGTTCTGCCGCAGCGGCAGCGCCCCACAGGCACATTCGGCTTGTGGGGCGCTGCTTTTTATGATGAAGGAGAAAGAAGATATCGTTTTAACCCTTGTCCGCGCCGGTGGTGATGCCCTCGACGTAGAACTTCTGCATGATGACGAACAGGATGGAGATGGGGATGGACACCAGCACGCCGCCTGCACAGAAGAGCGCAAAGTAGTTGTTGATCAGCGTTTTCTGCAGCATATTGTACAGACCAATGGCCACCGTCCAGTCGGCAGAAAGGCCGGAGTTCAGGATCATTTTGCAGACGGTGTTGATACCGTCCTCTGCCAGTGTTGCCACCAGACCGGCACCGGCGTAGAAGCTGTAAATGTACCATGCGTCGTTCACGCTCATCGTGAATTTCTTCCCGGCGGCAGCCTTTTCCAGCATGGTGTCCATGGTATGCGCAACTTTAGCGCAACCTTTGCCATACAAAGAGCAAAAATGCCCGCTCCGAAAGAAGGAGCAGGCACAGAAAACGCGTTATTTGATGTTGCGGGAGCGTTCCATCCACTTGGTAGAATCCCGCAGAATGACCTGATAACCTTCCAGCTGCCGCATGACCGTTTCCTTTCCGGCCAGACGATCCAGCAGCATCCGGCAGGCGGTCTTGCCCAGCTGCTCGGCATCATACTGCACTGCCGAGACCGAGGGTGTAATGCTGGCGAGCATGGAGCTGTCGTACAGACTGGCGACCCGCAGGTCGTTGGGCACGAGGATATGCCGCATCCGCAGCTCCCGCATGACCTCAAAGGCGATTTCATCATCACCGCAGAGGATGCAATCTGCTTTCTGCTCCAGCGCCGCCTCCAGTGCATCAATGGTCTGCCCGGAAGATTCCACGCTGGAATGAACCAGCCGCTGGTCTACCGGCACGCCAAATTCCGCGAATCCACGCAGATAACCGCGTGTGCGGTCGGTGTTGACCGCGTAGATGGTATTGCCCACCAGCAGCGCGATGCGCTTGGCGCCCAGCTGCAAAAGAATGCGGGTCATCTCGCAGGCGGCAGCGAACTGATCGTTGTCTGCCTGCGGGATGGTCTTGTCCTCGCTGCGTCCGATAAGCACGAAAGGCGTCTCGTATTGCCGCAAAAGGTCGATGCAGGGATCGTCCGCCATGGCGTAGGTCAGGATCACGCCGTCCACCTTGTGGTTGGCCAGCTGCCGCTGCAGCTGCGGGTACTCGGTATTGGAGGAGTAGCAGAGCATCAGGTCATAGCCGCGCTGATCCGCCATGGTGCAGATGCCGCCCATGCACTTGCGCAAAAAAGGCAGATCCAGCGCAATAAAACGCTGCGGCACGATCATGGCGATGTTGTTGGTGCGCAGCTTTTCACCGCTTTGTGCCAAAGCCGGCTCGGAACGGGTGCGTCCCATATAGGCGTATACCTTGGCGCGGGTCTCCTCGCTGATGCGTCCTTTGCCGGAAAGTGCGCGTTATACCGTTGTTTTAGAAACGCCAAGCGCATCGGCCACCTGCTCGATCGTCATTTTTTCGGTTTCCTTTGCAGCCACGGGATATCCTCTCCTTTTCACAGTTCTGCGCAACAGAGCGCCACCCCAGCATACCGGGATAAGCCCGCTTTGTCAAGTATGAAAGCAAACAAAAAGCGTCCTGCTTTTTCGGCAGAACGCTGAAATCCGGTATTTTTACTTCTTACAAGATCTGCTCGCCGTTTTTCCAGACAGCCGTTCCGTAACGGTTCAGCGCAACACCGCCTACCTCGACTGGATGCTCATTGCAGTTCTGTACAAAGACGAACGCACCGCGCCGCGCCGCCAGAACGCCGTCCGGCAGTGCTTCCGGCCATGCCGGGGTCAGACCGGTCTCCTGCGCTGCATTGCGGTAAAATGCGCGATAAAACGCAGCATCAAAGCGGCTTGCCAGATAGTATGCGCGGCCTGCGCCGTAAGAATGAATCGCCACGGCAGGGCAGCCGGCAAAGTAGTCCTCGGTGTAGACGCTGAGCAGCGTTGTCGGGTCGGTATCCTGCAGCGCTGCCACCTCGCAGAGCACAAAGGCCTGTGTCTCCGGCAGCGTTGCGCCATCCACAGGGGCGCGCCGCACTGGGGGTGGCCAGAATGGTGGAAATGCCGTTGTCATACAAGCTGTGGATGATGTCGGCCAGCCAGTCCAGCGCAAACACACCCTCCTGCGGCTCCAGCGCCGACCACGAGAACACCCCAGCGTTACCGTGTTGACAGGGGCTTTTTTCATCAGCGCAATATCCTGCGCCAGAATGTCTGGCCGGTCGAGCCACTGCTCCGGGTTATAGTCACCGCCATGAAGCAATTGGAAGCGTTGCATCATCGTTCCTCCTTCGATTGCGCAAATTGCGCAACATTTTTGCGGAATAAAGTTGCGTTCGATACTGAGTATGGCAAGAACGTCCGTAAGATGCAATGCGGCTTTATGGCGTTTTGTTGAAACAATCTGAATATTTGATGCAATACAAAAAACTTCTCGCCGCTGCTCTGGAAGAATCCACAATGTCGGCGCACGTTTTATGGGCAAATCGTCAAAACGGTCTTTTTGCGGCGGCTGCCGTTTTCTGCAACGATCCCTCTCGTGAAAAAAGTGGTTCAGAAACGCCCGCAGGCATTTCTGAACCACAAATTTTATAGCAGTTTGCATTTTTAATGCACAAGCAACATCCGCAAACTGCATATCGCAAATATGCTGTTTTGATAGACACTATTTCTGAAAATTGCGATAAAATAGTATTCCTTTAAATATGCCCAGAGCGCAAGCGGAGGGCATTAAAAACCGTTTTGTGCAGCTGCCTTTATTTATTGCTTTCCAGCAGCTTGAAGTAGACGCGGTATTCGTCCGAGTAGATCTTGCTGCCCATGCGGCTTACGCCGCCGTACAAGTGAGTGCGCATCAGCGGCTCAATGGCGTCCAGGTCTTTCTCCCGCAGAATACGCAGCATCTCGGTGTGCTCGCTGACAACGCTGGACACGTTGCGTGCGCCCACGATGTCCAGACGGATAAAGCGGGAGTAATCTGCCTGCGGGCGGGTCATCTGCTCCCAAAGGTACTCCTTGCTGGTCTTGCGGAACCAGTACGCGTGCATGGCAAGGTCGCAGCTGAGGAAGTGGTTGAAATCAAAATTTTCCGGGTCACTGCGCCCCGCAGCGGCCTCCAGCAGCATATTATAAAGGTGCTCCACAGCAAGGATCTCCATGGGCGAGCAGCTCTGCACAAAATCCCGGAACACCATGCCCTCCACGGCAACACGCTGGAAGATGAGCTGATCCACCACGCCGATGTCGATGGCGGTAACGATGGTGCCCTTGCAGGGGATGATCTGCACAAAGCGGTTCTGCTCCAGCCGCTGCAAAACGCTGCGGATGGGGGTGCGCGAAACACCGAACCGCTTGCACAGCTGGTTTTCGCTCAGCGCTTCCCCGGGCAGGATCTTCAGGGCACAGATCTCGTCCTCGAGAATATGATAAAGCTCATCCGTGTGCTGTAATGTAGCCATAGTTGTTCTCCATTTATCCGGTAAATTAAGCTTAATATCATTGTACCGTCCCGGCAAACGAATGTCAATGCTGGAACGGAACTTTATTTGACGGCTTGTATACAAGCTTTTGCGCTTGCGTACGGAGCTGCTTATGAAACGGGAAGATTGATATACCACTTCATAATGCGGGAAAAGTGCTGATGGAATGCCGTGATAAAGCGGATGTTGTACGGAATGTACAAAGAAAACAGAAAATAACTGTCAAATGCTATAATTGCAAAGCGCTGCGGTTTTATGGCGGCGGCACGGCGGGATAAAATGCTGTATACAAGGTTTTGCTAAAAAGGCTGAAAGGGGCCAAATACCCTGCATACACCGGAGCGTTACCGGAAAATACAGCAGGAAATGTGCTTTTTTGTGCATTGCGGAGGTACTGTACTGCTGCGGGCTTGCTTTGCTGTGCAAAAGGCGGTAAACTGAGGGTAGGCAAAACGCCCGAAAAGGAGAGACGATATGGCATATACAAAGGCTGACCTCAAGCACGACCTTGCAGCAATGGGGCTGACAGGAAACGAGACCATCCTGATCCATTCTTCCATGAAGTCCATCGGCACGGTGGAGGGTGGTGCGGACACAGTTCTGGACGCGCTGATGGAGTTTTTTGCGGAGGGCTTGCTGCTGCTGCCCACCCACACATGGCGGTTTATCAATGAGGAGAACCGGATGTTCGATGTGCGCCGCAGCCCGTGCTGTGTGGGTATTCTGCCGGAGCTGTTCCGGCAGCGCCCCGGGGTGGTGCGCTCGCTGCACCCCACCCACAGCATGGCGGCTTACGGCAAGGACGCGGCTGCTTACATAGAAGGGGAGCTGGACGCCAACACCCCCTGCACCCCCGGCGGCTGCTACGACCGGTTGCGGGCAGCTCACGGCAAGGTGCTGCTGCTGGGGGTGACCCACGCCCGCAACACCTTTATCCACAGCGTGGAGGAGGTGCTGAACGTGCCGAACCGCCTGACCGACAAGCCCCTGCAGCTGACCGTGGCGGACGAAGCCGGGGCGCAGCACACCGTCTATATGCGCCGCCACTACAACGCGCAGCAGCCGCACATCTCGGAGGATTTCGTCAAGCTGGAGCAGGCGTATCTGGACTGCGGCGCAGCCCGGAACACGAAATTTGGCGATGCAGCCTGCATTTTGTGCGATGCTGAGGGGCTTTTCCGGGTCACCCGCCATGTTCTTGCCCCAAATCCCGAAGCCTTTGTCACAGAGCCTGTCATCCCGGCGGAGCGCTGGCAGGCGCTTTGCACCGGCAAAACCTAAAACCCTCCCGGTCATTGCAGCACGATGCCGGAGCTGCCGCAAAGAAATCGGATGCGCGTGGTTTTTATGGATAAATATGTGAAAATTTGTTGAAAAAACTTCCTGATAATGGTAAAATAATTGTATGTCTCTATTGCGCTGTGCCTTTTCGCGGGAAAGGAAAAGTGCAAAACAGGAAGCACACAAAAAATTGCGGCATCATTTCCGTGGGCGGGTTTTAAAGCGCACACTCTTGCGGGCGGTGATGTACGATTGGTGAGCCATAGCAGCTTTGCCGCAAAAACGGCAGCTGCCCAAGAGCTGTGAGGAGAATGAATTTGACGAACAAAAGAACATTGCGCCGCCTTATTTCCGTGCTTGCGGTACTGGCGCTGGGGCTGTCCCTGCTGACCGGCTGCGGCACAAAAAGCCCGGAACAGGTACAGGAGCAGGAGGATGCCCAGACCATTCAGGTGTATCTGTGGAGCAATAGCCTGTACGAAAGCTATGCTCCCTATGTCCAAGCGCAGCTGCCGGACGTGAATATTGAGTTCATCGTAGGCAACAACGATCTGGATTTTTACAAGTTTTTGCAGCAGAACGGCGGCCTGCCGGATATCATCACCTGCTGCCGGTTCTCGCTGCACGATGCTGCCCCGCTGAAAGACAGTCTGATGAACCTTGCCCTGACCAACGAGGCGGGCGCTGTGTACAACACCTACCTCAACAGCTTTAAAAACGAGGACGGCAGTGTGAACTGGCTGCCGGTGTGTGCGGATGCCCACGGCTTTGTGGTCAACCGCAGCCTTTTTGAGCAGTACGATATCCCGCTGCCTACCGATTACGCAAGCTTTGTGGCGGCCTGTCAGGCGTTTGAAGCGGTAGGCATCCGGGGTTTTACCGCTGACTATGCCTACGATTACAACTGCATGGAAACGCTGCAGGGGCTTTCCGCCGCCGAGCTTACCACTACGGAAGGGCGCAAGTGGCGCACCGCTTACAGCGACCCCGCCAGCACCGTGCGGGTGGGTCTGGACGATGCCGTGTGGCCGGGGGCCTTTGAGCGGATGGAGCAGTTCATTCAGGATACCCACCTTACGGCGGACGACCTTGCCCTGACCTACGACGACGTGACCGGGATGTTCCGGAACGGGGAAGTTGCCATGTACTTTGGCAGCTCTGCCGGCGTGAAGATGTTTCAGGATGAGGGCATCGACACCATTTTTATGCCCTTCTTCTGCCAGAACGGCGAAAAGTGGATCATGACCACCCCGTATTTCCAAGTTGCCCTGAACCGAGATCTCGAGCAGGACACCGCGCGCCGCGAAAAAGCCATGAAGGTGTTGAACGTCATGCTCTCGGAGGATGCGCAGAACCGCATTGTTGCCGACGGACAGGACGTGCTGAGCTACAGCCAGAACGTCCCCCTGCGCCTGACCGAGTACATGAAGGACGTGCGCGATGTGGTGGAAGAAAACCATATGTATATCCGCATTGCCTCCAACGATTTCTTTGCCGTTTCCAAGGATGTGGTCTCCAGAATGATTGCGGGCGAGTACACGGCAAAACAGGCTTACCGGGCGTTCAATGCGCAGCTTCTCGCCGAAGAGGAGCCTGCTGCGGACGAGACCGTGTTGACCAGCGGAAAGAGCTATTCCAACGTGTTCCACGCAAACGGCGGCAATGCCGCCTTCTCCGTTATGGCAAACACGCTGCGCGGCGTTTACGGCACGGATGTGCTGCTTGCCACCGCAAACAGCTTTACCGGCAGTGTGCTGAAAGCAGACTATACCCCCAAAATGGCGGATTCCATGATCATGCCCAACGGCCTGATGTCCCGCCAACGCACCATGACCGGCGCCCAGCTGAAAGAACTCGTCCGCGCTTATGTGGAGGGCTGCGAGGGCGGCTTTGTGCCCTTCAATCGTGGCTCTCTGCCGATAGTCAGCGGTATTGCCGTGGAGGTAAAGGAGAATAACGGCAGCTATACCCTGACCAGTATCACCCGCAACGGGCAGCCGCTGCGGGATGACGACACCATTACTGTGACCTGTCTGGCAACGTCAAAGCAGATGGAAGCGCTGCTTGCGAGCAAGAGCGGCACGTCTGAGGACGGAGACACGTGGGTGAAAAACACATGGCGCGATCACGTCTCCGGCGGCGGCGCAGCGCTTGCAGAGCCTGAAAACTACATGACACTGAGGTGAGCGGAATGGCAGACGAAAAGCGTAAACCAAAACGGAGCTGCCATCCCCGGCAAAAGTGGCTCCCTGCTGCTGCCGCTATCCTTCTGCTGGTCTTGCTGGCAGTCGGGCTCAGCGTGCGGTACATCTCGTTTGTGTCGCAGACCATCTATCAGGAAAGCACCTCGCATCTGGAAGAAGTGCTGCATAAATCCAACAATATGCTAAAAGAGATGGTGCGCAAAAATGTGACCTACCTGCATCTGTACAACGGCTTTCTGGAAAACACCTCGGACGAGGACGAAATTCAGGCGTATATCGAGCAAGCACAGAAGAATACCGGATTTGCCAACTTTTACTTTCTTACCTACGACGGCAACTACATCACCGTGACCGGGGAAACCGGCTATCTTGGCTTGCAGACCAATCTGGACGAAAAGCTCGCCCATGATGAGGATGTCGTTGTGAACACGGCGCTGCCCGGCAAGCCCCAGATGCTTGCGTTCATCTGTCCCGAAACCCATGGCAGCTACCGGGGCTTTGCCTACGATGCCATTGCCATCTCTTATTATAATGATGCGGTGCTTAGATTGCTGGACAACTCTGCCTTTGAGGGCAATGCCAGCAACTATGTCATCTACCCGGACGGGCGGGTGGTCATCGACAACTCCGTAAACCGCAAGGAGACCATTTACAATTTCATTGCGATGCTGCGCGACCATTCCGACCTTTCCGAGGAACAGATCACGGAGCTGTCCAATGCCTTTGCGCAGGGCAGCAGCGGAAACCTGAGGGTCAAACTGAGCGGCACCAGCTATTATCTGGTCTACGAGGGCACTGCGGTCCAGAACTGGACGATGGTGGGGCTTGTGCCGACCAAGATCGTCAATGCCAGTCTGGACGAACTGTGGTTCCATACGGTGCAGATCGTGGCGGGCATCGTTGCAGGTCTTGCGCTGCTGGTCATTCTGCTCATTGTGCGCAGAAGCCATACAACCCTGCGCCGGAAGAATACCGAGATCTTGTACCGGGATGAGCTGTTCCAGAAGCTTTCGCGTAACGTGGATGATGTTTTCCTGATGGTGGACGTAAAGACCACCAAGGCGGATTATGTCAGTCCGAACATCGAGCGGCTGCTGGGCATCCCGTGGAGAGAAGTCCGGCAGGATGCCCGTGTTCTGGCAGCGCTGCACCCGAATGGTTTCCCGGAGCGCGACAAAAACTATCTGAAAGGGCTGCTCAGCGGGCAGCAGCGCGAATGGGATTTCGAGTTTGAGCATCGGGAGACTAAGGAACGCCGCTGGTTCCACGTCATCGCCATAGGCAGCGAGGTGGAGGGCAGAGCCAAGTATATCCTTGTCTTGTCCGACCGCACCGCTGATAAGCAGGTGAATCAGGCGCTTTCCAACGCGGTTGCCGCCGCCGAGACAGCCAACCGCGCCAAGAGCACCTTCCTTTCCAATATGTCCCACGATATCCGCACCCCCATGAACGCCATCATCGGCTTTACTACGCTGGCGCTCAGCAATATTGACGATACCGAACGAGTGAAGGATTATCTTGGCAAGACCCTTGCGTCCAGCAACCATCTGCTCTCCCTCATCAACGATGTGCTGGATATGAGCCGCATTGAAAGCGGAAAGATCCATCTGGAAGAGGTGGAGGTCAACCTTTCGGATGTGCTGCACGATTTGAAAACCATCGTCAGCGGGCAGATCTACGCAAAGCAGCTGGAGCTTTACATGGATGTCATGGACGTGACCGACGAGGACGTCTACTGCGACAAGACCCGACTGAACCAGATTTTGCTGAACCTGCTGTCCAACGCCATCAAGTTTACCCCGGCGGGCGGCACGGTCTCGGTGCGGGTGCGGCAGCTTGCCGGTAAGGTGCATGGCTGCGGGCAGTACGAGTTCCGCATCAAGGATAACGGCATCGGCATGAGCCCGGAGTTTGCCAAAAAGATCTTTGAGCCCTTCGAGCGGGAGCGCACCTCCACGGTAAGCCGCATCCAAGGCACCGGCCTTGGCATGGCAATCACCAAAAATATTGTAGATATGATGGGCGGCACCATCGAGGTGCAGACAGCGCAGGGCAAGGGCACCGAGTTTACCGTCTGCGTGCCCATGCGCGCACAGACTGAGCAGCGCCCGGTGGAAAAGATCACCGAGCTGGAGGGTTTGAAAGCACTGGTGGTGGACGACGACTTCAACACCTGCGACAGCGTGACAAAGATGCTGGTCAAGGTGGGTATGCGCGCCGAGTGGACCCTTTCCGGCAAGGAAGCGGTATTGCGCGCACGACAGTCTATCGAGATGAGCGATGCCTACCACGCCTATATCATCGACTGGCGCCTGCCGGATATGAACGGCATCGAGGTCACCCGCCGCATCCGCAGCCTGAACGACGATACGCCCATTATCATCCTGACCGCCTACGACTGGTCGGATATCGAGGTGGAGGCAAAGGCCGCCGGTGTGACCGCCTTCTGCTCCAAGCCCATGTTCATGTCCGACCTGCGCGAGACCCTGATGAGCGCCCTTGGTCAGAAGCAGACGGATGCGGCGCAGGGGCTTCTGCCGGAAAAGAACGCCGACTTCAAGGGCAAGCAGATCCTGCTGGTAGAGGACAATGAGCTGAACCGTGAGATCGCACAGGAGATCCTGCGGGAGTACGGCTTCCTTGTTGATACGGCTGAAAACGGCGCTGTGGCGGTGGAAAAGGTGAGCACCGCAGCGCCGGGCAGCTATGATCTGGTGCTGATGGATGTGCAGATGCCGATCATGGACGGCTATACCGCCACCCGGAAGATCCGCGCGCTGGACGACCCTGCCCGGGCAACGCTGCCGATCATTGCCATGACCGCCAACGCCTTTGACGAGGATCGCCGCAACGCGCTGGAAAGCGGCATGAACGGCTTTTTGTCCAAGCCCATCGTGATCGGCGACCTTGTGCAGGAGCTGCATAAAATTTTGTGACCCGAACGCCTGTCAGAAGCATAAATAATAAAGCACCCGCAGCAGTTTCCCGTTTTTTGCAATGAAATGCAGGGAGAATGCTGCGGGTGCTTTTTGCAGTTTGGTACCCAAAAAACGGGCGAAAAAAGAAATATCTTTTCATATTTGTGCGGTGGGTAGGACGAAATTTTGTCAGATGCGTGGAATATTGCAGAAAAAATTGTGAAAAGCAGCCAACGGATATCCCCAAAACGTGTTGATATTGAGAAAATAGACGGAAGATTGTTTACAAAAGGATTACAGGCTGGTATACTTTTTAGCGGTAGATCCCTATGAGATCCGCAAAGAAACAAGAAAGGAAATACCGAACCGTGAATACCACCGCACCGCACACCCTGAGAAAACGATTGCTGACCCTAATACTGAGCTTTGCCTTTCTGCTTACCTGTCTGCCCGCTGCACTGGCAGTGGATCTGAACGTGGACGCAGGCTTCTACTTCAAGCAGAGCCGGGGCGGCACCTGCACGCTGGCTTCCGCAGCCATGATGCTGCGCCGCCGTGCCTACTTTGACGGGCTGACCGATTGGACGAACGTGACCGAGAACAGTGTGCGCTCCACAGCATGGGCCAACGGCCTTGCGCACAGCTTTACATATAAGGAAATGCAGGTGGGCTACGCCATCCTGCCCTCCAGCCTGCAAAGCAAAACGGCGGTGCTGATCTCTCTGCTGGAGCAGCACCCGGAGGGCATCGTCCTTTACGACCGTACCCAGCCCCATGCGGTGCTGCTGACCGACTACACCAACGGTATTTTCTATTGCTCCGACCCGGCGGGGAACATCGGCTACGGCCGCATCCCTATTACAAGCTCCAGCGTGTCCATTGCAAGATCTTCCTGCTACTGGTACGTCACCGCAGACCATAACAGCGTGGCGGCACAGGCCGACGGCCTGCGGCTGGAAGGGGTGCGCTACCCGGTAAACCTTCGCACCGGCAGCGGTATGACGCTGACCGGTACAGCCAACAGCGCCACCGGTACTACCCTGACCAGTGTGCAGGTGGCGGTTCTGGACGCAGCAGATCAGACTGTGCAGAGCGCGGCGGCACAAGTGAACGCCGCCGCTTTCTCTCTGAACACGCTGGACAGCCAGATCCGCTTTGGAGAGCTGCCGGAGGGCAGCTACACCTATATGGTGCTGGTGACGGACTCTGCGGGCGAGAGCCTGTGCTTTGCATCGGACTTCACGGTGTCCGGCAGTGCAAGCAGTACCCAGACCTACTGGTCGCTCAAGGACGCCGAGGGCACCAAGCTGCAGCAGACGGTCCAGCAGGTGGAGACCACGGTAGAGACCGCCGCCGAGACCACCGTAAGCTGGTTTGCACAGCTGTTCGGCTGATAAAAGGATATAAATTTGGAGCCGCTGCACAAGGCAATGTGCAGCGGCTCCATTTGCGTAATTGCGTAATTTAGGACTTTATTTAAAATAAATTTTCCGCTTTGTTCTGTCGCTATTCCCCCCGCAGTTCCGTGCCGGGGTAGTAGTGCGCCAGAATGGCGCGGTAGTCTGCACCCTGCTCTGCCAGCGCCTTTGCGCCCCACTGGCTCATGCCTACGCCGTGGCCGTAGCCCCTTGTGGTAAAGGAGAAGGTGCCACTCTGCCAGACCACCGTAAAGCAGGTGCTGCGCAGCCCCAGCGCCTTGCGCAGGGCGGTACCCTGCACCGTCTGCCCGCAGACCGGCAGGCTGTCTACATAGCCGGAGGGGGTGAGCATCGGCGTGCCGAACCACTGCGCCTGCTGCGAAAGATCAGCGGCAATGCCCAGCCGTTCGGCCAGCAGCTGCTGTAATTGGGCGGCAGAAAGGTTCAGGGTGTATTCATAGTTGTCGGCGGCGGTGTCGGTGCTGCTGTCCACCGGTACAAGATAGGGCAGGGCAGTGCCCCAGACGTTCTCGCTGGCTTCGGTGCGGCCATTGGACATGGCAAAGTAGCTTGTCCCGGCGGGGGTGTCCCCGTAATACAGCACCTGCGTCTGTACCGCATCCACCAGCGCGGAAAGCCGGGCGTAGTTGGCCGCGTAGGCGGTGCCCCAGTAGCTGTGCAGCACCGCATCGGTCAGGCAGCCCTGCCGCCGAGCGGGGTCTGCGGTGAACCATGCGCCGTTTTCCTCCGTGCTGTGATCCCGGCGGTAAAGGGCATAGCTGTGCGCCGCCACCGCCTGTGCCTTCAGTGCTTCATCCGGCCAGCTGACCGGCATTTCGGCGGCAACCGCCCCGATGAGATACTCCCGCAGCGGCAGCTCCACCGCCTGCCCGGTGCTCTGATCCGTAAAGCAGACGGTATCGGCTGTGTCAGCAGGGGAGGTGGCCTGACCGCTGCCTTCTTCCGAAGCGGCAGAGGATGCTTCTGCTGCGGACGGAGCGGTGCTCTGCGCAAGGGTCATGCGGGCAAGGCGGTAGGCAGCACACGGCAGGGCGCAGCCCAGCACCAGCAGAACGGCGCACAGCAGCAAAAAGGAACGTTTCATACTAGACCTCCTCCCGGGACGCAAGCTTCAGAAGCATCATACGCCCGGCAGCGTGCAAACCGGCGGGAAATGCGCAGAGAAAAACCTGCATTTTTGCGCTTTACGGTGAGAAGTGCGCACTTAGCGCTTGAATTTACTGCACAAAAGCGATATTATAAAAGTATGTCCATCAGAGCGTAGGATGGACGGGATCGGAAAGTATAAAAAGTAAGAGACGGAAAGGAGCACTCCTATGAACTTTGCACACGCAGAAGTGGCAACGCTGGACCCGACGACCATGCGTACCCTGTGCGAGGAGTACATCGCAAACAACTACATCGACCCGGAGACCAGCGAGCGGCTGGGGGTCAAGCGCGGCCTGCGCAACCCGGATGGCACCGGCGTGCTGGCCGGCCTGACCAACGTCTGTGACGTTGTGGGCTACAAAAAGGATCAGGAAGGTCATGTGATCCCCACCCCCGGCAAGCTGATCTACCGGGGCGTCAACATCAACGAGATCGTGGACGAGGCTTACCGCAACGACCGCTTCGTGTTTGAGGAAGTAATCTGGCTGCTTCTGTTCGGCAGCCTGCCCACCCGGGAGCAGCTGGACGATTTCTGCGAGATCTTAGCGGAGTCCCGCGCACTGCCGGACGGCTTTATGGACACCATGAACGCGCCCTCGCCCAATATCATGAACAAGTTGCAGCGCTGCGTGCTGGGCCTGTACTCCTACGACGACCGCGCTGAGGATCTGAGCCTTGAGAACATCCTGAACCAGAGCATCAACCTGATCGCCAGTATGCCCACCATGATGGTGAACGCTTACCAGATGAAGCGCCGTTACTACGATAAACAGAGTATGTTCTTCCACCTGCCCAAGCCCGGCCAGAGCACGGCAGAGCACATCCTCAGCACCTACCGCCCGGATCAGAAGTTTACCCACGAGGAGGCAAAGCTGCTGGATATGTGCCTGCTGGTGCACGCAGACCACGGCGGCGGCAACTGCTCCACCTTTACCACCCGTGTACTGTCCTCCTCCGGCACGGACACCTACTCGGCTATCGCTGCGGCCATCGGTGCCCTGAAGGGCCCCAAGCACGGCGGCGCGAACCTGATGGTCAACCGCCAGCTGCAGGATATCCTCAAGCACGTCGAGAACCCGGAGGATGACGATGAGGTGCGCGAGTATCTGCGCCGCATCCTGCGCAAGCAGGTGGGCGACGGCTCCGGCCTGATCTACGGCATGGGTCATGCGGTGTACACCATCAGCGACCCCCGTGAGGTCATCCTGAAGCAGCGCGCAAAGCATCTGGCCTACGAAAAGGGCTTTGAGGAAGAGTACAATATGCTGTGCAGCATCGAGCGGCTGGCACCCGGCATCTTTGCCGAGGAAAAGGGCAGCTCCAAGCCGGTGTGCGCCAACGTGGACCTGTTCAGCGGCCTGATCTACAATATGCTGGGCATCTCGGAGGATCTGTACACCCCGCTGTTTGCCATCGCCCGTGTGCCGGGCTGGTGCGCACACCGGGTGGAAGAGGTGATCTTCGCCAACCGTATCATCCGCCCGGCCTACAAGTATCTGGGCGTGCGCCAGAAATATAAGCCCATCGAGGAGCGTTAATGAAACCGTTAGAGTTCGTTGTTATCCTGCTCTGCGTGCTGCTTGGCCTTGGCCGCGGCGCAGACCTTGCCTTTGCTACGGACGCCGCCACCGGTCTGTGCACCGCAGGCGCGGTGTGGTGGCGGTATCTTGCCTTGGGCACTGTGGTGCTGGCCGCAGTGCTGGCTGGCCGCAGCCGCCCGCTGCCCCCGGAGCCGCTGCGCAGCCGCCGCCCGGCGGCAGGCGTGCTGGCGTTTGCGGGGGCAGTGTGTATGCTGGCTGCCGGCGCGGCGCAGTTCGTGTTCGCTGCCGGTACGGTAAGCACCTTTGTACGCATTCTGCTGGAGGTGATCTGTGCCGTGTGGCTGAGCAATCTCGGGCGCAGCTGGCTGCGCGGGGATGGCTGGAAAACGCCTGCCGGCGGTCTGCCACTGGCCATAGCGGGCAGTGCGCTGTTTTACTGGAACGTGCTGATGCGCTTTATGGAGAACAGCTCCAGCTGGCACAGGGTGCAGCCCACAGCAGCGGTCTGGCAGGAGCTGGCGGCGCTGTTGTTTCTGGCGGCGCTGGCGCGCACGCTGTACCTGCCCCAGCCGGAAAACGGCCGCACCCTGCACGCTGCGGCGCTTGCAGCCTTCTGCCTGTGCCTGTGCTGGGAACTGCCCCGGGTGCTTCTGCTGTTGGCAGCGGGTCTTGGCAGCGGCGCTGCGGCGGTGTTGCCGGAACTGCTTTCCGGCCTTGCACTGTGTTGCATCGGCGGTATGGGGCTTGCCTGCATTGGAAAGGAAAAAACTGGAAATAACTGACAAAACGGCTGTGCACCCTTGGTGTAATTGAACAAAAGCTTTGTGGAAGGGTGCATAAAATCGTACAAAAGCCAAAAAAGATGAAATTGTGTTGTTAATTTTTTAGCAGACACTTGAAAGTTTGCCGGTTTTGGTCTACAATAAAGATACCGTGATTTATCCGATTATGGGTAAAATAATTAGGAGGTACTATTACAATGGCTGTTAGAGTTGCTATCAATGGTTTCGGTCGTATTGGCCGTCTGGCTTTCCGTCAGATGTTTGATGCTGAGGGTTACGAGGTCGTCGCAATCAACGACCTGACCAGCCCCAAGATGCTGGCTCACCTGCTGAAGTACGATACTGCTCAGGGCTCTTTCTGCGGCAAGATCGGCGAGGGCAAGCACACTGTCGAGTCCACCGAGGATTCCATCATTGTTGACGGCAAGGAGATCAAGATCTACGCTGTTAAGGACGCAAAGGATGCTCCTTGGGGCGAGCTGAACGTTGACGTCGTTCTGGAGTGCACCGGCTTCTACACCAGCAAGGAGAAGAGCATGGCTCACATCCAGGCTGGCGCAAAGAAGGTCGTTATCTCTGCTCCCGCAGGCAACGATCTGAAGACCATCGTCTACTCCGTCAACGAGAAGACCCTGACCGCTGAGGATCAGGTCATCTCCGCTGCTTCCTGCACCACCAACTGCCTGGCTCCCATGGCTAACGCCCTGAACAAGACCTTCCCCATCGTTTCCGGTATCATGACCACCGTTCATGCTTACACCGGCGACCAGATGATCCTGGACGGTCCTCAGCGCAAGGGCGATCTGCGCCGTGCTCGTGCTGGCGCACAGAACATCGTTCCCAACACCACCGGTGCTGCTAAGGCTATCGGCCTGGTCATCCCCGAGCTGAACGGCAAGCTGATCGGCTCTGCTCAGCGTGTGCCCGTTCCCACCGGTTCTACCACCCTGCTGGTTGCCGTTGTCAAGGGCAAGGATGTCACCAAGGAAGCTATCAATGCTGCCATGAAGGCTGCTGCTTCTGAGTCCTTCGGCTACAACGAGGATCAGATCGTTTCTTCCGATGTCATCGGTATGCGTTACGGCTCTCTGTTCGACGCTACCCAGACCATGGTCGCTAAGATCGACGACGACACCTATCAGGTTCAGGTCGTGTCTTGGTACGACAACGAGAACTCCTACACCTCTCAGATGGTCCGTACCATTAAGTACTTCGCTGAGAACTGCTAATTACAGCTCTACGCTCAAAAGTGCTTGAGGTGCCGTGCTGAGTAACAGCTTGTGTTGACCTTTCTGGTACGAACATGCTGCGATTGGTACGACAACAGTAACTTGAGTTCTACACCCTTCCTTTTACGGGTCTCCGTGAGAGGAAGGGTGTTTTTATTATGCTGTTGAGAGAAGCAAGAGATGGTTTTTGTTTGATTGCGAGTGTCGCCATTTGACAAAAAGGTCAATTCGCAATTTATAAGGCTGAGCCCTGCTTTTTTGTGGAATATGGGGTTAAGTCTGCTGTATGATGATAAAACAAAGGCGACCAACTTTTTACAGTTGATCGCCTTGCTTATTGTCAATTATTCGGTTTTTGAAACTACTTCTTTGGTTGCTGCAATTTTTCGGTCACTGTAAAGAACAACTTCCTTGATAACCTGTTTATGAATGGCTGAAATCAGTATTTCCATATAAGCATAATCAGGTTTTCCGTTCTTTTCAGGGAGCATAATATCGAGGGCATCTGCATCTTTGGCATAGAAATTATTTCCATAATCAAATTTCCCAGTATGAGATGCTTTATGAATTGCAGAAGTAACGAATATCGATGCCTTTATAGGTAACTTATCAGTATGTACTACTGCGATATGGTCGTCAGCACCATATTTATAACTTCGGTACTTTGCGGAGCCAAACATATCAATCGTAGTGGTATTTGCATCGAACACCTCAACTTCGTTTCCTATGTGTGCAGATACACCTTCAAAAGCTTCACCGGCTGTAACAAAGGGTAAATTGCCAACAACTCGATCTGCGCTTTTTAATCGTTTGCCTCTCGTCGCTTTGCCAAACAGTTCTTCCAAGTTAAAGGACTTCCAGTTGACGGTTTTAAACGCTTGCAGAGCGCAAAGCTCTGCGTCCGACAATTCATAATTGTCGTATCCGCTTACTGTCAAGTAAGCGGATAGCTCAGCTACCCGCTGAGCTTCTAGCTCAGCTACCCGCTGAGCTTCTAGCTCAGCTATAAATGCATCCATAAAATTAAAATCGATCTTACCGTCCTTCTCGGGCAATTGCATCTTGAAATGATGACTTTGAGAACTTCTTAATTTCTTGCCATAAGAAAATTTCCCGGTGAGTGCTTTTTGCATAGCTACAGAAAAAAACATCATTGTACTTTCAGAGTATTCAATGCTGTCATTCCAATATACACCAGTGTCATCTCCTGCTCCAAACGCATAATTGCGGTAAAAAGTATTACCGAAAATATCAACTGTAATAGAATTTGCAGGAAACGACGCAACAGGATTAGATATGTAATTAATAACACCAGTATTTGTAACTCCTGCCATCACAAAAGGAATGTTACCGGGAAGTTGATCGCTTTTTTTTAATCGCCTTCCTTGTTTAATTTGATTGAATATCTTGCAGAACTCATATTCGCCCCACTTAACCGTCCGCAATTTTCGATTAAGTGAGGCTTCTATTTTCCCAGGCGGTCGTCCTCCGTCGGCTGATTTTTCAGAAGCGTTGATACTTCCCATGCAAGATAATCGCTGATCGTCTTTTTGAAATCATCTAATGTGGGTTTTGTATCGATTGGAGCCGTTTGATTCCAGTCATTGCCTTTTTCTGGGTCGATATGCCCTTCGTAGTATTCTTTTTCTGTAAGAATATTAAGTTTGGACCGCCCAAAACGCACAAGATCCACAACTTCCCGATAACGTTCTTTTGCCCTGTCGGTGTCAAAAAGATTTTTGCTTGCTTTCTTACGGTCGGAGCGAGTATATCCGTCATTTGAAAAATCAATAAACTTAACTACATCGTCTGTTTGATGAGCCTCACCCACCCGGAAAACATATATACTTGTTTGCACACTTGATTTACCGATAAACAAGTCTATCGGCATTTTGATGCTTGCAAGAAGTGTGCTGTGCTCCAGAATTCGTTTGTTGTACTCTACTGCTTTGCCAGAGCCTGCCGAGTTTTGAATGATAATAGCTGCATAGCCCTTATTCATCATAGACAGAGCCTTTTCAACAAAAATCATTCCGTTGCCCTCTGAAGAGTAGGGCGGGTTCAAAATAAACGCATCCGCAGGGAACTTTTCGTCAGTTTTGCCAAAGCCGTAATGACCATCAAACTTCAAAGAGTCCTTGTTCAAAATGTTAGAGCTGCCGTCACCCATCATAATCATATTGAGCACAGCAAGCATATAAACATTGGATAGGATTTCCAGACCTAACAACTGATTTGCTTTGATTTCTGCTGACTTGCGTGCCAGCTCTTCAGGTGACTTGATCTTCTTTTTGGCATCAGCCAACATTTCATTCATGGCGGCTACCAGTAGACCAGCCGAACCTGTGGCAAAATCCCACACAAAGGAGTCTTTATTCACTCTTGCAAGACGGCACAGAAGCGTTGCAACATAAGGCGGTGTTAAAACCACATCATTGAGCTGATCCTGCGTGAAGCCAAGCCATGAATACATTTCGTTAAATAGCTTTCCGGTGAAATCCGTATTCAAGCCAATTTTATAGTAAACACCAAGGTCATCAACAATCTTGATGAATACTCGTTTTAACTGACTTTCGCCATCGTCCGCTTTGTTAATATTGTCAGTAGTAAGTGTGTTTTGCAAAGTTCGCACAATCAGGTCTTTCTTGTCCTTGGGAAGTTTTTTGGCATCGAGAAAGGACTCGATCTTGCGAATCATAATATCGCCGTCCGTATTGTTTCTTTCGTTGGACGACTTCAAATCAGCTTTGGTAAGCGGATATACGTTGTTCTCCACATCACCAAGGGTAGCCATAATAGAGGCAACAACAAGATAGACACGGTCGTTTTCACTCAAACCTTTTTCACTCTTGAAGATATCGTTATTCAGCTTGACAAGGCTTGCAGTAATTTCCTGCTCTCTACGTTCTTTTAGCTTTTCAATTTCGTCCTGAGAAAGCGATAATTGTTTGACCTTTTCGATAAATGCAGAAAAGTGCTCTTTCTTCAAGAAGGAGAGGTCGGTATATTCATCAACCTTTTGCCCAACGCCAAAGTTGTTCTTGGAAACGTAGTACACACCAATCAGATGGTTGAGCTTTCCACTGGTTTCCTTGTAGCCGGTGACGCCGATAGCAATAACGTCGGTATAACTCGTGTAGTGCAGAACCGCATTGGCATAGTGAACCGCGCCATTTACAGCATAGGAATTGATAGCGGCAAAATCCGGCTGGTTCTTGGCAGTTCTGTTAGCAACATTTCCTTCGGCGTCCAGTTTGACAAGCTTATCTTTGTATCCCTTATACTCAATCAAAATTGGATAGTATTTTCCATCATTAGCAAGTAACAGTAGTTTTGCATCAGGTCGATTACCACCTTTGCCGCCATTCTTGGAAAAATAATCATTTAGGGCTTGGTCGATTTCAGTGTTTAATGATTCCTGCTCCAATTTATAATCCACTTTATATGATTTGAGCCAGCCGTTCACTAAATCAGCAACATTCGGCTCTACCGACTGAACAGTAGCTTTTGATGCCATCGTTATTTCTCCTCATCTGTAAATTCTAAAATATCATCAACTCCACAATTTAGAGTTTTACAAATTTTCTCAATACTATCGAGAGATATATAATGATCGTGCTTGATACGGGTAATAATATTTGCGCTAAAGCCAGCCCTCTCCATTAACTCAGCGTTAGTTATACCGCGGTCTATCAATATGTGAAATAATTTTTTGTAGGTTACAGCCATAGCGATTTCCTCCTTCCATTTAAAATACATTGTATCACATAAACGTGAAATTTTCAACGAATTCGCATAAACTTGCATCCTGCCCTGCTTTTACGATGCTCCGCTGCGTAAGAGGCTGCTGTACCATCTGGACGACGGCACAATGCTGCGGATCAGGCCTATCCTGAATGAGGCGGGAGAGCCGGGGCTGCTCATCAGATGCGTTACGGAGGAGACCGTCGAGGAGATGATGGAGGGGGTGAAGCCGTGAACAGAAGACAAGCAGCGGTATCCTGACACTGCAGTACGAGCAAGAGGTTTGACCATGCTAACCGCAAATGCAAAAGAAGCCTGCAAAAAAATTACATGTGCGCGCATCGCGCAGGAGGTACAATTATGAACTATAATCACGAAGATGCAGTAACGATCCGGACGAATGGCCGTAAGAATGACGCATCGGCGCTATGTGCGTTGAGGGATGTGCTGGAAGGGAAGGCTTTGATCTACGATGCCTGCACAGAAACACCCCACCACGGTCTGAATCCCAGCGAAGGAATTACGTTGAAGCTGGCCGATGAGCCGGATATGGGGTGTGATATGATGATCACCTTCTTGCCGTACCTCAGCGATGATGGACGGGCGTTACTGAAAATCGACTGCTATTCTGTACCCTACCGGAATGATGCGGACGAAAAAATTGTCTCCACGGCATATGACTGGATGGACGAGCTGGACGATCCGGACATTGATACGATTTTTTAATCAACCAAACAGGAGGAATACGACTATGATTGATATCTACATGAACGGTGCCGAGGTCCATGCCGAAACACCTGAAGAAGAGCGGGAAGCGTCGCTTATTCTGAGCGCAGCGCTGTCCGGGAAAACGATCCCGGCGGGCGGATGCATCTGCCCGGATCAAAGGGATTCCACGGTCGGTAAAGGCATTACGATGCGTTTTTGCGATGGTACGGATATGACCATTACGCCTACCTCAGATGCAGAAGGCAACCCTGAACTGGAGATCTGCTGCAGCATGGAGGCTGTCGTTCAGGAGACGGCAGAGGAGCCGACCTACTATTATGAGGTGCGGCTTGAACCAAAGCCTGTACTGCGAAGCTATATCGCTGCCGCCTATGAGCTCTGCAATGAACTGACCGATAGTGAGCTTGTGCGGATGGGGCACGACCGGAATACGGGGCGCATTCGTCTGTTGCAGGCGTTGGAAACGGTGGATGCACTGGCCGATTACAGCGAAGAGGCGGCGACGGAAGAGTTCGGAAACTATATGGATGCGAATTTCCCCAATGTGACGTTCAAGCCGGAGTGTGTGAATCCCCGGGCGGCACGATGGTGTGGAATGTAAAGGACAAGGAGAAAACTTATGACGGATAACAAGACCTGCAGCGTGGACATTTTGAGTGTATCGTTGGGCGAAGAAGGATATTTGATCATTCCACGGCAGACGCGTGAGCTGTGTGAGCCGCTGGTTAAGGCTGCAGACGCGCTGGAGAGGGCGCTGGAGGACCTGCCGGTTGATGAGGCGGACAAGAATAGGATCGCGCGGTTGTCGGCAGAGCTGATGGCCTAAGCAGAGCAATATGCGGTAGAGCTGGGGATTCAGGCATACTTGGAGTTTACCAGAACGCTGACCTCGGAGATGTGCGTTGGGCTTGAAGGGCACAAGGACAATGAGGTGTCAGAGACATGATCCAAGGCAAACAAAAAGCGCCTGGCACATGCAAGGCGCTTGACAATAAAAATGTTATGAAGAAGGAGAATTCTATGCAGACATTTTATGATGATACTCTAAAACATTTGGACCCATTCGCAACCTTGTCGGCTGGACTGGAAGGCAAGTACCTCTGCTACAGTGGGGGTGTGAAACCGCTTCAGCGGGGAAAATCGTTTGCCGAGGGCTTTATAATGCGGCTGGCAGACAGACCGGATAACCCGGAAAACACGATAATCAGCGTTGAGCCGTGGCTGAACAAGGACGGCGCACCGCAGCTAAAGATGACTGTTTACCAAGCTGCCGGCAGTGTACAGCGCGCCCAAGCAAATGAGCAGGCTGTGGAATGGGCAGTACGTCCAGAAGCAGTGTTATGCTAAAAAGGAGATAAAAATGAGCTTTTTAAAAGATGTATTTCAGACCGCTGACGAAATCAAGCAGAGTCAGGAGAAGTTCAAAAGTGCTACGGAGGTAAGCTTTCATCAGCTGGATGTGCTTGTTCGACCATATTTGGGCGAAGTACAGAACGAGACCCTATCTGATATTCTGGAAGGGCTGGTCGCGTCCGTTGCCGAGCATTCGTTCCAAATCGGCTACAGCAGCGCTATGCAGACATTTGCAGAAGCGGCGGTAGCACTCGAGGCAGGGTCCAATGTGCAACAGTAAAACAAAAACCGCCTTACCTGCGCCAACAGGTAAAGCGGCTGTAGAGACGGGAATATGTATTTGTCGTTAAAGTTCCCGCCCCTATAATATCACAGAACGAAGCGTTTGACCAGAGCCTTTTCTGGCAGACACTGACAAACCGGCGCATGGTCTGGCAAGATGGCTGGGCTGTGCGCCTTATATTATTATAGAGGTTATTACATGAAAATGAAAATGCCCTTTGACGGCTTCTACTTGAAGCTTTTGGATGAACAGAACGGAAGCCACGAATATGAGGAATATCTACGCAACTGCAAGGAGAACCCGTTGACCGAGGAAGAGCAGCGGGAATGGACAGAAAGCGCCCGTGCAGCGATTGCAGAGCTGGAACGGATAAACGCAGAGCCGGAGCCCACCAGACAGGCAGCAGAGGCGGAGGGAACATCCAGGCCCCAGACGCCAGAGCCCACCGAGCTGCAGGAAGGGTGCTGTACCGGACAGGAGGCAGAGGACGCACCAGAGGTAGAAGTGACTGTAGCGAAAGAAACGTCTATTCCACAGGGAGAGGGCGCTTTGTTGCTCCCGGAGGAACCGACAGTGATCCCGGAGATGGCCAGCGAGCCGAAGCGGATACGCATCACGGAGCTGGTGAAGGAGAACTTTAAAAATTGGCGTGACGGTACCAGAATAGTCTTTGATGCGGGCGTGAACTCCGGGAAGACCTACTTTATCCTGAATGTTCTGCTGCCATGGGCATATCAAAAGCACTGGAAAATTATATATCTTTGCAATCGTGTCCCCCTGAGAAATGAGATCCAACAGGAGGTGGAGCGGCTTGGAAGGACGGAAGAGAAGGTCGGGCGTTGGGATCATGACCTTCAGCAGATCGTTTACGAAACCAGAGTAACGAATAAATATAAAGATACGATCCGGGTAGAGACCTATCAGTGGATGGAGTCGTTCTGCAAGGGCAACCCGAAGGGGACAATGAACTACTTCAAAAGCTTTAACTACATAGTGGCGGACGAATACCATTATCTGTTAACGGATGCAGCTATCAATAAATACATCGACCTCTCCTATGTGACGCTGAATGAGCTGACAAAGTATCGCCCGGTAATCTTTATGAGTGCAACCGCACATCCATTCTTTCACCGTTGGCGGGATGAGACAAATGAGGTCCTGCCGGAGAACTACTGTCATATCCCATCGGACTACAGTTATGTGGAGCGTGCGGTCTTTTACTGGACAGATGCTGAGGAAATCAAAATAATCCGACAGGAAGCAAGGCGGGGGAAGGTTCTAGTATTCGTCGATCGGATGAGCAGATTAAAAAAACTGGTGAAAGAATTAGAAGACGAGTTTGCAGGTGAGATCGCCACGGCATGCTCGCCCTATCGCCCGGAAGCAAGAGAGTTTGATGGGCTGGAAGAGGTGCTGCAGGATGGTAAACTGCACAAGAGGATTACAATCGTGACGACCGTGTTTTACAATGGTGTCAACATCAAAGACCCGGAACTGATCTGTATCATCAGTAGACTGTGGGACCCAATCGTAAACGCGCAGATCTTGGGACGAAAGCGGCCGGTAAGCAAACAGGACACCTGCGCAGTGTACTTTAAAGGTTACAGCCACGACAGGATCAAGCAGGAACGCGAACATATCAGAAAAAGACAGCTGGAGCCAGCAAAGAAATGGAAAGAGGGAAAATCTGATCCGGAGGTGTGGCAAGAGTACCTGCATAAGCCGGGTATCGTGGAGATGCTGGATAAGTACAGCAAGACGGTTGACCGCGATGAATATGGTAATGGCTGGGAGTGGAGACGCCGCGCAGAACATCAATACCTCGTTCAGATGGATGCGCTCAAACTGATGATGGAAAAAGGCTATCAATGGGGGATGCTGTATGCTGTTGCAGAAAGTGATGCGCTTCTGAGTAAAATCGAACCGCTACGGTTCAAAGAGATGGAGGACTATATTGAAGAGAACCTTGGAAAACCTATTCTGGGCGAGATCATGAGAAAGGAGCTTGTTGAACGCGGCTGTATTACCAACCCCAATGATCGGCATAAAGATAAATCTGAGCCTTCTTTGAAAATTGTCAATCGATATTTGATATACTATGGTGTAGAAGTAAAATCGGATGAGAAAAGAATCAATGCAAAACAAAAGGCAACATTCTGGACACTGTATCGATTGTAACCATGATTCTGTCGATTTTTTTCACATTGTATAATATAAAAAGTGAAAATTTTCGACAAGTATAAATAATGTTTTGAGCTAAAAGAGTATTACGAATAATGAAGCAGAGCGTGAGCGATGCTTTATTGCTCGTGATGCTCTTTTACTCGAAACAAAACGGAACGAATCGTTGAAAACGATGAGAGACGTTTGGCTGCAAGCAGGTCAAGAAGCGTCATCAAAAATTAAAGCGGACTGTTTAACTGTGGCTTGGTATCTGATCACTGGGAATTTGTCGATGATTAGTAAATAAGTGTTTGTGTCTGTGTATGATCTGATAAATAGTGGTGCAGTGTGGATTGTGTGGCCTCTGGTAAGCGTCTGCCCGGCGGATGGTATCACAAGCTGTTGTCCTATCTGGGTTGACACAATAAAAAAATGAATTTCAATCAAAATATGGCGCGTTAGTGTTGACTGATATAAGGCTGCCTACGTGGTGGACACCGTTTGATGACTGAATTTTGGGCTGCCCAAAAAGGGGGTACTCAAATTGATTACCCCTGAAAGTGGGTCAAAATGGTCTGCGTATGGTTTCCAACCTCATTAATCATCAATCTGATTAACGAGCTCAATGGTTCAAGATAAGCTTTGTTGCGCTGATAGAATCGCCATACACGACCCTGTACCAAACAGTACGCACCTGTCACGACATAAGTTCAGATGAGGTCGCTTAGACTGACTCCATTAAGAAAGGTGTGTCCAATTTTGGACAAATGCAGACGGTGCTCAAACATGTTATCCGTGACCACAAGTGGATACGCTCAAAAATGAGCGGTCCTCCATGTTCTATAGAACCAATAACGTTTGACCAAAAGTGGTCGAATGAAACTGTTCCCCCACAATTTCGAGGAGACTCATAATCAAATCGAAAATCCGCCGGGATATCTGCTGTCTGATATTAAACGCGGCTTTTTAAGTTCACTTTCTGACCGAATACCGCATAAAAAGAGCCCTGCTACTCGTGTCTGAGCGGCAGAGCTCTGTTGCTTTATAGTTGGTCAATCCTCCCATGGCTCTTTCTTTTTCTTCGGAATCGGAATATTGTGTTTTTTTGCGTTTTCTACAAAAGCTTTGTGGCGTTCTTGTTGCTTCTGCTGGTCCAACGCATATCCGATGTTGCTGCGCACCGCATCAGCATACCTGTAATTTGCCTCGTTCCGTTGATAAATCCATTCATCGAACGGAACCCACGTTTTGTGCTGTACGATTATTTTTTGACGTGCATAGCCGGTTGGTTTCTTTCCCATGATATCATCCCTCTGGAAGCTCCTCGATAACATACGTTACATAGGGTAAGACTGGATTGTCCGCTTGCACTTTCTTCAGGACAGGCTCAAGGATGTCCCGATACATCTCGGCGCGCTCACGGGTATCGAACTCTTTCTGGTATAGGGTGTTTTCCTTGCCTGTGTATGTAGATAGCGCTTTGAGCACATATTTGTTTTCAGCCATAAGCTTACCTCCTGTTGCTGACAGAAGTGGTGACGATGGGTGCAGTGTTCTATTACCGTAGCTTTCTCATATATGCTTGGGACGTTCTTTTCTGACTCTCATAGAAGGTAACGCCGGTAACATCATCCACGACCAGATCATCATAAGGGATGCCCTTTTTGTTCAGATGATCAATGAACCAGCGCTTTTTCAGATAGCACCACGGGGTTCTGCTGAGGTCGCCGTAACTCGATGCAGGCCGCTCACATGCGTTGTAGGTTTTGCCGCAGATGCTCCACCATTCTTTACGCACTCGCTCCCGCATTTGCAGAACCTCAGAGGTGCCATGAAGGCCATGCTCCTCGCCATACTGATAATCTGCCTTCTTGATTTTTGCGTTCTGTCCCGCGCTGACTGCACCAGCTGCACCAAGACCCAACAACCCTAAAAATAACGAAAAAGCGCCTGCCATAATATTATCCTCCTGTATTTTGAAGTGTGTTTGCTTTTGCTGTATCTGAAGTCTACCAAACGATGCATCCGATAAGATGGACTTACAAGTGTGCTGTTAAAAATATGGAGCGTTGTGGCTGCCGTCGCGCGAACTGATGAATGACCGCACTATAGCAGGCAAAAAAGTCTCCGGTAAGGCCTCCGGTGGCGGGGAGCACCTCACTCCGTCAGCCCCAACAGATAATCGGTCGACACCTGATAGAATTGGGCAAGCTGGATCAGGCGGGGGATCTCGGGGCATTTGTCGTGCTCCCATGCGTAGACTGCCCGGCGGGTCACACCCATAGTTCGGGCAAGGTCGGTCTGTGTATAGCCGTGCGTCAGGCGCAGGTGCTGCAAACGTTCTGATATAATGGTCATGGCTGCTCTCCTTCAATATAATGGGCGTCCTCTCACAGCCCGGCGGATCTCTGTCTTTACGAGTGCACTTCTAAAAACGTCAAGGGTAATGGTGCCGCCCTCTTTGGTGATGATCTCATACTCGGTGGTCTGGATATCCCGCAATACCAGCTTTTCAATGCTCAGGATGCTGGCAAGGGGGACAGAAAGCATGGTGTGTCCGGCCATGAAATGCAGCTCTGACTTGTTCCGGTGCGTGTGCAGCTGGATGTCTTGAAATGCGATGTCTGCCCCGGAAAAAACGGCGCACCCACTGGCTTTGCACTCGGATGTCTCGGCAAGAAAGGTGTCAATAGCGATTTTATAAGTATCCATGAGGAGCCTCCTGTAATTTTATATATAGCACTACTCTCACTCATGCCCTCGCTCTCTGTCCTACTATGGTTAGTCAGCCTTCACGAACAGCTCCATGCAGTCCGCGCAGATGACCCGCACGTCCTTGGTGCTCCGGATGATAGTACCGCACTTGGGACATACCCACCGCCGGGTGCTGCTCTTTGCTTTGGGGGGCTTGGGAGCTCCGGTCTGACTGCTGCCGGGTGCTTTGCTGCCTGCTCCGGTGCCAGCCATATCCGACCATGCCAGCCGCTCACCCATCTGGATATCCTGCCAGCCTTGGAAGATGATGAAGTCCAGTAGCTCTTCGGACGGGTTCGTGATGGTCCAGCCGTACTTTTCGTGGTGGTCGACAGTCAAGCCGTGTGCCTCGGCCTGCTCCTTAAAGCGCCGGTTGTGGTAGATCCCGTTGTTGCTGGTGTCCTTGATGCCGGTCTCCATGCAGTGTTCGTGCACCATCTCGTGCAGTAGGGTGGATGCGGTCTCCTCGATGGGACGGTCAAGGGTAGCCGACGAAATATTGATCTCATACTTGTTCTCACCGCCTGCCTGCCAAACTTTGGAACAGGTGATATGACCGTATGCAGACGGGGTCTTTTTCAAGCTGATGATGAGCTCGGGCAGCTTGCCTGCAAAGTAGTGCTTGTTGAGCTCGCGGAACATCTTTTCCAGCTGACCGGCAGCGCGAGAGGTTTTGACAGTCTGTTTCATGATTTTTCGAACCTTTCTCTTGATAAAAAAGGCCGGGACAGGTATAATATTGGTGTAGCCCGCCCCGGCGGGCGTAGTGGGCTCTATACAGTGCAAACTTTGGACGGAGAGTGCTGTATGGGGCTTTTTTCGGGTGATGTCAGGTGATGCTCAGGCGGGTGCCGGTGACCGTTTTGCTATACTGGTCGTACAGATCGGGAGCTACGGCCTTGATGGCTTTGCTGTCTAGTCGGGTGCTGGAGAAATCGGACAGGCGGACTTTGTGGCAGCCTACTTCCAGATAGTTGGTGGAGCGCTCAGCCAGTGCTTCGCGAATCTGGATCTTCAGCTGTTCCTGCTCAGCCTGTGCGGCCTCGATCAGTTGGGCGGCCTCCTTGTACTGCTCGACAAGGGTCAGTAAAACGTTGATACTCATGTGCGTACCTCTCTTCAAATCGTTGGTGAATGGTCGGATGTGAGAACCGGTGTTCCCGATGGCATGAGTATAAGCCTGATTGCGCAATTATGCAAGATGGAATGTTGCACAAAGAAAAAACGATTATTTTATGCACTTTGCATAATTGAACAATCGTGCATAATAAACAATACATATAAGAGTGGAGAGAATACAATGGGTGGAAGAACCAGTGCGGCAAGCCACAACAAATACAATGCAAAAGCCTACGACCGGATAAACCTTGTTGTCCGTAAAGGTCAAAAGGAACAGATTCAGGAGTATGCCAAAGAGAAGGGGATGAGCCTGAACGCCTATATCAACGCCTTGATTCAGGCAGACATGGGCGAACACCTGACCCCGGGGGTAGTTAAAAATCTGGAAGGGGATGCTGACTCGGTAGAATGAGATAGTTGTTCCATCTCCCCAGACCTGATTAAAATCTAGCAGCAGAAGGCCTCTGCCTTTCACAGAAATGTGATTGGCAGGGGTCTTTTTACGTTAAGAAAATGACACCTAAAAAACAAAAAAATATCCTCCATATGGAAAATGGAAGGCTATGGGCAAAATCTGGCGTTATTCCAACAGATTCAGCGCTTTTCTGCCCCTCATAGACACCTGACTGGAGAATATCCGGTTCATCTCCCGGCGCTTTCGGGTCAGGTCAGAGTGTACATAGCGTTGCAAAGTGATGTTGGCGTTGGCGTGTCCTAACAATTCGCTAAGAGTTTTCACATCGCACCCAGCCTGCAGGCAAGTCGTTGCAAAGGTATGGCGTAGCGCGTGCGGACGTACCTGCCGGACGGTTGCCTGTTTCAGATATGCCTTGATGCTTTTCCGATAGCAGCGGGGTTCTGTGGGCTTGGATTCAGTACCAGATAGAAGCCATGTAGAATTACTGGTGTTTCCGCGCAGCCTTTTCTGCATAATAAGCAGCTGTTTCGGGATTGGAATTTCCCGGCGGGAGGTGCGGGTTTTAGGCGTTTGGATGACTACCTTTGTATGTCCATTTCCGCAGGAAATTCGGCAGACCGTCCGGTTGATTTTCAGCGTTCCGAGTTTCAGGTCGAAATCGCCCCACTGTAAGCCGCAGATCTCGCCAATACGCAGCCCCAATTCCACTCCTAATAATAAGCCAATTTTGCGGGGCGTGGGGTTTTCCTGTACATACTGATAAAGCCGCTGCTGCTCCGCCGGGGAGAGAGGCACAGAAATTTTGTCGACAGCTTTGGGCAACGCTACTTCCAGTTCCATCGGTCGGATCAGCCGTAAATGTGCAGCATACTTACAGATACGGCGCAGCATGGAGAGACATTCCCGGGCAGAGGAATTCCCAAGCGGCTTATGCGTGGCATCTGCGGGCGAGATGATCTGCTGCATGGACTGTTCCAGAAAGCTCTCGTCAAGAGACGCAACGGGCACTTTGCTCAAAACCGGGAGAAGATACTTGTGCAGCGTGTACGAATAATGCGCATAGGTGGATTCTTTTATGCTATTCCGCAGGGAGTGCAACCACACCTCAGCCAGTACTTCAAAGGTCAGGTCGGTTCTTTTCAGGTTGTAGAAGCCTGCCTCTGCTTTCTTTTGAATCAGCACTCGTTTTACCTCTGCATAGACCGTTCCGTAGACGTAGCCCCACTGGATTTTGCCTTCCTGTGTGCGCGCTTTGATGTATCGACCTTCCCACCGACCATCCTTGCGTTTGTGAATGTTTTCTCCCCGTCGTGCCATTTCTGTTTCCTCCTGCGTCTTGGACACCCATCTGACCACTTATTCTGTCCACCTTTGTTTTTAGCCGGATTTTTCATGCAGAACTGGGCAAAGTGCAAAAAACTTTCGGCTTCTGCGAGGTTTTTTCTAAGGTCAGGTGGGATACATTTGTATGGTTTTCTATTGATTCCCAGATATAACCATGATAAAATAATAGAGAGAATCAAACAATGATGTCGAAAGATTGGTATCCTCCATTTTCCATGTGGAGGATACCCCTTTATTGCGGAAAGGGGTGAACAGGGTGGCATTGCGTCTGTTTGAACACAACGAGAAAGCATATCATGCGGCAGTCCGGATGATGGAGCAGTACGGCAAGGCTGCCATTGTTCATCCGACCGGCACCGGAAAGAGCTACATTGCGTTCAAGCTGATCGAGGACAACCCGGAGAAGGTCGTGATCTGGCTTTCTCCCAGTGAATATATCTTCAAGACCCAGCTGGAGAGCCTGAAAAAGAACGACCCGGATTTTCCGCTGGCAAACGTTCACTTTTACACCTACGCCAAACTGATGTGCTGCACGCAGGCGCAGCTGGACGAAATAGCAGCGCAGAAGCCTGCCTATATTATACTCGATGAATTCCACCGTGCCGGTGCTGAATGCTGGGGCGAGAGTGCGGTGGCGTTATTAAAGTTATGCTCGAATGCGAAATTACTTGGGCTGACAGCGACAAATATCCGATATCTGGACAACAACCGCAATATGGCTGAAGAATTATTTGATGGACATATTGCAAGCGAAATGACCCTTGGCGAAGCAGTCGTCAGGGGTATTTTGCCTGCCCCGAAATATGTGACCACGGTCTACCAGTACCAGAAAGCACTTGCAAAGTATCAGGCACGAGTGGACAACCTGCGGGCACCGGGCATTCAAGATGCAAACCAAAAGTACCTGGACGCGCTCCGCCGGGCGCTGGAACAGGCGGATGGGTTGGACAGGGTTTTTGCCCATCATATCACGAATAAGGCTGGCAAGTACATCGTGTTCTGCGCCAACAAGGAGCATATGGACGAGATGGTGTCCCATGTGCCGGAGTGGTTTGCCGGGGTCAACCCGGACGTTGTGGTGTACGAAGCCTACTCGGATGATCCGAATACCGACAAGGCGTTTGCAGACTTCAAGACGGATACGACCAATCGGCTGAAGCTGTTGTTCTGCATCGATATGCTCAACGAGGGCGTCCATGTGGAAGGCATTTCCGGGGTCATCCTGTTCCGACCAACGATTTCACCCATCATCTACAAGCAGCAGATCGGACGTGCCCTGACCGCCGGGGACACCGCAGCCCCGCTGATCTTGGATGTGGTCAACAATTTCGAGGGCTTGACCAGTATATCTGGTCTGCAAAGCGAGATGCAGGAGGCTGTTCATCGGCTCTACGTCAACGGCGAAGGAGATAAGATCGTCACCGAGCGGTTTGAGGTCATCGAGCAGGTGCATGACTGCCGGGTGCTGTTTGAGCAGCTGCAGGCAAGCCTTTCTTCTAGCTGGGAGCACTATTTCTCCGAGGCAAGCATCTATTACGCGGAGCACGGAGACCTGAATATCCCCAAACGCTACACGACCCCGGCGGGACTAAGCTTGGGAACATGGCTGATCACGCAGCGTCGGGTGCGCGAGGGACAGATACCCGGTCAATTGACCCAGCAGCAGATCCAACGGTTGGACAGCATCGGCATGGTCTGGGGCAACCGGAACGAAATTGCATGGCAGCGAGGGCTGGAATCCGCCCAAAAGTATCATGATGCCCACGGAAACCTGATGGTGCCCGGCAAATACACCGACCCAGAAGGCTACCCACTGGGGCAGTGGATCATAAAAACAAGGCAGCAGCGGCTGAATGACCGCTTGAAGGAAGAACGCATCGCACAATTGGATGAGATCGGCATGGTGTGGAGCGTTTTTGATGTCAAGTGGGAGAAAGCCTTCGCCTTGGCAGTGGCCTATTACGAGCAAAACGGCAACCTGAATATGCCGCGCTCTTATGTGACAGCCGCAGGGGAGAAGCTGGGCTGTTGGGTGGCAAATCAGCAGTGGGCGTACCAAAAAGGAAAGCTTTCGGATGACCAGATCATGCGGCTGGAAAGGATCGGGATGTATTGGGGCAACCGCAATGACCGCCAGTGGAACGAAGGATATCAGGAAGCAAAGCGCTATTTTGAAGCCCACGGGGACCTGAAAGTACCTGTCGATTATGTTTCGCCGGGTGGATACGCCCTCGGGAAATGGGTCAAACGGCAGCGGTATACCCGTCATAATCCTGAAAAAAGCTGCGCTGTTCTGACAGAGGAGCGTATTGCAAGGTTGGATGCCATCGGGATGCGGTGGGAGAAAAACAATCCCAAACGCCCATCTGAGCAGGCGGCACAAGCCGAAACCGTTACGGCAAAAGCGGGTTAAAACAAGAAACTTATAAACAAACGCAAATTTATGTGAGGAGAAAAAATGGCTACGAATACTGTCGGAATCGATAAGGAAGTTGAAGTTAACCGCAAGGAAAATCTGCGCGACCATCGCCTGTACTGGATCGGGCGTCGGACGCAGGACGTGATCCTGTCATCGCTGGCACTGGTGGTGCTGTCGCCGGTCATGCTGGCTACGGCTATTGCAATTGTGGTGGACGACCCGTCTGCGGGTCCTGTTTTCAGTCAGGAGCGTATCGGCCGCAACGGTAAGCCCTTTAAGTTCTATAAGTTCCGCTCCATGTGCCCCAATGCAGAGGCAAAACTGGACGACCTGTTGGATCAAAACGAGATGGATGGTCCTGTGTTCAAGATCAAGGACGACCCCCGCATTACCCGTGTGGGTAAATTTATCCGCAAGACCAGTATCGATGAGCTGCCGCAGCTGTGGAACATCCTGAAGGGCGATATGAGCATCGTTGGCCCCCGCCCGGCACTTCCCCGCGAGGTCGAGCAGTATGGCGACTACGAAAAGCAGCGTCTGTATGTGACTCCCGGCCTGAGCTGCTATTGGCAAATCGCCCCGCACCGCAACGATCTCACTTTTGAAGAGTGGATGGATCTGGACGTGAAGTATGTCAAGGAGCGCAGCTTTTGGGTGGATTGGAAAATTATCTTTAAGACCTTCAAGGTGTGCCTGCTGGGGCGTGGGGAGTAAAAAATTGGACGCGTCTTTCAAGATAACTACATAGACACAAACTGATTTTAGAGGATGTCTGCAATAAGGATTGGAGGAGTAGATATTATGAAGAATTATAAGATTGCCGTTGCGAGCACTGGGACTAGAGATATAATAGGATTAACCAAGAAAAACTACGATAACTAAAGGGTTTTGACGGCTTGAGTTGTCCTTCAAAAGTTTTATTTGTTAAAAAACTGCAAGAAGCGGGAAATCCTGAGGGTTATATGTAGGTGGCTTTTGGAAGCTCTGTTTTGCCCCACAAAAAGGAGCAGCAAATAAAGATTGAAGGAGAGTTCAAGCCTACGGTGGATTGCCTTTGTGCGACCCGCCGTAGGTTTGTTTTTATCCATAAGGGAATAGATGCAACATTAGCGATAAAAATGTGAGGATGGAATAGAGGAATGAATTCAAAAAAAGAAGTGCAGCACGTATACCTTGTCGGCGCGAAGTCATTGGGGGCTTACGGAGGTTATGAGACCTTTATCTACAAGCTCACAGAGTATCACCAGAATAAAGAAAACATCAAATATCATGTTGCCTGCAAAGCCAATGGTGACGGCTGCATGGATGAGAGCAAATTTGATGGTGTGACAAAAATCAACGAACATGAATTTGAACTCCACAATGCCCACTGTTTCAAAATTGATGTTCCTCAGATTGGCCCTGCGCAGGCAATTTATTATGATGTTGTTGCACTAAAAGCTTGTTGCGAACATATCAAGAAAAACCATATTCCGCACCCTATCGTTTACATCATGGCTTGCCGTATTGGGCCTTTTGCTGGTTACTTTTACAGAGAAATCCATAAACTGGGCGGCACTGTGTATCTGAACCCGGATGGGGAGTGTGAAATAATATGGGCAACCAGAGAAAAGCTTGATTTCATGCGGGTTTACGCGGCTTGACCTTTTCACCTCAACGTGTTTCTGCCTGTCATGGTGCGTTACAGCCAGCGTGATTTCAGGTGCTAATGGCTTCTGGTTGCGCTCTATACTTAACCCACCACAGCGAAAGCTGATAGAGCAGAAAACAGAATAAGGAGGTACGAAGGCAAGCCTGTGTATAGATTGCTGCGGCAATCTGTATACGGGCTTGTTGTCGTGTAATAAAACAAACTGGATTCGGAACTTATTTGGTTGACAATAAATAAAGCAGTGGGGAGTATTGAGGGATGAGGAAGAATAAAATCAGAATACTACATGTGGCACAGGCTGCAGGTGGCGTGGATCGTTACATCCGAATGCTTCTCAAGTATTTGGACAAAGAAAAGTTTGAAAATATATTGGTTTGCTCACAAGATTTCCATGAAGAAGATTACAGAGATTTGGTGGATTCTTTTGAACAGGTCGAAATGACCAGAGCCATTGGCGGCAACGACTTGAAGGCGATTAAAGAGGTAAGAACTCTGATAAAGAAATATAACCCCGATATCGTATATGCTCATTCCAGCAAAGCCGGAGCAATTGCTCGTGTCGCAGATATTGGTCTGAAGAATCACTGTGTATATAACCCACATGGGTGGGCATTTAATATGCGATGCTCTGCAAAGAAAAAGGCAATGTATACAGCTATTGAAAAGGTAGCCGCACCGTTCTGTGACAAAATCATCTGCATTTCAGATGCGGAGAAGCAGTCTGCATTGGATAAGAAGATTTGCAGAGAGGACAAGTTGCAGGTCATTTTTAATGGTGTGGACATTGAATCCTATGAAAATGGAGTGCATGGCGCTGTTAAGAGAAAAGACCTGAACATACCTGAAGATGCATTTGTCGTTGGCATGGTTGGGCGAATGAGCCCTCAAAAGGCACCGGATGTGTTTGTTAAAATGGCAAAGCAGGTAAAAGATACAGTTCCAAATGCACATTTCATTATTGTTGGCACCGGAAACCAGGAAGCTGAGATTAGAAAGTATGCTAAGGATAACGGATTCTCAGACAGTTTACACATTACAGGCTGGGTCGACAATCCAATGAGTTATGTGGAGCTTTTTGATGTTGCATGTCTGTTAAGTCGCTGGGAGGGCTTTGGTTTGGCTCTGCCTGAGTACATGATGGCATGCAAGCCTATTGTAGCAAGCAGAGTGGACGCTATTCCGAATATAATTCAGGGTGGAGAAAATGGTCTGCTCGTAGAAGTTGACGATGATATTGGAGCAAGTGAGGCTGTGCTACGGATCTATCGAGAAGCTGGATTAAGAGATAGATTGGTGGCACAGGGAATGGAAGATGTGCATAGTAGGTTTAACGCTCGGAGAGTTTCAGAAGAACATGGGAAACTGTTTGAAAATATAGTTGGTTGAAATTGGGATTATTATGGAGATTGGTAAAATGAAAAAAACGGCAATTGTGTCATGCTATTTTCAGCATAATTATGGAAGTATGCTTCAAGCATATGCTACACAGATGGTGTTGGATAAACTTGGATATGAAAATGAAACCATCGACATCTCTGGATTTGATGGAGAAATTAAAAAGGCAAAAATACTTTACTTCATTAAAGCGTCTTTGACGTCGGATATTCTTATAACAAAGATCGGAAGAGCAAAGGATGCTGTAGTACGTAAATTAAAGAAAAATAACTATACAAGAAGTGTTGAAGCGAGAGATGAGGCATTTAGAAGGTTTGAAAAGGAACACTTCGAGATGTCACCTGCTTATAAATCCAAAAAAGAACTTTCTGATAATTGTTCGAGGTATAAGGCTGTTCTAGTTGGAAGTGATCAACTGTGGCTACCTGGCAATATTGCGGCAGACTACTACACATTAAACTTTGTGCCGGATGAAATAAATACTGTCGCCTATGCTACAAGCTTTGGACAATCTTCTTTACCAAAAGACACCACAAAATTAGCCAAAGTGTTCCTTAGCAAAATTAAGCACATTAGTGTAAGAGAAGAATCGGGAGCGAGAATAGTTAATAATATTACCGGAAGAACAGTGCCGGTAGTATGCGATCCAACACTTTTATTCGATGGTAAGGATTGGATGATTATTCAAGAAGAGGCACCGATTATTGAGGGTGAATATATTTTTGTCTATTTTTTGGGTAACAATCTCCTTCATAGAGAATTTGTAACTAGACTTAAGAAGGAAACCAGCTTGAAAGTTGTATGCTTGCCACACATAGACGAATATGTGGAAGCAGATGAAGCCTGTTCGGACATAAGATTGTATGACATCGATCCGGGACAATTTTTGAATCTAATTAGAAATGCAAAATATGTTTGCACGGATTCATTTCATTGTTCAGCGTTTTCTATACAGTATGAAAAGAACTTTTTTACATTTAGACGGTTTTCTAATACGAGTAGGCAGTCGACGAATAGCAGATTGGAGACGCTGTTCAATATGACTGGCATTGAAGATAGATTAATAGTAGGAAATGAGAATATTAAAAAAGTTCTAACAATCAAAACGGATTATTCCTTAGTAAGAGAACGGCTAAGAAAGAACATAGAAGAATCGTATAAATACCTGACTACTGCATTGGAAAATCAAAGGAGTACTGATTTGTGATAAACATAGTTAATAAAGTTGATTGTTGTGGCTGTGAAGCGTGTTATAATGCGTGCCTGAATGAAAGCATAAGAATGAAATCAGATGAAGAAGGCTTTTTGTATCCACAAGTAAATCAGGACACTTGTGTTAACTGTGGGCTTTGCGAGAAAGTATGTCCAATTAGCAACTGTGAGACAAAGAAAAATGAAAATCAGGTTGCGTATCTTCTGCAATATAAGGATGATGAAGTCTGCCAAGAAAGCACTTCTGGTGGAGCATTTACAGGAATTGCATCGTATGTAATTGAAAGGGGGGGGATTGTATTTGGAGTTGAGATGACAGAAGAATATAAAGTTAGACATACTTCAGTTGAAACGATTGAAGAACTAAAAAGATTTAGAAATTCTAAATATGTCCAAAGCCGAGTTGGCTACGCTTTTCGGCAGGTGAAGAACGAACTAAAAAAGGGCAGGATGGTCTGCTTTAGCGGAACTCCATGCCAAATTGAGGGACTGCGGCATTTCCTTGGAAAAGATTATCAGAATCTTATTCTAGTTGATGTGGTTTGTAGGGCAGTTCCGTCACCTGGTGTTTGGGAAAAATATATTCAATATGAGGTTGAACAAAAAGGAAAATTGTCTTCGATTAGATTTAGAGACAAATCACTTGGATATCAATACTCAACAATGGAGTTGAGGGCAGAAAACGGTAAAAAATATCGTGGAGGTATAGAAAGTCAACCGTGGTTAAGAATGTTTTTTTCGGGAATGATTATTAGGCCTTCATGTACTGATTGTAGGTTTAGAAGCAGATACAGAAATAGTGATTTCACGATTTGGGATTGTTTTCCAAGTTATAAATACGATAAGAGCTTTGATGAAAGAAAGGGCACAACAAGAGTGCTTATTCATTCAGAAAAGGGAAAGAAGCTATTTGCCAATATTAAGAACTGCTTTAAATATTGTGAAGTTTCAAGTGATGATGTAGTACAAAATGTGACGGAGATGGTTGAATCGCCGACGTTTCATTCAAAGCGAGTGGAATTTTTTTCTGAATTTCGTATATTAGAAATGCCCCTGCTAATACAAAAATATTTCCCCATCACCTTGAAATTAGAGTTAAAGAAATATGTAAGGCTAGGACTAAATTTAGTTGGCCTTGATAGGATAATAAAACGTTATATTAGAAAATAGGAAAATTCTGTTTTTCTGTGGTGGAGGGTATAACAGAATGATTTATATTTTAACATTTCTCGTATCTTCGGCATTTGTTTGGATAGGGACGAGAGAGTGTACAAAACGGAAAATGGAAGATGGGATGTGGGAAACAGTTAGATTAAAAAAAATACCGGTGTTAATAGGTCTTCTGCTGCCTGCATTACTTGCCTCAATGAGAGCGGTTTCGGTGGGGTCAGACGTATCGTTTTATGTCGTCCCGTTATTTAATAAAGCAATAAATTCAAATAGCTTTAGTGATTATGTGGCTATTCTTGGTGGTGACATAAACGATGTTGGATATTGTTTATTGAATTACATTCTCTCTCGATTCACAACAGAAATCGGGTGGCTGTTCTTTGCTACCGAACTAATTATTGTCTTTTTTACATTTGCAGGATGCTGGCAACTCAGAGGAAAAGCTTATCCATGGTTGAGTATGCTATTCTTCTATTTTTTGTTTTACAACATTACATTAAGCACTGTAAGACAGTCATGTGCTTTGGCAATTTCGTTTTTTGCACTTTCTTATCTTTTTGAAAAGCAATTTAGTAAAGATGCTATTATCAAGTCTATTATCTGTGTAATGGTAGCTTGCACTTTTCATCGAACGGCTGTTTTTGAATTTGCGATTATCCTTATAGCATATCTTTCTTTGAAAAATAAATTTAGTGTTGCGAAGTTTACGGTTGCTGCCTGTGTTGGGGGTCTAGTTGCTAGATTATTTGCAACAAGGTTTTTAGCAATAGTAAGTGGACTAATCGGTTTAGTAACTTCGAAGTACACAAATGAGTTCTTTTTGAGTACTAATACAACAGGAGCTTCTGGTTATAGAAGCATAATTGTCCTTGCTGCTGTTGTGACAATATTACAATTTGCATATATGAAAAGAGAAAAAAAGGACTATTGGAAAGGTATTAATAAGGCTCTTTTTAGCTTGAATATGCTATATATATTTGCAATGTTGTTCTTATCTAGTTTTGCTTTTATACCAAGGCTTATGTACTATGTTCAGTTTCTATGGTGTGTATCATTTGCTCAGGGAACAAAACTTGTAAAAGAGGACAGGTTGAACATTTGTATAGCAACGATTCTACTATTGGCAATTGCATTTTCTTTTTGGACTTTTTTCTTTGTTATTGGAAATGTTCACGGAACATATCCGTATACATTTAGATAAGGGAGCTCAACTATGTTTAAGTATTACATAACAAAGATTGTTAGAAAACTGTTGAAGTTACTCTATATATTTCCAGTGAAATGTAATAGAGTTCTATTCTATTCATTTTCAGGAAAAGATTTCTCGGATAGCCCCAAATATATTTCTGAGTTTATAGAAAACAAGAATATTGGATATGAATTAGTATGGGCGCTAAATAATCCAGAGGAATTTCAGTGTTTACTAGATCGTGGGTATAAGGTTATTAAGTACAATTCACTCGCGCATTTATACTATGGGATTACATCTAAGTTTATTATCACAAATACTGGTCCGTATAAGGCTTTAGAATACCGTAAATCACAAGTAATAATTAATACATGGCATGGCGGAGGTGCATATAAAAAAACTGGAAGAGATAATCCTTATAAGGATAAATATAAGCGACTCTACAATGAAAAATTTGGTCAATCTGGTGTTAAATTGTTCTTGTCAAGCTCAAAAGCTTTTACAAAATATGCTATTATAGGAGCTTTTGGGTATGAAGGTGAAATCGCGGAGGTTGGACTTCCAAGAAATGACATTTTGTTTAAAGTGAATGAGCATGAGAGTATTGCATTAGAAGTGAGGAGGCAACTTGGAATTGATAATAATGCAAAAATTCTTCTATATGCGCCGACTTGGAGAAATTATGAAACGGAGAAGTTTGAAAAAATAGATGTTGACGGACTTCTTAAAGCTTGTGGGGAACGTTTCGGTGGAAAGTGGGTATTCGTGTTCAGGGGACATAATCTTTCTAAGGAATCATCGCATGTAGCAAAAGAAAGCTGTTGTATAGATGCAACTAACTATTATGATATGCAAAAGCTTATGATTGCTGCAGAAGTGCTGGTAAGCGATTATTCATCTTGCATCTGGGACTTTTCCTTGATGTTCAAACCATGTTTCTTGTATGTGCCGGATCTAAAGAAGTATGATCAGACTTTTGCATTTTACACGCCAATTTATAGTTGGGGATTTAGCGTTTGTGAGTCAAATGGAGAATTGGTTGCGTCAGTTAGGAGGTTTGATAGGAAATCGTACACCGATAGCGTAAAAGAGAATCATAAGCTGTTTGGCAATGCCGAAACAGGAGCTGCGATAGAGTATGTATATAAATATATTGTTGAAACAAATTGATTGGAAGGTGATGGAATGAGCGATGGTATTAGTATTGTAGTGCCTGTTTATAATGTGCCAGAAAAATATTTGAGAGCATGTATAGAAAGCCTAATTAATCAAACTTACAAAGTAATAGAGATTATTTTAGTAGATGACGGATCAAAAGATCAATCAGGAATGATTTGTGATCAATATGCTAATCTGGATAGCAGGATTAAAGTCATCCATAAGCAAAACGGGGGCTTATCGGCAGCTAGAAACACAGGATATAATCATTCTAAGTATGAATGGCTGATGTTTGTAGATGGGGATGATTATGTTGATAATAATTTTTGTTATGCCATGTTAAATGCGGCAATACAGTATGATGTGGATTTGGTCATGTGTGGCATGTACAAGGACTATGGAAAAACACGTGAAAAATACACTTACTACATCCCTGCAAATGTGAAATTTGAAAAAAAAGATTGCATCTGGCTTCAAGAGCAATTGCTCCATTTTGATGGAAACATCGCTACAGCTTACTGCAAACTGATTAACAAGAAAGTATTGTCAACGTATAATATTACTCACAACGAAAACTTGCGCCAAGGAGCAGAAGGCCTTGAATTTAATATAAGGCTATTTGAAAAGATTGATTCTGCTGTTTTTATTGGGGAGTGGTTATACCATTATATATATAATGAGAACTCGATCTCGGCTAAACATGATGAAGCTAATCACAAGTATGTTTTGAATTGTTTTAGAGTGATAAAGAATCAAGTTCAAGAAAGTCACAATAAAACTGAACTTATGAAGTGGTTTGATAATAGGCTTTTGTATGTTGTAATCACAACCGCAATTAGTGGATATTTTAGCCCATCAAATAAAGAACCCTTTCGTTGCAAATGTGATAAATTTCGCAAGTATTTGAAAAATGACATGGTTGATACTGCGCTAAGATCTAATAATACGCAAGGGCTGTCTAATGAAAGAAAAGTAATGCTGTTTTGCATAAAGCATAATATGTTTGTTGCCTTACAAGTATTTGCTTTTTTGAGAAATCTACAAAAAAAAATCAAGTGATTAGGAAAGGAAGAAATTGAATATGGAAAAAATTATGGTTACACGTTCTTCTATGCCGACATTGGAAGAGTATGTTGACGAAATTAGAAGCATTTGGGATACACATTGGTTGACTAACATGGGTGAAAAGCATAATAGATTAGAAGCCGAATTGCAGAAATACCTTAAGGTTCCCAATGTTTCGCTCTTTACCAATGGACATATGGCTTTGGAGTTGGGTTTGCAGGCCTTGAATTTATCGGGTGAGGTAATTACTACACCATTTACATTTGCATCGACTACACATGCAATCGTTAGAAACGGCTTGACTCCTGTTTTCTGTGATATAAATCCAGAAGATTATACAATTGATGTTACTAAGATTGAATCTTTAATTACAGATAAAACTACGGCAATTGTTCCGGTTCACGTATATGGATCAGTTTGTAATGTCGAGGAAATTGAGAAAATTGCCAATAAGTATGGCCTTAAGGTTTTATACGATGCTGCTCATGCGTTCGGAGTGCAATATAAGGGACGTGGAATTACTTCGTATGGCGATATGTCGATTTTGAGTTTTCATGCCACGAAGGTTTATAATACTATAGAGGGTGGTGCTATATGCTACAACGATGAAGAATATAAAACGAAGCTCTATAGATTGCGTGATTTCGGCATCGCAAGTGAAGAAGTTGTTGATGCAATTGGTGCCAATGCAAAAATGAATGAATTCTGTGCAGCAATGGGTTTATGTAATCTAAAATATGTTAATCAGGAAATTGAGAAAAGAAAAGAGGTTGTTAATAGATATCGTGAGAACTTAAACAATGTCGACGGGATAAAACTTTTACCGGTTCAGAAAGATGTCGTGGCAAACTATAGCTATTTTCCGATTGTGATAAACGAAAAAGACTTTGGAGCAACGCGTAATGAAGTGTTTGAAAAACTAAAAGATAATAATATTTTTGCAAGAAAGTATTTTTATCCATTGACAAGCCAGTTCGATTGTTACCATGGACGGTATAATAATGCGACACCGGTTGCGTTACATATTTCCAAAAGGGTACTGACACTTCCGTTGTATGCTGACCTTTGTTTGAAAGATGTAGATACAATTTGTAGGGTGATCACCAGTTGTAAAAAATAAGAGGCAGATGTCGTGATATATCTAATTATGTGTGGACGATTGGGAAATCAACTATTTCAGTATGCCTTTGCAAGGAAGGTACAGCAGGAAACAGGTCAAGATTTAGCCATTGATTTTACGGCGATTGATCAAGTAGGAAATGCTGAGTGGAGAAATTATTTGGAGGATTACCAAGTTTCAACATATAAAATAGTGAAAAAAAATGATTACTTTCCAATTCAAAGAGTTCTGTATAAGATCTTCAGAATTATTCGTCCTAAGAATGGTCTACAGAAACAATATAAGTTCGATGAGTTTATTGCAAAGTGGTTTTATAAGTGTGGAATACTGTTTTATGAATCCGATTACTTGTGCCACAAATATGATCTCTCCAAAATCAAAACAAAAAATATACTTATTAGAGGATGGTTTGAATCAGAAAAATATTTCGAAGGCATGGGGGAAATTTTACGTAAGGAATTTTTACCCCAAAATCCGTGCGCTGATGTAGATTTGGTAAGGAAACTTAAAGAAACAGAGTCTGTATGTGTGACTATAAGGCGTGGTAATTTTACAGAGACACAATACAAGGATAAATTTCTGGTGTGTGGAATCTCATTTTATCATCGGGCAATAGAGTATATGAAGAGGATGCATCCTAATGCATTATTCTATATATGTTCAGATGATATCCAGTGGTGTAAAGATGAACTGAAATTAGACGGTAATATTATCTTTGAACCTAATAATGAGGTGTCACAAAAGTTGTATTTAATGTCGTTATGTAAGCATTTTGTCATTAGCAACAGTACATTTAGTTGGTGGGCACAATACTTGTCAAGCAATCCATCGAAAATAGTTATAGCTCCTAGTGTTTGGCGTAATACGGAATTGAAGCCTATTGATATTTTCTCGGAGAATTGGATATTGATGGATAACGATGGTAATATTGTATCTAATGGAGAGAAATAAGTATGGATCATGCCAAAACTAGAAATACAAATATTGAATTTCTAAGAATAATGTCTATATTTTCGATAATGTTTTTGCATATGTATAGACATGCCTCAGGGGGGGCGATTTTTGATTCTGGGGTTTCATTAAATCATTTGTTTCTTGTTTTATTTGGGAGCTGGGGATTGGTAGGTACTTTTTTGTTTATTATCATATCGTCCTACTTTCTTATCGATTCACAGGAATTTAAGCTTGGCAAATTGCTGAATTTGGTTTTCTGCACATCGCTGTATTCGGTTGTATCTTTGTGCTTTTCGAGGGCGTATTTAGGCGATTATATCTCAATAAAGGAAATAATTAAAGCAGTTTTGTCACCAGCACTAGATAGTTATTGGTATATAACCGGTTACATAGTGCTGTATATGTTACACCCTATATTAAATACTGTAATAAATAAATTGACGACAATTGAACTGTCTAGAGTTGTTGTTGCAGGATTTGTACTTTGTTTTGTGTATAAGTATATCTATGTCGCAGCACCCATTGGAAATGTAGAATTGTTTTTGTCAGTTTATTTTGGGATGGCACTATTTAAGAGAGTTCAGGGGACAATCGATTATAGGAAAATTTATTTCGTTGGAAGATGTGCAGCACTAATTGTTGTGTTTTTAGGAATATTGCATATGTTGCTTTACAGTAGAATTAGTATTGTAAAATACATCTATGCACAATCCATAAGTAAGTTTAGCCCATTTATGTTAGTTATAGCTTTCGCATTGTTTTGTATGTGCATTAATAGACGCCCCTCATATAGTAAGTCAATTGGGTTTTTATCAAGGGCTGTTCTTCCTGTCTATTTGATTCATGAGAGTGACTATATGTCTTCAATTTTATGGGATTACATTTTCAAAATTGAAGTAATATATTCGAAATCGTACTTTGCTATTTTGTTTCTAGGTATTGCAGTTTTAATTTTTTCTATATGTGTCATGGTTGATTTTGCTATTAGACCCATATATGGCTTCGTGGCAAACAAGGTTGCAGAGTATACTATGCTTATAAAAGGAAACATAAAATGGAAAAATCAAATTATAAAATAAGTGTAATTGTTGCAGTTTATAATGCAGAGGATTATTTGTGCAATTGTTGCAATTCGATCCTAGCACAAACATATCGTAATATTGAATTAATACTTGTAAATGATGGGTCAGAAGATAACAGTCTGGCGATTTGTAAAGAGATTCAGGCAAGTGATAAGAGAGTTGTCGTTATTGATAAAGAAAACGGTGGATGCTATAGCGCATGGAACAAGGGACTAGATGTAGCTACGGGAGATCTCATAGGATTTGTCGATAATGATGACTATATTCAGCCTCAAATGTATGAAACGCTCTTAGACATACTGATTGAACAGGATGCTGACATATGTGCATGTAATAGGTATCGCAATGTTGATAATATAAATGATTATTGCAACATGGATTTGACAGATGAAAGAATTTGCGTCTTTTCTGGTTATGATGCTGTTGTACATCTGCTAAGCGACACACAATATATAAAGCCTGCTATGTGGGACAAACTGTATAAGAGCAGTTTGTTTGAAACATTGAGATTTCCGAATACTTTTTTTGAAGACGCGGCGATAACATATAAGCTATTATACACATCTAAAAAAATTGCATATACAGAAAAACAATTTTATGCATATAGTGTTCGTGGTGGTTCTATGATTACAACACCTTGGTCAAAGAAAAAAAGCGACTCATATGTGGAAATAACAAATGAAGCCATTTCCTACTTTGATGAGAGAAAAGAATATAAACTTGCTCAAGCAGCTATGTATTGGCAAATTCAATTTGGAATTGAGGCTTATGAAAGAATGTTAATGAATCCAAAGGCGACACAAGATGATTATAATGAAGTAATGTCTTGCGTAAGAGCAGGATATAAGAGATTAAAACTGTCCAGCTTGGGTTTCGGATTGAAAAAATATTTGAAAAAAAAGTTAGAGTTTTTTCTATTCACTACAAACCCGCGTTTGTTATGTAAGTTAAAGAAAAAAGAATTAAGGTAAGGATATCGTTTATATGGAACGAGAAAAAGCACTAGCAAAGAATACAATTATTATCGGATTTGGTACTTTCCTGCCAAAAGTTGCTTCAATTATAACGTTGCCGATTGTGACCGGTTCTCTAACAAAGGCGGAATATGGTACCTATGATTTGTTGTTGACTTTGATTTCGTTGGTTTTACCATTGGCTACGTTACAAATACAAACAGCGGCATTTAGATTTTTGGTGCAGATACGTGAAAAAAAAGAAGAATGTTCTCGTGTCATTACGAATATCGTCTTTTTTACCATTGTATGTTCAATCGCACCAATAATTGTGATTTTTTTCTTGATAAACAATTACGCTGGTTATACAAGAGTATTAATATGCTTGTATTTTTTATTTGATATTATTTTGCAAACATTCCAACAAATCGCACGAGGATTGGGGAAAAATACACTATATTCTGTTAGCACTATAGTAAATGCAACAATAAATATGATGCTGATTTATATTTTGATTAATGTGTTTGATTTAGGGCTGTCAGGTGTTATAGGTGCTGTTGCCGTCGCTAATTTATGTGCGTCGCTGTTTTTATTTTATAAGTCTGGACTGGCACAGTATATTTCCTTTGAATTTATTTCAATAGATTTAACGAGGCAGATGATTGCATACGCATGGCCATTAATACCCAATAATTTATCATCATGGGTTATGACGCTTTCCGATAGACTGTTGTTGTCTATGTTTCTAGGTGTCGAGGTTAACGCGGTATATGCAGTTGCAAAGAAGATTCCAAATTTACTCACTGCAGTTCAAAGCACATTTTCATTGGCATGGCAAGAAAATGCATCATTATCAGTAGAAGATAGTGATATTGATAGCTATTATAGTAGAATGTTTAGTTTAGTCTTTGACTTAGTAATTGGGTCTTGCGCAGTGCTTATTGGTATATCACCATTGCTATTTGCTTTATTGATCAGAGGAGATTATATGGAGGCATATTGTCAAATGCCGATATTGTTTATTGCATTGACATTTACAACGCTGTCTTCATATCTGGCTGGAATATATATTGCGGATAAACGCACAAAAGCAATAGGAATAACAACAACTATTGCTGCAACAATTAATTTGGGAATTGATTTGATTCTAATTCCATCGATTGGAATGTGGGCGGCATCGTTATCTACTTTGGTTGGATATTTGTTTCTTTTTATTTATCGAATTATTGATTTAAGAAAATACCATAAGCTTACTATCAATAATTTGCATATTATACTTTGGGTAGGAGTACTTGTTGCTTTTAGTATAGTCTCATTTATTAACAATACGGTATGCAATTATGTCATATTTGTTCTTGGATTGGGCACATTTGTATATTTGAATAGGAAAATAATTAGTGCAATTATGAAAAAATTGCTGAAGTAAAAATGGTAAGCAGATGTGATATCTTTGGGTCGAATTGACGCGAGGTGGAGTAATGAATATCGCAGTTATATTTGCTGGCGGTGTAGGCAGCAGAATGCATAGTAAGCAAAAGCCAAAACAATTTTTGGAAATGTACAATAAACCAATTATTATTCATACTATAGAATATTTTGAAAATCATCCAATGATTGACGCAATCGCATTAGTTTGCGTTGCTGATTGGATTGATTATTGTAAATCACTTCTTTATAAGTTTCGCATTGATAAGGTCAAAGCTATTGTCCCAGGAGGAGAAACAGGACAGTTATCAATCTACAACGGATTAAAAGCTGCTAAAGAGATTGCTGGCGATGAGGAGAGCATCGTTCTAATTCATGATGGTGTCAGGCCTTTAATAAATGATAAAGTGATTACTGACAACATTAATAGTGTGAAGGAACATGGATCGGCAATTACTACGGCTGTTGTCAAAGAAACTATTCTCGTTGTTGACCCCGAAACATCAACTATTGACTATGTGCCAAGTAGAAATAATTCTAGGGTTGCAAGAGCTCCACAGAGCTTTTGGCTTGATGATATTTTGTCGGCACATGAAAAGATGCTTACAAAGGGTATTACGAATTGCATCGACTCCTGTACGATGATGCAGGAGTGTGGGTTCAATTTGCACTTAGTTGATGGACCGGGTGAGAACATTAAAATTACAACTCCAGAAGATTTCTATACTATGCGGGCAATCTTGGAAGCAAAGGAGAATGCACAGATATATGGGTTTGATGAATGATTACATATGTGAGGCAGGAAATGATGAAACACTGCAAGAAGATTTAGACTATATAGCAAGTAGTGAAATTCCGGTTGAAGCTTTAAGAGATTCCAAAGTACTTGTTACGGGAGCAACGGGCTTGATAGGTGTATCACTTGTTAGAGCATTATTGTGTGTCAACAGAGTTAGAAATCTAAATCTTCAGGTTCTTGCTCTAATTAGAAATAAAGAAAAGGCTGAGAAAATTTATAAAGAGCTTTTGAATAGAGAAGATTTAGTTTTATTGCTTGGAGATGTTACTGAGAAAATATCTGCAAGGCAGAAGGTAGATTATATCTTTCACTGTGCAAGTGTGACTGCATCAAAAGTTATGATAAATAACCCGGTGGAAACACTGTTGACTTCTATTGACGGAACAAAGAATGTGCTCAATTTTGCAAGAGAAAGTAGTTGCAAATCGGTTGTCTATGTCTCTTCAATGGAAATGTATGGCTCATTTGCTGAAGCAAATAACAATGTCACAGAAACAGAATTGGGATATATAAATCCCCTTGCTGTTAGGAGCAACTACCCCGAAAGTAAACGACTTTGTGAAAATATGTGTGTGGCTTTCTGGTCGGAGTATGGTGTGCCAGTCAAAATCGCACGACTTTCGCAGACATTTGGTGCTGGTATCCTTTCTGGAGAAAATCGTGTTTTTGCACAGTTTGCGAGAAGCGCAATAGAAGGAAAAGACATAGTTCTTCACACAAGGGGGTTGTCTGAAGGGAATTATTGCTATACCAGGGACACTATTATGGGGCTTTTCCTTATTCTTATTAAAGGTGAAAATGCAGAGGCATATAATGTTACAAATCCAGAAACACATACGACTATTGTAGATATGGCGAGAATGGTATGCCAGAAGTTTGGAAACGGAAAGATAAAAGTTGTCTTTGATATACCAGAATCGAACCAATTTGGATATGCGGCTGATACAAAGATGAAATTGAATGCGGATAAACTTAAAAACTTGGGTTGGAGACCGGAAATTGGGTTAGAAGAAGCATACAGAAGGATGATAATGGGAATGAAAAGAGAGGGTTGACAAAGTGAACGAAGAAAACATAATCGTTAGCAAGCAAGCAAGCAAGCAAGCAAGCAAGCAAGCAAGCAAGCAGAGCAGGCGATTATCATGGGTTGATGTACTAAAAGGTATAGGTATTATTCTTGTTGTAGTCGGACATGTTTATTTAAATCGTACGGTACGGGATTGGTTATATTCCTTCCATATGCCGCTGTTCTTTTTGGCAGCAGGATGGTTATATAAAGAAAAGCCGATTTTAACAGACATAAAGAGAAGAATCCAGACCATAGTTGTTCCTTATTTCTCGTTCGGCTTGCTGGTACTTCTATATTGGCAAGTGATAGAGAGAAGATTCCGTGATTCTGACATGAGTTTTACGGAGTCGTTGATTGGCTTATTCTCTGGTTCCTACAATAATCTTGACTTCAATGTTCATCTGTGGTTTTTGCCGTGTTTCTTTGTAACGGTAGTTCTTTTCAATATACTGGTTAATCTGGGCGGCAGGAAAACTGCTTATATTGTTTCTGCTCTGATGAGTCTGATCTATGTTATTCTTTCGATGCCAGAACTTCTCTGGGGATTTAACCGTGTGTTTAAGTACATAGGATTCTATGCTGTAGGAGTTTCCTTGGCAGGGAGAGAAACAAAGATTGCGGATAGGAAGATAGGAACTGGAGTGACTGCGGTAGTTTTGCTTACAGTGAATTTCATCTTATCCCTCTACAACTTAACCACAGGGATCATGTGGTTTGTGACAGCACTTATTGGTGTGGCTGCTGTGATTCTGATTTCTCAGTTCATCAATGAAAACAGAATTCTGCAGTATTTTGGTCGTATATCTCTGATTGTTCTTTGCATCCATGGTCCTGTATATCGGGTTGTGGTGAAGATTATATCAATTCCATTACATATGGGAACAGATGCTGTAAGAGAAAAATTTTTACTGGCAATGCTAGTAATGATTGTTACGATGGTGATATGTAGTTTAGCGTATGAGATTATTGTAAGGGTTGCTCCATGGATGATTGGAAAGAAAAAGGTTAAAGTTCTTTGATGCATGGAGAAAATGGTTACAATCTTCATATGATATGTTTCTTGAGAATTTGAATAAAAGGTGCTATACTAAAATCATTATAATTTTCTGGAGGTTTTATTATGCCCAGAACGAAAGGTAGCAAGAATAAACCCAATACTGTGACTGCTGATTTTGCAACGCAGATTGCGGAAAAGCAGTCCGCAAAGGAAGCTGTCACTGCCGAAATCGCATCTATCACTGCTAATATCGATGCGCTGAAAGCCGATCTGAAAGCCAAGAAGACAGAACTGAAGTCCATTGACAAAGAAATTGTCAGAATCGAAGCTAAAAAGGTCAAAGCTGAAACTAAGGCAGCAGAATCCGCAAAGAAAGCCGAGGCAGAGGACGTACTGAAAAAGCTGTTGGCAAGCGGCGTGAGTGCAGACGAGATCCTCGCAAAACTGAAATAAATAATATCAACCGTGTGGACAAACTGAAATTCAGCAAGTTCACACGGTATTTTTAAAGTGTGCTATATAGTTTGTGACGTAAATAAGAAGAGGGGATTCCTGTGGGAGAAACACGAAAGCCCGGCGGAGGCCGGAAAAAGTTAAAGCCGGAGTACGATGCCGGAAAGAATCTGAAAGAGCAGATGGATGCAGCGGTGTCCCTCTATAAAAACAACTCTCTCCAAGCCATTGCGGACGCACTGGAACTCAACCCTATCAAGGTTCGCAAGCTGCTCATCACAGCCGGAGTGTATGAGTCGGACATGGCAGAGACGGTGCAGCACACCTTTTATAAGTATAGAGATACGCAGTGCTATAAAGAAGCTATCCTCTTCGCCGCATCAGAGCTCAAGCTGTCCAAAGCTTCGGTTACCTCGTATCTGCCGTATGAAAAGGGCGTGTATTTCCCGAGCACAACCTCAACAGAGAAAATCAGTGTAGGAGCGGAGCGGCAGCGGAGATACCGGGCAACGAAGAAACTGCGAGCAGCGCCGACGGAGGAACATCTGTGGGAAGTGATTCTGATGTATCAAAAAGTGCGTTTTAAAACCTATTCCGGCTTGCCGTTCTATTATGAAATACGAAAAGGCAGAAGCGGCGGGTACACAAAGGAGCTCTGGATCGACCGCCGGGAAAACAGCAAAAGTCTGGCGTGGAGCTCGGTGTTGCTAGCACTGGGCAATGTAAAAGAGGCCGGAGCATTGGTTGACAGGCCAAAAGCGCTGGGCGATATCCGGGGCGTGACCTACATCTACGGGATGTTCTATCGGTTTGGGCTGATCGATGTGCCGGACGAGGCAAAGCAGAAAATGAAAAAGAGCGGGTGTGCTTCCAATGGCTGATATACGGGTGCTTATATGTGCAACTGTCGAGTCGTAAGACATACATGTTTCATATCGAACAAAAATGACCCTGTTTCTCACTCCATCCATCAAAATCACTTCCGGTGAAATTATAGTAAAAAAGGACAGGGGAGAGCACAGGCAAAGTAGAGACTGAGCAAATAAACAGCATGGATAAGAGGCTGTCAATGGCAATCAGCACATCAAAACAACCCTAATCGCTTCAAAAGTATTCTTCAAAAAAAAACAGAGGTAACCCATCACCAAAGCCGGTCCATCAATGCCCCATCAACCCATCATCCAACCCCTCATCACACCCACCCGGAGGAGCGCATCTGGGCAGGGCGAACGCCCCCGGCGGCAGCCCCGGGTCCCGGACGCTCCGAGGAGTGGCACACTAAGTCACATGAAAATATATGTGCATAAAAAGAAATAGAGTGAATGTGATAATTCTAAAACACAAAATCGCGAAAGAACTTGAAAATAACGCCTAAACGTGGTATAATTTTGGTACGAACAAGCCGGTTTTGGTACGACAACGGTATGCTGTGGTACTGTAACTGTTGTTTCGAAATTATGAACGATCACAAAAAATCGTGAAAATTTAGCGTAGCTACGACGACACCTATCAGGTTCAGGTCGTGTCTTGGTACGACAACGAGAACTCCTACACCTCTCAGATGGTCCGTACCATTAAGTACTTCGCTGAGAACTGCTAATCACAGCTCTACGTTCAAAAGTGCTTGAGGTGCCGTGCTGAATAACGGCTGATACCGGCTTTGCTGGTGTGAATATGCTGTGATCGGTATGACAACAGGATAATGAGTTCAACACCCTTCCTTTTGCGGGTTTCCGTGAGAGGAAGGGTGTTTTTGTGTGTCTGCAGGGAGAAAATCTGCAGAAAGGGTGATTTGCTTCAAGAATTGTGCTATACTAAATTCACAGTGTCCCTGATTCGATGCACTATGCGGATGACAATGCTTTTTTGTAGGTAGCATCGTGCGACGGGGAAAAGCATATACACTATAAAAGTTCACTTTTGGGAACGAGGTAATCAAGAAATGGGAAAGTACTTTGGAACTGATGGCTTCCGTGGTGAAGCTGGTATTGATCTGACTGCCGACCACGCCTACAAGGTTGGCCGCTTCCTTGGCTGGTATTATAATATGCTCCGCAAGCGCAACGGCAACAGCGAGCCTGCCCGTATTGTTATCGGCAAGGACACCCGCCGCAGCTCCTATATGTTTGAATATAGTCTTGTCGCTGGCCTGACCGCTTCCGGCGCAGACGCCTACCTGCTGCACGTCACTACTACGCCGTCTGTGGCTTACATTGCCCGCGTGGACGATTTCGATTGCGGCATCATGATTTCTGCCAGCCACAACCCCTACTACGATAACGGTATCAAGCTGATCGACTGCTACGGCGAGAAAATGCCCGAAGAGACTCTGCTGCTGGTGGAGGACTACATCGACGGCAAGCTCCATGTGTTCGATAAGGACTGGCCGGAGCTGCCCTTTGCCCATCGCGAGCACATCGGCTGCACGGTGGACTATGTGGCAGGTCGCAACCGTTACATGGGCTACCTGATCTCGCTGGGCATCTATTCCTTCAAGGGCGTCAAGGTCGGTCTGGACTGCGCCAACGGTGCAAGCTGGAATATTGCTAAGAGCGTTTTCGATGCTCTGGGTGCAGATACCTATGTTATCAACAACAAGCCCAACGGCCTGAATATCAACAACAATGCTGGCTCTACCCATATTGAGGGTCTGCAGAAGTTTGTGGTGGAGAACGGTCTGGATGTCGGCTTTGCCTTCGACGGCGATGCTGACCGCTGCCTGTGCGTGGACGAGAAAGGCAATGTCATCACCGGCGACCACATTCTGTACATCTACGGCTGCTACATGAAGGAGCACGGCGAGCTGATGAACAACACCGTAGTCACGACTGTTATGTCCAACTTCGGCTTGTACAAGGCTTTTGATGAGCAGGGCATTGGCTACGCCAAGACTGCTGTGGGCGACAAGTACGTCTACGAGTACATGGCTAAGAACGGCTGCCGTATCGGCGGCGAGCAGAGCGGTCATATCATCTTCTCTAAGTACGCCAGCACCGGTGACGGCATCCTGACCAGTCTCAAGATGATGGAAGTTATGCTGGCCAAGAAGCTGCCTATGAGCAAGCTGGCTGAGCCCCTGAAGATTTACCCGCAGGTTCTGGAGAATGTCCGTGTGACTGACAAGAAAGCCGCACAGAACGACCCGGCGGTGCAGGAGGCCGTCAAGGCCGTTGCAGAAGCACTGGGCGATACCGGCCGTATTCTCGTCCGTGAGTCCGGCACTGAGCCGCTTGTGCGCGTGATGGTGGAAGCCCCCGACCACGACACCTGCCAGAAGTACGTCTCTCAGGTCGTGGAGGTCATCAAGAACAAGGGTTACGCTGTTTAAGACTTATGCCTGTGTGTAAAAATGCACAATGCTATAAAATAAACCTATAAAAGATCAAACCGCGAGGAAGCGCTTTTATGAACGCATCCTCGCGGTTTTTTAATGGCGAAGCGTTTTGCGTCAGACGGGATGCCTGCCCCTGCACGATGGGACGCCATTACCCGCAGAGCATGACCTTGGCGGAGAAAACGCCATCCTGATAGGTGAACGTACTTGCGCCGCCGGTCTTTTCTGCAATATGCTGGACAGACTGGATGCCGATCCCGTTTTCTTTTCGCTTGGACGAGTGGAAAACTCCGATTTTTTCGTTGACTTCACCGTCAAATGCGTTTTCCACCTCGACCAGAAGCAGCCGCTCGGCATGGACATACGCGGTGATCCTGATCTGCCGCCGGGCAGGTGCGGTGCGCAGGCTGGCTTCGAATGCATTCTCCAGAAGATTGGACAGCACCAGACACGTATCGATCTCGTCCACAGGAAGCGCCTGCGGCAAGTCGAGCTTGGCACGGAAGGGGATACCCTCGCGCTTTGCAAGGGTGCAGTAATAGCCAACGACGCTGTCTGCCGCACGGTTCTCGCAGAAACTCATATCCAGATTCGGGATCCGGGAGACGGTTTTTGCAAGGTAAGCTTTCAGGGCATCCAGATCGCCTGCTTCGGCCAGCGCAGAGATCTGATTCAGCTGGTGGCGCATATCGTGCCGCGCCTGCCGGACTTCTTCAATAGCGGCTTTCAGGCTTTCATAGCGCTGCTGCTGCATGGATAGAAACTGGTTCTCCTGCTGCAATCTCGCATTCCTGTTAAGGCTGTTTGCCATCAGCAGAAAGATCGCGTTGAACAGGAACATCAGGAACAAAAGGGCAATGCTCATAACAATGTAGACCTGCAGCACCCGCCCTGTCCGAAGCGTTATCTGGTAGCGCGGGATCATAAAAAGATTCAGCAGGATGAACACCAGCGGCAGCACCCAGAACACGTACCACGTCTGCGCAAAGTTTTCATCCTCGACCATGGTGCGCACTGCGTGGGTGGCGGGATAATACGCTGCTGCTGCGGTCAGCCAGCAGACCATATTATAAAAAATGCAGGCACTAAAGCAGAACCACGGCTTGTCCGACGGCAGCTGCAGCAGGATCGTGATCGCCGCGCCGACGGCACGGGACAGACTGTTCAGGCACGCAAACACCGCGCAGACCGCCAGCGCGATCGTCCCGGATTTCCAGAGAGAGATCCGCAGCGTTTTGAGATACAGAAAAATTGCCGCAAGCGTGATGAGCAGCAGGGGGAACGCGGTGGAGAGACAGAAATGATAGCAGAGCAGTCCGCCGCCAAGGCAAAGCCCGAGCAGCAGCGGCACCGCCCATGCGGCAAGCCTTGCGGGAGACTGCTTCAGATAGGAGCGCACCGGAAAATACGCGAGCAGCAGGCCGGGAAACACAACGGTAAGCTCTAGGAGCGGGCGCAGAATGTCCTTCAACCCACACGCCCCCTTTGCAGCAGAAATTCCATAAACGTCTGCCGGGCTGCTTTCAAAAGCTCCTGACTGACATAGACACGGCTGCCGTCCGTCATGCAGAAGGCGGCATCCTGAAAATCGGCAGCATTCTCCATATTGATGATCGCGCCGCGGCCGCAGACGAAAAAGCGCGGGTCTTTTTTGAGCGGCTCTGTGAATGCCTTGAAGCTTTGGCGTGTGGCAAGCGTTTTGCCGGCAGTGGTGCGGATGTTGATCATGTGGGCGAAATGCTCGGCAGATATGATGTCCCGATAGCGCAAACGGATGTCGCTGCCATCCACCTTCACCGTCAGGATCGGCTCCGGGCGCGGGAGCTTTGAGAGCATTTCATCCAGCAGACCGGAAAGCTCGGTTTCGGAAAATGGCTTGACCAGATAATGAAATGCCCGCACCTGAAAGCCCTCAAGCGCATGGTCTGTCGAGGTGGTGGTAAAAACCAGAAGGCAGTCCGTATCTGTTTTCCGAAGCTCCCTTGCCGCGTCCATGCCGCTTAAGCCTTCCATGTAAATATCCAGAAATGCGGCGGTAAAGCGCCGCTCTTTTTCTGCCGCCAGAAAAGCTTCGCCGCTGTCAAATTCTAAAAGCTCTGCTTCTGTGCCGCGCTGGCGCAGCTGCCGCGCTAAGCGCTCCTTCAGCAGCGTGCGCTCGGTATCAAGGTCGTCAACGATCGCAAATCTCATGCTGTACCAAGAAGCCATTGTTATAGCTTCCAACCTCCTTTATAAACTCTTTCATCCTGATTATAGCACAGTTGCACGGTTCTGTCGCAGCAGAAAACGGGATTTCGTGACGGAAACAGTGCTTTCGTGCCAGATACCTTGAAAAGGCCGCGCCTGTCCGTATACTGGAGACAGAAGCCCCCAATAAGGGAAGAAGAGAAAGGAGGAAAGCTGTGTACCGAATCGCCGTGCTGACAAACAGCAGGGCGCAGGAAGCTTTTCTGACAGAGCAGATCTTGCAGTTCTGCGCCGAGCATTGTTTGTTTCCCCAAATGGACTGTTACCACGATCAGGAAAGTTTTTTTGAAACCGCACGCAGCGAGCCGCTGACAAACGCCGTGATCGCCCTGCCGGGTGTCGACGGCTTGAATGCAGTAGAGCATCTGCGCGCGCTTTGTCCCCAAACACGTGTTATCTGGTGCAGCGATCTGGATTTTTCGCTCCATGCCTTCCGGCTGCGTGCAGACTATTTTCTGCTGGAGCCGGTGACCGAAGCCGCCTTGCGGCAGGGTTTTTGCATCTGGCTGGATCAAAAAAAATCCGGCAGAGCAGCGCCGACCTGACCGCAACGAACACAACAAGGAGAACGGTTTATGAAAAAGAAAAGGATCATCCATTCTGCGTTAAGCTTGTCGCTGACCGCAGCATTGTGCCTGTCCATGGCCGCCTGCGGCGGTACGCAGACGCCCGCAGACAGCGGCGCAGCTTCGCAGCCCGCTGCACCATCCGCTGCGGTGCAGCCCTCTTCTGCACAGACGACCTCTGCGGCGCTGCCGGTAAAGGCATTGAACCCCAAGCAGGTGGAGGAAAACCCCTATATGGCCAAGAGCGATGCAAACATTCATCACGATGGCTACAACACCGACTCGACGGATGAGATCCTGCCGCTGGGCATTTATCCCGAGATCAACGTTTCCTACGAGACAACGAATGCAAATGCTTCTCCCGCCATCTATTTTGACAGCTACGGCCATGCTGTTGTGCCGCTGCTGGGCGGCATTGCCATCCGCGACCTGAACGCCGAGGAGACAAAGACGCTCGGCTATTTCTCCCCGAAGAAGCATGACGGCGGCGGGTACGTCATCCAAAGCTCCTATACCTTCATGGACGCGTCCAACCGCATCGTCTGCCCCACGAGCAACAACCATGTGCTGATGCTCCGCGCAACGGACGAAAACGGCAATGTGCTGCCGGAATTTGAAAAGGTGCTGGACATTGATATCAAGGCGGCTGCCGAGGCTGCACTTGGAAAAGAACTGACGCAGAATCTTCTGTCCGTGGTCTTTGACTATGACGGAAACCTCTGGTTTGCAACGGGCGGCTTCCGCATTTACCCGCAGCGCCAGCAGCAGGGCGTCATCGGCTATATTGCCCGTTCTGCCATTGATGCCATCCTGAACGGTGAGCAGGCAGACCTTTCAAAGGCTGTCTTTGTCCACGAGCTGACCCCCGGCGAGGGTGCCGAGAACGGCATCGCCGCCTCCAAGGACGGCGCGGTGATCCTGACCAACCAGAACTGCTATCTTCTGCGTGCAGAAGAAGGCGTAGACGTTGTGTGGTGCACGCCCTATGAGAGCGCAGGCGCAAAGGTGAGCGGCGAAGGCGATAAGACCACCGGCGGCGGTCTTGCATGGGGCGGCGGCTGCTCTCCCACACTGACACCGAACCTTGTGCTGTTCACCGATAATCAGGATACCGTAAACCTTCTTGCACTTGATATGAAGACCGGCGAGGTCGTGGCAAGCGCCCCGGTGCTGGATGACCTGCCCGAGGGCTATCAGGTGGCCGTTGATAACTCTGCCATCGTCTATGATGACGGCAATGGAACCGTCAGCACCATCGTCTGCAACTGGTTTGGCGCGGGCAATGCAGGTCTGGCGGACCCCAACAACGACTCCTCCATCCAGAGCTACGCCAATATTTACGACCAGAACTGGCTCATGAAGGGCAACGTCATGATCGCCCCGGGCATTGAGCGCATGGACACCGTAAAGACCGCAAACGGCTACGAGATGAAGAGCATCTGGAGCCGGAACGACCTGAGCGATACTTCCATCATGAAGCTTTCCACCGCAACGGGCTATATCTACGGCTATGTGCAGGATGTGACCACCGGGATGTGGCAGTACATCATTCTGGACTTTGAAACCGGCGAGACTGTTTTCACGATGGATGTTTCCAACAAGTACGGCTACAACAACATGGCCATTGGAATGTATGCCGGCAACAGCGGCAACGCGCTCTACTGCCCGACAGGCTATCTGGAGCTGCTTCGTCTGCAGGACCGTTTCGTTTATCTGCCCGAAATGCCCTACCGCAAGGTCGATCTTGATCAGGCTGCAAGAAATGTCCTCTCGCAGGAGCAGTTTGCGCAGGACGGCGGCGAAGGCACCGTTGCAAGCTGGCGCAACACGGCGACAGTCCGCAACGTACATCCCAACACCACCGTGGCTTTCCGTATGAACAACCTGTCCGGCAGCACCTCCGGTCTGGTCCTCTACGCCTATGGCGCGGACGGCAGGCTGGCAAAGGTCGATTCTGCACTGTGGTCGATCACAGACGAGGACGGCAATGCTGTGACGGAGCTTACCGCCGGTACGCTTTATGAGCTGCGTGTGACTGTTGCCGACGGCGGCGCTCTTGACCTGAGCGAGACGGAAAAGGAGATCAAACTCTCCGTTGTGCTTGGAAAATAAATCCGCTTTGGGCGGCTGAAAAGCATTACACAAACCCCGGAACCTTTTTCGGAGCCGTTATGGCTCAAAAAGGGCTCCGGGGTCCTGTTTTTGCGCGGGAGTGTCTCGTTAAATAATCTACTAGCGGAAAAAACTTGTATCTTTGATACGGCAGTGGGCGTGATCGTGGCGCTGTTGGTCAATTATTTCCTGCCGCGGGAGCGGGTGGTGGCCTGCTGGGAAAAGGTCAAGGGACTCTTCCGCCCGCTCGAGCACTCCTGATGGAACACCCCGCGCTGCGGCGGTGTTTTTACAAAATAGCAAAAGGCTGCTGTACAGTGAGATCCTGTGCGGCAGCCTTTTTTCAGGTCTGCTTCCGGTCTGTTACAGCGGTTTACTTTTGGCAGGAGAAATGCTATGATACATCTTAGAAAAAAGCAAGGAGGAACTACGATGGGCATCGCGGGAAATGAATGGGGTTTTCAGGTGGGCAAGCTGCCCAAAGGTGCGCTGGATAAGATCAGCGATGTGCCGGGCGTGACGGTGGGGCACTGCACGCTGGCAGACGGTGTGGTGCAGACCGGCGTAACGGCGCTGCTGCCGCACCCGGGAGATATTTTCCACGAAAAAGTGCTGGCGGCCAGCCATGTTATCAACGGCTTTGGCAAGACCACCGGCCTTGTGCAGATCGACGAGCTTGGCACGCTGGAAACACCTATTCTGTTTACCAACACCCTCAGTGTGGGCACCGCGCAGACCGCGCTGGTGAAGTATATGCTGGAAAAGAACCCCGATATCTGCGAGACCACCGGCAGCGTGAACCCGGTGGTCTGCGAGTGCAACGACTGCGGCCTGAACGACATCCGGGGACTTCATGTCACCGAACAGCACGTCTTTGCTGCGCTGGCGGACTGCAAGGCAGACTTTGCCGAGGGCGCCGTAGGCGCAGGGCGGGGAATGCGCTGTCACGGGCTCAAGGGCGGCATCGGCTCTGCCTCCCGGGTGGTGGAGCTGGACTGCAAGCAGTACACCATCGGTGCACTGGTGCTCTCCAACCACGCGCTGTTTGACGACCTCATCGTGGCGGGCAAGCCCATCCATACGCTGCTGGACGACAGCATCCCGCCCCACGAGGACAAGGGCTCCATCATCACGGTGCTTGCCACGGATATCCCCCTGAGCGAGCGGCAGCTGCGGCGGTTGTGCCGCCGGGCGCTGGTGGGGCTTTCCCGCACCGGCTCCTACTGCGGCAACGGCAGCGGCGAGATCGTTATCGCCTTTACCACTGCCAACCGGGTGCCGCACTATTCGGACAAGGCGCTGCTGCCCATGACCCTGCTGCACGATGATGCCATCAACCCCTTGTTCCGGGCGGTGGCAGAGTGCGTGGAGGAAAGCGTTCTCAGCAGTCTGCTCCATGCCGAGACCGTCACCGGCAGCCATGGCAGGACCTTCCGCAGTCTGACGGAGCTGCTGAGACGGGACGTCTGACGCACCGAAATAAAAAAGCTGCTGTCCCAGCAAAAATGCCCCGGATGCCTTGACAGATGCAGCCGCAGGGCGTATTATTTGGGCGGGAAGGCCGCTGGATGGCGGCTTTTCTCAGAAACGAAAGTTAGCTAATTCTAACTATTGCTTCTGCCCTGCACAGAGGATGTGAAGGAAAAACGATGATCGTCATAAGAAACTGAAAGAAGGTACAAAAATGTTCCAGACAACCGTAGAAGTGGACGGCATGGCCTGTTCCATGTGCGAAGCGCATATCAATGACACGATCCGCAGTGAGTTCCCGGTGGAAAAGGTCTCGTCCTCGCATTCTAAGGGCAGGACCGTGATCCTTTCCAAGGAGCCGCTGGACGAAAAGGCACTCCGCGCCGCCATTGAGGGCACCGGATACCAGGTGGGCGAGATCTGCCGTGAGCCCTACGAAAAGAAGGGATTGTTCTCCTTCTTAAAAAAGTGATAGTTTACGCCTGCACCCCTGCGGGGCAAAAGCAACGGTCTGGCTGCCGGTAAAATAAAAATGCAAAGGGAGCTGCTGCACATTATCTGGTGCGGCAGCTTCCTTTTTGTGCGGAGCGCCTATCCCTGACTTTCCTACAAATAAAATAGGAAAATATGAATTTTCTATTGACAATTGCCCGGAAGGGGAGTATACTCCCTTCAAACAACAAAACATACATAACGTGTGGGTTTGTAGAAATAGGAGAGAGCTATGAACAGACGAATGTGTTGTCAGACGAAAACGAAGTAAACCAACAAACAAAAGAAAGGGTAACGTTTTATGTCTGTCGAAATTTTGGATCTGGGTGCGCTGGCGCTCACCGCAGTATTTTTTGCATTGCTGTATTATCTGCACAAGAAAAAGCACGTTGATTTTGGCGTGCGCACCATCCTTGCCGTGGGTCTTGGCCTGATCGTGGGTCTTGCGTTCAAGGGACACCACACTTACGTAGCAGCCGTAGGTACTATTTACGCCCATGTGGTCTCCGCTGTGGTCATTCCGCTGCTGATCTTCAGCATCATTTCCAGCATCACCAATCTGGGCAATTCCGTCCGCCTGAAGCAGATCGGTCTCAAGACCGTGTTCTTTCTGGTACTGAACACCTTCATTGCCAGCCTGATCACCCTGATCGCCGGTGTGGCTACTAACATTGGCAGCGGGGTGCAGTATGAACTGGCCACCGATTACACCGCCAAGGAAGTGCCCACCTTTGTGGATACGGTCATCAGCCTGTTTCCGCAGAATCTGGCTGCGCACTGGTCCAACGGCGAGGTGGTGCCCATTGTGGTGTTCTGCATTCTGGTGGCTGTCAGCTATAACAAGATCGCAGCCAAGAAGCCCGAAGAGGTGGCACCCTTTAAAAAGTTCATTGACGCCGGTGACCTTGTGATGGGCCGCGTGGTCAGCTATGTGATCTCCTTTACCCCGTATGCAGTCCTTTCCCTGATCGCCCGTGCGGTCAGCCGTTCTTCTCCTGCGGATCTTATTCCGCTGCTCAGCGTTCTGGTGCTGGCGTATGTGTTGTGCGGCATTCAGGTCTTTGTTGTGGAAAGCGCCCTGATCAAGTTTGTGGGCAAGCTGAGCCCCGTCCGCTTCTTCAAGGGCATCTGGCCCGCGGCTACCGTTGCCTTTACCTCCCAGAGCAGTGTGGGTACTATCCCGGTCACGGTCAACCAGCTGACCCGGAAGCTGGGTGTGAATGAGGACGTTGCCGCCTTTGGCGCAAGTCTGGGTGCAAACCTTGGTATGCCGGGCTGCGCGGGCATCTGGCCCACCCTGCTGGCAGTGTTTACCATCCATCTGCTGGGCATCGAGTACACGCCTGTGCAGTACGCCTTCCTCGTAGTGCTGGCTGTGGTCGTTTCCATTGGTACGGTCGGTGTGCCCGGCACGGCGACCATTACCGCAACGGCGCTGTTTGCCGCTGCCGGTCTGCCGGTGGAAGCCATCATCCTGCTTTCTCCCATCTCCAGCATCGTGGATATGGCGCGTACCGCTACGAACGTTGTGGGTGCGGCTACCGCCACCACCCTTGTGGCCGCTACCGAAGAGCAGCTGGACACTGCCGTTTACAATGGCACGGTGGAGACGCTCGCGGCAGAAGCCTGAGAGTGACATCAAAAAACTGTTTGCCACAAAAATACAATTTAAAAAGAGAAATCAAGAAAAGCACTGGTTTGCATACGAAAAAGCGAATCGGTGCTTTTTCTTAATAAAAGAAAGAAATAAGATGAAAATATACAGCCTGAATTGAATTAAAAAGGATTTTCAATTGAAACACTCTTTAAGTGAAATGTGCTCAAGAGTGAAAATTATACAAAAACCAAGAAAAACTTCCGGCAAAATGTTGGATAAACCGCAGAAATGTGCATTTGACGAGGACAAATTTTCAAAAAACTCTTTTCTTTCGGAAAACACGGATGTATAATGCATCCATAGCACAAGGGCGTGCAAAGTTCCAGAAGGAGGAACGGACATCCCTTGTGTATTTTTAGAACGCAACGCTTTAGCAGAGTATAAAGCTAAAGCAGTGAAGAGAGGGGAAACATCTATGAGATTTGATCGTCGTATTTCGCGCCGCAGCTTCCTGGCAGCTGCCGGTGTTACCTCCGCAGCACTGGCTCTGACAGCCTGCGGCGGCTCTTCCAGCTCCGTGGCGGCTTCTTCCGCTTCCGGCACTGCTTCCTCTGCAGCTGGCACTGCACAGGGCGGCACCCTGAACATTATGCTGGAGACCGAGGTTCAGTCGCTGGACCCGCAGATCGCCACCGACGGCACCTCCTTTGAGGTCATCGCCGATTACACCGACGGCCTGATGCAGATGGATGCCGACGGCGCAGCAGTTCCCGCTATTGCAGAGACTTATGAGATCAGCGAGGACGGCAAGACCTATACCTTCCACCTGCGGGATGTCAAGTGGTCCAACGGCGATGCCGTTACCGCTGCCGATTTCGTGTTTGGCTGGCAGCGTGCCGTAGACCCCGCCAACGCTTCCGAGTATTCCTATATGCTTTCTGATATCGGTCAGGTGGTCAACGCTGCCGAGATCATTGCCGGCGAAAAGCCTGTCACCGATCTGGGCGTCACCGCAGTGGACGACAAGACGCTGGAGGTCCAGCTGAATGTTCCTGTCAGCTACTTTTTGAGCCTGATGTATTTCCCCACCTTCTATCCGGTCAACGAGGCTTTCTTCAACACCTGCAAGGACACCTTCGGCACCAGCCCCGACACGGTGCTGTCCAACGGCGCTTTCAAGCTGACGGATTACCAGCCGGCTGCTACTGCCTTTACACTGGAAAAGAACCCCGATTACTACGATGCTGCTAAGGTCGCACTGGACGGTCTGGCCTATCAGGTCATCAAGGACAGCCAGCAGGCACTGATGAGCTACCAGACCGGTGCTCTGGATATGACCCTGCTGAACGGCGAGCAGGTGGATCAGGTCAAGGATGACCCCGAATTTACCAGCGTGGGCGCCGGTTACCTGTGGTACATCAGCCCCAACATCGACGGTGTGCCGGAGCTTGCCAACGAGAACCTGCGCAAGGCCATCACCTTTGCACTGGATCGTGACGCCATTACCGGGGACGTGCTGAAGGATGGCTCTGCACCCTGCTACACCGCGGTTCCGCCGCAGTTTGCCACCGGCCCCGACGGCAGCGATTTCAGCGCCGACCAGACCAAGTTTGCAGAGTTCTGCGCTTATGATGCCGACAAGGCCAAGGAGTACTACGAGCAGGCCAAGAGCGAGCTGGGCAAGGACTCCTTCACCTTCAACATGGTGGTGGATGCCGACGACGCACCCCAGAAGGTGGCACAGGTCGTCAAGGAGCAGCTGGAGACCACGCTGGCAGGCTTTACCCTGAACCTGACCGTGGAGCCCAAGAAGCAGCGCGTGCAGGATATGCAGGACGGCAACTTTGAGATCGGTCTGACCCGCTGGGGCCCCGACTACGCCGACCCCATGACCTATCTGGGTATGTGGGTGACCGGCAATTCCAACAACTACGGTCTGTGGAGCGATGCCGACTACGATGCCATCATTGACGAGTGCACCACCGGCGATTTGTGCACCGACCCCGAGGGCCGCTGGGCTGCTTTGTACGAGGCAGAGCAGATCATTCTGGAGCAGGCAGTCATCTTCCCGCTGTACGGTCAGTGCAATGCCGAGATGGTCTCTTCTGCCGTTACCGGCGTGGAGTTCCACCCCGTTGCACTGAACCGCGTGTACAAGAACGCTGCTAAGAGCGAGTAAAACTGAAAGTACACTGAACAAGGCCGCACAGTGGCCCGCAAAAAGCCACTGTGCGCCTTTTTGCCATTTGACCTGTACGCGGCAGACGAACGATTGACCGCGAAAAACGCTTTGGACAAAGGGGGTCCACCCGACGTGAAAAAGTACACACTCAAGCGAATCCTGACATCGCTGTTCACGCTGCTGGCAATCCTGCTGGTGCTGTTCATCCTGATGCAGCTGATGCCCGGCTCGCCCTTCAATGATGAAAAGCTGACGCCCGATATGCGGGCAGCCCTATATGCAAAGTACGGCCTTGACCAGCCCATCTATATCCAGTTCTTCCGCTATGTGGGCAATATGCTCCGGGGCGATCTGGGTGTCAGCTACAATATCTCCAAAAATACGCCCATCTCTCAGCTCATCCAGTCCCGTCTGCCCATCTCCATTCAGGTGGGCGGCATGGCGGTCACGCTGGGTGCCATCGTAGGTCTGGTGCTGGGCATCCTCGCCGCCTTAAAGCGGGATACCGTGGTGGACACCATTGCTACCATCATCTCGGTCATCGGCGTATCGGTGCCGTCCTATGTGTTCGCACTGGCGCTGAGCTACACCTTCGGCTTCAAATTCCGCTGGTTCCCCATGCTGTTTTCCGCCAAGGACATCTTTGGCTCCAGCGTGCTGCCCAGCATTTCGCTTTCCATGTTTACCATGGCATCCATTGCCCGCTTTACCCGCAGTGAGATGATCGAGGTGCTGGATTCCGATTATATGCTGCTGGCTGAAAGCAAGGGCATCTCCGGCCCGGCGCTGATCTTCCGCCACGCGTTGCGCAACGCCCTGATCCCCATCATCACGGTGCTGGCACCGCTGATCGTGGATCTGATGACCGGCTCGCTGGTGGTGGAAAAGATCTTTGCCATCCCCGGCGTGGGCAGCCTGCTGGTGACAGCCATCCAGTCCAACGATTACAACGTGGTCATTGGTCTGAGCTTTATCTACAGTGCCATGTACATTGGCATCATGCTGGTCGTTGACCTGCTGTACGGCATCATCGACCCGCGCATTCGTTTGGCAAAGGGGGACGACTAAATGGCAGAAAAAGCGATCCGGCTGGGCGGCGAATCCACCGCCGATGCCATTGTCAGCGCCGTGGATGCAATGTACACGGAGCACACCTTTGCGGAAAAGGATTTTGCCCTCAAGCACAATGAGGACGAGATCAGCGTGGATACCAACTTTGCGGCGCAGAACTTCTGGAAGGAAGCGCTCATCCGCTTTTTCAATAAAAAGAGCGCCGTGCTGGGGCTTGTCCTCATCGTGGTCATCGTGCTGCTAGCCGTATTTGGCCCGGGCATGAACAGCTACACCTACTCCGGGCAGGATCTGAGCCAGAAAAACTTTGCACCCCGCGTGCCGGGCATTGAGCAGTTCGGCATTCTGGACGGCAGCGAGAAGATGAGCACCACCACCGGCTCCAAGCTGACCAACGCTTATCAGGAAAAAGACAAGCTGGACGTCTACTACTGGTTCGGCAGCGACCTGTACGGCCGCGACATCTGGACCCGCACATGGGAAGGCGCCCGCGTCTCGCTGATCATCGCGGTGGCGGCGGCGATCATTGATATGCTCATCGGCATGAGCTACGGCCTGATCTCCGGCTACTTTGGCGGCAGGGTGGATATGGTGATGCAGCGCTTTCTGGAAGTAGCCAACGGCATCCCGCGTCTGGTCATCGTCACGCTGCTGCTGCTGGTATTGCAGCCCGGCATGGTGACCATCATCTTTGCCCTGATGCTGACCGAGTGGGTGGGCATGAGCCGCATCGCCCGCGCCGAGATGCTCAAGCTGAAGGATCAGGAGTTCGTTCTGGCGTCCCGTACGCTGGGCGCAGGCAGCTTCTTCATCATCTTCAAGGAAGTGCTGCCCAACATCATCGGACCCATCATCACGCAGGTCATGTTCAGCATCCCGACTGCTATCTTCACCGAGGCGTTCCTCTCCTTCGTGGGTCTGGGCATCCCGGTGCCGCAGTGCTCGCTGGGTTCTCTGATCAGCGAGCTGTACAACAGCTTTACCACCCATCCGTATCAGATCATCCCGCCCATTGTAGTCATGAGCCTGCTGATGCTCAGCTTCAACCTTGTGGCGGACGGCCTGCGCGAGGCGCTGGACCCCAAGATGAAGAGTATGTAAGGAGGAACACCCCATGCCTGAAACAAAAAAAGAACAGGTCTTGTCGGTGCGAGACCTTGATATCACCTTTAAGACCACCGCAGGCCCGGTGCACGCCATCCGCGGCGTGAACATCGACCTGTACAAGGGCGAGACGGTCGCGCTGGTGGGCGAGTCCGGTTCCGGCAAGTCTGTCACCATGAAAGCCGCTATGGGCATTCTGGCCAAGAACGCCACCGTGAACAGCGGCAGCATCCAGTTCAGCTACCACCATGCCGACGGTAGCCCGGAGACCGTGGACCTGCTGCAAAAGGATAAAAAGTGGATCCGCCGCCACATCAACGGCAAGCGCATCGCCATGGTGTTCCAGGA
>OMBQ01000238.1_pt1 | contig 71810 bp, 74 predicted proteins | sample 1674311 | NCBI WGS metagenome assembly OMBQ01 (sample SAMEA103958160, study PRJEB25191) | human gut metagenome | biome: human-associated habitat [ENVO:00009003]; feature: intestine environment [ENVO:2100002]; material: feces | place: Germany | collected 2013/2015 | reverse complement strand
AATAATGGAAAAATTTGAAATAAAAGCAAAAAATACAGATTTTGATTTATTTGAATTTATAAAAAGAAATAATGTTTTAATATATTCGGTATTATTTTATTCTGCAGGTTTGTTATGCGGCTCATTTGTATATAAACGGTTAGAAAGTGATGTATTAAATTCTTTATTTTCGGTAGTAAAGCTTACTTTTGGTCAGGAATTAATTAATAATTTAAGTTTTTATTTTTTAATATTTGCTGTTTCCGTTTTGATGGGGATATGCTTAATCGGATTTCCATTTATGAATTTAATACCTTTTTTCTTTGGCGGCTATATTGGCATGGAAATATCATATTATTACATAACATACGGGATAAAAGGATTTGGCTTTGCTTTATTAATGGTTGCTCCTTTTGCATGCTTGTTTTTAACAGTTTTAATTCAAACTATTTCAAAAAGTTATGTACTAAGTAAAAGAATTTATAATATTACAATAAAAAAATCAGATACAGCCGATAATGTGGATTATAAACTGTATCTGAAAAATTTTGTGATGTATGGACTTATAATTATTTTAATTGCTTTTATAAATACCGGCTTATCTCAGGCATTGGGAACTATTATTTCTCTTGATTAAGGGGATTCGAATCTATTGCTTTTTTCAGCTCTTCGTTAGCAATATGTGTATAGATTTCTGTTGTTCCTAAATTTTCATGGCCTAAAATTTCTTTAAGAAGCAAAAGGTCTACATTTCCGTGTTGGTACATTAATGTTGCTGCTGTATGCCTTAATTTATGAACAGATAATCCTCGATTTCCAAATCCCGCCTTATCCAAATACGTATAAACTATATGCTGAACAGTTTTTGGACTGATTCTTTGATTGCGTGAACTTAAAAACAAGGCTTTATCTTTAACTCCGTCTACCGGTTTAACTTTAAGATATTCGTTAATCGCTTTTAAACAGGCATTATTTAAATAAATTTTGCGCTCTTTATTTCCTTTACCGGTAATTATAAGAGCGCCGTCTGTTTTAATGTCATTATAATTAATTGACACTAATTCCGACAGACGCATTCCGCAATTTAAAAATAATGTAATTATTGCATAATCACGCTCTTTATAAGGTCCGTCAATAACAGACAAAAGTTTTTCGGCTTCTTCCAATGTTAAATATTTAGGAAGAGCTTTTTTTGTTTTTGGAATATCCAGATTTTTCATTGGATTATTTTCGATAATACCTAAATTATCGCTTAAATAGGTAAAAAATCTGCGAATGGAAATTACTTTTCGTGCACGAGTTGATTCGTTATTATCTCTTGTGTTTTTTAAATATATTAAAAATTGATACGCATCATTTAAAGTAATTTTTTTTATAAAATTAATATCAATAGGGGATAAGTCGATGTTTTCATCATCCTCATTAATATTGCATAAACCTTTGTTTTTAGCCAAGAATCTAAAAAAAGTTCGTAAATCAGATGCGTATTCATCAACAGTTTGCGTAGAATGTCCTTTAACAACTTCTATATATTGAAGATATTGTTGAACTAAAACAGGAAGTTCATTAAATTCGTTATGTTTCATGATGACCTCTTCTCTTTTGTGAAACAGTTTCATAAAATTAAGATTTGTATTTTTATTAGGGAATAATGAATAAATAGTATTATTTACAATGTTTTTATATATTTTTTATTGGAATTAATGTGTTATAGGTTTTTATTGATTTATAAATTACTTATATTTGCAATAAATACTTAATTATAATTTTTTAAATCGATTTTTTATTTGCAAATAATTTGTGTTATATAAAAACATATGTTGTATAGTTTTATTTTAAATTTTAGTTAATCATTATTTATTGATTTCTATGTGTAATGCCTAATTATCAGTACAGTACAATAAATTATCGTATTACCTATTAATTGTTTTTTTCTCCCCTTAATTAGATAAAATATTTATTTTGTATAATTGTATCATTTTTTTAATGTGTTGTCAAGTTTGCCCCCTACGGCTTGTAGAGGGCGTTTTTATTACTTATTACGTTCATAAAATTTTCTATTATAAAGATAAAAAATATTTTTTCGGAATGTATTTAAAACCAAATTTCTCATAAATATGTATCGCATCAGGTGTATTTGTTGTAAGTGTAATATCCGTAAACCCCTTTGATTTTGCAAATTCAAGCAAATAAGTAATTACTTTTTGCTGATAGCCGTTACCACGATAGTTAGGTACTGTATATACACTTACTAATGAGCAGTGTTTACCGTTTTTGTTGGTGCAGATAGTAATTTGTGGCAGTTCATTTTGTTGTTCTATTGCTGCCATAGCGATAGGTTCGTTCTCGATATAAAGTATTGAAAAGAAAATAGTTTGGTTTAAATTATTAACTAAAAATTTTTGGTTACTTGTGCAAATTCTTTTGAATAGAATGTATAATCTGTATTTAGTGTTTTTTTTCAATCTTTAATTTGCATTTCAACTCTTAAATTTACAATATCATCTATGTTTTTATCAGTTGCAATTGATATTTTTATTTTGAGATTAGTATTGTTATTTATCATTTGCTTTTCTCCGTATATTTGCACTTTTTAATATTTCTTCAATAAGCTTGCTTTTGCCGTTTGTGTAAGCAATTCTGTCGTTTGGATATTTATTTGCGAGCTGTTTTTTGAGGTCAGAATATTCTTTTGCTTTTTCCTTATTTTCATTTAAATAATCACGCATATTAACATAATCGTTCCACTCTTTACTGTTGAAAATTACTACATGAATATAATGGGTTTGAATATTATTTTGAAAATCGGCACAAACATATAAATGTTGGTTTTCGTGGTCTTGACGCTTGTAAATTACACCAAATTTTTCAAGTTCTTCATTATGCTTAAAAATATCGTTAAAATCGTTAACGCCGACAACTATATCGATAATCGGTTTAGCACAAATATTTTTAATTGATGTACTGCCGATATGTTGGGCGTCAACAATGTCATTTTTTAATGTTGTTTTGAGTAAGTCAATTATCTTTTGAGCAGATATTTCCCATTCTGTTTGGTGATTTTCAACTGCTACTTCTCCCCTTTTTAGTCCTATTGACATTTGATTTCTCCTGTTTTGTTAAGTCGATTGGTGATAATGCTTGCAATAATTCCGTTGATGATTCCAGTTATTAAACCGGAAAACATAAGAATCGGAAAATAATAAATAATTCGATATGTATTCATAACAAAACCGGCAATAATAATTTGACCTAAATTATGAATTACCCCTCCAAGTGCAGAAACGCCTATTGGAGAAAATTTGTTAGTTCTTTTTGCAATAACCATTGCTAAAAATGATAATATGCCACCTGATAAGCTGAACAGCATTGAAAAAAAGCCTGAAAAAAACAGACCGTTCATTAATATTCTGATGACTGAAATTGCAAAAGCATCTTTCTCATTTAAAACATATAGCGTAATTATAACAACCAAATTTGCAATGCCTAATTTAACACCCGGTATTCCGACAGATAGAGGAATTAATGATTCTAAATATGAAAATGCAAAAGCCAACGAAATCATTAAGCCTAATATACAAATATGTTTAGTTTTTGAATTTATCATTTTGCTACTCCGTCAACTTCGTTCTCAAGGCCATTGGTTACGGTTACAATAACTTTGTTTGGAAGGCAAATAATTGATTCATTATTGTTTTTTATTGCCCTATGTTTTTCACATATTTTATCCGGGCAATCTGCATAAATCATACTAACTTGTCCATTTTCAATTAAAATCGTATTTTCAATTTCATTATCTTCGTTGTAAATATTATATTTTTGGTTTTTATTAATTTGTAATACGGCAGTTATTGTGCCATTTTGTTCTATAGTAACATAATTCCCGTGTTTTGAGGTAAGCAAAATAATTGTTACTGATAGTAATGATATAACAATAATTGAAAATATTAAAATTAAATCATTTTTTAAAAATTTTTTATTCATTCTTTTAATGCCTTAATTCCGCTTGATTCTGTAATTTTATTGTTATTGTCAAGCCAAATTGCCTCAATATCTTTATTATTTTCCACTATCTTTAAACCTTCTTGCAAAGGCATACAAAATAATGCTGTTGAAAAAGCATCTGCAAGAAAACTGTTGTTAGAAATAACTGTTACCGATTGAAAATAATCAGCCGGAAACAATGTGTTTTTGTTTATAATATGATTATAGTTTTTATTATTGACTGTGTAGTATCTTTGGTAAGAACCGCTTGTTACTACGCTTAATCCGTTGCTTGCCTTAATTTTTGTTAAATAATCGGTTGAATTGGGATTTTCAATCCCAATTATAAAGGGCGTTTTGTTAGTTTTTTCTCCTACTGTAATTATGTTTCCGCCAAGAGAAATTACAGCGCTGTTCCATAACTGGTTATCTGTAATATATTCTTTAATTTTGTTGCAAACATAACCTTTGGCAACTGCTCCTACATCCAGTTTTAAGTATTCGTCTTTAAAATATACTGTGTTATTCTTTTCATCTATAACTAAATTATTTATATTTGTATGCAGCGATGCATTCTTTAATTCGTTTTCACCCGGTAAAGACGCGGTTTTCGGATTTGAAATACCGTTTTCACGATATTCATGCCATATTGATAAGACACTGCCCATAGCGATATTTACATATCCGTCAGTTAAAAAATATATATCTTTTGAATATTTTAGCAGTTCTATAATTTCCGCATCTGTTTTAACAGGTGAATTTGCCGCATTATCATTAATGTATTTTAAATTATTTAAACCATCATAATTATTATAAATATCAAATAATTTAGAATATTTTTCGATGAATGAATATAATTGATTATATTTATAGTTAAAATCTTTTTGCGAAACATCGTAAGCAGTGATGCTTGAAGCGGTATCAAATAATTCAAGAAAACTTGCAGAATATTTTTTTAAATTTATTTCTTTGCTGCATCCTACCAAATTTATAGCAATAAAAAAGGAAAGGACAAGTGAAATAATTTTTTTCATAAGTCCCCTCCTCTCTCGTGAAATATTTTAATTTAAAAATTGCTTAATTACTTTTGTTGGGCATTTTTCTGCACATAAACCGCATTCTGTGCATTTAGTGTAATCGATTTTAGCAATATTGTCTGTTACGTGAACAGCATCATTTGGGCAGTTACGTTCACACATACCACATCCTAAACAGCCTGCTTGGCAGTTATCTTTAACGACTTTACCCTTTTGTTTATTTGAGCATTGAACTCTATATTTAGAATCGTATGGCACGATTTCTATTAATTTCATGGGACATGCTTTTACACACTTACCGCAAGCAACACAAAGTTCTTTATCAACAACTGCTTTGCCGTTAATTATTCTTATTGCCTGATTATCACAGACATCTGCGCAAGAACCGTAGCCTATACATCCGTATTGGCAGCTTCTTTCACTGCCTCCCGGAGTTACTGCAGCAGAAGTACATGTTCTTGTTCCGTAATAATTAAACTTTTGGTGTCTTACATCACAAGTACCGGAGCATTTTACAAAAGCTGTTTGTCTTACAAATTCTCCTGCCTGTACTCCCATAATTGCAGAGATTTTTTCTGCTCCGGCTTTTCCGGACGGAGGGCATGCATTAACAGGTGCTTCGCCTTTAACAATAGCTTTAGCCAAAGCATCACAACCTGCATATCCGCAAGCACCACAGTTATTTCCTGCAAGTGCTTCCCTTACTTTAATTTCTTTTTCATCAACTTCAACGTGAAAAATTTTTTCTGCAATGCTTAATAATATTGCAATAATTAAACCAACAACAGCAATAACTAAAGCGGCAATAATAATATTTTTAAAATTCATTTATAACCCCTCCGTTATTTAAGTGAACTAAACCCATAGAATGCAATGGCCATAAGGCAAGCAGTTAAAAGTACAGACGGTGTTCCTTTAAAAGCCTTTGGAAAGTCGTTATTTTCTGTTCTTTCTCTCAAACCTGCCATTATAATTATTGCAATGGCAAAACCAACGGCAGTGCCGAATCCGGTTACAACAGATGTAATAAAGTTATTGTTGTCTTGTACATTAGTTAAAGCAACGCCTAATACGGCACAGTTTGTTGTTATTAAAGGAAGATAAACACCTAATGCTTGATATAACTTCGGAACATACTTTTTTAAGAATAATTCTATAAGTTGAACAAGAGCTGCGATTACAAGGATAAATATAATTGTATTTAAATATGTAATATTTAATTTTTGAATTACAAACGTGTAAAGCAAATTTGTTACTGCGCTTGCAATTGTAATTACAAATATTACAGCTCCGCCCATTCCGGCAGCAGTTTTAACATTTTTAGAAACGCCTAAAAACGGACAAATACCTAAAAATTGGCTTAAAACAACGTTGTTAATAAGTGCCGTGGTCATTAATACTAAAAATAAGGTTTTAAACATTATTTGCTTTCCTCCTTATTTTCACTTTCTTTGCACAATGACATACAATGTGCACAATCACCGCCGCAAGCGGTTTCCTCTTTAACGTGTCTGTTTGCACCTTTTGCGCCGAATTTGTTTTGAAGAGCACATAAAAATGCAAGAACAAGAAAGGCACCGGGTGCTAAAATGAATATTGAAACGCCTTCGTATGAAGAAGGTAAAATTTGAAGATTAAATATTTTACCTGTTCCTATAAGTTCACGCACAATGCCTATTGAAGTTAAACCGATTGTAAAACCAAGTCCCATTCCCAAACCGTCAAAAATTGACGGAATAACTTTGTTTTTAGAGGCAAAACTTTCAGCTCTGCCTAAAATAATACAGTTTACAACAATAAGCGGAATATAAAGCCCTAAAGCGTCATATAATGAGGTTACGTATGCTTGCAGTAACATTTGAACTATTGTTACAAATGAAGCTACAATAACAATATATGCAGGCATACGAACGCCATCTGGAATAACTTTGCGTAAAAGAGAAATCAACATATTACTCATTACAAGAACAACAGTTGTAGCAAGACCCATTCCAAGTCCGTTTATTGCAGAAGTAGTAACTGCAAGAGTAGGACACATACCGAGCATAAGTACAAATGTAGGATTTTCTTTTACAATACCGTTATATAATCTTTCAATCGGTTGTTTCAATTTAATCAACCTCCTTTAATTGCTGATTATAAACAGCAAGTGCGCTGTTAACTGCTTCGCAAACAGCATTTGAAGTAATTGTTGCACCGCTGATAGCGTCAATTTCAGTGTCATCTGCGGCACCTGTTTTTGTGTATGAAATACCATCTGCCGATTTCCCTTCAAATTGAGACTTAAAGTCTTCATTTGTTGCCTTTGCACCCAAACCGGCAGTTTCACTGTGAGATAAAACAGTAAATCCTGTAATTTTGTTTGTAATTGTGGATACTCCTACTGCTATTTTAATATCTCCGCCATAGCCTGAAGGCGATGTTGCCGAAAATACATAACCAATAGTATTTCCGTTATTATCGGTTGCTTTTAATACATCGTCTACTGTGCAATTTGAAAGTCCTGAATTTGAAAGAGAAGCTGATGAATTGTTAAGAATTTCATCTGTATTATCAAGCGCAACAAAATTTGCGTCTTGATACACTGCTTCATATGCTTCAAGTCTTGCTTTGTCCTGGGCTTTTGCAATAGGCTCTTTTGTGATTTCATTAACAGTTGCAAGAGAAATACCTGCAATTAAAGTTATTAAGAACAGAGCGAGGCAATTTTTTAAAAATTTGTTTTTCATATTATTATACCTCCTCTTTTTTACGCATTCCAAATGCTTTCGGAACAGTTATTTTTTCAATAAGAGGAACAAGCAAGTTGCTGATGATTATTGCATAAGAAACGCCTTCTGAGCTTGAGCCCAGTACACGGAAAATTGCTGTTAAAAATCCGATTAATAATGCAAAAATTACTTGACCTGATTTTGTGATTGGACTTGTTGTATAATCGGTTGCCATAAATACCGCACCGCTCATAAGACCGCCGGTAAGCAAATTTCCGAGAATGAAATTTAACGTTTCATAATCAAAACCTATATGTTTTCCCTTAATTGCGGCAAAAATAACAATAAATACAAGTGCAGAGCCCATGTAAATTAAGGGGATTCTCGGTGAAATTATTTTTCTGATAAGAAGATAAACAAATCCGATTAAAATAGCGGCACAACATACTTCACCTATGCATCCGTTTTGCAAGCCAAAAAATGCATTCTTTAAATTAATTAACTCCCCTGCTTTAACCTGTGCTAATGGTGTGGCGGAAGATATGCCGTCAGTTGTAGCAAAGTCGGTCATTCTTGAAGTAAAGGAAATAAGAAGAAAACATCTTGCAGCAAGAGCAGGGTTCATGATGTTTTGACCAATACCGCCAAACAACATTTTTACAACAATAATTGCAAAAACGCCTCCTACTGCAGGCACCCACCAAGAAACCTGCGGCGGCATATTGAGTGCAATGATTAAGCCTGTTACCACTGCACTGAAATCAAAAACGGTAATGGGCTTTTTATAAATTAATTCAAAAATAAGTTCACTGAGAACACAACTTACAACAGAAGAAATAATAACTATAAGTGCATTGCTTCCGAAATGCCAAACGCCGAATGCCAAAGTAGGAATAAGGGCAATGCAAACGTCTATCATTATTTTTTGTGTTGAGCTTTTATCTCTGATATGCGGTGAAACAGAAACATTATACATTACTTACTCCTCCTTATTTAGCAGATTTGCTTTCTCTTACTTTAATTTTAGCAAGTTTAAATGTTTGTGTAAGAGGTCTTTTGGCAGGACAAACATATGTGCAACAGCCGCATTCGATACATTCCATACCGTAAAGTTCTTCAAAACGTTCGTAATTTTTACTTATAGCTGCTTGTGCCATTAATTGCGGAACAAGCGTTTCAGGGCAAGCATTTACACATCTGCCGCATCTTATGCAAGTAGTAGTTTCCATTTTTTCAACATCGTCTTTAGTTATTGCTAAAATTGAAGATGATGTTTTTGTAATCGGATAATCAAGAGTGTCCATAGCCATGCCCATCATAGGACCGCCGGAAATAATTTTTATAACCGAATCTTTTAATCCTCCGCATTTTTCGGCAAGGAATTTATGCGAAATACCAAGTGGTACATCTATGTTACCCGGATTATTAACTCCGTCTCCTGTTAAAGTAACAACTCGGTGTACAATAGGCATGTTCAACTTTACCGCTTCATATATGGCAATGACTGTTGCAATGTTTAAAACTATTACGCCTGCGTCGGCAGGAAGAATGTGAGAATTAATTTGCCTGCCTGTAACAGAGGAAATTAGTCTTCTTTCACCGCCTTGCGGATAACGTGTGGAAAGCGCCATTACATCGATTCTGTTATTGCCGTTGCATTCATAAGACAGGGCGTCAATAGCTTTAGGTTTGTTATCTTCAATTCCGATTACTGCCGTTGCTTTTTCAAACATACGAAGAACAATAGCAATGCCTTCAATGATTTCTTTACTCTTTTCAATCATAAGTCTGTAATCAGATGTAAGATAAGGTTCGCATTCGGAACCGTTAATAACTATGTAATCAATATTTTTGTTTTTAGGAGAAAGTTTTACACCTGTTGGAAATCCGGCACCGCCCATGCCTACAATGCCACTGTTTGAAATGATTTGAATAATTTCTTCATTTGAAAGTGTATTAACATCTCTCTCTTTTCCGAATGTTTCGGTACATTCATCATTAAAATCATTATTTACAACAACACATTTTGACGGTTTACCGTTTAACATAAGTCTGTCTTCAATAGCTTTTACAGTGCCTGAAACTGACGAATATACAGGGCTCGAGACAAAAGAACTTGCTTCGCCGATTTTCATTCCTTTTAATACCCTGTCCCCTACTTTGACGCAAGGTATTGCAGGCGCACCGATATGTTGTGACATAGGAAAAACCATGACTTCTTCGGCAGGTAGTGAAGTTATTTTTTTATCAGCCGCAAATTCTTTGCCTTCATAAGGATGAACGCCGGCTTTAAATTTACCTTTACTCATAAAAATCCCTCGAATTAATAATTATGTTGCGTTAAGCGTAAAATTTATTATAACTTAATTACACATTTTTTGCAATAAACAAATTCTAAATTTTGTCTATTTTGTACAAAATGATTTACATTAATCCTCTGTTAATGCTAAAAAAGCCTGTCTTACAGTTCTTACAGGAACTATATCTACATTTACTTTTAAATCTTTTGAAAGCCCTTTATAGTTGTGAAACGGAATTATACATTTATTGAAGCCGAGACGATGAGCTTCGGCAATTCTTTGCTCGCAATTACTTACTGCACGAATTTCACCGGCAAGTCCTATTTCACCAAATGCAATTACATCGTCACTTACTGCCATATCTTTTAATGATGAAACAAGCGCCATTGCAACTGTTAAATCAGCTGACGGTTCATCTAATTTTAAACCGCCTACAACGTTAATATAGGCATCCATATTGTTAAAAAAATATCCTGCCCTTTTTTCAAGTACGGCTAAAATCATTGCCATTCTGTTGTAATCAAATCCTGTGCTCATTCTTCTCGGTGTACCGAATCCGGTAGCTGTTACAAGACCTTGTACTTCGGCTAAAATAGGTCTGGAGCCTTCCATAACACAGGCAATACATGTTCCACTTGTGTTTTTAGGTCTGCCAGAAAGCATAAGAAGCGATGGGTTTTCTACTTCCCGTAAGCCGCTTTGCATCATTTCAAAAACGCCTATTTCGTTAGTTGAACCAAATCTGTTTTTAACTCCTCGTAAAATTCTGTAAGAGTAGTTACGTTCACCTTCAAAATAAAGCACGGTGTCAACTATATGTTCGAGAACTTTAGGCCCTGCGATTGCACCGTCTTTGTTAACGTGACCTACAACAATAATCGGTATACCGAATGATTTAGCTGTATGCATAAAAATATTTGTGCATTCTCTAACCTGTGTAACCGAACCTGCAGAAGAGGAACATTCATCATAAATCATTGTTTGGATTGAGTCTATAATCACCACATCCGGTTTAGTTGATTTTATTGTTTCGATTATTGTTGAAACATCTGTTTGAGATAAAACAAATAAATTTTCAGTAAAAACGCCTAATCTGTTGGCTCTTAATTTAATTTGCGAAGCTGATTCTTCACCGCTGACGTACAGTACAACATTGTTTTTTCCTAAATGCTCACAAATTTGCAAAAGAATTGTTGATTTGCCGATACCGGGGTCGCCGCTTAATAAAACCAAGCTTCCTGAAACGATTCCGCCTCCGAGTACCCTGTCAAACTCTTTGATTCCTGTGGAAATTCTTGTTTCTATATCATTGGTAATTTCGCTTAATTTATATGTATTTGCCGCCGGTGATGCGATTCTTGAACTGCTTTTTAAGGATTTTGTTGAAATTGGCATTTCTTCATTTAATGTGTTCCACTGATTACATTGAGGGCATTTTCCATACCATTTCGGACTTTCAAATCCGCATTCGCTGCAAACATAAACCGATTTAACTTTAGCCATATTTTTTAAGCCTTCCTTTGCTTGTAATTTAATTTTCGGACAAATATTTTTCAATTCCCAGCATAATTGAATAAGACAGTTTATTTTGATAGCCGGAATCCTGTAATTTTAAATTTTCTTCCGTATTACTCATAAAGCCGCATTCTACCATTACAGACGGAACGGTTGCTTTATACAATATGTAATAACTGCTGTCTGAAACCTTATTTTCTCTTTGATTATCGGGTTGGATAAGTGATTTTGTGAAATTAAGTATATTATCGGCTAAAATTTTGCTTGATTTTTCATTTGCGGTGTACCATACCTGCATTCCCCATTGACTTTCGTCTTCATAATGGTTTTGATGTACGGAAACGAGAACAGAGTTTTCAATGCTGTTTACAAAATCAAGACGGTTATACAAATCAGATTTATTTTTGTTGCTTTTCGGTGGGTAATATTCTGTGTCTTCGCTTCTTATTCTTACTGTTTTTATGCCTGAAAAACACAAAAAGTCATATAACTTATTAACAATTGCAAGATTTATATCTTTTTCCAATGTTCCGCTTGATGATACGGTTCCGCAGTCTTTGCCGCCGTGTCCGGCATCTAAAACAACAGTCGGCTTTTGAAATTGTTTTTTTGATTCTACATATTTTACTTTATTCAAAGTTAAATTAAAGCAAAATGAAAAAGTCAGTGTTAAACAAAAAGCTAAAATTACCGTTAATGATTTTTTCATATTATCACCGATAATATTTATGAAATAATTATATAATATATTGCATTCTTTATCAATAAATTTATTGCAAATCAAATGAATAAGGGATATAATTTGAACATATACGGAGGTAAGTGATATGAAAATAGTAGTTCTTGATTCTTATACAACAAATCCCGGAGATTTAAGTTGGGACTTTTTAAACGAATATTCAAGAGATGTTTCAATTTATGAACGAACTGCTCAAAACGATGTTGTAAAAAGAGCAAAAGGCGCAAACATTTTGATAATTAATAAAACTATATTGACAAAAGATGAATTAACAAAACTTTCTCCTGAATTAATGTACATAGGTTTACAGTCTACCGGATACAATGTTGTAGATTTAAAGGCAGCTACAGAACTCGGAATAACTGTTTGTAATATTCCGGAATATTCTACAAACGCTGTTGCACAACAGGTTTTTGCATTTATTTTACAATTCACAAATAAAATAAATTTACATTCAGAATCGGTTCATAACGGCGATTGGGTTAAATGCCCTGATTTTTGTTATTGGAAATCCCCTCTTTCAGAACTTAACGGAAAAGTTTTAGGCATTATAGGATTTGGTTCTATAGGACAGAAGGTTGCTGAAATAGGCGAAGCGTTTGGCATGAATGTTGTATTTAATTCAAGGTCTGAAAAAGATACTTCAGGATTTAAAACTGCAAAACAAGTTGACCTTGACACTTTACTTAAAGAGTCTGATTTTGTAACTTGCCATTGTCCATTAACAATGAAAACTTTTGGCTTAATTAATTTAGCTAATTTAAAGAAAATGAAAAAAACTGCATACTTAATAAACACATCAAGAGGACCGGTTGTTAATGAAAAAGATTTAGCATATGCACTAAACAATAAGTTAATTGCAGGTGCAGGCGTCGACGTGTTAAGTATAGAGCCGCCAAAAGCGGAAAATCCACTTTTATGCGCAAAAAACTGTTACATTACACCTCATATTGCATGGGCAGCAAAAGAAACACGTGAACGGTTAATTAATGTGCTTGATGAGAACATAGCAAAATTTTTAAAAGGCAGTCCTCAAAATCAGGTTAATTAAATTATTTTGTTATTTTAACTCAATTTCATTAAATTTTTATTGACAATTCGTTCCTTTTAATGTATTATATTGAGTGTTCGCTGGTGTGGCGAAATCGGCAGACGCAAGGGACTTAAAATCCCTCGGTAGCAATACCGTACCGGTTCAAGTCCGGTCACCAGCACCAAGGGATACCTTTTAGGTATCCCGTTTTTAAAAGCCGGCGTGATGGAATTGGCAGACGTGCTGGACTCAAAATCCAGTCCTGGCAACAGGGTGCGGGTTCGACCCCCGCCGCCGGCACCAAAAAAGGTTGTGCAATGCACAACCTTTTTTATTTGCTTTTTATATTACTTTTAATTTTTTCGTATATTTCAACAATCTTAAATCTTATTTCATATTTATCGTTACTGTTGATTAGTTCTATTTCATCATCACTTAAAATTTTATTGATTTCATCATCTGAAACCGCCGGTAAGCATATTGCAGGAAACATAACACACCACCAATTATGACCCTTTGCTGCGCCTATTTCAATTTTTAAAGCATTATAGATACCGCTTGGCAATGTTATTTTATCATAATGTCGTGTATTAAAATACTCTTTATCAACATAAACTTTAACAGGGTAAGTATAACCGTTTTCTTTAATTGTGTTTTCGGCGATTTTTTGAAAATATTTAATATTTTGGTTGGAAACGTTAATTATTTCTTCAAGAGTTTTGCAATTCTTAAACAGCTCTTCGCCGCTTACTAAGATATTATCTCTTACCTTCAATTTTAATTGTTGATCTTCTGCGCTGTCCGAATTTGCTAAAATATGGAGCCTAAAAATTTGATTACTTATGTTTTCACTTGTTTTTATGAATGGAGAAACATAACTGCCGATAATCAGTATTATTAAAAATATCGGTACAAACAATTTAATAGTTTTTGACATAAAATAAACCTGCCTTTCAATGAAATTTTGGGCAGGTTTGTTTGTTTTTATTCAATTATTTTACATCCGGATGAAACAGGTTTAATGAGATAAACATCTTTTGAAAATTTTTCTAATTCTTTTTTTGCAACGGATGCCTTGTTTTTATCGGTATAAATTCCGAATACAGACGGTCCGCTACCGCTCGTACAAACACCAAGAGCTCCGTTTTGTTTCATTATGTCTTTAATTTCATATCTTCCCGGAACTTCAATAAACTGTTCAAATACGTTTTCCATTTTTGAACTAATTTCAATTAAGTTTCTGTTTTGCATTGCACATAACATACCGAATTTATCAGGGGTATGAGTTTTTCCGAAATTATCAAATTGACTGTACGCATATCCTGTATTTATATCATATTCGGGTTTTATAAGTAATATATGGCATTGCTTTAACGGCTTTATTTTACTAAGCTTGTCACCAATGCCTTGTGCAAGAAGTGTTCCTCCTGTTAAGCAAAACGGCAAGTCGGCACCAACTTTTACACCTATTTCACACAGTTGAGAATCGGTTAAATCAGTTGAATAAATTTTATTTAATGCAGTAATAACTGCGGCGCCGTCTGCACTTCCGCCTGCAAGTCCTGCAGCGTGCGGAATCCTTTTTTCAATATTTATGTTTATTCCTTTGTTTTTCTTACGTGTATAAGTAAAAAAAGCTTCTGCGGCTTTCCATGCAATATTTTTATTGTTTAAAGGTATATCTTTTATATTACAGGTAATTGAAATCTTTTTAGAATTATTTTCCGTAACTGTAACGGTATCATACAGATTTATGCTTTGCATAATCATAAATAAATCATGATAACCGTCTGTTCGTTTATTTATAATATCAAGCATTAAATTAATTTTTGCATATCCGTTTACTTTTACTTCCATATTACTCCTTGATTTCATCAATAAACTCTTTAATTTTCTCTATTGCTTTTCTTATATTGTCTATAGAATAGCAATATGAAACTCTTATATAACCTTCACCGCATTCACCGAATGCATTTCCGGGAACAACTGCAACGCGTTTTGACATAATTAATTTTTCACAAAATTCTTCACTTGAAAGACCGGTTGATTTAATACACGGAAAAACGTAGAAAGCGCCCTCAGGTTCAAAGCATTTTAAGCCAATATCGTTAAATGCTTTTACTGTAAAACGTCTTCTCATATCGTAGTCATCACGCATTTTTTGAATATCCGTATCGCCTTTTTCCAAAGCGTCAATAGCAGCGTATTGTGAATTTGTTGGTGCACTCATAATTGCAAATTGATGCAATTTAGTCATTTGTTTAATAATGGGTGCAGGAGCTAATGCATAACCTAAACGCCAGCCTGTCATTGAATAAGTTTTTGAAAAACCGTTAATTACTATGGTTCTTTTTTTCATGCCATCGGCAGCTGCTATTGTGTAATGCTTTTTATCGCCGTATGTTAATTCACTGTAAATTTCATCTGACAAAACAAGGATATTATTTTTAATTATAATATCTGTAATTTTTTCTATATCTTCCCTACGCATAATTGCACCTGTAGGATTGTTTGGATATGGAAAAACAAGTAATTTTGTGTTTGGGGTAATTGCAGAACTTAATGCTTCCGGTGTAAGCTTAAAATTATCTTCTTCTTTAGTGGTAACTGTAATTACATTACCTCCGCAGGTTTCTACAATAGGTCTGTAGCAAACAAATGAAGGCTCTACAATAAGAACATCATCACCCGGTGATATTAAGCTTCTTATTGCCATATCAATGCCTTCTGAACCGCCTACAGTTACAAGAATTTCACTATTTGGGTCATAAGTTACTTTATATTTTCTGTTATAAAATTCAGAAATGGCATCTCTTAATTGAATTAATCCTGCATTAGCAGTATATCTTGTTTTGCCTTGTTCAAGATATTCTATAGCTTTATCTCTGATATGCCAAGGTGTTTTAAAATCGGGTTCGCCTACGCCTAAAGATATAACATTGTCCATTTCCTCGGCAATGGCAAAGAATTTTCTTATTCCGCTGGGTTTAACTTCTACCAATCTTTGGTTTAAAAAATCATCGTAATTAATCAAAGGGAAATGTTCCCCCTATCGTCGCCGTTTAATTCGGTAAATTGAACTCCTTGTTCCTTATACTTCTTCAAGATAAAGTGAGTTGCAGTTGAAATTACGCCGTCAAGCGGTGCTAATCTGTTTGCAACAAACATAGCAACTTCTTCAAATGATTTGTCTGTAACCATAACCGCAAAGTCAAATCCACCGCTCATAAGATAAATTGATTCTACTTCTTCAAAATTAGAAATTTTTTCGGCAAGTTCATCAAATCCGTGAATAAATTTCGGCTGAACGGTAATTTCAATAATTGCCGATGTGGTTGATATATGAGCTTTGTTTTTATCAATAATTGCTTTGTAGCCTTTAATAACACCCGTGTCTTCATAAAGTGCAATTTTTTCTTTTACTTCATCTTCTGAAATTCCAAGCATAACAGCAATTTCACTGTTTGAAATTCTTGCATCTTGAGAAAGTAAATCAAGTAATTTGTTCATTAAAATAAGTCCTTTCCTAATAAGATTTAAACCAAATCATCAATTTTTATAAGCTTTGGTTGTCGCTTTTCATATATAGTTACAAATTCAAATCCGCATTCTTTAATTGCATCAAGGCCTTCATTTACAAAGTTACCCATTTTTTCTTTATAATGAGAATCCGAGCCGATAGTAATATATTTTCCACCGAGCTTTTTAAATTGTTTTATAACTTCAACACTCGGCAAAAAATCATGAATTTCCATACCTAATCCTGATGTGTTGATTTCAAGTGCTTTTTCTTTTTTTACAAGAATTTTAAGTATGTTTTCTATTTTATCAGAAAATTTACATAAATCAACATTGATTTTATAGTTTCCGTAAATATATCTAAGTGGATATGTTAAATGTGCCAATGAATCAAAATTGCCCCACTCGCACAATTCAATTAAAGCGTCAAAATATCTTGTTAAAAGCTCAGTAACATTAAATTTTGTGTAATCAAGATAATAAAAGTCATCCATATTTTCAAGATTATGTATTGAACCTAAAACAAAATCATAATCGTAATCGCTTAAAATCTTTTCGGCAAGTGGTTTGTTGTAAATCGCCTGACCTAATTCTATTCCGTTATACACGTTTAGTTTTGGATAAAATTCTTTTTTCATATTTGCAACATCCGCAAATTGATTTTTGCAAAATTCTTCAAAATTTAAATCTTTAGAATCTATTTCACAGTGGTCTGTTATCGCCAAATATTTAACATTGTTGTTAATGGCGCATTCGCAAATATCTTTGCAAGTGTGATTGCCGTCAAAAGAATGTATTGAATGGGTGTGAAAATCTATTTTTTTTGAATATAACACATAATCGCCTCCGTATGGAGATATATTTTATCACATTATGTAATAAATTTAAATAAAATTCTTGTTTTTATTGAAAAAAGTTTACCTGTTTGTTATAATTTTACTATTAAATGCGGAGGTAATGTTAAATGAGAGCAGTAATTACAGTTGTAGGCAAGGATATGGTTGGTATTCTTGCAAAGGTTTCAGCAATTTGTGCAGAAAACGATGTAAATATAGTTGAAGTTACTCAATCTATTTTACAAGATATGTTTTGCATGATTATGATGGCTGACATTTCAAAGTGTTCTGTTGAATTTTCACAGTTTAGTGATATCTTAACTAAGTACGGTGAAGATAACGGACTTTCAATTCATGTTATGAATGAAGATATTTTTAACTCTATGCACAGAATTTAGGAGATAAACAATGATAAATACTTATGACATACTTGAAACAATACACATGATTCAAGATGAATGCCTTGATATAAGAACAATCACTATGGGTATTTCTTTGCTTGACTGTGCTGATAAAAATATTGACAAAGCTTGTAATAATATCTACGAGAAAATTTGCAGAAAAGCAGAAAAGCTTGTTTCAACAGGTGAAGATATTGAAAAACACTACGGTATTCCTATTATAAATAAGCGCGTTTCTGTTACGCCGATTGCAATGCTTGCAGGTATCAGCGGCGGAGACCCTGTTAAATACGCATTAACGCTTGAGAAAGCTGCGAGAACTATCGGTGTTAACTTTATAGGCGGATATTCTGCACTTGTGCAAAAAGGATTTTCTGCAGGAGATTTGGAACTTATTAATTCTATTCCGAGAGCACTTGCAGAAACTCAACATATTTGTTCATCTGTTAATATCGGTTCTACAAAAGCCGGAATTAATATGGACGCTGTTAAAATTATGGGTCAAAAAGTTAAAGAAGCTGCTGAACTTACAAAAGATGTTAACTGTATCGGACCGGGTAAATTAGTTGTATTTTGTAATGCACCTGAAGATAATCCGTTTATGGCAGGTGCTTTTCACGGCGTTTCAGAGCCTGATTGCGTTATTAATGTTGGTGTATCCGGACCGGGTGTGGTAAGAGCCGCTGTAGCAAAATATCCTGATTACAGCATTAATGAAATTGCCGAATTAATTAAAAAGACGGCATTTAAAGTTACAAGAATGGGTCAGCTTGTTGGTGTTGAAGCTTCGGAAAGATTAGGTGTTCCGTTCGGAATAGTTGACTTATCTCTTGCCCCTACTCCTGCAGTCGGCGATTCGGTTGCTCATATACTTGAAGAAATCGGTCTTGAACAGTGTGGTGCCGCAGGAACAACTGCTTGCCTTGCAATGCTTAATGACGCAGTAAAAAAAGGCGGCGTTATGGCTTCTTCAAGTGTTGGCGGACTTTCCGGTGCATTTATACCTGTTTCCGAAGATGCCGGAATGATTGCCGCCGCTAAAAGTGGTGCATTATCTATTGAAAAGCTTGAAGCAATGACCGCTGTATGCTCTGTAGGTCTTGATATGATTGTTATTCCCGGAGATACAACAGCAGAGGTTATAAGCGGTATAATAGCCGATGAAGCAGCAATAGGTATGGTTAACGGCAAAACAACAGCTGTAAGAGTTATTCCTGCCGTTGGTAAGAATATCGGTGAAGAACTTGAATTTGGCGGACTTTTAGGTTCGGGTCCGGTTATGAAAGTAAACACTAAATCGCCCGCAAAATTTATTAACAGAGGCGGAAAAATTCCTGCTCCGCTTCATAGCCTTAAAAACTGATAAATAAAATATTTAACGGAGATGCTTTACAGCTTCTCCGTTTTTTTATTTATATAATATTGAAATGCTTAAATATTTTAATTATAATTTATTATAAATAATATTTGCGTATGGGCGTGCAATAAATTTTGGATAAAATTATTGAAGAAGCAATTAATTTTGCTAAAGAAATTTTTAAAGATGATTTTAGCGGACATGATTTCTATCATTCCATGCGTGTATATAAAACTGCCGTTGAAATTGCAAAAACAGAAAACGCTGACTTGAAAACAGTATCCTTGGCAGCATTACTTCATGATGTTGACGATGTAAAAATATCGCCTGAAACCTCAATAAAAAAAGAACGAACTGTTGAATTTTTACGCAAAAATCTCGTACATGATACTGAAATAGATGCAATAATCAATATTATAAACGAGGTATCATTTGCAGGCACAGATACAGTTAGTTGTTCAACTATTGAAGGTAAATGTGTTCAGGATGCAGACCGAATTGATGCGTTGGGTGCAATTGGTATTGCTCGTACGTTTGCCTATGGAGGAAGCCACAATCGCACGATTTATGACCCTAATATACCGCCAAATATAACAATGAATAAAAATGAATATTTGGACTGTAAATCAACATCAATTAATCATTTTTATGAAAAATTATTTTTGCTGGAAGGTATGATGAATACTGAAACAGGTAAACAAATTGCAAAAAGGCGAACAGAATTTATGAAGCATTTTGTTAATGAATTTATAGATGAATGGAACGGATTTGGAAAATAAAAAAGCACGGTTTATAACCGTGCTTTTAATTTTATGTAAATTAATCAAAAATTACGTCTGTGTTGTTGAATGTTAACGGAATGTATTTTCCACCTTGTTCAACATAACATGCAGAAAGCTTAATCGGAACTGCATATGTTTTACCCGAGCAAGTAAATACATAACAATCCGCATTGTTTACAACAACAATTTTATTTGAATAAGAAATTGTTGTGTTGCTTACATCTGAAGAATAGCCGATTGTCTTCCAGTTATCTTTAATAACTTGTTTTAAGAACAATTTTGCATCTGCAATGCTGTAATCAGGTGTGGTTGTAATTTCATGAGGATTAGAATATGTTTCATAATCGTATGAAACGGCAGCAGTTGTTTCATCGGCAACAGCCGGCTTTGTTGGAGCAACATACATAAACCACATTACAATTAAATAAATAACAAGCCATAAAAGTAAAATAAGAATAATTGTTTTCACAACTTGATTCTTTTTGCTTTGTTGAACATCGAATTCTTCCCTTGCAGGAATTTCAACAGGAACAAACGGTTTACCCTTTTTAGCGCATTTCTTTTCAAGTTTTACATTTTTCTTTTCAATCTTTTTAACTGTGCTTGCATAAGCCTTGTCTGCGGCTTTTATAGCTTTGATTTCAGATTTAGATTGAAATTCATCAATAGAAGGGATTGCTGCTGCAGTAAATGCAATTCCCTTTGATGCAGCTTTTTTCTCACCTTTAGCATTTTTCTTTGTTGTTTCTTTAACAAATTTTTCGTATGCTTTTGCGTGTTGTTTTTCAGCTTTAGCTGCCATCTTTTGTGCTGCTTTTTCAGCCTTTGCTGCTTTTTTTGCAGCCTTAGCTTCTTTTTTTTCTAATTTAGTTTCTTTACTCAAGGCAGTACCCTCCTTATATAACTGAAGGTATTATAACATCTATAAGAATAAATTTCAATAAAAAAATTAAAAAAATATTGAAATATTTTGAACAATATGTAAAAAAATCAACAAATTTAATAAAAATAAAAGCAAGTCACTGTGGACTTGCTTAATTGGAGGCACCACCCAGATTTGAACTGGGGCATAAAGCTTTTGCAGAGCTCTGCCTTACCACTTGGCTATGGTGCCGAGAATATAATGGGCACTATAAATAGTGCCCGATTTTGGAGCGGATTACGAGACTCGAACTCGCTACCTCCACCTTGGCAAGGTGGCGCTCTACCGGATGAGCTAAATCCGCAAATTATGGTGCTTCCGGACGGAATCGAACCATCGACACGGGGATTTTCAGTCCCCTGCTCTACCGACTGAGCTACAGAAGCACATAATGGCGACCCGGAACGGACTTGAACCGTCGACCTCCTGCGTGACAGGCAGGCGTTCTAACCAGCTGAACTACCGGGCCAAAGTGGTGGGAACAACAGGGCTCGAACCTGTGACCCTCTGCTTGTAAGGCAGATGCTCTCCCAGCTGAGCTATGCTCCCAAACGTTGCATCCGCAACGGTGATTATAATACTATAAAACAATATAAAAGTCAATACCTTTTTTTAACTTTTTTTATAATCTTTCAATTAATTTTTTTATGTCATCAGGAGTAAAGGAATAAACCTTGTCGCAAAAATGACATTCAACTGTTGTAGCCTCATCACTGTCTGCCATTTCTTTTAAAGAATCGATTCCGGTAGATATTAAAGCCTGTTCAACTTTTTCTTTTGAGCAATTACACTTATATTCTATGTGCGATTCATCCAATTTATCAATTTTTATACCGTTCATGGCTTTTTTTGCAATATCATCTGCACTCATGCCTTCTTTAAGCATTTCCGTAACAGAAGGAATTTCAGAAACAGATTTTTCTATTGCTGATATCGTTTCTTCCGGACAACCGGGAAGAAGTTGAATTATAAAGCCACCGGAACAGTTAATAGTTAAATCAGGATTAACCAAAACACCTAAAGCGCAAACAGACGGTGTTTGTTCGGAAACTGCATAATAATTTGTAATATCTTCTGCAATTTCGCCGCTTACAATTTGCGTTGCACCCATAAACGGTTCTTTTAGTCCTATATCTTTAATTACATAGAGATAACCGTCAGTTCCTACTGCTCCTTTAACATCTAATTTACCTTTATCATTTAAAGGAATTTCAACAACATTGTTTTGAACATAGCCTCTTGCGTTGCCATCACTGTCAGAAACTGCGATTAAAGAGCCTGCAGGGCCGTTTCCGTTAAGTTTTAAGGTAATAGAATCATCTTTTCCTTTGAGCAAATCCCCCATCATTGATGCTGCGGTTATAAGACGTCCAAGTGCGGCGCTGACAACTGCCGATGTTTTGTGAATTTGTTCCATTTTGGAAATCATATCTGTTGTATCTGCAGCTACAACAAAAGCACTGCCGTCTTCAGTTATATATCTTACAATTTTACCCATTATTTTTCCTTTCACATATAAAATAAAGTCTCTGACTGTCGTTTTTAGGCGGTTTATCGGTTAATTCATCATAAATCCCTAAAACATTAAAATAAGGCGTTAAAACGCTTTTTAACTCATCAGTTGAAAAAGCTGTTTCAATAAACTCCTCACTGTATCTGTCATAATTTGTTCCGTTATAATAAAAAATATCTATTAAAATTCTTACTTTATTATTTTCTGCTAATTCATTATCCCACGATAAAAAATAATTTTCTTCATCAAAAACAAAAGTATTATTTGCCAATACATTATTATGTTTAAATATTGTATTAACATCAAATATGAATATACCGTTATTATCAAGACAATTATAAACGGAATTAAAGCATTGTTTTACTTCTTGAATATCAGCTAAATGATTTAAAGAATCAAGCGAGCACACAACGCCCTTTACTTTTTGCGGTAATTTAAAATTTTTCATATTACCGTTTAAAAGTACAGCGGAACCGTTTAATTTAGAAGCGGCTACTGAAAGCATTTCACTGCTTAAATCCATTCCTATTACTTTATATCCGAGATTAATTAATTCAGCGGATATACTGCCTGTGCCGCAGGCTAAATCAAGTATTGTGTCACCCGAATGAACATTATATTTATTAAAAAAGTCAGAAATGTAATCACTTCTGACTTTATAATTAACATTATCAGTTAAATCATCATAAACTTTTGCAAAAAAATTATAAGACTTCATCTTCATCGTTTTCTTTTAATCTTTTAAAGATTTTATCATATCCGTCACAGCCGTATTGCAAACTTCTGTTAACTCTGCTGATTGTTGCAGTTGAAGCACCTGTTTCGTTAACAATGTCGGTGTAAACGCATTTTTCCGAAAGCATTTTTGCAACAACAAGTCGCTGACTTAACGATTTAAGCTCTTGAACAGTGCATAAATCTTCAAAAAAGTCGTAACATTCTTCAATATCTTCAAGTTCTAATACAGCTTTAAATAAAAACTCAAGATTTTTATCGTCTCTTTTTAAAGGCATAACTTTACCCCCAACCTTAATTTAATAATATTTTAACACATTAAAGTTTGAAAGTAAAGAGAAAATCCCCGAATTTTTCGGGGATTTAATTATTAATCTTCCAGAACCTTATTGTAGAAGTCAAAGCAATCAAATGTTGCAAAATAATCTTTAGGTGTTTCTGCTCTTCTGATTAATTTTGCGCTTCCGTCTTCGCAAAGAAGGATTTCTGCTGATTTAAGTTTACCGTTATAGTTATAACCCATTGAAAATCCGTGGGCACCTGTATCATGGATATAAATTATATCGCCTTTTTCAATTTCAGGAAGCATTCTGTCAACAGCAAATTTATCACAATTTTCGCAAAGAGAGCCTGTTACGTCATATTTATGGTCGCAAGCCATATTTTCTTTACCTAAAACAGTAATATGATGATATGCACCGTAAATTGCAGGACGCATAAGGTTAACGGCACAAGCGTCTACCCCTATATATTCTTTATGTGTGTGTTTTTCGTTAATTGCAGTTGTTACAAGTGCACCGTACGGTCCCATCATAAATCTGCCCATTTCAGTGTAAATGGCAATATCATCCATTCCGGCAGGTACAAGAACTTCATCATAAACCTTATGTACAAGTTCGCCGATAACTGTTATGTCATTAGGTTCTTGGTCGGGTGTGTAAGGAATACCTACGCCACCGGACAAGTTAATGAATTTAATATTTACATCAAGTTTGTTTTTAAGCTCTACTGCAAGTTCAAAAAGAATCTTTGCGAGCATTGGATAATATTCATTTGTAACAGTATTTGAACAAAGGAAAGAGTGAATTCCGAATTCTTCAACACCTTTTTCTTTCATAATTTTGAATGCTTCAAAAATTTGCTCTGTGGTCATACCGTATTTTGCGTCGCCGGGATTGTCCATAATTCCGTTGCTCATAGTAATTACACCGCCGGGATTATAACGGCAGCTCATTTTTTTAGGTAATTTGCCGCAAGCTTTTTCTACTGCCTCGATATGAGTAATATCATCAAGGTTAATAATTCCTCCTAAATCATTGCAGTATTTAAATTCTTCAATAGGAGTATCGTTAGATGAAAACATAATATCATCACCTACCGCACCTATTGCTTTTGAAAGCATAAGTTCTGTTTTTGATGAGCAGTCGCATCCGCAGCCGTATTCACGAAGAATATTAATTAAAAACGGATTTGGTGTAGCTTTAACGGCAAAATATTCCTTAAAACCTTTATTCCATGCAAATGCATCTTTTAATTTTTGCGCATTTTCTCTAATTCCTTTTTCATCATAAATATGAAAAGGAGTTGGAAATTCTTTAATAATTTCTTGTGCTTTTTCTTTGCTTAAAAAAGGTGTTTTATTCATTATTTTATTCTCCTGTGAAAACATTTTCTAATATATTCTTAATTTCATCAACGCCCTGCCCTGTTATTGCAGAAAAAGGGATAACAGGGTAATTAGGATTATTAAGTTCCTCAAAAATTAACTTATTGCGATTTTCATATTCTTTCTTTTTTAATTTATCTGCTTTAGTTAAAACAACAATAAACGGAATGTTCATTTGCTGTAAAAAAGAAATCATATTAAAATCATCTTTAGTGGGAGGATGTCTCATATCTATCAGCTGAACAACCAGTTTAATTTGCCTGCCGCTTTGAAAATATCCTTCCATAAGTTCGCCGAATCTGTCTCGTTCTTGTTTTGATATTTTGGCATATCCGTAACCGGGTAAATCGACAAATCTGTTTGAATCAACATTGTAAAAGTTAATTGTAACGGTTTTTCCCGGAACAGAACTAACTCTTGCTAAATTTTTTCTGTTAAATAATTTATTCAGCAACGAACTTTTACCTACATTCGATCTGCCTGCAAAAGCAATTTCAGGTTGATTTGATTCCGGTAACTGTTTTGAAACACCATATGCCGAATCAAATTCTGCTTTATTAAAATTCATATAAACCTCACTGTGTAACCGTTGCGCTGCTTTCACTGTTTTTATCGGTTATTATATGTTTTTGACTTTTAACGGGTTTTGGTATGTATTCAAGGGCAACAGGAATAACGTCTTCAAAACTTTCGACAGGAATAAATTCAATGTTATCTTTTACTTCTTTAGAAATTTCCTGCAAGTCTTTAACATTATCTTTTGGAATAATAACAGTTGTACAGCCTGCTTTATAAGCAGCCATGCTTTTTTCTTTTAAACCGCCGATTGCAAGTGCATTCCCTTTTAAACTGATTTCGCCTGTCATTGCAACATTGTGTTTGATAGGGATTCCGCTTAATTCGGAAATTAAAGCAGTTGTTATTGCCAATCCGGCTGAAGGACCGTCTTTAGGAATTGCACCTTCAGGAGCATGAATGTGTATATCTTTATTTTTATAAAAATCAGAATCAATATTGTAATTATTTGCAACCGAACGTACATAAGAAACAGCGATTTTTGCGCTTTCTTTCATAACGTTGCCCAAATTACCGGTTAATTCAATTTTACCGGTTCCTTCCAACGCACTTATTTCAATAGGAAGAAGTGTTCCGCCGACTTTTGTCCATGCAAGGCCGTTAACAGTTCCTACTTTATTCTTTTTTGTAACAGTTTCTTTTGTAAATTTCTTTGGACCAAGTAAGTCCTGAATGGTTTTAACTGTTACTTTAAATGGTGCATCATTACTTTCAAGGTAAACAGATGCTTTTCTGCAAAGTTCGGCAATAGTTTTTTCAAGTTTTCTCACACCGGCTTCGCTTGTGTAACATTCAATTATTTCATTAATTGCCTCATCGGAAATTTTAAATTCTTTTGATGTTAAATTATGCTTTGCAAGTTCTTTTTTCAGCAAGTGTTTTTTTGCTATGTAGAACTTTTCTTCCGCAGTGTATGAATTCAACTCGATAACATCCATTCTGTCATACAAAGGCGGACTTATAGTTGAAACATCATTTGCAGTTGTTATAAATAATACTTTACTTAAATCTACAGGAAAATCAATGTAATGGTCATTAAAACTGAAATTTTGTTCTGGGTCTAACGCCTCTAACAAAGCTGATGATGGGTCGCCTTTATAATCGTTTCCGACTTTATCAATTTCATCAAGTAAGATAATCGGATTCATTACACCGCTTTTTATAATAGCTTCAATTATTCTGCCGGGCATTGCACCGATATATGTTTTTCTATGCCCCCTGATTTCCGCTTCGTCGTGAACACCGCCAAGCGCAACACGAACATATTTCCTGTTCATACTTTTGGCAAGACTTTTTACAATAGATGTTTTTCCCACCCCAGGAGGACCGTATAAACAAATTATTTGACCGTTATAATTTGGATTTCTTTTATAAACAGCCAAAGATTCAATTATTCTTTCCTTAACTTTATCTAACGAATAATGTTCTTTATCAAGAATTTTTCTGCTTTTTTCCAAATTAATAGAATTTTTAGTATATTTACCGAAAGGTATTTCAAGGCACTTATCAAGATATGTGCGCACAACTGTGCCTTCATGAGAACCTGACGGCATTTTCATTAATTTATTGCATTCTTTATAAAGTTTGATTTTTACTTCATCGTTGCAATCAAGAGCGTCAATTCTTTTTCTGTATTCATCTGCTTCCTCAATCGGATTATCTGTTTCGCCAAGAACATCTGCAATAACTTTCATTTCTTCACGCAGATAATATTCTTTTTGATTTTTATCAACATTTTCCTGAACTCTGTCGTGAATTTCGGTTTCGATTTCCAAAGTTGAATTTTCTTTTTTTAATAAAACAAGCAATTTTGAAAGTCTGTCAATATACGGAACAGCCTCTAAAACTTTTTGCTTATCATCATATTCAAGAAATGAATTTGAGCATATATAATCGCACAATTCACCGCTATCTGTAATTGAAATAACTTTTACTTTAACGTCATTGCTGATTTTTGTAATATATGAAGAATACTTTTCAAATTCTTTTTTAATTGCACGGGCGTAAGCGGGTTCTTCTTTGCTTTGGGCAAGAGGTCTGTAATCAATAATATTTACCGAAGCACTTATATACGGTTTAAATTGATTAAACGCAACAAGAGAAGCACGATCTTCACCTTCAACAATAACTCTCAAATTTTCGGAATTCGGAATTTTTATCATTTGTTTAATAGAACAAATAACACCCATTTCATATAAATCATCAATATTAGGGTCATCTGTTAAAGGATTTCTTTGTGTAACAAGTAAAACTTTTTGATTATTTTTCATTGCTGACTTTAAAGCAGCAACACTTTTCTTTCTTCCGACATCAAAATGAAGAACCATATTAGGAAAAATTACGATTCCTCTTAACGGAATTACAGGTATTTCAATTAATTCATTAATATATTCAAAATTATCCATAGCATCACCTAAACAAAGTTGCAAATATTATATAATAAAAATAATAAAAAGGCAAGCAACTGCTTACCTTTTATTATAAATTATGCGTTTTTAATAGAAGAGGAAGTTAATACTTTCTTTTCTTTTGACGGATTTTTTAAAATTATAGGCTCTTTACCGAATTTTACCGTATCTTCGGTAATTATTACCTTTTCAACAGTTGGGTCGCTGGGAATTTTATACATTAAATCTGTTAAAACACCTTCAAGAACACTTCTTAATCCACGTGCCCCGGTTTTTCTCTCAAGAGTTATATCCGCTACTGCCTCTAATGCTTCTTTTTTAAACTCAAGTTCAACATCGTCAAATTCAAACAATTTTTTATATTGCTTAACAATTGAGTTTTTAGGCTCAGTCATTATTTTAACCAATGCGTCTTTATCAAGATTATCAAGAACTGTAATAACCGGAATACGACCTATAAGTTCAGGAATAAGTCCGTACTTAACAAGGTCGTGTTGAACTGCTTTTTTTAAAATTTGATTTTCATCTAATTTTTCAGTTTCAATATCGGCACCAAAGCCCATTGATTTAGAACCAATGCGTTTTTCAATGATTTTATCTATTCCGTCAAATGCGCCGCCGCAAATAAATAAAATATTAGATGTATCAATTTGAATAAACTCTTGTTGAGGATGTTTTCTGCCGCCTCCCGGAGGAACGTTTGAAACAGTGCCTTCCAAAATTTTTAATAACGCTTGCTGAACGCCTTCACCGCTTACATCTCTTGTAATTGAACGGTTTTCGGACTTACGTGAAATTTTATCAATTTCATCAACATAAATAATGCCTTTTTGTGCCTTTTCAACATCAAAATCGGCAGCTTGAATTAATCTTAAAAGAATGTTTTCAACATCTTCGCCAACATAGCCTGCTTCAGTTAATGTTGTAGCATCAGCAATTGCAAAAGGTACGTTTAATATTTTGGCAAGAGTTTGTGCAAGCATAGTTTTGCCTACACCGGTTGGACCTAAAAGCAAAATGTTACTTTTTTGAAGTTCAACATCATTGTTTGTATTTGAATAAATACGTTTATAATGATTATAAACAGCCACGGATAAAGCAATTTTTGCTTTATCCTGACCGATTACGTATTCATCAAGTTTTGCCTTGATTTCTTCCGGTGTAGGAAGAACAACGTCTTTTTCATTGTTACCTGACGGTTTTGTACCTCTTGATGAATCGGCAATAAGATTATTGCAAAGACTTATACATTCGTCGCAAATAAAAACGCCCGGACCCTCTATTAACTTGTGAACCATAGATTCGGATTTTCCGCAAAACGAACATCTTGCAATATGATTTCTTCCTTCATCTCGTGCCATAGTTACAACTCCGAATTATTATCTTTTGTCAATAACCTTATCAACAAGGCCGTATTCAAGTGCTTCTTGTGCTGAAAGCCAATTATCTCTGTCTGTGTCTTTTGCAAGTTCTTCAACTGTTTTTCCGCAGTTGTTTGCAAGAATTTGATTTAATTTTTCTTTTGTTTTCAAAATATGTTTTGCAGCAATTTCAATTTCTGTTGCCTGACCCTTTGTTTGACCTAACGGTTGATGAATCATTACTTCTGCATTAGGAAGGCAAATTCTTTTGCCTTTTGCACCGCTTGAAAGTAAGAACGCACCCATAGATGCTGCCATACCGATGCATATTGTTGATACATCACATTTAATGTACTGCATTGTATCGTAAATTGCCATACCGTCTGTTACAGAACCACCCGGTGAATTGATGTAAAGACTAATGTCTTTTTCACTGTCTTGGCTTTCAAGAAAAAGCAACTGTGCCACAACTAAAGAAGCTGTTTGAGAATTAACTTCATCTGAAAGAACAATAATTCTGTCGTTTAAGAGTCTTGAAAAAATATCCATTGAACGTTCGCCGTTGCCGGTTTGTTCAAGAACATATGGTACTAATGCCATAAAATCACTACCTTTTAATAAAATAATTATTTAATAACTGCAGATTCAACAATTAAATCAACAGCCTTGTTACGCTTAATATCTTCAACTAATTGTTCTGCAGGAACAGCCTTTTTAACTTGTTCTGCATCCATTCCGTATTGTTCGCCGATTTTAGCTGCTTCAGCGTCAATTTCTTCATCGGTTACTTCAATATTTTCTGCATCAATAATAGCTGCAAGTGCGATTGAAACCTTAACTTGCTTTTCTGCACCGTCTTTAAATGAAGCCTTAAATGCATCCATATCCTGACCCATATATTTAAGATATGTTTCAAGGTCAAGACCTTGCATTTGAAGTCTGTATGCATAATCTTGAATCATTTCATCAGTTCTTTTTGCAAACATACATTCTGGAATTTCTGCTTCCATACCTTCAACAACTTGTTCTAAAAGTTGGTTTTCAAGGTCATATTTAGCGTCATTTTCTTTTTTCTCGCTGATTTGCTTTTTAAGATCTTCTTTAACTTCGTCAAGAGTATCAAATTCAGAAACATCCTTTGCAAATTCATCATCAAGCTCCGGCAATTCCTTTGATTTGATTTCATGAATTTTGCATTTAAATACTGCTTCTTTGCCTGCAAGTTCTTCTGCATATTCTTCCGGGAATGTTACATTAACATCAAATTCTTCATCTACCTTATGACCTGCAACTTGTTCTTCGAAGCCCGGAATAAATGAACCCGAACCGAGTTCAAGAGGATAATTTTCACCTTTGCCGCCGTCAAATGCAACACCGTCTGTAAATCCTTCAAAATCAATAGTTGCAGTATCACCCATTTTTGCAGCCCTATCGGTTACATCAATAAGGCGAGAATTTCTTTCTTGCATTTGCTTAAGTTCGTTTTCTACATCTTCATCTGTAGCTTCTGTAGAAAGTTTTGTAGCTTCCAACTCTTTGTACTTACCAAGCTTAACTTCCGGGTATGTAGTAACTTTCATTTTCATTTCTACACCTTCGGCTTTGCTCATTACAGGAATTTCAAGGTCAAACGGAGCGTCAACAACCTTAAGTTCTGCTTCTTCAATAGCTGAAGAAACAGCATCGGGATATACAATGTCAAGAGCTTCTTCAAAGAAAGCGCCTTCACCGTACATTTTTTCAATCATTCCCTGAGTTGCTTTACCTTTTCTAAAGCCGGGAATCTGAATGTCTTTTCTGCCTTTTAAATAAGCTTTTTTACAAGCGTCGTTGAAAGTTTCGCTGTCAACGGTTACTTCAATTTCGTAAGTATTTGTATCTACTTTATTAGATGATTTAAGTGCCATAATATGACCTCCTTAAAATTTTTTATTAATCACCGAATAGGCATTATAACATATACATATAACTTTTTCAAGTTAATATTTATTAATTAAATAGGGTGCAAAATTTAATCTGTCGCACGAAATCAATTTAAAGTCAATTTCTTCAATATTTCCCTCTTTAACATATTTTGCCGCTTCTCCGTGAAGATGCCCAAAATAACATTTTTTTATACCGAATTCCTTTAACAAATCGATAATTTCTTTACAAACAGAATTAGTTGTAACAGGGGGATAATGCAGAAAAACAAATTTTTCATTGCAAGTTGCCGATTCTAAACTTCTTCTTATTCTCATAACTTCACGATTTAAAACTTTTTCGTCAAATTCATCATCACTTTCAAACATCCAGCCTCTTGAACCGCAAACAGATATATTCCCTGCAATAAACGAATTATTATGTAAAAATTTAATTGTTTTATACTGATTATCTGCTAAAAACCGATTCATTTTTGACAGCGTATTCCACCAATAATCATGGTTTCCCTTTAGTATAATTTTATTGCCGTTTAAATTTTCAATAAAATCAAAATCAGGTTTTAATTCTTCAAAATTCATCGCCCAACTTATATCGCCTGCAATTATTACGTCATCATCTGAATCAACAACTTTATTCCAATTCTTTTTTAATTTTTCAGTATAATTTTGCCAACCCTCAAATGTATCCATCGGTTTATTTGTTCCGAACGATAAATGAGTGTCTGCTATAGCAAATAAAGACATATAATCACCAAATAGAAAAAATTTTACTTTGAATAAAAAACAGCATTTCGCTAATGATATAAAAGAAGGGAGTGAACAAAATGGACGAAATTAAAGGAATCTCTTGCGAAGTAAAGAATTGTGTTTACCATGATATGGCAAACTGTTGTACAGCCGGTCATATTACGGTAGGTAACAGTTCAGCAACAAAAACAGCAGAAACAAAGTGTGAAACATTTAAGTGCGACGAAAATTGCAGTTGCCAATAAAACAACAAAACGGCTCTGTTACAACAGAGCCGTTTATTTTTATAAATCAAGTAAACTGAAAACCATTTTACTCATATCTTCTTTGTTGCAAACATTATTAAATCTAACAGTTTTGTTTTTTAAATTTGCAAGCGGCTTCGGTACATCCGCACCTGTAACTTTATTAAGTTCATCTACCATGTCAAACTCATCAAGTTCCGGTTCTTTTCCGTCTAATACAGCTGTAAGAACACTTTTTGAGAATTTGTAAGGTGACGCTGTTGAATCAATAACTGTTGGAATATCATCGCCTGTTGAGTTTACATATTGTTCATACACATTAACTGCAACAGCAGTATGAGTGTCGCAAAGATATTTGTAATTATCAAAATGTTCTTTAATGGTTTTATCAACATCTTTTTCTGCAGTAAAGCCTGCATCAAATACAGATTGAATCTTGTTAATTAGTTCTTCGGAAACAGAATATTTTCCGTTTGATGAAAGTTCTGCCATTAAAGAAGAAACAAGTTTGTCGTCTTCCCCGCTCATGTGATATAACAGTCTTTCAAGGTTTGATGAAATAAGAATATCCATACTTGGAGAAGTTGTTGTGTAAAATGCTCTGTTTTTATTATAAGTTCCTGTTTTAAGAAAATCTGTTAAAACATTGTTTGAGTTTGAAGCGCAAACAAGTTTTTTAATCGGAACACCCATAAGTTTTGCGTAGTAACCTGCAAGGATATTACCAAAATTACCTGTAGGAACAACAACATTAATTTCATCTCCGGCTTTAATCTGACCAAGAGAAATCATATCGCAATAAGTTGAAAAGTAATAAACGATTTGAGGCACAAGTCGACCCCAGTTGATTGAATTTGCAGAAGAAAACATCATATTTTTCTTTGCAAGCTCATTTTTAATATCGCTGTTTGTAAAAATGGATTTAACAGCACTTTGAGCATCGTCAAAATTTCCGTTAATTGCACAAACGGAAACGTTATTTCCTTCTTGAGTGGTCATTTGAAGCTTTTGCATAGGTGAAACGCCATCTACAGGATAAAAAACAAGGATTTTGGTTTTATCCACATCTTTAAATCCTTCAAGAGCGGCTTTACCGGTATCGCCGGAAGTAGCAACAAGAATTACTATTGTTTTGCCTTCCGCCGTCTTTTTTGCCGAAACAGTCATAAGATAAGGCAAAAGCTGAAGTGCCATATCCTTAAACGCACAAGTAGGACCGTGCCATAATTCAAGAATATTTTCATTTTTGTTAATATTAACGGTAGGAGCAACTGCTTTAGAAGAAAACTTATCTTCCTTGTATGCACCTTCTACGCAATAATTAATTTCATCTTCCGTAAAATCAGTTAAAAATTCTTTTAAAATGGTTTTTGCCCTATCAATGTAAGACATTGAAACCATATTGCTTATTTGTTCAACAGTGAATTTTGGTAATTCACAAGGAACAAAAAGGCCGCCTTCTTCGCTTATTCCCTGTGCAATAGCTTGCGCTGCGGTTACCTTTATTGATTTATCTCGAGTTGATGTGTAAAGCATAATCTCACTCTCCTATAATTTATACTGTAACATTTTAATATAACTGAAAGGCATTTTCAAGGTGTTTTATTGATTTTATCACGTTATTTTCGCAAAAAACCTCTACAACGTCAAATCTTGGCTGTAATTTTGTGTTATTAGACATTAAATAGCACTGTGCAGTTTTTACAATTTTGTTTTGTTTGCTTTGAGTAACAAACTCCTTTGGCGAAGCAATTGATTTTTCGTTTCGCATTTTTACTTCGATAAAACAGATATATTTGCCTTTTTTCATAATTAAATCTATTTCACCGAATCTTGACCGATAATTGGCGCTTAAAAGTTTGTAATGCCTTTTTTCAAGGTAATCACAAGCTTTTAATTCAGCAAGTTTGCCCAATGAATTCATTTGTTTAGTACCTTTTTTAAAAAAGTTTTTCTGTGAATATCGCAGATACCGTGTTCGTTAATCATTTCGTAATGTAATTTCGTGCCGTATCCTTTGTGCTTTTCAAATTGGTATTCAGGATATTTTTTTGCCATTTCAATCATATATCTGTCTCTCGAAACTTTGGCTAATATAGATGCGGCGGCAATAGACGCAGATTTGGCATCTCCTTTAACTACAGTTAAAGCATCAATATCAAGCGGCGGTTTTTGATTTCCGTCAATTAAAGCGATTTGCGGTTGTATTTTCAATCCGTCAACAGCACGCTTCATAGCAAGAAATGTTGCCTGTAATATATTGATTTCGTCTATTTCTTTTTCATTTGCAGATGCTATTGAATAACAAATACATTCGTCAATAATCTTATCGTAAAGATACTCTCGCTTTTTTTCCGATATCTTTTTTGAGTCGTTAACACCTTCAATTATATGTCCTTTCGGCAATATAACAGCGGCAGCATAAACAGGTCCGGCAAGCGGTCCCCTACCGGCTTCATCAACGCCGCAAATTATATCGTAACCTTTATTTATCATTTCATTTTCATATAATAACCAATCCATTATTCCGGTAATTCAAGGCTGATTCTGCCAAGTTTTCCTCCTCTGAATTCATCACAAACTATCGCGGCGGCACGTTCATAATTGATTTCTCCACCTTTTATTAAAAAGCCACGTTTTTTTCCAATTAATTCTAAAATTTCCCAACCTTCCAGATTTTCAAAATCTGATATTTTATATCTGTTTTCAATCATTTGGGGATTTGTTGTTTTTAAAACATTCAATAATCTGCAAGATAAACTTTCCAAATCTGTAACTTCATCTTTAACCGAACCAATAAACGCAAGTTTGTCTCCAACAGACGGGTCTTCAAATTTCGGCCATAAAACGCCGGGAGTATCTAAAAGTTCGATGCCGTTTCCTACATTAAACCATTGATTATTTCTTGTAACTCCGGCCCTGTCTGCAACAACGGCTTTATTCTTTCCTGCCATTCGATTTATAAACGATGATTTACCTGTGTTTGGTATTCCGACAACCATAAACCTTAACGATTTACCTGCCATTCCACGGGCTTCATTTTTGTTAATAACATCTTTTAAAGCTTTTTTGCAAGTAGGAATAAATTGATTTAATCCCTTGCCTGTTCTGCAATCTACGGCAAGAGCATAAATTCCTTTTGATTTATAATAATTTATCCACATTTTAGTTGCGTTTTCATCTGCAACATCGCATTTGTTTAAAAGAATTATTTTTGGCTTTTTCTTAATAATTTCGCTTAATTCCGGATTAGAACTTGATTCCGGAATTCTGGCATCAACAATTTCAATAACGCCGTCAACTAAATTTAAGCTTTCCTTTATAAGGCGCCTTGTTTTTGCCATATGGCCCGGAAACCACTGAACATATTGCTTTTGAAAATCAGGCATGCGCACACCTCCGCAACTTAATATTATTATAATAACAAAAAAACATAAAAAAAACAACCGTCTTAAAAAAGACGGTTGTAAATTCAAGTTAAATGTCTTCCTTAACTTTTGCTGCTTTACCAACTCTGTCTCTGAGGTAGTAAAGTTTAGCACGACGAACTTTACCTTTACGAATAACTTTAACCGAATCAACATTAGCTGAATGCATTGGGAAAACTCTTTCGATACCAACGCCGTATGATAAACGACGAACAGTGAAAGTTTTTGAAATGCCGGAGCCTTTGATTGCGATTACTGTTCCTTCAAACATTTGAACTCTTTCGTTTTTACCTTCACGAATACGAACGCCGACTCTTACAGTATCACCTACTGAAAATTCCGGAAGTTCTTTTTTCATGCTGGATGCTTCGATAATCTTTAATGCGTCCATTAAAATTTCCTCCTTTTTAATTTATAGATGTTCATAACAAATAATTGAAAGAGGACCATCCACTTAAATGCATAATGCAATTCATTTAACTCGTTGCAAGGAAGCAACGGAACAAATGCTCAAATAATATATCACAAGTTGTAAATAAATGCAAGTGTTTTTTACTTAAATTTCTTAAAATCCTTATCTAACAAAGAAATTTTTGAAATACTTTTCCATTCATAATCCATATCTATCAATTTAATTATTGTATCAAATAACAAGCATGGATTAAGATTTTTTTCAATACCTGCACAAAGCCTCAAATTAAGTACTATTTCATCGTTTCTTATTGATGCGTTACTGCTGTAAATTAGCGGTTTTATATTAACTTCTTTAAAAACTTTTCTTTTACCCTTTTTAGCTTTTTTTACTGCTGTAATTTCATCGCCGTTAAGAACAGAAGCGATTTTTTCAAAAGCATTTTTATTATCTTTAAATTGTATTTTTATAACGTAATCTGCGTAAGCTATATCTTTATCGGGTCTGAAATCGTCATAAACATCTAAAATACGTATTCCGGTGGGTAAAACATTATTCATTTTAGACTTAATTTCTTCATTTGAAATATCGGCAGTGATTCGTATATCCATACTTTCATTTAGGCTTTCAACGCCTAACGGAAGAGGCAAAGAAAAGCACATATATGGATGTGGATTAAATCCTTCTGTATACCATAATGGAATTTGAGCCCTTGTTAATGCACGAGACATACATCTGTTAATATCAAGATGACTTATGTATTTACATCTGTCAGTTTTAGAAAATTTTAATCTAACCTCTCGCATCACAGTTACCCCCGTTAATCATATTAGCTCCGCAACCGGCACATTTTATGCGACAATGAGGCGTCGTTTTATTTTCATGCGCTTTTTTATTTTCATTTTCAAGAAATTTTCTTGAAACGCCGTAATCAAGGTGATCCCAAGGTAATATTTCATCAAAAGGTCTTTTTCTTTTAGTATAGAAAAATGGGTCGATGCCGTTTAATTTAAAAGCCTTTGTCCAAGCGTTAAAATCAAATCTGTCATCCCATGAATCGAATTTACATCCTAATTTCCAAGCATCATAAATAACGTTGTTAAGCCGTCTGTCGCCACGGGCAAGAACACCTTCAAGTAAAGAAGTAGGTGTTTGATGATAAGACACTTTAATTTTTTTCGTTGGAATTGACTCCAGCAAATGTGCTTGTTTAGCCTGAAGATTTTCCATTGAGTCTTCAGGTTCCCACTGAAACGGTGTAAAAGGTTTTGGAATAAATGACGCACAGCTTATAGAAACTTGCACACCGCTTCCTTTTTGCCTTTGCGGATTATTATAAAAAGCATGAATTACTTTCATTCCCAAATCGGCGATGCCTTCAATATCTTCCATGGTTTCCGTAGGCAATCCCATCATAAAATAAAGTTTAACAGAAGTCCAACCGTTATCAAATGCTTTTGTGCAAGTGCGTAAAACTTCTTCCTCGGTTACATTTTTATTAATTACATCACGCAAACGCTGTGTGCCTGCTTCAGGAGCAAATGTTAACCCGCTTTTACGAACTTTATTAAGTTTATCTGCCAGTTCATCGGAAAAATTATCAACACGCAATGACGGTAATGATAAATTAATTTTATCTTTAACTGTCCAATCAATGAGCGACGTTAACATTTCATTAACGTTACTGTGGTCGGAAGTAGAAAGAGAACACAATGATAACTCATCATAGCCTGTTGAATCAATTAACGTTTTTGCCTGTTTGTTTATAGTTTCAACAGATTTTTCACGAATGGGTCTGTATATAAAGCCTGCCTGACAAAAACGACAGCCTCTAATGCAGCCGCGAAATATTTCTTCCACCGCTCTGTCGTGAACAATGCTTATAAACGGAACAACAAAACTTTTTGGATAAAAACATTTATTCATATCCGAAACAACGGATTTTTTGACTTTAGCAGGTGCGTTATTTAACGGTTTCAATTCTTTTAATGTACCGTCTTCGTTATAGCTGTCTTCATAAAACGAAGGAACGTAAACGCCTTTGATGTCTTTTGCCAAAAGTAAAAATTCTTTTTTGCTTTTTTCTTCTTCTATGCATTTTTTTAATAAATCAAGCACCTGAACGGTTGATTCTTCCCCATCGCCTAAAAAAACGATATCCATAAAATCAACAATCGGCTCTGGATTACAGGCACAAGGTCCGCCGCAACAAATTATAGGCGTTAAATCCGTTCTGTCTTTGGATTTGAGAGGTATTTGAGCTAAGTCAAGCATATTCAGCACGTTTGTATAAGAAAGTTCATACATAAGCGTGAAACCGATTATATCAAAATCTTTAATATAATCTCCGCTTTCAAGTGCAAATAAAGGAATATTATTTTTTCGCATTTGCTCTTCCATATCTAAATCAGGAGCAAAAACACGTTCACACCAAGAATCATCTCTGTCATTAACAAGAGAATAAATTATTTTCATTCCAAGATGACTCATTCCTATTTCATATAAATCCGGAAAGCAAAAAGCATATCTTAAGCTGATTTTATTTAAATCCTTTTGTACGCTGTTTAATTCCCCTCCAACATAACGTGCTGGCTTTTGCACATATTGAAGTATTTTTTCAACATTCTTTTTCATATGAACCTCATTTGTTTTATATTAAAAATCAGTAAATAAATAACTATTAAAATCAGTGACCAAATTTTATAAATTACCAATAAATACAGTGATAACCCAATAAGCAACACTAAAAAGAATAACGAAATAAATTTCCCATTATTCTGAAAAACGGTATTTAATGCTCTGCCGCCGTCAAGCGGAAGCACCGGATACATATTAATTATAAAAAGAAACAAATTAATTTCATCTTTTAAAATCAAATAAAGTAATAAATTAACTGCGGGACCGCAAAGTATAACAATTAACTCTTTAATTCTGCCAAGTTTATTACAATAATTTAATGAAATTCCGTAAAATGACAGCTTAATATAATTTGGCTTAGCGTTAAATAGCAATAATGCGGTTAAATGGCCTAATTCATGTAAACATGAAAACAATATTATCATTACAGCGTTTTTATATCCGTAAAAAACAGCAAACGACAATAAAAGAAAAAAAGAATAATCTATAATTATTTTTGTTTGCTTAACAGAGAAAATCAAAAAATCACCGTAAAATAATACGTTGTTTTACAAAGATTTATTCTTATCAATATATGACTGTAAAATCATTACGGCAGAAACAGCATCTACATTTTCTTTTCTTTTCTTACCTTTAACATTATTCGCTGAAAGCACGTTGTGTGCAATGACTGTTGTTAAACGTTCATCTTGATAATCAATAGGAATCTTAACAAAATTAGCCAATTCGTTTCCAAGCTCTTTACATGCATCACAGCGATAGCCGTACGAACCGTCCATATTTCTCGGAAGACCGATAACAATTTTTTCAGGTTTTTCCGAATTAACAATTTCGACTAATTTATTTATTAATTTCGGTAAATATTTTTCGTTTACAACTGTAAAAGGAAAAGCAAGTGTTTCATTTTTATCACAAAAAGCAATACCGGTTCTTGAATCACCGTAATCAACAGACATTATTTTCATATATCACCTATAAATTAAGGGCATCTGTAAATGATGCCCTTTTTAATTTATTCATTAGAAGCAGTTGTTTCAGCTGTGTTGGAATTTTCGGATTCTTTTGTATTGGAACCTTTAGTTTCGGAATAAGAGTTTGACGAATAGCCGGGAAGATTATTTACATCATACCAACCGCTGTTACCTGAGGAATAGCGGGCAAGCTTTCCGTTTGAAGAATCATAAGATTTTTGAACAATACCGTCAAATTCCGGGAAAGATTTTTTATTAGTGCCTTTTTTATCATAAATTTCAGACATAACAGTTTTCCAAATAGTTCCTGACGGGTTTGCAGATAAACGATAAACAATTTCTTTAGGTTGGTCGTATCCGTACCAAACAGCAGCAACATATTCGGGAGTGCCGCCAACAAACCAACGGTCTTTATCGTCAGTAGTTGTACCGGTTTTACCAAAGCATTCAATGCCTGAAAGTCGGTAAGAAGTACCTGTACCGCTTGTCATAACCGTTTGAAGCATTTTGTTCATTACCCAAGCTGAACCTTCGGTTAATGCTTGCTCTTTTGTTGCCTCTGCATCTGTTTGAATAATAACATTACCCAAACTGTCCTCAATTTTGTAATAACAATACGGTGCATAATACTGACCGCCGTTACCGAATGCAGCAAATGCGGCAGTCATTTCAAGTGGAATAACACCGTTTGTAACAGAACCTGTTGCCATTGGTGCGTAATCGCAGTCCCTGACAGAATCCAAAGTAGAAATATGAAATCTTTCCGTTATAAAATCAAATGAATAGTCGACACCGATAATATCTAATGTTTGAGCTGAAATTGTATTTAATGATTTAGAAAGACCATATTGTAAAGTAACATTATTACCTGAATAGGAACCGCCTTGGTTTGTAGGCCACATTTTACCGTTAACTTTTTTAAGCGGTTTATCCGGCAACAAGGTTGACCAATAAATATTACAGTTATCGTCAGTTAAGCTTTTTTCAATAGCCGGACCGTAAACTGAAAGAGGCTTAATAGTTGAACCGGGCTGCCTTTTTGATTGGATTGCTCGGTTAAGTCCCAATGTACCGTCATATTCGCCGGTGCCGCCTACAAGTCCCAAAATCCTACCTTCATAGTTCATTACAACCATCGCACCCTGAACCGATTCATCAGGCATTTTACGATAATTTTCATAAACATCTTCCAATGCTTCCTGAACGTCAAAATCAATAGCCGTATAAACTTTTAAGCCACCGCCGTAAAGCAATGATTTTGCTTTCTTTTCGGTATAGCCCATTTTTTGCAAATCTTCAAGAACAGTTTTAATAACACAGTCAACATAATAATTTTCAATAATATTATCGTTTACGCTGCTTTCTTCACCTGAAACCTGACTTCCCTGGTAATTTTCGCTGTTGGTAAATACCATTTCATAATTAATGGCTTCATCGTACTGTTCTTGGGAAATATAACCCTGTTTAAGCATTTGACCTAAAATCCAAGTTTGGCGTTTTTTATTTTTTTCCGGATGTCTTAATGGGTCATATTGACTTGGAAACTGCGTAATTGCAGCGATGCAAGCGCATTCGGCAATATTTAAATCTGAAACATTTTTGCCAAAATACTTTTCAGATGCTGTTTTAACGCCGTAACAGCCGCTTGAAAGATAAATAGTATTTAAATATGCTTCTATAATTTCGTTTTTAGAATAATTTTTTTCAATATTTAAAGCTGAAAGTATTTCATTAAATTTACGAACAAGGGTAACATCATTTTCATCGGTTAAATTTTTAATTAGCTGTTGAGTAATAGTTGAACCGCCCTGTCCCCTATTGGAACGCTTAACGATGATGCCAACAAGTCTTGTCCAGTCAACGCCGTGGTGCCTGTCAAATCGTTGGTCTTCAGCTGCTATAAATGCTTTTGGCATATATTCGTTCATATCAGACAGATTAACCCAAATTCGGTTTTCTTCGCCGTGAAGACGTGTAATTTCAACATCATTACCGTCTGAATCTGTTCCGTAAATAAACGAAGTTTGATTTTGACTGTACTTTTCTTCTGTAAGATTAAAAACAGGATCGCCGTGAACAACGCTGTAGCCGTAAATTGAAATTACTGAAAAACACACAACGCCAACAACAACACACACCAAAAGAATACCCAAAAGAACTTTGCCGATTTTGGAACCGGTTGAAGCTTTTTGCTTTTTAGGTTTGTTTTTAGCCGAATTTTTCTTTTTGTCGGCAATTTCTTTTTCAATATCTCTGCCTCTTTTTACAGGGGTATTTTTCTTTTCGCCGGCTTTGCTGTACGCAGTTGGCACATCGTTTGATTTATTTAAATTTTTCTTGTCTTCGTTATAAACTTTGGCGGAATTATTCATAAAGGATTCTAACAAATCATCATAATCTTTGTTTGCCATATGTTCATACCTCCTAAACAAGTAGTTTACACCGGATATTATACTATATAAATAAAATTAAATAAAGAATATTTTATAAAAATTAATAATTTGCATTATTTATTTACTGTTTTATTTATTTTATTAATACGTTTTTTGCTCACAGGTGTTATTTTTTCATGAATTTCAATGCCGTCATAAGTCTTTTTTGCTCTGAAAAGAACCCAAAATTTTTTATTACATTCTTTACATTCGCTTAAATTTTTAAAAGCATTGTACTTATATTCATATTCTGTAACATTTAAAAGCTGTGAATTGCAAATAGGACAGTTAAATTTAACGTTATCAACATTAAAATCGCCATATTTTCTTTGGGTTATGTTAAACGGCTTATATACCAAGCGCTCAAAAAATTCTTTATCACAATTAACTATATAATTTTTTAAATCCGATTCATTGTAAGATTTTTCAAAACATTTTGCTGCCAAATAACAGTCTTCAAGAGCACGGTGTAAATTTTCATTATCAACTGAAATATTCATAATTTCGGCGCAGTTGCTTAAACTGATTTGGTTTGAATTTTCTGATTTTATATTACGTTGGCAAAATTTTTGAACGTCAACATATTTTTTTATAAAATCAATGGAAGTTTTGCCGAAAAAATGTTTAAAGTTATCTATTAAAACGTATAAGTCGCTGTTTGACCAACTCATATAAATACTGTTTTCTTTATCAGCCCATCTTGAAAAATCGTTAATCGCCTGTTCAAAAGGAATGCCGTTTTCTTTAATTTCTTCAACAGTAATATGAGTTAAATTTTTAAAACGAGAAGAAAGTTTTTTAGACAACTTAGGATAAATAAGCTGTTTAAAAGTATCAATAACATTGAAATGTCGGTCTAACTTAACAGCGCCGATTTCAATAATTTCATTCATTCCTTTTTTAGTTTTGTAATTATAGGCGTTATTCCATTCTAAATCAAATATAATATAATTCATTATTACTCCAAAAAAAATAACCTTGCATAGCGCAAGGTTATTTGCCTTTTTTATTTTACAAAAAGGAAAACCAAAAATGCAGCAAGCACAATAACAAAGAAAGCAATGATTAACCATTTTGTGACTTTTTCAAGTTTTGCTTCTATTGTGCGTGCTTTAGACTTTCCGAGAAAAGTATCGGCACCGCCTGCGATTGCACCTGAAAGGTTTTGTGATCTGCCTTCCTGCATTAAAACTACGGCTGTAATAATAATTGAAGCGACAATAAGGATTGCGCCAAATACATAATGATACCAAAGCATCTGAAAATCCTCCAAAGAAAATTTAATACTAATGGATTATATCATAAGAAGATATAATATGCAAGAGTTTTTTTATTTTATAAAAATTTAAAGTATATGTTTAAAACGTTAACTGCTCACCAACATCATTGGCAGAAGGCAATGCACCTGCAGCCGGCAAATTTTTTGCCCTAAAACGCCATTCTTTTTCAAACTCGCCTTCACTGTAAATATGAACGGAAGAAACTTTATCGTTCTTCTTTTTAAGTTTTAAAACTTGAACGCCTTGAGTGTTTTTAGTTGTTTTAGGCATAATTGTGGCTGTGTTAACCAATAATTGCCGTCCGTTTTCAGCACACAAAACTATGTCAGTATCTTCTTGCAAATACAAAGCAGATGCAAGAACCGACTTATCACTGTAAGCATTAATAAGCTTTTTCCTGTTTGTTTTTGTTTCGTAAGCAGACATATCTACTTTTGCAAGTTTTCCGTTTTCAAAAACAAAAATCATATAACCCTTATAACTGTTAAATACGGTAATATAAACTGCCTCTTCTCCTTCATCCATTGAAAGTTTAGCAGGAATATATTCACCCAAAACAGAGGCTTTTGTGTCAATAAAATCATCAAGTTTTGCCTTATAAACCTGTTGCTTATTAGTAAATGCCATAAGTTCATCCTTATTTGAGCATTCTATTTCAGCAACAATTTTATCGCCTTCCTTAACTTTTTGTTCACCGCTCATTCTCAAATTGGCAGTTTTAATTTTTTTAACGTAACCTTCCTTAGAAATAAATACAGTTACCGGATAATCGGGAACCTCTGCATTAAGTTCTTCTTCTTCATCAGGTAAATCATATAAAACCTGAGATTTTCTGCCGTTATCATATTTTTTAACTACCGCATCAAGCTCGGCAATAATAATTTTTTTCTTTTTAGTTTCACTTGAAACGGTTTGTTCAAGCTCGGCAATTTCATTTTCCAAGCTTTCAATATCGGCAATACGTTTTAAAATATACTCTCTGTTTAAATGACGAAGTTTAATTTCAGCTACATATTCAGCTTGAATTTCATCTATTCCGAATCCAATCATAAGATTTGGAACAACATCTGCTTCGCTTTCTGTTTCTCTTACAATTTTAATTGCTTTATCAATATCAAGCAAGATTTTTGAAAGACCTTTTAAAAGATGAAGTTGTTTTCTTTTCTTATTTAAACTGAAATTAATTCTTCTTGTAACGCAATTAAGTCTGAAATTAATCCATTCATTAAGTAATTCACGAACTCCCCTGACACCGGGGTTACCGTTAATTAAAACATTAAAATTACAAGAGAAAGTGTCTTCAAGAGGAGTCATTTTATATAAACGGGTCATTAATTTATCTGGGTCTGTACCGCGTTTTAAATCAATGGTAATTTTTAAACCGCTTAAATCAGTCTCATCTCGAATATCTGAAATTTCACGAATTTTATTGGCTTTTACAAGTTCAATTATTTTATCAATAATCGCTTCGGAAGTTGTTGTAGGCGGAATTTCGGTAATGTCAATGCAATTATATGATTTATCATATGTGTATTTTGAACGAACCTTAACAGAACCTCTGCCTGTTTCGTAAATTTTATCTAATTCAGATTTATTATAAATCACAAAACCGCCGCCCACAAAATCAGGAGCAACTAAAGTATCCGAAATGACATGGTCGGGATTTTTCATTAATGCTATTGTTGTTTCACAAACTTCTTTAAGATTAAAAGAAGCTATTGATGAAGCCATACCTACAGCAATACCGGTAGTAACATTACAAAGAATTGTAGGAAATGTTACAGGAAGAAGTTTTGGCTCTTTCATTGTATTGTCATAGTTATCTACAAAATCTACAGTATCTTTATCAATATCATCAAAAAGTTCACGGCAAATAGGTGCAAGTTTTGCTTCTGTATAACGGGAAGCAGCATACATCATATTTTTTGAATAAGCTTTACCAAAGTTACCTTTTGACTCAACATAAGGATATAAAAGAGTTTCGTTGCCCCTTGAAAGACGAACCATAGTATCATAAATAGAAGCGTCGCCGTGAGGATTAAGCTGCATTGTTCTTCCTACAATATTTGCACTTTTAATTGTAGAGCCTTTAAGCAATCCCATATTATACATTGTGTACAATAGTTTTCTGTGCGAAGGTTTCAAACCGTCTATTTCAGGAATTGCACGGCTTAAAATAACGCTCATGGCATAGGGCATGTAGTTTGTTGTTAAAGTATCTGTTATAACTTCGTTTTTTATAGTGCCGGCGTCCTCAATATGAACATTTTCGTTAATAGGTTTACTGTTGTCTGTATTCTTTTTTCTTTTTGCCAATTTTATAAACCTCCTTAACTTACATCTGCGGCATCAATATACAAATGGCCGAAATCAGTAATATATTGCTTTCTGCCGTCTAAATTATCACCAAGTAACAAATCAAACATTTGAGATGTTTTTTCTGCTTCATCGGGAGTAACTTTAATTAATCTTCTTGTAGCAGGATTCATTGTTGTTAAAGCCATCATTTCAGCTTCGTTTTCACCAAGACCTTTTGAACGCTGAACGGTGTACTTTTGATTACCTATTTCATTTTTGATTTTATCCATCTCTATTTCGTTATAAGCAAAATAAGTTTGGTCTTTGCAGGTGACTTCATAAAGAGGAGATTCATCAATGAAAACCTTTCCCTCTTCAATAAGTTTTGGCATTAAACGGTAAATCATTGTTAAAACAAGCGTTCTGATTTGAAATCCGTCAACATCGGCATCGGTACAAATAAGAATTTTGTTCCATCTTAAATTATTCATATCAAAGGCAGATAAATCTTTTGCAGCCTTTGAGCGAACCTCTACACCGCAACCAAGAACCTTAATTAAATCGGTAATAATTTCGCTTTTAAATATTTTATCGTATTCGCATTTCAAACAGTTTAAAATTTTACCTCTTATAGGCATAATTGCTTGGAAATTTGCATCTCTTGCTTGTTTACATGCACCTAATGCGGAATCACCCTCAACAATAAAGATTTCTCTTTCGTTAACGTCTTTTGAACGGCAATCTACAAACTTTTGTACTCTGTTTGTCATATCCATTTTTGTTTGCAGAGTTTTCTTTAAAGTTTTTCTTGTGTTTTCTGCTTTAATTCTGCTGCGCATATTGATAATAACCTGGTCGGCAATTTTATCTGCCTCCATTTTATTTTCAATAAAATAAACTTCTAACTGTTTTCTGAAAAATTCTGTCATTGCTTCTTGAATGAACTTATTTGTAATAGCCTTTTTGGTCTGGTTCTCATAGGAAGTTTGTGTTGAAAACGAAGAAATTACAAGAATTAAAATATCTTCTACGTCTTGAACATTAATCTGACTGTCTGTTTTATTATATTTATTATTTGCTTTAAGATAAGCATTAATTTCATTAACAAAAGCACTTTTAAATGCTTTATCCGGTGAACCGCCGTGTTCAAGAAAACTTGAGTTATGATAAAATTCTTTAATTTGTGTTTTTTGTGAAAAGCATAATGCCGCTTTAATTTTTAATTTATAATCCTTTAAATCTTCACGGTCTCTGCCTATACGTTCACATTCCCAATATTGGGGAGTTGTAAATGCGGTATCACCGGCAAGTTCTTCAACATAATCTTTAATACCGTTTTTATAGTGATATTCAAACGTTTCAAATCGTGAACCGACCTGATTTTTAAGAATAAAAAGAACGCCGTCATTAACTATTGCCTGTCTTTTTATTGTTTCTTTAAAATACTCAATAGGAACATTAATATCTGTAAAAACTTTTAAATCAGGTTTCCATTTAATTCTCGAGCCTGTATCTTTCTTATCGTAAGGCTGTTTATCAAGTCCACCTATATTTTCTCCGTGTTCAAAATGAAGTTTATAACAAAATCCGTCTCTGTGAATTTCCGCATCCATGTATTCAGAAGCATATTGAGTAGCACAAAGTCCAAGACCGTTTAAACCCAAAGAAAACTCATAATTATCGGCACCATTGTCATATTTGCCGCCTGCGTACATTTCGCAAAAAAGAAGCTTCCAGTTTTCTTCTTTTTCCGCTTGGTTATAATCAACGGGTATACCTGCACCAAAGTCTTGCACTTCAACAGAGCCGTCTTCAAATTTTGTTACAACAATTTTATTTCCTCGTCCTTCTCTTGCTTCATCAATAGAGTTAGACATAATTTCAAATATAGAATGTTCGCATCCCTCAATACCGTCCGAACCGAAGATTACGGCAGGTCTTTTTCTTACACGGTCTGCACCTTTTAATGACTTAATGCTTTCGTTGCCGTATTGCTTTTTACTTGCCATTTTACCCTCCAAATAAATTTATACAGCTTAATATTATACAATATATTGTAGTTTTGTCAAGATTTTGTAATAATTGTTACAATATAATGAAAAAGGAGCAGTAAAAACTGCTCCTCTAATCTATTCATTTTAAGATAAATCATCATTATTTGTTTCGTTAGAAACACTGCTTTTGTTTTCTTCTGATTCAATTTCAGAAGATGGATTTTCACTATTTTCAGATGTTTCTTCAACATTGTTGATTTCTTCTGTATTTGAAGTTATAACTTCATCAACAACTGCTTCATCTTTAACCGGCAATAAGCCTGTTTTCATTAAAGATTCAAATTCTTCGCCTGAAATTTTTTCATTCTTAATAAGTGTTTCGGCAATAAGAACAAGTTTATCATAGTGCTCTTTAAGAATGTTTTCTGTATCTGCATAAGCTTTACGCATCATTTTTTCAATTTCGGCGTCAATTTTAGCAGAAGTTGCCTCACTGTAGTTATTTACATGACCGTAATCTTTACCTAAAAATACTTCGTCATTTTCATCACTGTAAACTACAGGGCCAACACTGTCGCTCATGCCGTATTTTGCAACCATATCGCGACAAATTTTTGACGCACGCTGCAAATCATTTGAAGCACCTGTTGAAATATCTTTAAGAGCCAATGCTTCGGCAACACGTCCGCCAAGAAGAGAATTTAAATCATTAAGCATTTCTTGTTTAGAATTATAATTTTCTTCTTGAGGAGTATACCAAGTATAACCGCCGGCACCCATACCGCGTGGAACAATGGAGATTTCCTTAACAGGGTCATGACCTTCAACATAATATGAAGTTACGGCATGACCGGCTTCATGATAAGCGGTAAGTTTTAATGACCTTTCGGAATATTTGTGTGATTTCTTTTCAACGCCCATTTCAACTCTTGATGTAGCATCAACAATTTCTGCGTTTGAAATTGCTTTCTTATGCCTTTTAGCGGCAAGCAATGCTGCTTCATTCATAAGATTTTCAAGATCGGCACCAGTAAATCCCATTGTATCTTTTGCAATTTCTTTAAGATTAACATCCGGTGCAAGAGGTTTATTTCTTGAGTGTACTTTTAATATATCTTCCCTTCCCTGTGCGTCAGGTCTGTTAACGGTAATTTGTCGGTCAAATCTGCCGGGACGTAAAAGAGCCGGGTCAAGTACATCCGGTCTGTTAGTAGCGGCAATAACAATTACACCGCTGTTTGTGCCAAATCCGTCCATTTCAACAAGCAATTGGTTAAGCGTTTGTTCTCTTTCATCATTTCCGCCGCCTGTACCTGCACCTCTATGTCTGCCGACTGCATCAATTTCATCAATAAAAACAATAGCAGGGCTTTTTTTAATAGCCTGGGAAAAAAGATCTCTTACACGGGAAGCACCTACGCCAACGTACATTTCAACAAAGTCGGAACCCGAAATTGATAGAAACGGAGCACCGGCTTCACCTGCAACTGCTTTTGCAAGAAGTGTTTTACCTGTACCCGGAGGCCCCACAAGAAGAACGCCTTTAGGAATACGTGCGCCTAATTCGGTAAATTTTTTAGGATTTTTCAAAAATTCAACAAGTTCTTCTAATTCGGATTTTTCTTCATCACATCCGGCAACATCTTTGAAAGTTATACCTTTAGCAGAAGCATCTTCAAGTGTTTTAGCTTTAATCTTTCCGAAGCCAAGTGTTCTGTTGCTTTCACTGCTCATGGTGTCGCCCATTTTTTTAATGAAATAATACGACAATATTGAAATAATAACTACAAGCAACAAAGTAGGCAATAAACTTAAAATCCAACTTTTTGAACTGCTTGCTGTGTAATTATACGAAATTTGATTATCAGGGTTTTCGTCATTATACTCATTTACGCTGTCTCTAATGTCATCAACAAAATAAGTAACGCTTGGAACGGAATATTTTTGAGTTTCATCAGGTTTATCTTTGGTTTTGTAAGTAAGAGAGCCTGATGTTAAATCCAAATTATACTCTGTAACCTGGTCAGTTTTAAACAAATTAACTACTTGACTGTATGTTAATTCTGTTTTATTTTGTATGCTTGCAAAATAGAATGCAAAACTGACAAGCACAATAGGAATTAACAAATAAATTACTATTGTTTTCCAATTTTTAGCTATATTTTTCATCAAATATTTTCCTCCGTAAAACCGGGAATTTCCAATAACAATATATCACGAGTTGAATTATCACAGGCAACACGAGCATCAACGCAATAGCCATAGATGCCTATAACACCGATATCATCGCATATAACAGGTATTTTGTTTCGTTGTTCAACAGGTATATGATATTCATTATATAGTTTTTTTAAAGTTTTTTTGCAATTTCTTTTAGCAGGAGTAATGTAATCACCGCTTTTTCTGTATCTTACAAAAACTTTTCCACTTATTTTATCACAGTCGCAATAAAAATCAAACTTTTTATTTAACAATTCACATTTATTTAAAAATTCGTTAAAAGGCAACACCGTTTTGTTAACAATTAATTGTGACAAATCATTATTATTGCAATTAAAATCAATAATTCTTAAAAAGCCGGCAGATGAAATTGCAAATGTATCGCCTTTTAATTGGCATTTTCCATTGTTATACAACAAATTTATTAATAAATTTAAATGAAATTCATCTAAATTAATATCGTTTTCAGAAGCAAATTTAATTAAAATTCGCTTTTGAACGGATAAATCAAGGTGAGTGATTTTATTTATATCAACGCCATGTTTATTTTTGACGCTTAGATAGGCGTTTTCAACCTGAGCATTGATAAAAGAACTATCTTCATTTAAAGAATTAATTAAACGGGCAATATTTTTTTCATATTCAGAATTAATTTTTTGAAATTCAGGTAAAACGGAATTTCTTATTCTGTTTCTTGAATAATCGTTATTGCTATTTGTATTATCAATACAGTAATCTAAATCATTATCGTTTAAAAAATTTCTGATTTCCGATGATGAAATACAAAGTAAAGGTCTTATAATTTTTCCTCTTTTTATCGGAATAGAGCACAAACCGTTTAAAGATGTTCCACGTGCACATCGAAATAAAAAAGTTTCAACATTATCTGTTAAATTATGTGCTGTGGCAATTTTATCGCAACAAATAGTATTAAAAAATTCATATCTTTTAATTCTGCTGTATTCTTCAACACCTAAACCTGCTTTTTTGGCTTCTTCAACAGCGTTGATATGCAATTCAAAAAACTCTATTTTATTACGTTTTGCAAATTTTTTTGAAAATTCACAGTCGTGCAGACTATCATCGCCTCTTATGCCATGTTCGACGTGGGCAATTTTTAAAGTAAGTTTTTTTTCATCCCTTATGCTTAAAAGATATTCGGAAAGAAAAACAGAATCAGCGCCGCCGGAAAAAGCAATTAAAATACAATCGTTATCTTCAATAAGATTGTGTTTATTTACAAATTCATTAATTTTATTCTTCATATTTCTTTTCAATGCTCTTGAATCTTGTAAATTCTTTATCAAATGTCATTTCGATTGTACCTACTGCACCGTGCCTGTTTTTAGCAACAATGAGCTCTGTTAAATTTGCGTCAATTTCATCCTGTTTATCTTCATCCACTTCATTTCTATAGTAATCCTCACGGTAAAGGAACATAACAATATCGGCATCCTGTTCAATGGAACCAGATTCACGAAGGTCTGAAAGCTGTGGTTTATGACTTTTTCCTCTGCCTTCTGTACCACGGGAGAGCTGTGCACAGCAAACAACAGGTATGTTTAAATCTTTTGCAAGCATTTTTAAGTTCCTGGTAATTTCCGAAACTTCCTGAACCCTGTTTTCTTTTCTTGTTGCAGACTGAATTAATCCTAAATAGTCAATAATGATAATATCAACATTTTTCAGTCTGCGAACTCTTGATTTTATTTCAGGAACGGTAATGGAGGCAGTATCGTCAAGATACAACTCAACTTTATCATAATCGCCGGCAGCGTTTCCCAAACGAACCCACTCATCATCAGAAAGCTCGCCTGTTCTGAGTTTTTGACTTGGAACACCTGCTCTTGCGGCAAGCAATCTTTCTGCAAGCTGCTCTTTAGTCATTTCAAGACTAAAGAATATACATTTCTTTTTAGCCATCATTGTAACGTTTTGAGCAAGGTTTAACGCAAAAGAAGTTTTACCCATTGCAGGACGGGCACCGATTAAAATAAAGTCTGATTTATTTAAACCGGTTATGTATTTATCAAGCATTCCGAAACCTGACGGAATTGCTTTAAACTGTTCTTTATCTTCCCCTGTTAATTTATAAAGTCTATCATACACACCATTTATGATAACGTCGGAAACTTTTTTTGGACCGCTTACATCTCTACCCTGTCGAATATCGTAAATTTTTTGCTCGGCAGAATCAAGAAGTAAGCTTGCATCTACACCGCCGCCGGATGCAGATTCAATAATTTCTTGGGAAGTAACAATTAAAGAACGTAAAAAATATTGTTCTTCAACGATTTTAGCGTAGGTTTCAACGTTTGCCGTTGACGGAACACTGTCTCTTAAGGCAACAAGATATTCTCTGCCGCCGGAAACATCATATTGACCTTCTTTCGCAAGAACGTCAGCAATTACTACCGGGTCAATTTTAGCTTTAGAGCCGGAATACATAGACATCATTGAAGAAAAAATTACACGATGCTGAGGCAGATAAAAATACTCTTGTTTAATAATATTTACAACATCTTCCATACAATCGGGGTCAATAAGAACGCTGCCTAAAACAGCCTGTTCAGCTTCTAAACTGTAAGGAAGAGTTATTGAATTTGAACTGTTTACATCTGCCATAACAATCACCGTCTATCTAAAAAATTACGCTTCATTTACCTGAACAAAAATTTTAGCACTTATGCCTTGATAAATTTTAACCTCTGCTTCATAAGTACCAAACTGCTTAATATCTTTAATATTGATTTTTCTTTTATCAATATCTAAATTTAAGTCTTTTTTTATTTGTTCAGAAATATCTTTAGAGGTTACAGAGCCAAACAATTTTCCGTTTGCACCTGCTTTTGCAGAGAGTTTAAATGTTTTACCCTCAATTTTTGCAGCGTCTTCTTTGGCTGCTTTAATTTCTTCTGCTTTATGAAATTTTTTTGCTGATTCTTTATTATTAAAATCATTCATTGCCGAAGAATTGGCTTCAGTTGCCAATCCTTTCGGAATAAGAAAATTTCGTGCGTATCCGTCTGACGCATTAACAAGCTCACCTTTTTTGCCAAGAGCCTTAACATCCTGTTTTAAAATAACTTTCATATTTATCACCTTTCAATTAAAGTTAAATTTCCATTAATATCGGAAGAACCATAGGAGTGCGTTTCGTTTTTTCATACATTAAATGCGATAATTCATCACGCAATTTTGTTTTAACTGAATTCCAATCATGGTATCTGCTGTCGTATGTTTCATCAATAACATGACACGCCAAATCACGGGCTGAATTCATTAATTCCTCGCTTTCACGAACATAAACAAAGCCACGACTTACGATATCCGGGCCGCTGATAACAGCACCTGAAGCCGTATCTATTGTTGCAACAACAATAATTAAGCCGTCTTCAGATAATCTTTTTCTATCGTTAAGAACGATATTTCCAACATCACCTACGCCCAATCCGTCAACATAAACTTCACCGCTTGGAACATCTGCAAGCTCCTTAATACCGTTTTCACTTATCTCAATGCTTTTTCCTATACTGCCAATATAAATATCTTTTTTCTTGATTCCCATAGCTTCAGCAAGCATTGCGTGCTTTTGCAAATGCTTCTGTTCACCGTGAACAGGAATAAAATATTTAGGCTTAACGATTCCCATCATTAATTTTAATTCTTCTTGACAAGCATGACCTGAAACATGAACTTCGTACATTTTTTCGTAAATAACTTCGATTCCACGCTTCATAAGCTCATTAACAACATTTCCCACCATTTTTTCATTACCCGGAATAGGGGTAGCTGAAATGATTACATAATCATTTGGTGTAACACTTACTTTTCTATGCTCACCAAAAGCCATTTTTGTTAATGCGCTCATTGGTTCACCTTGAGAACCTGTTGTTATAATAACAAGCTTATCATCCGGGTAGCTGTTGATTTCTTCAATTTTTATTAATAGGTTTTTGGGAACATTTAAATAACCTAATTCTTCTCCAACCTGAACAAGGTTTTCAAGGCTTCTGCCAAGAACGGCAACTTTTCTTTTTAACTGTTTTGCAACATCAATAATTTGCTGAACTCTGTGAATGTTTGAAGCAAACGTTGCAACAACAATTCTTCTTTTGCCGGCTTTTCTGAATAAATTTTCAAATGATTCTCCAACCGTTCGTTCACTCATGGTGTAACCCGGACGTTCAGCGTTTGTAGAATCCTGAAACAGGGCAAGAACACCTTTTTTACCGTAGTCTGCAAATCTGTTTAAATCAATCATATCACCGTCAACAGGGGTTGTATCAATCTTAAAGTCTCCTGTGTGAATAATAACACCGGCAGGACATCTTATTGCCAATCCAACTGCATCGGGAATTGAATGATTAACGTGAATAAGTTCAATATTAAAAGAGCCTAATGTAATATTATCTCTGGGATTTACTTCAACAAGTTTTGCTCCCGAAAGTAAATTGTGCTCTTGTAATTTACCCTTAATTAATCCAATGGTGAGTTTTGTAGCATAAATCGGAATATTATATTTTTTCAAAAGGTACGCAATACCGCCGATATGGTCCTCATGACCGTGAGTAACTATCAAGCCTCTGATTTTGCTGATATTATCCTCAATATAAGTAAAATCCGGTATAACCAAATCTACGCCGGGTAATTCTGCACCCGGAAAAGCAAGACCGCAATCAACAATAAACATATCGTTTTTATACTCATAAACGGTCATATTTTTTCCGATTTCGTTCATACCGCCCAAAAATGAAACTTTAACAGACTCTACTTCCTGGGGAGCCTTTAAAGCTTGCCTTTTATTTACCTTGCGATAAGTATAGTAGCGCTTTTTGGAATTCCGTTTTCCGTCAGCAACCTTATCACGCTGGTTATTCTGTTTTGCCATTAAATTTATCTCCTTAATTAATTATTTTTTCCGAACAATAAAAGTAAATATATATTATATTATTATTATGCAAAAGTCAAGTTGAACAGAAATAATTTAACTGTATTGATTATTGCCATAAATGATGATAAAATATACCACATTGAGGTAATGATTATGAAAAATGTAGAAATTTATACAGACGGTGCCTGCAGCGGAAACCCCGGCAAAGGCGGCTGGGCAGCAGTTCTTGTTTACAAAGGTACCGAAAAAGAAATAAGCGGCGGTGAAAAAGAAACCACAAACAACAGAATGGAGCTAACAGCCGTTATTGAAGCACTTAAATGCCTTAAAGAACCTTGTAATGTAACTCTTACAACTGATTCAAAATATGTTTGCGATGCTATCAATAAGCGTTGGGTATTTTCTTGGGAAAAAAACGGATGGAAAAAGGCAGACAAAAAGCCTGCCTTAAATGTTGATTTGTGGGAACAACTTTTAGATATTTTAGATAAACACAACGTTGAGTTTGTTTGGGTAAAAGGCCATAACGGGCACAAATACAATGAACGCTGTGATGAATTGGCAGTAGGCGAATACAATAAAATCATTTAATATACTTTGATTTGGGAATTGTTCCTATTCCCTCACCGAACCTGCCGTTATTAATTAAATATTCTTTTGCATTTTTTTGAAGCGATGTAAACTCGGGTAACCTGTTTATATCGCTTTTATTTTTATAAAAACGCCTGCGTTTTGCAATTTTACATATATTTTTATCAAAGCCGAATATTCTTTCAAATTCCTGTTTTTCGTCATTTATGGAGTAATGAACATTAAATAAATCTGCAAATTTTAATATATTTGAATCTTTATCCATAAAAAGTTTATTACCGTCAAACAAAAGCCAACTTTCGCAAAAATAATAGCTGTAATTAAATTCGGAAAAGTATTTTTCAAAAAAATTATTTGCAAAAGATAATGAATTTAAACAAGCGTTATAATCTAATTTTTCTCCTTGAGGAATATGAACGTAAATTACGTTTTCACCGTAAGATACGGGAAGCTTATTATAATTTAAACGAGGGTTATTCAATTTAAATAATTGATACTGAAGTCTTCCGATTTTAAACAATTCAAAATTTATATGATTTTTCAGCCAATTAATGTTTTCCAACCCTTTATTATTGCAATTTTCACACCAAATTTTTATGTCGCTGAATGTGTCATAAAATATTTCATCACTTATTTGCTTTTCCTTATATTTTTTATGCGTAATTTCTGCGGCTTTAAGCGTAGCGGCAAGCTTCATTGCGGAAGATTTTTTAGCCAACTTATTTAAATCACCGTTAAGCAATAAATCCCGGCAATGCAAAATACCGACCTCGTCATTAGCGGCAAGGTCAGTAATTTCTTTTACTAAATATTCGTCTAAATCAATATGGTTAAGCAATTCAAAATTCATAATATTATTCCGAATCGGTATTTTCATTTACAGGCTGAGTTGTTGTTTCTGAAGGAACAGCAGTTGTAGATGTTGTCGTTTCTTCGGCACTCATCAAACCGCTTGAAATAATGTGTTTAACTTCATAATTAATACCGTATTCTGCCAAAACAGGCAAAATTTCGTTATTTAAAAATGTGCTGTCTGCGTTTTCGTCTTGAACAATAAATTTTTTAGAAGTATCAAGGTATTTAATCTTATCAATTAATGCCTCAGAACCACTTATTTCTTGACCTTCGTAAAACAAATACGTTCCCTTTACAGTAATAATTCCTTCAAATTTATTAACTTCGGTAGAAGACTGCGAAACATCATTATCCGCGGCCGTGGTACTTTCTTTTTTAATAAAATTAGGAATAATACCCTTATAGTAAAGTGCGGCAACAACAGCAACTATTATTACAACAATGATAACACCGTAGGGAAACTTTTTCTTTTTCTTAACTTTTTTAAATCTGTGCCTTTCAAGAGTAGCAGAATCCTCTTCAATATGTGTAATATTTACATCAACTTCATTTGTACTGTCTTGAAATGAAGCATCATTAGGTTTATGAACAACCAAAGGACTGTCTAATTTTTGTTCTAATTCTTCAGACATTTCATATTCTCCGTCTTCAATCAATAATTTTATTATATACTAACATAAAATAAACTTTTTTTCAATAAATATTGAAATTCAAATACCCCGTTGATATAATTTAGATATTAAGTGAATTAAGGAGTTGAAAATATGCAAATTTTGACTTTTGATATAGGCGGAACAAATATAAAATACGCTATATGCAATGAAAACTTTGAATTATCAGATAAAAAATCGATTCCTACTGACGCCAAGCAAGGAGGTCAGCACATAATCAATAAGGTAATTGAAATTATTGAATCGTATAATGATATAGACAGAGTTGCCATAAGTACGGCAGGTCAAGTTGATTCAGAAAACGGAATAGTTGTTTATTCTACAGACAATATTCCGTATTACACCGGAATGATGGTTAAAAAAATTGTTGAATCAAAAACCGGAATTAAAACATTTGTTGAAAACGATGTTAATGCTGCAGCTATTGGTGAAGCAAAATTCGGCGCTGCAAAAGAAGCAAGCGATTTTATTGAATTAACGTTTGGTACCGGAATCGGCGGTGCAATTTATTTAAACAATAAACTTTACAAGGGTGCAGACTCATCTGCCGGCGAATTCGGGCATATTATAACCCATGCCGGAGGCAGAGCATGTACCTGCGGCGGAGAGGGTTGCTTTGAACAATATGCTTCAGCTAAAGCACTTGTTAACGCAGTGGAAAAAGTTACGGGCAAAAAGCTGAACGGATTTGAAATATTCAACGAAGAAAATTTTAATAATATTGAAATTCGTCATGTAATTGATTCGTGGATTGATGAAATAATACTCGGATTAATCAGTTTAATATACTGCTTCAATCCCCCGCTTATTGTTTTGGGAGGCGGAATATTAAATGAAGACTACATTATTGATTTGATTGACAGAAAAATTTATAAGCAGTTAATGGACAATTTCAGAAAAGTAAATATAGTTAAAACAAAATTGGGAAATGATGCCGGTTTAATGGGCGTTGCTTACGAAGCGTCAAAATTATAAAGAAAAAGGAGAGTAATTACTCTCCTTTTTTTAATATACTTTTTAAATTTTTAACAGAAAAACAATAGGCACTTTTTAAAAGATCATTATATCTGTTCATATTAACATCACTGTGTTCGGTTTCTTTACTCCAAAGATGTATTGTCCAATCATCCTCACCGAAAAATCCGGGAATCAAAGTGCCTACAATTGCCATTTTAACTTTTGAAAGAACATCATAATCATAAACAGCAGTTAAAAAATATCTAAACAAGAAATACATAGCGATATTTTCATTAGATTTATTATTTTTAATATTAGGAACGAATTGAGAACTGTTCACTTTTTGAACCCACTCGTTATTTATAACCTCAGGGTTAGTAAACGCTTCTTTAAATGAAATATTATCAAAACCGTCTGTATAAGCCTCTATTTCATTTTGCAAAAGAACTGCATTTTCAAGAAGTTTAAGCAAACGTATTTTTATATCAACAGATTTATCAGTTACAATATTATATGCTTTTTTTCTTGCATCAATTAATTTTAAATACAGCAAACCGTCAATATCATTTAGTTGAGGCGGTTCATCTATTTGTACTGAATCAAAAGTAAAATCATCTTTAAAATTCCACATCATTTCAGCAGCAACGGGGCAAGAAAAAGAAATACCCATTTCTTTATTTGAGCCGTAGTAATTAATAAAACGAGGAAAAGTTCTGCAAGTAAAAGGCGTATGCTCGCCGCCGATTGCAATATGCATATCACAAAGATTATCATTATTTAAAAACGGACATCTTTTTTTACTTGTTAACCTGAAAACAGTATTTCCAAATTCATCTTTATCAAGAACCCTTTTAATTCTGTTTGAAATATCCCCTGTCAACGTTTCGTAATACTTAAGGGATTCACTATCGGCGTCTACTTCCCAACCTTGGCAACAGGAATCGGGGCAAGCACCCGCTATGCACTTAAAATTTTTATAAAATACAGGCGTTATTAAATTCAAAAAATCACCTTCAAGCAAAAAATAATAAAAAAAGTAGCTAAATCCAAATGGAAATAGCTACTCTTGGTGCGAGAGACGGGACTTGAACCCGTACGAGTCGCCCCACACGCCCCTCAAACGTGCGCGTCTGCCGATTCCGCCACTCTCGCTTACAACGATATGGATTATAACAGATGAATCACTGTTTGTCAATAACTAAATTGAAAAAATTTAAAATTTCTTTTGGTTTATCAACAATTACCGTCGGATAGCATTTGAAAAGCTCGGAAAAAGGTCTAAATCCCCAAGTAACGGCTATGCTTTCACAGCCTAAATTTTTTGCAGTTTCAATATCTACACTGCTGTCGCCTACCCATACGCACTCATTTGGTTTAATGTTTAAATGTTTCAATATAACATTCGGCATTTCTGTGTTTGGCTTTTTGGCAACATCGTCCGTTGCGCCTAATATGTAATCAAAAGTATCTTTACCGTACAATGTTTTAACCATATCAACAGCTGCTGTATTTGGTTTATTTGTACAAACGGCTACTTTAAACCCATTTTGTTTAAATGTATTAACTACATCTTTCATGCCTTCGTAAGCATATGCGTTATCAAGCTTAATTTCATTATATTTAATCTTAAATAACTCGTACTGTTCTTCTAACTCTTCGGGGCTGAGTTTACCTTCAAAAGCTCGCTCAACAAGTAATTTCGCCCCATTTCCAACAAATTGTTTATAATCTGCTTTAGTCCATTTAGGCTTAATTCCCTTTTCTTTTAGTAAATAATCACAAGCAAGTCCTAAATCATCAATAGTTTCAACAAGCGTTCCGTCTAAATCAAAAATAATACATTTAATCATATAAATCACTTAAATCCTCTATTTTTCTTTTTTTTGCGTTGCTAATAATTTTTGATATAACAAAAATTATAATTACTCCGCCTAACACAGCGGATTCTGTATATATTTTTCTTTTTTGTGATTCGCTTTCATTTGATAAATTTCCACTTTTAACTTTAGTCCATAAATTAGACTGCAATTCCAAAATGTTTTGCGGCAAATTATCAAAATACTGACCGTTTGGCATAATTTCCGGATATACGGCTTCATTCATATATAATGAGCTTTCTTCATTATTACGCACGCTTATATTAGGCGATGCATAATAAATATATTCTGAATTTTCCAAGGCAACCTGAGGTTCCTGCATAAAGTTAATAAACGCTTCGGCACCTCTCTTGTTTTGCGAACATTTTGGAATACAAAAAGCATCATAAAATATATTTACGCCTTCTTCAGGAAAACAATAATCCAAATCCTCATTATTTTCACACATTAAAACATAATCGCCGGCGTAATAAGTTGCAAAAGCGTATTCACCGCTTTCCATTAAATTAAACACTTCATCCATAACATAAACAGGAGAAACTGCGTCTTTTTGTTTTGCGAGCAATTCGGCGGCATCCTGCCAATCCTGTTCATTTGTTGTGTTTAAACTTTGACCTAACATAGCTTGTGCAATGGCAAAGGCATCACGAGAATTATTAAACATTAAAACTTGATTTTTATATTGTTCATCCCACAAAACAGACCAACTTTTTGGTTTTTCTTTAACAAGCTTTGTGTTATAAATAAGTACGGTTGTACCTACATTATAGCAAATAGAATACTTTTGTTCCGGGTCAAAATATAAATTTTTATATTCATCACTAATTAAATTAATATTAGGCACATTGTCCCAATCAATTTCAAGCAACATATCTTCATTAACCAATCTTGAAATCATATAATCGCTTGGAACAATAACATCATAAGAAACTCCGCCGCCGGCAAGTTTTGAATACATATTTTCATTTGATTCAAAATTAGTATAATTAACCTTTGCGCCTGTAAGCCGTTCAAACTCCGAAACAACATCCATAGATCCGTCGCCGCCGTCGGAAATATATTCACCCCAGTTGTAAACATTAATTGTTGTTCCCTGAAGCCCTAAGTTCTTATAATATTCAATTTGTTCGTCGGTGAAAACTTCATCATCGGCATAAGCAATTAAATAGGTTGGAGCAATAACTAAAACAAATGTTAATAAAAAACTTAATATTTTTTTCATTTATGCTCACCCCTATTCTTTTTTTCAGCCCTAAACTGAAGAAGATTCATTGACACCAACAAAACCAATATAACAACAAAAATTAACGTTGAAAGTGCATACATATCGGGTTTAACACGCTTTTTAGTCATTGAAAAGATGTAAATAGGCAAGGTTTGGAAACTCGGACCGTTAGTAAAATAAGAAATGATAAAATCATCAAGAGAAAGCGTAAAACTCATAATAAGACCTGTAAATATTCCACTTGTGATATTTGGAAAAACTACTTTAAAAAAGGCGTGAACAGGCTTACATCCCAAATCAACAGCCGCTTCATAAACATTATAATCAAACTGTTTTAATTTGGGTAATACATTTAAAATTACATAAGGCAAACAAAAAGTAATGTGCGCAATTAATAAAGTTCCAAAGCCTAAAACATTTGATTTATTAACAAGAGTTCCTGCAAAAACAAACAAAAGCATCATTGATATACCGGTTACTATTTCAGGATTCATCATCGGTACATTTGTTACTGTCATTAGTGTGTTTTTATATATTTTATTTTTACCGTTAAAAATACCGACAGCAGCGGCTGTGCCCAACAATGTTGCTAAAATTGATGAAACCACGGCAAGAATTAAAGTGTTTTTTAAAGCACTCATTGAAGATGAATTGTGAAACATTTCATTCCACCATTTTGTGGAAAATCCGGTAAAAATATAAGTGCTTGATGATTCATTAAACGAAAACATTGCCATAACAACAATAGGTGCATAAAGAAATATAAAAATCAAAAACATATAGATTTTAGCACCGGGAGAAAGCTTTTTCTTTTTCATATTACTACTCCTCCCTCACTGTCGTCATCTGCGCCAAAGTAATTCATAACGCCAAGGCAAATTAAAATTAATATCATCAGAACAAATGAAAGGCTTGCTCCCAAATTATAATTATTGGCACTTTGAAACTGTGTTTCGATAACATCACCGATTAAAACAATTTGACCGCCGCCTAATTTTTGTGTAATGTAAAATGTTGAAACGCAAGGAACAAAAACCATTGTTATTCCGCTGATAACACCCGGTAAAGACAAAGGCAAAATAACTTTTCTGAAAACCTGTGCCTTGCTTGAGCCTAAATCTTGTGCTGCTTCAACAAGTGAACGGTCCATTTTATTAAGAATGGAATAAATAGGCAAAATCATATATGGCAAAAAATTATAAACCATGCCTAAAATAACAGCTCCGCCTGTATTTATAAGTTTTAATGAAGGTAAGCCGATAAGGTTCAAAAAACTGTTGATAATGCCTGTATCGCCTAAAATCGTCATCCAAGAATATGTTCTTATTAAAAAATTCATCCACATAGGAATCATTACCAAGAGGAAAAAGATTTTTTGAGTGTTTAGATGCAATTTCGTTAAAAAATAGGCAAAGGGATAACCGATTAACAAGCATATAACAGTTGCAACAACTCCATACAATACAGACAATAAAATTGTTGCCGTAAAATCAGGTAAGGCAGTAAAATTTTTAAAAGTGAATGCTCCTGTGGCATCTGTTAATGAATAATACAAAACCATAATCAGAGGTGCAATAATAAAAAGAATTGCCCAAATAAAGTAAGGCTTATCAAGCAATTTTTGAGAAAACTTACCTTTCATTTTCAGCCTCCCAATCATAATCGGCGTCATTGATATGGTCAAATTCATCTGAAAAGTTTGAATAATCGCCAAATTCACCGCTGTATTCGCTTCTTTTCATAACATGAATAGAATCAGCGTCAATATACATTGCAACTGTTTCACCAACAGGATGGTATTCTGTAGTTTGAACCATCCAAATAAAGCCGTTAACATCAACAAACGTTTCAAAAAAAGTACCCTTAAACACAACGTCCGTAATAACACCGGTTAGTGAGTCTTTTTTTCCGATTTCACAAAAAGTAATATCCTCGGGTCTGATAACCGCTTCGGTTAATTCGTTTGGTTCAAATCCTTTATCAAGGCATTCAAAAGTAACTCCTGCAAAGCTGACAAGATAATCTTTAATCATTACGGCGTCAACAATATTAGATTCACCGATAAAATCGGCAACAAACGCATTAACAGGTTCATTATAAATATCCTCAGGAGTTCCTATTTGTTGAATTTTACCCTTGTCCATAACAACAACACGGTCGCTCATTGAAAGAGCTTCCTCCTGGTCGTGAGTAACATATATAAACGTAATGCCAAGCCTTTTTTGAATTGCTTTTAACTCTTTTTGCATATCTTTACGCAGTTTAAGGTCCAGTGCGCCTAAAGGCTCATCCAATAAAAGAACATGCGGTTTATTTGCCAACGCACGGGCAATTGCAACTCGCTGTTGCTGACCGCCGGACAAGCTGTCTACAGTTCTTTTTTCAAAGCCTTTTAAGTTAACAAGTTCCAACATTTCTGCAACTGTTTTTCTTATTTCATTTTTTGGCATTTTTTGCAATTCAGGTCCAAACGCAATATTTTCATATACGTTTAAATGAGAAAAAAGAGCATAGCGCTGAAAGATAGTGTTAACCTTGCGTTTATGAGGGGGAAGATTGTTAATAACCTTGCCTTCAAAAACCACTTCTCCCTCATCCGGCTCAATAAATCCGGCAATACAACGAAGAGTTGTGGTTTTTCCGCAACCTGATGAACCTAACAGCGTTATAAACTCTTTTTCGTTAATTGATAAATTCAGTTTATCTAATACAACATTATCACCGTATTTAACGGTTATATCCTTAAGATCAATAATTTTTTCCAATTATGCACTTCCTCTTTGTAACCCGATTATTAATAAAAATCATTAACAGAATTAATATAACAAAATATATACAAAAGTCAACAATTTTAGAAGATTTTTTTCAAAATTTCTTCACCGTTTGCCACTTTATTTACCGTGTCGGTCACAAGTGAAAAATCGCATACCATTGATTTTGTTTTGTGAACGCAATCATCCATGCCGAACGGAACAAAATAATAATTTTTACTGTTCATCAATAAGCCGATGTTTTTAGCCGCAGCGCCCAAAGCATCATTAGTTGAAACGCCTAAAATAACAGGTCTTGAATTGCGCAAGTGGCTTTTAGCAGCCATAGTAACCGCAGTGTCTGCAATACCGTTAGAAAGTTTGGCAAGAGTGTTTCCTGTACAAGGAACTATACACAAAATATCAAGCATTTTTTGCGGACCGATTGGTTCTGCCTGCTCAATTTTATGAATAATTGAATGACCTGTAACAGAAATTATTTCATTTTGAAAATCCTTCGCATCACCAAATCTGGTATCAGTATTATATGCATTTTCGCTCATAATCGGATATACATCATATCCGTTTAAAACAAGGTCTTTTAAAGCGTTTATTGATTTAGAAAATGTACAAAATGAACCGGTTAAAGCATAGCCTAATTTCATTATATCCCCTCCTCTATTATTTCTTGAACCGTTTCGCCGATAATATATCCTGCAGTTTTTGCCGTGTATTTTGACGGCATGCCTTTTCCGCTTAAAACTTTAATTCCTAAACTGTCGGCAACCAAAGTGTCAACTCCGCCGGGAAAAGATGCCAAATCAAGTATTATTGTATTTTTGTTCAATGCCTTTAATTCTTGCTTTGTTAAAACTATATGAGGCACTGTGTTAATAACAAAATCATAGTTTGATTTACTTTTTAATTCGTCAAAATATATGTGCTTTGCTTTGTTAAAAACAGCCGCTGTTTTCGATTCGTTACTTCTTGAACAAATTGTAACATCTGCACCGTAACCGTTTAATATTTTATGAAGTGCTTTTCCGATACGGCCATATCCTAAAATCAAAATTTTTGAATTGGAAAGTGAAAAATCAGTTTCTTCTTCAAGCAGAGTAACTGCACCTTCAGCAGTTAAAATGGCATTTTTTAAAACATAATTTTCATTTTCAAAATAATTGAAACCTTTATTTATTTTTGACATGCCGTGGAAAATAACTTTTTCATCTAAATCTTCAAACATATAAGGTTTTGTTAAAACAGGTAAAATAACAAAATCGGCTTTTTTTACTTCATCACTGTAAGTATAATTATTGTTTGTTAAATAATCACAAACATATTTCATTCTTAAATCATCTGCATAAGGTATTGCAAATGTACTAAATTTCATAATAACACCCCTGTTAATTTCATAATATGCGTAAAAATTTTTGTTGTTCTAAACTTGGGTGTTTATTTTTAATAACAAAAGTTGTATAATAAAGTAAAGAAAAATTTTGGAGGCTTAACTCTTGACAAATATAGATGAATTATTAAAAAAATCAAAAAATTTACACTTTATAGGCATTGGCGGTGCAGGAATGTGCCCACTTGCAGAAATTTTTATTTCACTCGGATATAATGTTACCGGTTCCGATAACAATGACACGGAAACCTTCAGACGCATTGAAAATGAAGGTGCAAAAGTTTTTTTAGGGCAAAAAAAGGAAAATATTGCTGAAAATACCGATGTAGTAATTTACACAAATGCCATTCTTGCCGGAAACGAAGAACTTGAATTTGCAAAAAAGAATTTCCCCACATTTGAACGTGCGGAATTGTTAGGTGCAGTCAGCAGAATTTTTTCAAATTGTATAGGTGTATGCGGTACCCACGGAAAAACCACAACATCCTCAATGACCACTCAAGCATTACTTGAAGCCGGTCTTGACCCAAGCGCAGTAATCGGCGGAAAACTGCCTATAATTGACGCTTACGGAAGATATGGACACAGTCAAAACTTTGTTTGCGAATCCTGCGAATTTAATAATACTTTTCATCATATGAATGCAGATATGGCAGTTGTTTTAAATATTGATGAAGACCACCTTGACTTTTTCAAAAATTTAGACAATATTAAAAAGTCATTCAGAAAATTTTGCGATAACACAACAAAAACAATCATTTATAACGGTGATGACAAAAACACCGTTGATATGTTACAAGGAATAGAAGGCAAAAAACTCGTTTCCTTCGGAACAAAAGATGGAAATGAATGGATAGCCAAAAACATTAATGTTCCCGGCGGATTTCATATTGAATATGATATTTACCATAATAATGAATTTGTTACACATATTGAACTTTCCGTGCCGGGTGAACATAATGTTTTAAATTCTTTGGCAGCCTTTATTGCAGCATATTTAAGCGGTGGTGAAACAGACAAAATTTGCAAAGGCCTTAAAGAGTTTCACGGTGCAGGACGCCGTTTCGAATTAAAAGGAACATATAAAGGTATAACGATTGCAGATGACTATGCTCACCATCCAAAAGAAATCAGCGTTACGCTTGATGCTGCAAAAAAAATGGGTTATAAACGTGTTTGGGCAGTTCACCAACCGTTTACGTTTACAAGAACAGAAAAATTTCTTAACGAATTTGCAGAAGTATTACAAAAAGCAGACAAATGCGTTATTTCAGAAATTATGGGAAGCAGAGAGATTAATACAACTGGCATTAAAGCAACAGATTTAAGCGAGAAAATACCAGGTGCAATTCAAATTGATAAATTAGAAGATATTGCCGATTACCTTTCCAAACATTGTGAAGACGGTGATTTGGTGATTACACTTGGCTGCGGAGATGTTTATAAAGTTTCAAGAATGTTAGTAAAAAAACTAAGTGAATAAAAAATAAACGGTGCGTTTTAACCGCACCGTTTTTTAATTTATTTTATACATTTTAATTTTTTCTTTATCATATTTTGAAACACGATAACTGTCGCAAATTTTTGATATAGTTCTATTTTGCACAAATTTTGAAAGGCATTTGCTTTCAAGAATTTTAATAACCTTTTGAGGATACTTAACATACACCGCGGATAACGCCCAAGCAACTGCCATATTTACGTAATAATAATCGCTTGAAATATTAGAAAAATAATCAACACAAAAATCAATATATTTATCATCTAAAAAATAATCCATAAGCATTACAACAGCAAAACGAAGTTCATATTCATTTGTACTGTTCATAAATTTACTTAGATAATTAAGAAAATCCTGTTGATTATTTTTAACAAACTTCAAGGTAGAACAGACGCAATCGCATATTCCCCAACTGTTAATTCTGGGTACAAACTCATCTAACAAAGTAAGCTTTTCTTTAAAATCAAGCTTTGAGTAGCCGATATAAAAACCGTGAAGCATTAATTCCTCATAATAATACCAATCAAAATCATTTGATTCTAAATTTTTACCGATTTTTCGCAAAACGGGTATTCTAACACCAATAATTCTGTTTTTATCTACATTAGGTACTAATTTTGCATGAAAATCAAGATATTTTAAATCTTGGTTTTCAAACAATTTTTGCCTGACATCCATAATATCACCAAAGTGATATTATCACAATTTGCGTTTATTTACAACAAAAAACACATATAAAGATACGCAATAAACAAGAAGACAAACAAAAAACGAATAAATTTTATTTTCATTTAAAATCAATAATTCAAAAATTGAAGGATTATTTACAAAGCCGATTTTTACATTTAAAACAACAGCAGCGATATTTAAAACACAGCCAAAAAGCATTAATATTAAATAATTTATAGGTTGCGTAAACAATAAATAAACTAACATAAGCGTTATATTGCCTGTTAAAAATGATGCTGCCATAACCACGCAGAGTGTCGTATTTCGTTGTTTTATACATAGTAATGTACACAATGCAAGCGATGAAAAAAGCAGAAAATATTGAAACGTTAAATACTTTGAAACATTTTCATATTGAGGATATATTTTAAAAATATTTGCGGCGCCCGTTACTATTAAATTGCCGCTGTATATAGCACCACCCGGTGATTTATAAAGAAACAAATCGTTAAAATCATATATGCCGAAGGTTTTAAATATATAATCGGTTAAAGCAAATTTTATGCTTGAATGATTAACAAAATCACTCAGTATATAAATAATTTTATTTTTAAAAATAAAATATAAAATAAAAAGTGAAATTAGAAAAAAGAACATAAATTTAAACTTTTTTGTGTTTTTAATAAAAATATAAATAAACACACATACAACAACAATAAAAAACAGAGATTTTATGAATTTAATGCCAAATAAAGAAAAAACATATGAAATCAAAGACGCCGCACACAATATTATAATAGGTGTTTTGATTTTTTCAGGCTCAATACATAATAAATTTAAATACTTTTTCATAATTCAATAATGCGCAAATTTGTAAAAAAATAAACACTTCTAACGAAGTGTTTACCATTTACTGTTTTCGCTTGGGCATGATTTTAATTTTAAAGCTGCCCTTATTTCAACATAACAGCCGCATTTAAGGCACATGCCGGCAATTAAATCATTACAGCCCTTGCATAATTCAAGCCGCCTTAAATATTCATCATCATTAACTTTTAAATCACCGTTTAAATTTGCCAAATACTCTTTGACGGTGTTGTAAGAAGCCTTCTCCCCTGCTTCGAGGAGAAGGCATTTTTTGCAAGTGTGATTCATTATTCTATTACAAATTTAACAACAGAGCAAGGCGGAATATTTGCCACAAAACCATCTGATGTTTTTCGGAAATCGGAAAATTCTTTTATTTCAACAACATTTCCGTTTTCAAAATCATTTTTATCGTGAATGTCGCCGGTAATAATTTCAGCGGAAATGTTTTTTACCTTTGTATCGGCAACCTGGCATTTAATTTTTGATTTTTTGGTAGCAGAAACATTTGTAACAGTTGAAAAAATTACACCGTTTTCATCAATAGAAGCTGATTCAATAAGCTGTGGGCAGCTTCTGCCGGCCTCTTTTGATTCCACTGTATCGGATGTTAAATAAGAACCGATTAGGGTGTTATTTTGATGTTCTTTATACATTTTAAATACGTGATAAGTTGGTGTTAAAACCATTTTATTGCCTTCGGTTAAAATTACAGCTTGCAAAACATTAACCGTTTGGGCAATATTTGCCATCATAATTCTGTCAGCGTGCTTATTAAAAACGTTAAGCGTTAAACCTGCAACAATAGCATCACGCATTGTGTTTTGTTGATATAAAAATCCGGGATTTGTGCCGGGTTCAACCTCGTACCATGTACCCCATTCATCAATAACAAGTTTAACCCACTTTTCTGGATTAACGCTATCCATCATAGCCAAATGATTTGTTATAAGCTCTTCCATTTTATAAGCTTTGGTAACGGTTTTGTAGTATTCTTTAGTGTCAAATTCTGTAGAAGAACCCTTATCATCCCAAGAATCACCCGGCAAGGTATAATAATGAAGAGAAATGCCTTGCGCCTGATGCTTTACCTTATCCATAACAACCTTTGTCCAATGATAATCGCCGCTGTTAGGTCCGCAGGCAATACGGCTGATTTTATTGTTGCCGTCATAATCACGAACATATGTATTATATTGCTTATAAAGGCAACCGTAAAATTCAGGGTCCATATGACCGCCACAACCCCAAGACTCGTTGCCAACGCCGAAATATTTAACTTTCCAAGGCTTTTCACTGCCGTTTTTCTTACGAAGTTCAGCCATTGGTGAAACGCCGTCAAAGGTCATATATTCAACCCATTCATTCATTTCATTAACTGTGCCTGAACCAACGTTGCCGTTAATATATGCATCACAGCCAAGTTGACGGCAAAGTTCAAAATATTCGTGTGTGCCAAAAGAATTATCTTCAACAACTCCGCCCCAATGAGTATTAATCATTTTCTTTCTGCTTTCTTTAGGGCCTATGCCGTCTTTCCAATGATATTCATCTGCAAAGCAACCGCCCGGCCAACGAAGAACAGGTATTCCCATTTCTTTAAGGGCATTAACAACATCACAGCGCATACCGTTTACATTCGGAATATCGGAATTCTCTCCGACAAAGATGCCGTTATAAATACATCTGCCCAAATGTTCGGAGAAATGGCCGTAAATATCTTTATTAATTTTGCTTATTTTTTGATTTGGATTAATTAAATATTTTTCCATATATTTACCTCTCAACATTTATACATAAAAGGTATCATATCAAAAAAACAATGTCAATAATTGACAGAATTTAAATATAATTTTATAATATTTTGGGGTGATTATATGAATACAAAATATTTGGAAATTTTAAAAAATACAGGTGCAGACGCCTTATTGCTTTTAAATGAAAGCAATATGCACTATTTTTGCGGTTTTTCACCAAGTGAAGGCGTTGTTTTTTTACTAAAAGACGGTACAGGTTATCACATTGTTGATTCAAGATACACAGAAACTGCCGAAAACCACGCAAAAAACACGGGCTTAAAAGTTATTGAAATTAAAACAAGATTCAGTGATGAAATAAAAGAGCTTTGCAGTAAACACAATGTGGGCAAAATAGCATTTGAAAACGAAACAATTACACTTAAAGAGTACGAACTTTATAAAAATGCAACAAACTGCGATTTTGTGGGCATTAACAATATGATGACAGAAATTCGTAACATAAAAACTGATGATGAAATTGTTTTAATGAAAAAAGCAAATGAAATTGCGGAAAAAAGCTTTGTTGAATTATTAAACAGTGTTAAAGCCGGTAAAAGCGAAAAAGAACTGCAAGCAGAATTTGATTATATTATGGCTAAAAACGGCTCTGACGGTGTTTCTTTTGACACAATTTTGCTTACAGGCGCTCATACTTCATTGCCACACGGTGTTTCGAGCGAAAAAATAATTCAAAAGGGAGATTTTGTACTGTTTGATTTTGGAGCAACTTATAAAGGTTATCACTCTGATATGACAAGAACGGTTGCCGTTGGTTTGGCCACAGATGAAATGAAAGAGATGTACGATTTGGTTTTGCGTGCACAGCTTGCAGGCATTAATGCGTTAAAAGCAGGAATTAAATGTGCAGATGTTTACAAAGCGGCGTATGACGTGCTTGAGGAAAAAAATATGGGCAAGTATTTCAGACATTCTTTAGGTCATGGAGTGGGCTTGGATATTCACGAGGGATACAACGCTTCGCCGAGGAGCAATGATGTTTTTAAAATTAATAATGTTACATCCGTTGAACCTGGAATTTATTTGCCAAATAAGTTTGGAATAAGAATTGAAGATGTGTGCGTTGTTAAAGAAAACGGATGTGAAAATATTTCTAAGGTTGATAAAAGTTTGTTGATTTTATAAGTTAATCAATCCTTTTATATTGAATCCCCCTGTCATCTTCGATGACATCCCCCTTTAACAAGGGGGACTAAACTTTTTTACATTTTCGCCTCCCTTGTCAAAGGGAGGTGGCAACACGCAGTGTTAACGGAGGGATTCTTGTTAGCCGTACGTTATTTAATAAAATCCTCCTTTAACAAGGGGGACTTAAATACTTTTTTATGGGAAAGGCTGAATAAGGAAAAATGTATAAGCACAATCCGAATTTAACAAAAAATGCTAAAGATTTAAGAAAAAATATGACAAAAGAAGAACGGCATTTATGGTATGATTTTTTAAGAAATTATCCTATAAGATTTTTAAGACAAAAGGTTATTGAAAATTACATTGCTGATTTTTATTGTGCAAAAGCAAAATTAGTGATTGAAATTGACGGCTCACAACACTTTGAAAATGACGGTTTGATAAAAGACCAAATAAGAACAAAACATTTAGAAAAATATAATTTAGAGATTTTAAGAATACCAAATAACGAAATTAACAATAACTTTGAAGGCGTTTGCGACTATATAGATTATACTGTGAAAGGTAGAATTAATCATTAAATACGTATTATATTGAATCCCCCTGTCATCTTCGATGACATCCCCCTTTAACAAGGGGGACT